>Ga0105248_10005939_pt1 | contig 13416 bp, 21 predicted proteins | sample KBSS34metaG_FD_81524 | JGI IMG/M metagenome (GOLD analysis project Ga0105248, IMG submission 81524) | Switchgrass rhizosphere microbial communities from Kellogg Biological Station, Michigan, USA - KBS S3-4 metaG | ecosystem: Host-associated > Plants > Roots > Rhizosphere > Soil | place... | reverse complement strand
TCCAGTGGGGGCTCGGTTGCTCCAGTTTCAATGCCGTTGGCGATCTTCGATTGGTTCTTGTGGTACTGATAGATGTTGCTGATGCCTTGCAGCTTGGTGTCGGATTGCGTGATACGCTGGCAGGTTTCCATCGCAATCCTGGCCGCCAGATATTCGAGAAACAAATCGGTCATCTGCCGGACATTGGTCAGGTCGGCAACGAAGCGGAACAAGATCGGATCGACGTCGCGGGTGACGATGTAATCGTTTTCCAGGTTCCAGTCGGTGTATTGCAGGTTGGTGGGCGCGCCGAGATAGGAAGCCGAGCCTGCCTTTGGATCGCGCGGCGCCTCGCGCAGGTAGCCGGCAGGCAACCGATAGATGCTACGTGATGGCGATTGCGAGACCGGGCCGGTGCCGATCGGATAGATGATGTAGGGCGGCTGGATCGTCGACCCAAAGGGAAATTCCGGCCCGCCGATCTGCAACCACTTCAGTGAGCCGATGCCGCCGACGAAGATCACCGTCCAGGCCGGCGGCACATGCGGCAGTGCCGGATCATTACCGATGTTGAAGTCAAGCAAGCTCATATAGGTGGTGTTGCTCTGCTCCATTTCGATGATGGCGCTATCATCCTCAAGCAACATCTCGTCGCCGTCCTCGGTGATGGCATCGAGGGTGCCAAAGCCGACGATTTGGTCCTTGAAGTAAAGCACCGTTGGGTCCCAGGCGGTCGGTGTTGCCGGGTTGTCGGTGTTGGAGTTTTCCAGTGAGCGATAGACCCGGACGACGCCGCTGCCATCGATCGTGTAGACGAGCTCGCCCGAGAAATAGGCCACGGTGGAATCGTATTGCATGACCGAGACCGGGCCGAAATACTGCTCCCAGGCCGGGCTCTGAATCGGGTTATTGCCGAGATTGTCGGGGATCGTGGATTCCCACATCTGCCCGTTCTGGTCGACCACGATATGACCGACAAAGTATGTGGTGAGTGAGCTCCACAAGGTCGGCCGCAACAGCATGGTATGAACGTCCATCGGGCGCAGGACAGCCTTCTTGATGGCAAAGCGCCAGACGCTGGTGCTCAGTTCGGCCCGCCGCAGCTTGTCGTAGGCGAATCCGGTTTCCGAGGCATTGAGCGAGGCTTCGTCAAAGCCCAAGTCGCTATCGATTCGGGTGGCTCCCAAATGCTGAAGCGCCCGATTGGCAACATCAACCGAGGTCTGGTATCTCATGCCGCCAACCTTGGAATGGCTGGCGAGGAATCCGCAACGCACCTACCAGCAGCGCAACTGCCCCATGGTGGCGAAGAACGGAAGCCCTTCCCCAACCTCGGCCCCGCCAGCAACGCAGATTTCCAGCGCCAGAAACCCGGTATCGTCCTCAAAAATGAGGTTGCCGGTATCGGTTTCAAACTCCAGCAGGCAATCGTTGTCGCGGATCGGCGGGGCAACGGTGGCGTGGGCCGTGATGGTCTGCGCGGCCTGGGTGCGGCTGAGTGTGGCGCCAATGACAACGCTAGCGCCGCCGGTGAGCGTGTTGGCAGCCTGGGTGCGGCTGAGGGTGCCGACGACCAGGACGCTGGCAGCCGCCGCAATCGTATTGGCGGCCTGCGTAACGGCGAGCGTGCCGACGACCAGGACGGTGGCTGTGGCCGATAGGGTCTGGTTGGCCTGGATAACATTAAGCGAGCCAGCGAACGCTGTCGGCCCAGGGGCCGGCGCCAGGAGCCGGGGAACGCCGCTAGGGCTGTGGCCAGCAAAACCGGCCATTCGCGGCTACCTTCCTGCGGTCAGTTCAGCGACCGCCAAAGGTGCCATTGCGGGATGACGGAGGGGGCGACGCTAAAGGTGACGCCGATCCACAGGCCGGAAGCGATCGACGTATCGACTGAAACCGCTGCGCCTACCGTCGTGTGGGCGACCGACGTTTCGCTTGCCGCCGTGGCTACGGCACCGCCCGAGCTCCAGAGGCCGCTGCAAACGACGGTCGAATTCGCGCCTGGGAGTCCGATCGAGCGAATGATCAACAGGCAGCGATAGAGGAACGGCGCCGTGGTGATGCTGGGAACGTAGTTTTGCGTCGGCGACGCGCCCAATGATGTGCCGCCGATGACCAGCCCGTAGCGCGGCGTGATGATGAGCGTGCCGGCCAGGCCGGTGGTGCAGGTACCGCCGACCAGCAGCTCGTATGCCTTGCCGGCGCGCGGTTCGTTGGCGGGGATCTGCGTTAGAGCCGTTGGGATCAGAACCGTCTCGGACGTGGCCGTGATGGTCGTGTAAGCGGAGTTAACCGGCTCCGACAATACGTCGGCGAAGTACTGACGGGACATTAGGCATTCCCCGCTGTGACGGTGAAACTGGTGACGGTGACGGTCTGTCCAGAGACGATGCTGGTGTTGTTGAGCACGAGGTCAGTCGTGACGTTGCCTTGCACATGGCAGACGGCCGAACCGTCGTACATGCGCCAGCTCGCGGCGGTGCCGGTGCCGCTGGCGGCGACGGTCCAACTCCCGGCGATTGTCGTCGCGCCGCCCGAACTGGTGAGAAACGCCGCCGGCAGTGTGATGGTCGCCAGCAGGCCGGCCGGATCGGCAGCGGCGCAGTTCGCCGGTTCGGCGCCCGAAAATATTTTCAGGGTGCCGCTCACCCCGACCGTGGCCTGGATCTGCGCGACTTGGTTGGTGCGTAAGGTTGAGCTATATTGGAATGCCATGGCTCATAGCATCTTGAACAGGTAGGATTTTTGCGTCGGAGCGCCGCTGTCGAACGTGAACAGGATCTGCACGATCGCTCCCTGTGCGTTGGTGAACGCTTGCGTCGACAAGTCGGAACGCCCGCTATTAACGGCCGCCGCCGCCGCTGCTGCTGCCAAACCTGGCTCGGAAGCAAGGCGGTCGTTCTGCAAGCGCAAATCCTCAAGCGTGTTGATGAACTGATTGATCGTGCTCACATAGAGCCGATAGAAACTGACTGCGTCGGTCATCCAACTCTCCAGTTAGTTCCGTCGTCGTAAACGGGTATTTTCACGGCTCCCGCCCCGGCAACGATCGCTCCGAACACGGGTCCCAGAGCGTCAGTCACAAAACTTCGCGCCCCCGCATTCCCGGCAGCCGGAAGATTGGCGACGAGGACGGCCTGTGTTTTGATCCTGCCGGCCACCTCGAGCTCGACGGCAGGCGCCTTTATTCCAAACCCGACCTTGCCGGCCGAGATCGTCGTGCCCCGGCCATCCATGCCGGTGCCGTAAATGTAGTTGCTGATGCACAGTTGATTGTCTGTCGTGGCAGACGCGACGCACGTATCGTAGCCGATCGAAACATTGTACGAACCGCTAGTGACCTGTGTTTGACCGCCACTAATCGCCGCGCCAACCAACACGTTGCCGGCCCCGGTCGTCATGCCGTAGCCGCAGGCATAGCCGATTCCGGTGTTGTATCCACCCGTTGCGCCGTAAAGCGCCAAATATCCGACGCCAGCGAAGCCGTGTCCGCTGATGTTCTGATAGCCGGCGCCATAGCCGATGACGGTGCATTCCGCACCGGTCGTCATATTGAAAAGAGCTAGATTACCGATGCCCGCGTTCTGATCGGTAAGGCAGTTTGTAAGCGCTTGAGTTCCAATTGCGAGGTTTTGAGAGCCGGTAACGCACGTACCAAGTGCGGCGGCCCCGATCGCAACATTGTCCGAGCCAGAGGTGAGATTCAGCCCGGAGTTTTTACCGACCGCGGTATTCCTGCTCCCATGATCCAGATTAGCTAAAGCAGCACTGCCAAACGCAAAGTTGTTGGTGCCGTCCAACAATGAGATTAAAGCCTGCACGCCGACAGCGGTGTTGTCGTCTCCAGAAGTCAGGGATGCTAGGGCAGTAATTCCCGTGCCGAGATTTCTGACTCCCGTGGCCGTCAGATTGCCGGCGCCGCCTTCCCAAAAATTTTGCTTGCTGATCTGTGCCCGCATGACATCGGTGCCGTCGTACATGTACGAGTAGCCGGCCTCGACATCAGGCTTGCCCGCGTTGATCGTGAAATGTGCGGCGCCCCCAAAGGCACCCGCGTTGTTGTACTGTACTTGCGTGTTAGAGCCGCCCGGCCCCAGGAATGTCGCAAGCGCGCTCGCCGGCTGTTTGACCTGGGCAAACGTCCCGCCGCCCGTGTCCTGCGCACTATAGAAAAGGTCCGTAGCCGCGACCGGCCCACCCGTGCTTAATTGCGATAGCTTCTTGTCGGGCACCCGCTCATCCTATGCGCCAGTTGGTGCCGTCGTCGTAGACCGGGACCTTGTTGGCGCCACCGGCGGCGACGATGTTGCCGAGCCCGGCCGCGAGCGTGGCATTTGCATCGTTCACGAAATGCCGGGAACCCATGTTGCCGGCGGCGGGAAGGGAGCCAACGGCGACGGGCGTCGTCCTGACCCTGCCGACAACTTCAAGTTCAACCGCGGGCGCCTTGACGCCGAGCCCGACCTTGGCGGTCGCAATGGTGGCACCAGTGGCGCTGCAAAAACCCGTGCCGTAGATGTAGTTGCCGATCACCAACTGGTTGCTGGCCACGGCGCTCGCAACGGCGCAGCCCGTGCCAATCGAGATATTCGAGCTCCCGGTGGTGACCTGGTTTTGCGATGCCGCCACGCCAGCGGCACCGCCGATGATGGTGTTGTCGCTGCCCGTCGTTACTCCCTGCGCCGCCTGTTGCCCGACCGCGACATTCCTTGCGCCGTTCGCCAAAAGATTTCCAGCAAGGGCTCCGACGAGCACGTTGCCGGTTCCCGTCGATGGTCCTGCCCCGCCGGCGGCCTGGGACCCGACAAAGACATTCTGCGTCCCGCTTGTGTTGGCCGCGCCCGCCGAGTAGCCGATCCCGATGTTCTCGTCGGCGGTGCTGAACCGCAGCGAAAGGGCACCGACGCCGACATTGTAATTGCCGGCGATGTTCGCGGCTGTCGCAAAGTAGCCAAGGCCGAAATTCTGCTGGCCGGTGGTCAGCACGGTGAGCGCACTGGTCCCGAGCCCGATGTTGCCGGTGCCGGTGGTCAGCCCCGCTAGCGCAGCCTGACCATTGCCGACATTGTCCGTGCCGGTTGCCGTCAGATTTCCGGAACTGCCGAAAAACCAATTGTTGCTGGTGGCCCGAATGGCATTGGAGCCATTGTAGAGATAGGCGCCGCCAGAGATGACGTTCGGGTTACCAGCGGAGAGGAAGAAGTTGGCGGCGCCGCCGAAGAAGCCGGCCGAGTTGTACTGAAAGGAGTTTACCGCACCGCCGGGGGTGACCGGGGCGCTGACGCCGGCGATCGCTCCCATGCCGACAAGCACCCAGCGCTGATCGGTATCGTTGTAGATCAGGGTGCAGGATGCGTTGGTCGGTCCCAGCGTAACATCGGCGCCGGTACAGGTCAGAATGCGCAGCACAGCCGTCGACGTGGTGTCGTTCTTCAGCGTCATCGGCTGGCCGCTGGCATTATACAGATGCAGGATGCTGCCTGCATGTGGCACGCCCGATGCGCTGTTGTTGAACCCGGTGACGTTGAACGCGCCAGTCGGCCCGGTTATGCGAACCCACGAGGATTTGGTGGTGGAATTGCCGGCGACATAGAGGTCGATATTGTCGTTGGCGCCGTTCACGAGAGCAATCGTGGTCGGCCTGACCGCAAGCGGTCCGGTGACCGAGACTGCGCCGCCGCGCGGCTGCATGGTCAGCTTGCGGCTGCTATTACTGATGGACGCATCCAGGTACGCCGTCCCGCCAACCTGATCCATCGCAAGCGCCAGAACCGCGAGCGGGTTGTCCTGGTCGCGGATATTGAGCGCGCCCGGCGCGTTATTCCCTGGCCGCCAACTGCCGCAAAGATCGACGCCTTTGCTGAGCATGCTTGACGCAATACCGTCACCAAAAACACTGTTGGTGTCGGACGAGCCGAGGTAGGAATTGTAGGTCAACAGCCCGCTGGCGCCGCGTTCGGTGTAAACCTTGCCGCCGGTGACCAGCGAAAGGACGACGTTGTAGACGGTAAAGCTGAGACCGCCGTCGTGATCGAGCAGATAATCCGACAGGTAATGCACATTGGGGTCCCAGAAATTATTGCAGCCGTAGCTTCTTTCCACGCCTTTAAAGATCACGCCCCAGGTATAGACATCCATCTCGATGAGGTTGCCGTCCAAAACCTCGCCGCCGAGGCGCGCCTGTCCGGCCCAATCGAACGCCATGGCGCGCAGGCCGACGTTGTGTACGAAGAAGTTGTCGCGCACCGTGATGCTGTTGGCGTAAGCCTGCCCGAGCACGCCGCCATTGAGCTGGGTGAATGTGTTGTTGCGAATGACGGTGCCGTAACCCTGGAACGCCGAGTCGGGGGTTGTGCCGCCGAGCTGCCGGCCGCCGCAGACGATCGCATCCGGGCCGCAATATCTGACGTAGAAGACCCCCGAGCCTGCGCTCGAGGTGTTCACCGCCGCGCCGTTGGGAGTGGTGGAAACCCGGAAGGTATTGGTGGTCAGGCCGGCCGCCAGCACCCAATACATTCGATCCTGCTCAAGCCCGGTCGGGAGCGAGCCGACGCCGTCATTCCGGTAGGTGACGACGCTTCCGACCGTCAATCCATGATTGTTCCAGGTCGTGACGCACGGCGTGCCGTTGGAGATGCTGGTGATGACTTCTCCGCCCCCGACGAAGGTCCAGGTGCCGTTGCCGACAAACGCATTGTTTTCGATGGTGCAGGTCGTGTTCGTCGACCAGATGAAGGGCGTCGAGTTCTTGGGGCCGCCGTCGATGATTTGCAGATTATCGATGACCAGCGAGCCGAGCCCGAGCGTCATGATGCGCCCGCCAGGAACGCCGAGCGAGTTGTAGCGCAGATCGAGAATGGCGGCGTTGGGTGCCGGGTCGGGGTTGCCGAGGATGGCGTACCAGTTGGCACCGCCGCCGGCGCCGGTCAGACGGATATTCTTTTGCGAGGCTTGCCCGCCAGAACCGAAGGTCGGGATGATCAGTTGGCTGTCGGCGCGGTAGCGTCCGGTGCTGGGCCGGAAGTAGATGGTGCCGCCGCCGCCGGCCGCCGCCAACGCGAGCAGGGCGATGGCTGCTGCCGAGTGATCGGTGCCATCGGGCAGCCAGCCATGGTCCTGGGCATCGTAGACGAGATTGCTTTGCGCTATCGGGGGCGGCAGCACACTTTCGACAAAGGTCGCGAGCGCGGTGGCGGATTGCTTGACCGAGGCGAAGATCCCGCCGCCGACATCCTGCGAGGAATAGAACAGGTCGGTAGGCGCGATTGCTGCGCCGGTGGTCAATTCCGAGATTTTGGTTTGATCCGTCATACAATGAGTTCCTTGAGCCGCGCGACGCGCTGGTTGTAGTCGGCCTCAGCGGCGAACAGTTTTTGTGCGCGCGCGACCAGATCGGCGTCATGTTGATCGGCGGTGGCCTCACGCTCGGCGATCACCTGTTCGCGCGCGTCCAGATCGGCCTTTTGCGATAAAATTTGGGCCGCGGTATCGGCGGCTTTCTTTTCGCTCGCAGCCAGGGTGCTCTGACCGTTGGAGAGAGCGTCTTCGCGCTTGGTCAGTTCGGCTTCCCGGCGCGTGCTTTCGGCGTCACGCGTGGCGGCGACTTTTTCAGCTTCGGCCTGGGCCTTATCGAATGCAGCCTGCTTGGTCTCGAGATCGGCAATGGCCTTGGTCGCCGCCTCGTGGGCGGCCTTGATTTCGGTCAAGCGTTGTTTGACCGCCTTCGGGTCGTGGAGCAATTCGAGCAGTGTGTAAACGCCCGAGACATCCGCCGGCGGAAGGGGTGGAGTCATGGAGAACATAACGGCCCCTTTAGGTGGTATCGATGACGGCCACCTTGTAAGTGCCGCCGAGTGGCACGCCGACATACTCGGTCTGGTTCTGCGCGAGCCGAATGTCGGTGACGGCGGCGGCGGTGCCTGCGGTTGAGATGCGATAGCAGACGGCCCCGGTCTGCGCGTGCAGGCGCAGCATGCGAGTCTGAGCGTTGAAGAAGCTCGATGCGGTGCCGGTGCCGAGATTGTAGGTCGTGAGCGCGGGCTGCATCGGGATCTGGCTGACGCGGCCAGCCGGACCGATGGCGGTCTCGGCGAATTCGGCGACATTGAGCGTGTTTGCCATTTACACGCCCCCGGTGCCGAGCTCGCGCAGCGCGGTAATGAACGTGGTCGCGCCGCAGTTGTTGGCGAGTGCCGACGCCAGCATGGTGCGATAGGCCGCGACATCTGCCGCTTTCGTCTGCGCCTGGGTGCCGCCGACGATGGTGGTTTGCCGCAACCCTTCGGCGGCCGTCACCACATCGTCATGGGTCTTGTTGGCGTTCTGGACCTTGCTCATGAAGCGATGGTTCCGATATTGCCAGCGATCGGTCCGAAGTCGCCGTTGTTGCCGATGGTCAAGCCGGACGTGTTGCGCGCGGTGTTGACGGCGGTCAGATAAGCCACATCGGCGGCGGCCCATGCAGTCTTGTAGGCGGCGAGGTTGGCCGGCACGAAGGCATAGGTCGCGAACGCGCTGGCGCGCGAGAATTGGCGCACGCTTTCGGCCGCGTTGACGGCGGCGATGAATGTCGACTCGACCGCGAGTGCCATGTCTAGACCTCTTTATGGAGTCAGATTGCCGGCGGCGATCTGCCGAGCTGCGGCGACGCAAGCGTCCCACTTGGTCAGCGTCGTGATGACGGCACTGTCCCAGGAGACGGTGAGATGACTGCCGCCGGCCGCAGCCGCCGCGACAATGTTTCGATAGTCGGCCCGATCGGGATGCGCAGCCGTATTCGGATCAAGCGTTACTTGCGCAAACTGGTTGATAGCCATGGCGCTCTCCTAGCCTGTGAGCGTAGTTACTGCATCGACCATGGCGAGGGCGGTCCGCAAGGCAGTACGCATCTGGTTCTTGGTCGTGCATCGAGTGGTGTCCCAGACGATATGAACATCGCCGGTAACGGCGACCATGGCGGCCACATCGGTCTGGATCGTTGTTATCTCGGGGGTGCTGTTGTGGGCACCGCCCGCGAGTCCGAGCGCAGTGGTGATGTCGGTATTAGTCTGCGTCGGATCGGCGTAGACGACCCGCGATGTGACTGTGGCTGTACCCCCACCGAGGGTAATGTTCATGCAGTCCAATGCCACGGGTCACTCCACGTACCAGACTTCGCCGATGAGATTGCCGTTGGAGGTTGTGATCGCGGTGGTGATCTTGACATAGAGGTCGAAGAAGCCACCGGGATCGGCGGTGAACTGAGTGGCGCCGAGGTTGACGAGCACTTGCCAGATCGGAAGGTTCTGGTGTGCGGCGGTGTAGGTTCCCTTGAAGGTAAAGTCGGTGCGGACGTTGGCAATCACCAGCGATTGCGCGGCGCCAAACAGCTTGTTGTCGGCCGGGCCGGTAATCTGCACGATGCCGCCGGCGAGTGCTTGATTGGTGCCGTCTGTGGTCGAGTCCGAGAACGCAATATCGACATCGCCAGAGCCGGCGGTGGCGATATTGGGGGTCAGATAGACCGCCTTGATCTTGGCCTGGGTTGGAAATCGGCACAGGCGATAGGTCGATGTCGTGTCGTCGGCCGAGACCGGGGTGACATAATCGTTGATGATGCGAACATTGCCGGGGGCGCCCTCGCCAATCGTGTTGGCGACGATCGGGTTTGCGTCGAGATTGGTGATCGAGGCTGACTTGAGAATATGGCCTGCCATGGGTCGCTCCTTACATATTCAGGAATAGAAAACCGGCGGTGGTGGTCTGCTGCTGGTTTTCAAAGAAACGCTCGAACGCCTCAAGCGCCACGATCACATCCTTGACGGTCATGGTCGTATCGGTCACGCGCAACTCGATAGTGTCGCCTGCGGTGGTCGATGTTCCGGTGGTGAAGTCGTTGTACTTGAAACCCTGTTCACCACGGGTAAGAGAGACGAAATGATCCGCCATGTGGGGCTCCTTACGGGGTCACGTCGGCGGCGGCCGAGGTATCGGCGCACAGGACTTGCAACAGGCGGCCGGGTTCGAGCCGCGTCGCGCCCGACGACATGCCGGTATAGAGCTGGTAGGGCAGCGAGCTCAGATCCTTGCGCTGGGTGATGTCGTTGACGGTATCGCGCCAGATGCCGAGGTAAACGCCGGATTTCACCAGCGCGATGTTCTGGCGGACGTTGGAGGTCGAGGTCAGGCGTTCGCTGTAGATGATATCGAAGCCCATGAAGCGGACGACCTTGCCTTCGACCAGGGTCGGGCGATCGCCGGTGAAGTCGGTGGACACGACCTGGACCTGATTGAGCAGATCGGATTCGCCCTGGCTGTTGGTGATCCAGCACAGCGGCTCCATGTCGACATCGACCTGGGCCTTGCGGAAGGCGCGCTTGGCTTCGATCATCTTGGCGACGGTGAGGCCGGACGCGGCGGCCGACCCGAAGGTCGAGGGAATCTGCCAACCCGCGCCGGTCACCGTCGAGCCGGTGGCGAAGATTTCAGAGGACAGCCCGCCGGCATCCTGGCCGATCTGGGCGGTGGCGAAGGCGCATTGGATGATGCGGTCGTCCCATTCGCGCGCAACGGCGGCGGCGGCGACATCGCTGTACTGGCTGGTGGGGTCCTGAAGGATCTTGAGCTTGTCGAAGCTATCGATGAGTTGCGAGGCTTCCTTGTCGACGGGGAAAACCCAGCGCCTAGAAAAGTCAACATCCTGGCGATTGAGCGGGGCGAAGCGGCCGGCCGGCGCCTGCATCTGGATGGCGCCGATGTACTGGATCGGGCTCGCCTGCTTGCCGACGTGGAAACCTTCCATGACCCGGCCGCGCAGCTTGGACTGGCGCTGCTGCAACTTGAGATCAAGGATTTCGGAAAACTGCGTGACGTACAGTTTGTATAAATTTTCGGACACGGCGCTCTCCCGTCAAGGGGCGGTTTCGAGGGGGCCGTTTCCGAGCCAGGTGCGCGGGGGCCAATGATCCTCGGCCGTGTCCTTGCGGGGGCCGTTCAGAAGCGAGACTGTTTAGCGCCGTGTCCGCTAGGCGGGGGCATGACCTAGTGCGGTCAGACTAGCGTAGGCGGCAATCGCCGCAACGCACCGTTTTTATTTTCTGGCGGCGTGCTTGGCGAGCTTGCCGATCTTCCTGCCCTTGTCGGCGGCCATGTAGTCCTGGGCAACGCTGACGGGCATCGGTTTCTTGCCATGGGCGCGCAGCTTGCGGCGGCCCTCGGCGGTGCGCGACATGGCGGCGAAGCCGTGTTGCGCCTGCGACGTTGACGGCATCACGCACTCCGTTGTTTGTCGACGGCCTGATGCTTGAGGAAGTTCTTGGCGCGGGCGTAGCGATCCACCACGTCCTTTTGCATCTGGTGCTTGGCGTGCAAGCCGCCCTTGTAGGGATGGCCGCAGACATCGCCGGTGATGACGCAGCCGCTCTCGTTGCAATCGCGACAGCATGCGGTGTCGGTCATGCCGATCAGGAACGCATCGTCGGCGGCTGGCTGGGTGACCGCGGGTTTGGCCTTGCGTTCGTCGGTCATAGCGATGCGAGCTCCGTTTCCTCATTGATGCCGGTGATCTGGGCCATCAGGTTTTTGAATTCGCGGACTTCCTTGGCGGAGCCGGCGAGATAGCGTTTGGTCCAGTCGGCGTCGGACTTGAGGTCGTTGAGGCGGGACTTGGCGGCCTCCGCGGTGGCGGGCGAGCCGGAGGTCTTGGCGCCATCGACGAAGGTGTCCTCGTTGGTGGCGGCGCCGAGCTTGCGGAAGAACTCGCCCACGACATCGATGCCAACCGCCCCCTCCATGGCCTTGACCTGTTCGGGGGTGAAGCCGGCGCGGCGCGCGCCGTTCATGGCGGTCAGCATATTCTCGTTCTTCTTCTGACCCCAGAGTTGGTCGAGGCGGGCCACCTCACTGTTGCGCTTGACCTCCAGTTCGGTGGCGGTGTTGGCGTTCTCGGTCTCGGCGACCTTGACGACGGCCTTGGCGATATCGACGGCGGCCTCCTTGGAGACGCCGCGGGCGTGGAACGCCTGCCGCAGGCCATCGATCAGGGCGGGTTCGAGCTCGCTGCCATCGGTGTATTTGACGTTGGCGAAATCGTAATCCTTGGCTTCCTTGGGGGCGCCGAGGCGTTCGTAGACCGGGCGCCAGGCGGTGGGATCGTTGGCGTTGGCGGGCAGGCGCAAGAGCTGGTCCTTGGGCACGCCGACCATGCGCTCGAGCTCGCGGGCGGCCTTGCCGGCCTCGACGGCGACCTTGACGGGATCGGAGAGGTCATAGCCCTTGTTCTGCCAGCCGCCGAGCACATCGGCATCGACGACGCCTTGATACCAGGGAGTTGCGGGTGCTGCGGGTGCCGGGGTTCCGACCGCAGGGTCTTCAGCCATAGTAGGTCTCCTTGTGGGGGTAGATGTTTTGCAGGTCCTCGATGCTCAATTCCATGTGTTGCTGAATCCACAGAAAAACCTGCCGGCGGCCCTCGAGGGTGGCCATCACGGACGGATTGACGTGGAAGATGGTCTCGCGATTCCGGCAGAAGAAGCCGAGGTCGCGGAACAAGGTGCCGTCGCGCGGCAGCGCGATCTGCCAGCCGCGTTTGCGCTCGATGAAGAAATCGAGGCCAAGTGTCGGCTGCGGCGTTTCGGGTTCCAGAAAGCTCATCCCCAGATTCCGATGACGACGGTCATGACGATCAGGGTCAGGACGACGAAGAGGGCGACGACACAGTCGTTGGGCTTGAGGTTGTATTTCATGCGCCGGCTTCTCGATGGGCCACGACATATTCCATCGCGCGCCAAATTCGTGTCGTGTCTTCCTTGAGCAAGCCAAGTGCGGTGTTGCAGGGTGCACACAACAGGGCGCGGACCCTCCCTGTTTGATGATTATGATCGACAACGAGTTGACGGCGTTCGCCACAAAGATCACAACAATGATCCTGTGCAATCAACATTGCCTCGTAGGCTTCAGAAGAAATACCAAATCGGTTTTTGCGAGCACGATCGTTGAACAATTTTGGATTGTGCTTTCTCTTCTCACGCCTTTCGGTATTGATCTTTTCACGATTAGCCGCATAGTATTCTCGCGTTTGGGAGAGGTGGCGTTCTTTATTTTTCTCGCGCCATTCCTGATTCTTTTTGAGAATTATTTCTTTGTTTTCAGCGTAGTATCTCCGCGAATATGCGGCTTGCTTTTTCTTGTCGTCGATTGCCCATCCCATCATTGTGCTCCCTGCGGTCCACCAAAGGCTTGTCCAGGGGCTACACCAGGTTGATTTTTAGCAACCACCGCCTGAGCTTTAAGCATCGCTGCTTGAGCAGGCAGACTTTGAATCGCCGCCTCTTGTTGCTGCGCTTGGGCGCGGCTCTTGCGCTTGGCCTGGATAGCCTCGACCTCGGCCATCCAGCGTTCCGGTACGTTCTGGATGCGGGCGATCTCGGGCACCGCGGTATCGAAGTCGAACGGGTCGAG
>Ga0105248_10005938_pt1 | contig 13417 bp, 9 predicted proteins | sample KBSS34metaG_FD_81524 | JGI IMG/M metagenome (GOLD analysis project Ga0105248, IMG submission 81524) | Switchgrass rhizosphere microbial communities from Kellogg Biological Station, Michigan, USA - KBS S3-4 metaG | ecosystem: Host-associated > Plants > Roots > Rhizosphere > Soil | place... | reverse complement strand
GGCGACGCCATCGCGCTGGTGCTGGCAGTCCAGCACGGCGGCAGCAACATTCTGTCTGCACTCGACCAATTCGAAGCGCAACGCCTGCGGGTCGGCCGCGCGATCGTCGCTCGCGGCAGGTATCTGGGAAGCTACATGGAAGCCCAGCTCAAGCCGGCGGCCGAGCGTGAGCGTGCGGAGCAACTCCGGGTATTCGATCAGGTGATGATGGAGACCGCCATGCCGATGGCGTTTTCGTAGTCGCGAAGAACAGACCTTTCACTTCACTCCGCTCGATCCAGCGGCCCCGGTCGAATCCTTCTCGGCAACGGCTACAGGCGTCTTATCAGTCCGGGAAGAATCGGACGAAAGTTCGTCATCTGTGGGCAGCTTCGATGCAGACCAGCCGCCGCCGAGCGCCTTGATCAGCAGTATGTTGGCGGTCAGGCGCCGCGCCAGAATGTCCACCGCGGTCCTCTCGTTGCTCAATGCACTGGCTTGCGTCACGACAACGGCGAGATAGCTTACCGTCCCCGCTTTATATTGGTTGGTCGTCAGAGTTACCGATTGCTCGGAGGCCTCCACCGCTTCGGCCTGTACTTGCGCTTCCTGCTCGAGAATGCGCAGCGCAGCCAAGTTGTCTTCGACCTCCTTGAAGCCCGTGAGTACGGTCTGACGATAGGTGGCCACGGTACCATCGTATGCCGCGCGCGCCTGATCGGTCTGGGCGCTGCGCAGACCACCGTCGAACAAGGTCTGCGATGCGTTAGCGCCGATCGACCAGAATCGGCTCGGCATGGTCAGCCATTTGGACGTGTTGCTGGTCTCGAAACCGCCTGACAAGCCCAATGTCACGGTGGGATAGAACGCGGCGATGGTTACGCCGATCTGCGCGTTCGCCGCTGCGACGCGTCGCTCGGCAGCGGCGATATCGGGCCGACGTTCGAGCAATTGCGATGGCAAACCCGTTGGTACGGGCGGCGCCGCCGCTGCCAGCGCGATCGATGGCAGTGAAAAGTCGGATGCTGGCTTCCCGATCAACAGCGCGATGGCATGCTCCAGCTGGGCGCGCTGCACTCCGACATCGATTGCCTGCGCCTGCGTGGTCTTGAGCTGCGCCTCCGCCAGAACGACGTCGGCTTTGGAAGCGACACCCGCTGCATATCGGTTCTTGGTGAGTTGCAGGGACTTGTCGTAGGCGAGCACAGTCGCATCCAGCAATTGCTTCTGGGCGTCGGCGGCAGCGAGGAGAAAATAGTCCTGCGCCAGTTCGGCGCGCGCACTCAGCTCGACCGACTCCAGATCGGCGGCGCTCGCCTGAGCGCTGGCTCGGCTCGCCTCCACGCTGCGCCGCACCTTGCCCCAGATATCCGGTTCCCAAGACACGTCCGCCGGCAACGAGTAGATCGTCAGCGCTCCCGGCGCGACCGGCTGCTTACCCAGCGTGGACGAGGCCTTGGATCGCGTCACTCCAACCCCTACCGATGCAGTAGGGTAGTAAGCCGAGCGCGACTCCTGCACCAAAGCGCGCGCTTGACGGAAGTTGGATTCGGCGAGCAGAACATTCTGATTGGAGATGACGACCTGTTCCTGCAATGCGTTCAGGCGCGCATCCCCGAATATCTCCCACCACTTGCCGCGCTTCATCTCATCGCCCGGTTGCGCGACCTTCCAGCCTTCGGACTCTTTGTAGGCGGTCGGCGTCTGTGCGGCAGGCCGGGCGTAATTGGGGCCGACGGTACATCCGCCCAGAATGGACAACGCGCTGGCAAGCACGATCAGTCCGTGCACGCCTTGCATTCGATCGAACGGGAGCATAGATGTCGAGGATCTCTCTTGTCGTGAATTCATGTTTTGGTCTTAGCCTATCGGACCCTCTCCGAGGTCCGCTGCCTCGCGCCCTTTGCGTCCCGAGCGCACCCGCGCAACCCACAACCGGAACCGGTCCAGGTACAGATAGACCACGGGGGTCGTATACAGGGTGAGAAGCTGACTGACGATAAGTCCGCCGACAATGGAAATGCCCAGCGGTCGCCGCAGCTCCGCCCCAACGCCCCCGCCAAGCGCGAGGGGCAACGCGCCGAACAATGCGGCCATTGTCGTCATCATGATCGGCCGAAAACGCAGCAGACAGGCCTGGTAGATGGCCTCGGCCGAGGTCTTGCCCTGCGTGCGCTCCACTACCAGCGCGAAGTCGATCATCATGATGGCGTTCTTCTTGACGATGCCGATCAGGAGCAGAATCCCGATGATCGCGATGACGCTCAGCTCGATCTGGAAGAGCATGAGCGCGAGGATCGCACCAACTCCTGCCGACGGCAGCGTCGAGAGGATGGTGATGGGATGGATGTAGCTTTCGTACAAAATTCCCAGCACGATGTACACCGTCACCAACGCCGCGAGGATGAGCCAGGGCTGGCTCGACAGGGACGCCTGGAACGCCTGTGCCGTGCCTTGGAAACTCCCACGCACAGTCGCTGGAATGCCCAGCTCGGCAAGCGCATCCTGGATAACGCGCACAGCGTCGCCAAGCGCCACACCGGGCGCCAGATTGAAGGATAGCGTCACCGCCGGAAACTGGCCCTGGTGGTTCACCGCCAGCGTGTCGCTGGTCGGCTGGAAGCTGGTGAATGCACTCAGCGGCACTTGCGTTCCGTTGCTCGACCGCACGTAGATATCGCGCAGCGTTTCCGGTCGCTGCCAATAGCTCGGCTCCAGCTCCATCACCACGTGGTACTGATTGAGCTGAGTGTAGATGGTGGAGACTTGCCGCTGACCGAACGCATCGTACAAAGTGTCGTCGATCATCTGCGGGGTGATTCCCAGCCGCGATGCGGTGCTACGGTCGATGGTCAGCGTGGCCTTCATTCCCTTGTCGAGCTGATCGCTGTTGAGGTCGACCAGCTCCGGGAGCAAACGCAGGCGCTGGAGGATGCGCGGTGCCCAAGAGGTGAGCTCCCGCAGACTCTGGCCTTGCAGCGTGAACTGGTACTGCGCATTGCTCTGGCGCCCGCCGATACGGACGTCCTGCACCGCCTGCAGATACAGAGTCGCACCCGGGACACCGGACAGTTTGCCGCGCAGCCGCGCAATCACCTGATCTACATTTATCTTGCGCTCGTCCAGCGGCTTGAGCGAGGCGAACACGCGCCCGGTATTGCGGGTGCCGCCGAATCCCCCTCCGGTGAAGCCAAGCACACTTTCCACCGCAGGGTCCTGTCGCACGATATCGACCAGGTCGGCCAGCTTCTGCCGCATCGCCGTGAACGAAATGTCCTGTGCAGCCTGGATCGAACCGTTCAGACGGCCGGTATCCTGTTGCGGGAAGAAGCCCTTAGGTACGATGGCGAACAGATAGAAATTCAGTCCGATCGTGGCAAACATTATCAACATCATGAAGCGCGAATGGCGCAGAGCCCAGGACAGGCTTACCTCGTAGCGCCCCAGCACCCAATCGAACACAGTTTCACTCGCCCGGTACAGACGGCCGCGTGGACGCTCCGTGCGTTGCTTCAACACACGAGCGCACATCATCGGCGTCGCCGTCAGCGAGATGACCAGCGAGATGACGATAGCGACCGATAGCGTTACGGCGAATTCGCGGAACAGACGCCCAACCATCCCCCCCATCAGCAGGATCGGAATGAATACGGCAACCAGCGAAGCGCTCATCGACAGCACCGTGAAGCCCACTTCCTTGGCCCCCCGCATCGCCGCCGCCATAGGTGACATCCCCTCCTCCATATGGCGAGAGACGTTCTCCAGCACCACAATGGCGTCATCCACGACGAAACCAGTCGCGATCGTCAGCGCCATCAAGGACAAGTTGTCCAAGCTATAGCCGCATAGGTACATCACTCCGAAGGTTCCGATCAGCGATACGGGTACCGCCACGCTCGGAATAACCGTCGAGCGCAGGTCACGCAGGAACACGAAGACCACCAGGATCACCAAACCGATCGAGATCATCAGCGTGATCTCTACGTCCCGCAGCGATGCGCGAATGGTGGTGGTCCGGTCGAGCACGACCGATAGATTGATGGCAGCCGGAACCGAGGCCTGCAGTTGCGGAATGAGTTCCCGCACACGATCCACCGTCTCGATGATGTTGGCTGCGGGCTGCCGGTACAAGATGATCAATACGGCGCGCTTGCCGTTGGCAATCCCGGCATTGCGCAGATCCTCTACGGAATCCTGCACATCCGCCACGTCCGACAAATGCACCGCCGCGCCATTGCGGTAGGCTACGATCAGGGGCTGATACTGGACCGCCTTCGACAATTGGTCGTTGGCGTAAATCTCCCAAGTCTTGTCGCCCTCGGTGAGATGGCCCTTGGCGCGATTCGCATTTGCGGTCGACAACGCCGTGCGCACGTCCTCCAAACCGATCCCGTATTTGTTGAGCGCGGTAGGATTCAGATCGACCCGCACGGCTGGTAGCGAGCTGCCGCCTACTTGAACCTGACCCACGCCCTCGATCTGAGCGAGCTTCTGGGCCAGGACCGTGGAGGCGGCGTCGTACATCTCCCCTTGCTTCACGATGTCGGACGTGAGCGCCAGAATCAGGATCGGCGCATCGGCCGGGTTCACTTTGCGATAGAAGGGATTGCTCGGCAGCGTGGATGGAAGCTGGCTTCTAGCCGCGTTGATGGCGGCCTGCACATCGCGGGCGGCACCGTCGATGTTGCGATTGAGGTCGAACTGCAGCGTGATGTTGGTTGCGCCCAGAGTACTGGTCGAAGTCATCTCCGCCACGCCCGCGATTCGACCCAGTTGGCGCTCGAGGGGTGTGGCCACCGACGTCGCCATATTCTCGGGACTCGCCCCGGGGAGTGATGCCGACACGTTGATGGTCGGAAAGTCCACCTGCGGTAACGGGGCGACTGGCAGCAATCGAAACGCGATAACGCCCGATAGAGCGAGACCCGCGGTGAGCAGCGTCGTGGCCACCGGCCTATGAATGAACGGCGCGGATATATTCAAGACCGCTTGCCTTCAGTGGTGTTCAAGGACGATCCGAGCTCAGCGCCGCATCTTCCGGACTCTCCGGTCGAGGCGACGTTATGCCTCGCGCGAGTCGGTCGAAGGCCAAGTAGATCACCGGAGTTGTGTACAGCGTCAGCAACTGGCTGACGATGAGGCCGCCCACGATGGCGATGCCGAGCGGGCGTCGCAGCTCGGACCCAACCCCACCACTGAGCGCCAGCGGTAAGGCACCCAACAGCGCCGCAAGGGTGGTCATGAGGATCGGACGGAAGCGGAGCAAGCAGGCCTGGTAGATCGCGTCGAGTGCTGTCTTGCCCTCCTTGCGCTCCGCCTCGAGCGCGAAGTCGATCATCATGATGGCGTTCTTCATCACGATACCGATCAGCAGGATGATGCCGATGATGGCAATGACACCCAGGTCGGTGCGCGTCAACATCAGCGCCAGCAGGGCCCCCATACCGGCCGAGGGCAGCGTGGACAGAATCGTAATCGGATGAATGTAACTCTCGTACAGCACGCCCAGCACGATGTAGACGGTCACCACGGCAGCCAGGATCAGCAGCAGTTCATTCGCGAGCGAAGCCCGGAATGCCTGCGCTGCACCCTGGAACCCGGCCTGGATGCTGAGCGGCATGCCGAGCTCCTGCTTCGCTGTCTCGATAACCTTCACCGCATCGCCCAAAGATGCGCCGGGCGCCAAGTTGAAGGACATCGTAATTGCAGGGAATTGGCCCTGATGATTGATCGCGAGCGGCCCGGTGCCTTCGTCGAATGTAGTGAAAGCGCTCAACGGAACTTGCGAGCCTCCGCCTGGGTGAACATAGATATCCTTCAACGCCCCAGGACCCTTCTGGAACTCCGGCTTCACCTCCAGGATCACCCGATATTGGTTGAGCTGCGTGAACATGGTGGACACCTGTCGTTGACCGAAGGCGTCGTAGAGCGTGTCATCGAATAACTGTGGCGTCACGCCCAAGCGCGAGGCGGTGAGGCGGTCGATCGTCAGGTTGGCGCGCAGACCCTCGTTCTGATGATCGCTGGTTACATCGCGCAGCACCGGTTCGGTCTGCAGCCGTTGGATCAACTTTTCCGACCATATGCCCAGTTCATTGGCATCCGCGTCCTCCAGCGTGTACTGATACTGCGTGCGACTGACGCGGTCCTCGATAGAAAGATCCTGCACCGGCTGCATGTAGAGATTGATGCCCTGCACTTCAGCCAGCTTCGGCTGCAACTCCCGGATGATCTCAGCCGCACTGCCCGCCCGTTGCTCGAGGGGTTTCAAGTTGATCAGAATGCGACCGCTGTTGAGCGTGCTGTTGATGCCGTCGATGCCGATGAACGAAGACAGGCTCTCCACCGCCGGGTTCGCCAGAACCACTTCGGCCAGCTGCTGCTGACGCTTCGCCATCGTCGCAAAGGACACGGACTGCGGCGCTTCCGAAATACCCAGAATGACGCCCGTATCCTGCAGTGGGAAAAAGCCCTTCGGTATCACGACATACAGCAGCACCGTCACCGCCAGCGTGATCACGGCCACGATCAACGTCACAGGCTGGTGGTCCAGTACGAAACGCAGCGTCCGTCCGTAGAAAGCGATCATCTGATCGATCGCCTGCCCCGTGCGACGATAGAAGGCGCTTTGCTCTGACTCGGGGATATGTCTGAGCAGCCGTGCGCTCATGGTGGGCGTGAGCGTGAGGGAGACGAACGCGGAGATCAGGATCGTGACGCTCAAGGTGACAGCGAATTCCCGGAACAGGCGCCCCACCACGTCGCCCATGAACAGCAGCGGGATCAATACCGCGATAAGCGATACGGTCAACGACAAGATCGTGAAACCGATCTGACGAGCGCCCTTGAGGGCCGCCTGCAACGGTGTTTCGCCCTCCTCCACATAGCGCGCCACGTTCTCGATCATCACGATCGCATCGTCGACTACGAAACCGGTGGCGATGGTGAGCGCCATAAGCGACAAGTTGTCCAGGCTGAAACCCAGCAAATACATGACGCCGAACGTTCCGACCAGAGATACCGGTACGGATACGCTCGGAATGGCAGTCGCCGCGAAGTTGCGCAGGAACAGGAAGATCACCATCACGACCAACGCGACGGACAGCAGCAAGGTGAACTGGACGTCCCGCACCGAAGCGCGAATCGTGGTGGTGCGATCGGTGAGCACCGAGAGCTGCACTGCCTCGGGCAAAGCGCCTTGCAACTGCGGCAGCAGTTTCTTGATCCGGTCCACGACCTCGATGACGTTGGCACCGGGCTGCCGCTGAATGTTGACGATGACCGCCGGCACGTTGTTCATCCATGCCGCCTGCTTGACGTTCTCGGCATCGTCAATGACGTCGGCGACGTCGGACAGATGCACCGGCGCGCCATTCCGGTACGCCACGATGAGCGGGCGGTACTCGGCACTGGTGAGAAGCTGATCGTTGGCGGCAATGGCGAACGCACGTTGCGGTCCGTCGAAGGTTCCCTTGGCCTGATTCACGTTGGCGGCCGCGATGGCAGCGCGCAGATCTTCCAATCCGAGCCCGTAGGAAGCCAACGCAGTCGGGTTGGCTTGAACCCGCACGGCGGGACGTTGTCCTCCGCCTATACTCACCAGCCCCACGCCTGGCAGCTGTGAGATTTTCTGCGCCAGACGGGTGTCGGCGAGATCTTCGACACGTGGCAGCGGAAGGGTCTTGGAAGTCAACGCAAGGGTGAGCACCGGGGCATCCGCAGGATTTACCTTGCTGTAGACCGGCGGGTTCGGGAGATCTTTCGGCAGAAAACTGAAAGCCGCATTGATCGCGGCTTGCACTTCCTGTTCAGCCACGTCGAGATTGAGTTCCAAAGTGAACTGCAGCGTGATGACCGAGCTACCGCCTGAGCTGCTCGACGTCATCTGGTTCAAACCTGGCATCTGCCCGAACTGTCGCTCCAGAGGAGCGGTCACCGAGGAGGCCATGACGTCCGGGCTGGCGCCCGGGTAGAACGTGACCACCTGGATAATCGGATAGTCCACCTGGGGCAATGCAGACACGGGCAACAGCCGGTATGCCACGGCACCGGCCAGCAGCAGCGCAACCATCAATAGCGCAGTTGCGACCGGCCGCTCGATGAAGGGTCGGGAAAGATTCACGACTTGCCTTTGCGGTTGGAATTCGCCTCGCCCTTGGAAATTTCCACCTTGCTGCCGTCTTTGAGCTTGTCGGCACCATCCACGACCACCAGTTCGCCTGGGGAGATGCCTTTCTCGATCGACGCATCGTCTCCCTGGAAGGCACCGACAGTCACCGGCCGTGCCGCGACGGTCTGGTCCTCCTTGACCACATAGACGTAGGCGCCTTGCGTGCCACGTTGTATCGCGACGGTGGGCACCACGGTTGCATCCTTCTTCATATCCAGCAGCAGTCGAGCGTTGACGAACTGGTTGGCGAAAAGGGCGCTGTCTTCATTGTCGAAAACGGCTTTGAGGCGGACCGTGCCGGTAGTCGGATCGATCTGATTGTCGACCGTCAAGAGAGACCCCGTCGCCAGCTTCACCTTCTGCTCGCGGTCGTATGCCTCCACGGTGAGCTTCTCTCCCGCCCGCAACTTCTTCATTACCCGCGGCAGACTGTCTTCCGGAATGGCGAAGACCACCGTGACCGGCTGCAGCTGTGTGATCACCACGAGCCCGGTCGTGTCGGTGGCATGCACGATGTTCCCGACGTCCACCAGGCGCAGCCCCAGGCGCCCGCTGATCGGAGCGGTAATGCGGGCGTAGCTGAGCTGCAATTTGGCGTTGTCGACCTGCGCCTGATCCATTTTGATCGCACCCTCGTACTGATTGACCAGAGACGCCTGTGTATCCAGCTGCTGCTTCGGGATCGAGTCCTGCTCCACCAGCAACCGGTACCGCTCCAGATCGAGCTGTGCGTTCTTGAGGAGCGCCTGATCACGGGCGAGCTGTCCCTCGGCCTGCTCGAGCTGGACCTGAAAAGCTCGCGGATCGATCTGGGCCAGCAGATCTCCGGCCCGGACGACCTGACCCTCTCGGAACAGCACCTTCACGAGCTCGCCGTCGACCCGGCTCTTCACGGTTACGCTGTTCAATGGCGTCACCGAACCGAGGCCGACCAGATACACCCCTACGTCGCCGGATCTGGCGGGTGTCGCGACGACCGGTGTGCTGCGGACCTGGCCGGCGCCCTGCGGATTCTGCCCAGGCTTGGTCGCGCCGGCAGGCGTGTCTGCACGCTTCGCGACATAGCCGTAGGCCGCGGCGGCCACCAGACATACGGCCAGTGCGCCGGCCCACCAACGCCAATGGCGAGTTATAAAACCTGCGCTCGGTTGCATGCCGCTCCTCAAGTGTACGTAGCTACCAAATCGTATAGATCATCATGAATGCAGCGACGGTCATCGACGTCATTGCCAGCAGAAACACGACATCCACCACTTTGATCAACACCACCGCCACAGAACTGGCGGGTGAACGCAGCGCCCAGAAGATGAGATAGATGCATATCAGGAACCCGGCCGCGCAAACCGCAAGCATGTCGTCAACGACGGATACGTTCGCTCGCGTCTTGTCGAAGGTGTTCATCACTGCCACGACTGTAATGCACAGGCCCGCTAGCGATCCCGACGTAGAGAGCAGACTGAGCAACTCTTCACGACGCCAGTTTACGAAGGTCCTTGGATCGGTCATGACACGCTGCTATCTACTTATCTGTTTGCTCCATATGAGCATTTAAGCAGATGAGCGTCCGGACGCAATGTCGGCGACAGGGATTTTTGTAACGCAGTGTTACCGCCCCGGGCGCTGTTACAGAGAGAAACAACGCAGGCATATGCCGAGACTCTTTTGACGCCTCCTATACCCACCCCTGACACGGAGCTTACGCATTGCGAATGGAACTTCTAGTGCGGTTGCGCAGCGACCGGCAGTCTGATCTCCGCGACAAATCCGCCACCTTCGCGGTTTCGCAATTCCAACACGCCTCGATGCTCCTGGACGATTTTGGACGCGATCAGCAGACCCAGGCCGCAGTGGCCTTTGCCGCCGCGAGAATTGTCCAGCCGCGTGAAGGGGCGCAACGCGCGCGCAATCTGGCTCGGTTCGATTCCCGGCCCGGCATCTTCTACCCCTATCCGCGTAGATTGCGCGCCGCACGACGTACGCACGAGTACCGGTGTGCCGCCGTACTCGATGGCATTCTCGATCAAATTGATCAACGCACGGCGAAGCGAGTTGACACGAACGGGGCTGCGTACATCCTTGCCCTCGCACACTGCCGACACTCCCCGATCCGCGTAGCTGGCCGCGACCTCCTCGGCAAACAGTCCCAGATCGCGGTGCTCGACCGGCTCGTCCGCGCTCCCTCGCGCGTAGATCAGGAACTGCTCGGTAATTCGGGCAATGTCGTCGAGATTCTGCAGCATCGCCTGCCGTCTGGAACCTTGCTCCAGTTCTACCAGCAGACGCATCCGCGTGATGGGCGTGCGCAGATCGTGGGCTACGCCTGCCAGCATGGTGGCACGGTCCTCTTCGAACAGCTGCAATCGTTCGACCATGTCGTTGTATCGCTCGCTCAGGACCCGTGTCTCCCCGGCTCCCTCGACCGGCAACTTGGTGAGTCGGGGCAGTTGCCCGACACTCTCCAAAGCCAGCCCCAGACGCTTGAGCGGCCGCTGTATCTGCCACAGCAGGAGCATTCCTCCGGCAAAGACCACGGCAAAACCAACCAGCAGCGACAGGAGAAGCGGATCGGCACGATGCGTATGCGGTTTACGAGCACCGAATGACATCCACCGATGCAGGTCGCCGCCACCTTGAAGCTCGATCCACAAACCGTCCTCAGGGGCAAAGGATGCTACCACTGCCACCGGCCGCCCTAACTCCTCGGCCAGACGCTGTTTCAGAAGCGATATCTGCCGCGTGTTGGAATCGGTCGCTCGCTCCTCCTCCGCACTCGGCGGCTCCGGAGCGAGGCGCAGGCCCTTGAGAGCTGGGACACCGGCTGGTGGGTGTGCCTCGAGGATTTCCTCCACGAGCCGGACCTGGGTCGCGATGGATCGCGCCAGGCTTGCTGTTCGCGCCTCCTCCATTTGCGACACAAACATCCAATACATCGTCGCATAACTTGCTCCCAAGGCGAGCAGAAATACCAGTGCCAGTCGCGCGTAAAGCGATTGCGCAAATCGCTTCATCCGGCTCTCTCGAAGGCGTCCGGAACGAATACGTAACCGGAGCCCCATACCGTCTGGATGTAGCGCGGCCGGGCGGAGTCTGGTTCGATGAGCTTGCGCAGTCGCGATATCTGCACATCTATGCTCCGCTCCACCGCCTCCGAGCCAGGTCCACGTGCCAGTTCGATCAAACGCTCACGCGAGAGTGTCTGATGCGGAAAGCGGGCGAACGCCGCCAACAGCGCGAATTCGCCGGTACTGATCTCCACCTCGCGCTCCGCGCGCCACAGGGTACGGGTCGAAAGATCCACCCGGCAGTCGCCGATACGCAGGGTGGTGCCATTGGCCACAGGTGCCCCTGGAGGCAAAGGCGAGCGTCGACGCAGGACGGCGTGAATGCGCGCGGTGAGCTCGCGCGGAAGAAACGGCTTTCCCACGTAGTCGTCGGCGCCTAACTCCATTCCGACGATCCGATCGATCGGATCGCTCTTAGCGGTGAGCATGATGATGGGAATGTCGTCGCGCGCCTCGCGCAAGCCCCGACAGACTTCCAAGCCATCGGCGCCTGGCAGCATGACGTCGAGCACCAGCAGGTCCGGACGTTCGCGCGCCAAGCGGCGTTGGAGGTCACGGGCGTCAGGCAAGGCGCGCACATCGAACCCTTGCGTAGACAGGTATTCGTCCAGCAGCTTGCGAAGTTCAGAATCGTCGTCGATTACCCAGACGCGTGGCGTCCTGCTCATTCGTCGTTCCAACCGCTTTCACCAGACGCCGGCTCACCATCATAGGTGTCTGTTCCGCGAGAGGAGCGGCGTGCACGCGATGCTTCCTCTCTGCAAAGTTGTGCCAGCCGATTGCTTGCCGAGCACAGCAATTCGACCATCAGAACGGTCGGGTCACGATCCGATCCGGTTCGCTCTTCCGCATGGTCAGCAAAAGCGCGTCGTGAAGCTGTCACCCATCGACCGAGTTGATCCGCCGAGAGCACCGACATGCCTTGCAGTTCGGCGGCACTCATCACGCCCCGCCTCCTGAAGGCCACCAGTGTCCTATGGATCGCCTCGAAAACCTGCGGTTGAGTGTTGCACTCACGCATCCTGATGGAGAAATCCGTCTGACGCTGCGACTCGCCGCACGTGCGCATGACCTTGGTCCTGAATTGAAGTGTCCAACTCACCTTGCCGCGCCAGTTCAACACATCGATGTAAGCCCAGTGTTGCGGCCAGGTCAGGATTTGTTACAACGTATTGCTGAGAGCGTGATCGTTCGATTCGCCCGCATCGACGAATCAGCACCGAACGTTTTGTCATAACAAAGCGGCCACCTGAAACATCCCAATTACACGCCACTGCTGTAATGAGTCGCGTGGGATCAGCCCGCATTCGACGGCCATTGCAAGTCGAGCGTCGAACGGCGGGATGCCCGAAACCAGGTAAAAGGAGATTCAGATGCAACGGACCAAGACACGTTCTCTCATTGGACTACCTCTGCTGTTCAGCGCGGTCATGGCAATGACGTCGACGCTCGCGCGAGCCGCCGATACTTTCTCGGATACTGCTTCTGTGACAGCGGTGGTCGACGGGCCGCAGCGCGTTGCCGATTCAAACGATTCCCAGCAATACGATCCGGCAGCCTACGTGCAGAAACGCCTCGAGAAACTCAAGGCGAAGCTGCAGATCACATCGGGACAGGAGGCACAGTGGAATGCGTTCTCGGCAGCGGTGATGCAGCAGATGCAGCAGTTCAAGGCCGGACGCGATGGGATGAAGAACAAGATGGCTAAGGCACCGGAACGCATAGATGCTCAGATCGCGGCAATGAAACAACGGCTGGCCAGCTTCGAGACGATTGCTCAGTCTGCCAAGGACCTCTATGCGACTCTGAGCCCAGCGCAGCAACAAATCGCGGATCAGAGGTTGCTCAGATGGCATCACAAACACGTCGGCTGATCCGGTCGATTTCCCAAAGCGACGCAAACCCCGCAAGGCCGGCCCGGCGATAGTTCGCCTCGATCGCTTGCCTGGTCGGCCTGCGGATCACGTTGCGCGGAAATACGAGTGTCCGCAGCGCCGCAATTGGTCCGCACTTTCCACGATAGCATCTCTCGAAGCCGCAAGGGCCAAGCGTTGACGCGTCCTTTGTAACGCTCTGTGTCAACCGCGAACAGTCTTACAATCTGAGCGATCTAGCGCTGTCAATGCTCTGTTATCATTGACGCCTTTCTACGTCGCCGGCTCAGGCGACGGCGCTGGAACAATTCGCCGCGGTATTTCGCCCAGCT
>Ga0105248_10005937_pt1 | contig 13419 bp, 12 predicted proteins | sample KBSS34metaG_FD_81524 | JGI IMG/M metagenome (GOLD analysis project Ga0105248, IMG submission 81524) | Switchgrass rhizosphere microbial communities from Kellogg Biological Station, Michigan, USA - KBS S3-4 metaG | ecosystem: Host-associated > Plants > Roots > Rhizosphere > Soil | place... | reverse complement strand
CCAGGCCACGTGCCTCTGCAGTTCCGATTCGGACACGCCGAGGTCGCCCAGAGCGCGTGGAATCCTGCGGCTTGCGTGATCGCAGATCAGCAGAAACGGGGAAGTCCCATGCTCTCGCTCGAGAACGAATGCCGCCGGTTCATCGGCAGCAAGCAGCGATACGTGGTCGACATCGTTCATGCGTGGCAAAGCTAGCATGCGCGCTGCGCCCTACGCTACGCCACAATCGACTTCGCTGGCTACGTCCACCGTTCGTTGTTCGTACCCGAAGCGGACCGGAGCCATTGCGGCTCCGGTCCCGGCATCAACTGTGATTCACCGCGTTCGCATTTGCCGGACGCCAACTGGAAATCCTGCGGCGCTCGAGCGGTATTCCGTACATGTCCACGAACTCGCCGTCGCGGAACATGGCCGGCTGCCATTCGGCGGTGCCCAGACGCACTTCGATGATCTGGCGGTCCATCGGAAGCTTGTCAGTCGTCTGATTCTTCAACGCGCTGTTCGGCAACATATGTGCGTTCTCCTTGGCATTATCAGGGACGTCCATTTTCGATCACTCCGCATGAACCTCGGCTATGCAACGCATGAACCGGCCTTCAGCATCAAGTGGCGCCTACAGCGGAGTTGCAACAAACGCTGACCGGGTCGCACTGGCCGGATCCGTGGCCGTCCTGCCGACGATGACCCCGTCATCGTTGATGTCGTTCGCCAGAGCGATCACTCCGGTGTATGCAGCCTGTTTCAGGTCGTTCAGATCGCGCATGCCGTGATCCTGATCCCAGACGAAGCCATGCAGGGCGCCGCCCGCGGCGACGAAATAGCCGACCACTTGCCGCTTCGCGTTGATGCCGGTCGCCGTGCTGTTGTCGTCAGGCGCCGTGTTCAGCAGCTGCATGCCGCCATCGCGCGTCCAGATGAACGCGTGCGTAATGTTCGCCGTCGGGTCGGATGGATCGCCGGCGAAACCGACGACGTCGCCGCGGCTGCTGATTGCGGTCGGCGTATTCCAGAACGGCGCGGTCAGCACGCCCTGGCCGATGTCGGTGACGCCGCCGCGATCCCACAATACGGCGTGCGCGGCGGTGTACCGCCCGACCGCCTGGTCGCAACTGCCCGAGATGCCGACGGCCTGGCCGCGGTCGTTGATCGCCGTGGCTGCGCCGGAACTGTCGCCGGCAATCAGCGGCAGTGCGCGAATCGCGTCGACACCGGGGCCGTAGACGACCGGCAGGAATTGCAACACCTGACCGCTCAGGCCAGGGCCGGCGCCCTCGCAGGACGGATCGAACACCGCGGTCTCGGCCCATCCGGTTATCTCGCCACGATTGTTCCCGCCGGCCGCGTAACCGTTGTTGCCGCCAAGCGTCGGCAATGCGCGCATGCTGCCGTTTTCCCAGACGAAGCCCCGGCAGATGTATCCGGTTGCGTCCGTCTGGAAGAAACCGGCACAACTCCACCTTTCGCCGAGAGGCTCCGCTGTGCTCGTCTGGGAAATGCCGATGATTCGCCCGGACGTGTTCTTCACGGGCCAGGCGACATTGCTGTTCGGTCCGCCGAGCGTATTCAAGTCGTATGGCTGCGCGGAGACCCAGGCCGTGGCATGGCGATGCAGATCGCCGGGCCGTGTCGTGAAGCCGGAAACGATTTCGTCGTTGTTGATGCTGTTGGCCTGATTCCTCGTTCCGCCGAACGCAGCAAGGTTGGCGACCGAGTACTCCGGCGCGGCATTCGCCGACGGCGACGCGAAAGCGCTGCCGAGCGCAATAGCGATTGCTGCTGTGCAGGGATGAAGGCGCATGTCTTTCTCCTCGTGGGTGGTGTGGCAAGCGGGATACAGCTTGTCCACCCGCCGAGGCGATCGGGAGCTCCACTTCTGCGACGCTCGCTGGTCCGGTTACGTCATGAATCCCATGCGGATACGGGAGATTTGACTCATGCGTCGCTGGGAATTGAGTGTTGCCCTGGATCCGGAGCGCGAGCAGCCTCTCTTCCTGCAACTGGCAAGCTCCGTCGCGGACGATATCCGCAGCGGGCGCCTGAAGGCCGGCGACGCTCTGCCGGGCTCGCGCGAACTGGCAGAGTTGCTCGGCGTTAACCGCAACACGATTGTCGCAGGCTACGGTGAACTCGCCGCCGAAGGATTGATCGGCACGCGCGTCGGCGGCGGGACGTTCGTGCTGCCGAAGACGCCGCAGCTGTCGTCGCTTTCTCCAACGCCGGCCACGCCGGAAACGCCGACGTTCACACTGGCGCGTCCGCTGCCGATGCCGGTGCAACGCCGGCCACCGCCGCCGGGCGCGCTCACGCTCACGCTGAGCATGCCGGACGCGAGGCTTTTTCCCGCGCAAGCGCTGGCACGGGCATTCCACCGTGCGATCGGCCAGCGCGGCAGGAACCTGGTCGCCTATGCCGACCTGTGCGGCCACCTGCGCCTGCGCAGCGAACTGGCAACGATGCTCACGCGCAGCCGCGGCCTCGCTGTGACGCCCGACAACCTGATGATCACGCGCAGCATCGAGCAGGCAATCGACCTCGTTGCGCGCACTCTGCTTTCTCCTGGCGATGTCGTCGCGGTCGAGGCATTCGGTTATCCGCCGGCGTGGAATGTCCTGAAACTCGCCGGCGCCCGCCTCGTGCCGCTACCGCTCGACGGCGAAGGACTCGACGTCGACGCGCTCGAAGCGCTGCTGTCGCGCGAAAGCGTCCGAGCCGTCTTCCTGACGCCGCACCATCAGTTTCCGACCACGGCCGTGATGTCGCGAAGCCGGCGCGCGCGGCTCGCCGAGCTGGCCCTGAAGCACCGCTTTGCAATCATCGAAGACGACTACGATCACGAGTTCCATTACGCCGGAAAGCCCATCCTTCCGATCGCCGCCGGCAGCGGGCGCGCAAATGTCGTCTACGTCGGTTCGCTGGCCAATCTGCTTGCGCCCGGAATCAGCACCGCCTTCATCACCGCGCCACCAGCCGTGTTCGAGCGCCTGCGCAGCCTGCGCGCTGCGAGCGACGCGCGCAGCGACGTCGCAATGGAATGCGCCATCGCCGAGCTGTTCGCAGATGGCGAGTTGCTGCGCCACACGCGACGCATGCGCCGCACATTCGCAGCGCGTCGTGACGCGCTGGCCGCGATGCTGACTCGTCACCTCGGCACGGCCCTGACGTTCCGCGTGCCCGAGGGCGGCATGGCTTTGTGGGCGCGCGTCGACGACTCGATCGATCTGCCCGGCTGGGAGCGCGCCGGAGAACGTGAAGGTGTATTTTTCCACAATGCCCGGCCGTACGACTTCGGCCAGCGCGAGCAGCCGTTCATGCGCCTGGCTTTCTCCAGTCTCGACGAAGCCGAGCTTGGCGAAGCAGTCCGGCGCATGGCGCGTGCGCTCACGCGCGCCCGCACCTCGCAGCTGAGCGCAAATGCGCGGGCACCGGCACGCCGCGCGGCTCGCGTAGATGCCGACGGCGCCGCCGAGACACGCCACCGGCGTGTCGCCGGGGATCGCTCGCGCAGCACCTGACGAAAGCCTTTTATTACGCGAGGCAATTTTGCCGGCATCAGCCCCGAACGGCCGTTGCAAGACGCCGACGCTCCTTTCGGTCTATCCTCCCGTCGGAATTCATGTCTTCGGGAGGCACACATGAACTGCGCGCGTTGTCATCGACTCTGGCCCGCTTTCCTTGGTCTGATCCTTTCTGCCTGCTCGCCGCAAAGCGGCAATGCGCCACCTGCGCAGAGCGCTGCTGCACCGGCACCGGTGTCAGCGCCGGCTCCCGCGACCGCGCCACCGGCAACGCCGGGACCGACGCTGGCGCAATGGGCGCAGGGCGCGCAGCTGCTGGACAACCTTGGCAATCATTCGCGCACGATCACGACGTCGTCGCCCGACGCGCAGGCGTATTTCAACCAGGGATTGCGCCTGATCTACGCGTTCAACCACGATGAAGCCGCTCGCGCATTTGCCAAGGCCATCGAATCCGATGCGAGCTGCGCGATGTGCTACTGGGGCGCCGGCGAATCGCTCGGACCGAACTACAACATGCCGGCGATGTCCGACCGCTGGTCGGCTCTGTGGCAGGCCGTGCAATCGGCGCAGAAGAATGCCACGCATGCGACACCCGTCGAGCAGGCGCTCATCGAGGCACTGGCCAAACGCTACGTCGGTCCTACTCCGCTGCCCCCGGAAAAGATGCAGCCGTACAACGAAGCTTATGCGACGGCGATGGCCGACGTCGCCAGGCAGTATCCGGACGACGACGACGTGCAGGTTTTCTACGCTGAAGCAATGATGACGGCCAATCCATGGAAACTGTGGAGCGTCGACGGCAAGCCATCGCCCGGCACCGAGAAAATCGTCGCTACGCTCGAGACCGTGCTCGCGCGCAATCCGCAGCACCCCGGCGCCAATCACTACTACATACATGCCGTCGAGGCATCGCCGCATCCGGAAAAAGCCGTTGCGGCTGCCGAACGTCTGCCCGGCCTGATCCCCGGCGCCGGCCACATCGTCCACATGCCGGCGCACATCTTCCAGCGCGTCGGCCGTTATGCAGATGCCGGCGCGGCGAATCGCGCCGGGATCAAGACCGACCTTGCCTACATCGACAAGGCCAAGCCGCCGGAATGGACCTACTACACCGGCATGTATCTGGGCCACAACTATCAGTTCCTCGGCTACGCCGCCGCGATGCAGGGCCGCTCGACCGAAACGCTGGAGGCGACACGCGACATGCGCGCGCATATTCCGGATGCCGTGCTGCACATGGGCATGGGTTTCGACTGGTACGCGGCCGAACCGTATTTCGCGATGGAACGGTTCGGACGCTGGAGCGACCTGCTCGCCGAGCCTGCTCCCGATCCGGCATTGGGCGCGCTCAGTGCGGCCTATCGCTACGCGCGCGTCGTCGCCTTCGCGGCGACTGGAAAAATCGACGAAGCCAAGGCGGAGAAAGCGCAGCTCGAGGCAATCGCCGCGGCCACGCCGGCCGACGCGCCGGCCGGGCTCAACACTGCGAAGGATCTGATCGCGGTCGCATCGCTGGTTGCTTCGGCGCGGATCGAGATTGCCCAAGGCAGGCACGACGACGCGATCACCACGCTGCGCGAAGCGACCGGCAAGGAAGACGCACTCGCCTACGATGAGCCGGCGGACTGGTTCGTGCCGATCCGGCACCTTCTTGGCGCGGAACTGTTGAAGCAAGGCAAGGCTGACGAGGCCGAAGGCGTCTATCGCGACGACCTGCAGCGCCATCCTGCCAACGGCTGGGCACTCTACGGATTGGCGCGTGCACTCGAGGCGCAGAAAAAGGCGGCCGCAGCCGCAGCCGTCGATGACCAGTTCAAGCAGGCGTGGAAGGATGCGGATGTCGCCTTGGCTTCTTCAGCATTCTGATGCTCACGAGTTCGTGAGCCCGGGGTCGATATCCAGTCTGGTTGTCCGTTTTCGCCATAAAAGTAGCAAATCAGCCACTGCCTCTGCTAGGCTTCCAGGCGCAAAGTGCGCACCGTGAGCCGTTGCTGCGAGATGGCGTGGTTCAGGCCAGGAGTTCGTTTCTCGCAGTAGCGCTGCCACTCCGGCAACACGCTGGACCGTCAGTTCGCCAAGGTTCGTTACTGGAGACACCGCCATGCTCAAGCACTCATTGATTGCCCTGTTCGCTTCCGCGGCGATCGGCGCCGGTACGCTTGCCGCCGCCACGCCGACCTACGAGCCGCTGTACATTTTCGACGGCCAATACACCGCGACGCTGAAGCAGCATTCCCATCGCTGGCAGCTGCAGCCGCTGCGCGGCGACGAAGTCGAGGTAAGCGACCATGCGAAGGACTGCGGCAGCCTGCAGCCAATACCGAAAGGCCTGTGGCTCGTCAGCCAGGACGGCACTGGCAAACCGCAACTCGTCGCCCCCTCGGTAACGGCGCTGCCGGCCGGATTTCCGCAGCACGTCGCGTTGCGCGCATGCGGCGACAAAGCCGACGGCGATGTCGCCCTGTTCGTCCCGGCGGTCGCCTTGAACTGGATCAATGCGAACGTCGGCACAGTGCTGATCGATGACTAGGCTGATGCCGTGACCACAAAAACCTTTCGCCTCGGACTGATGGCGCTCGACGGCTGCATGCTGTCGAGCCTTTCCGGACCCGCCGACGCGCTGCGCGTGGCGCAGACGCTGGCTGAGATCCGCTCGCCGAACGATGCGCCGAAGTTCGAGAGCGTCGTCTTCAGTGCGCGCAACGCCAAACGCGTTCGTAGCGAGTCCGGCATCGAGATCAGCGATATCAAACCGCTCGGACGCGAGCATTTCGATCTGGTTCTCGTGCCGGGCATCAACCACCATCGCCCGGGCGAACTGTGGCAGAGGCGCGCGGAGTTCGAACCCGAGTTCGCCGCGCTGCGTGCGTTTCACCTTCGTGGCACCCGCATCGCGGCAACCTGCAGCGGCACCTACCTGCTCGGCATGACCGGCCTGCTCGATGGCCTCCGCGCCACGACAAGCTGGTGGATGGCCAGTTCGTTCCGCCGCCACTTTCCGGCTGTGCACCTCGAAGAACAGGCGTTGATGATCGAGGACGGAAACATCATCACGACAGGCGCGTCGACGGCTGTGTTCTCCTTGGTGGTCCGCCTGATCGCGGAATTCGCGGGCGAAGAACTGGCGCAACAGACCAGCCGAATGATGCTGCTCGACACCGAACGCCAGAGCCAGGCCCCCTACGTCAGCCAGGCGCTGCTGGAAAAGCCGCGCCATTCGCTCGCGGAAAAGATCACGCATTTCCTCGACAAAGAGCTGCACAACCAGATCAGCGTGTCGCGGCTCGCCTCGCACTGCGGGACGAGCGAGCGCAGCCTGCTGCGGCATTTTCGCGCGCACTTCGGCGCGACGCCGCTCGGCTACATCCAGCATCTGCGCGTCGAACGCGCCAAGGCCTTGCTCGAGGCTACCCAGTTGAGTTTCGACGAAGTCGTGGAGCGCTGCGGCTACAGCGACGTGCCAAGCTTTCGCAAACTGTTCAAGCGCGAAACGACGCTGACGCCGGGCGACTACCGCGAACGCTTTCGCCTGCGGGCGCGTTGATCGGTAAAGACGCGTCCAACGGCGACGTCATTCGTTGACGATGCCGCGTATCGGCAACGCCAGGCGATCGCCCGGATCGTGGTCGAGGCGAACGTGAATGTTTTCGCCCTGGTAGGCGTAGACGACGTCATAGACCGGAGCAGCCCCGGCTGGCTGGTCGACCATGTGGCAGCGTTTGACCACGTGGGTCACGGTGTCCTTGCTCTGGTGATTCTTCTGGACCTCCTTGCCGACGACTCCGCCACCGACGGCACCGCCAACGGTCGCGAGTGTCCGTCCTTTGCCGCCGCCAAACTGATTGCCGATCACGCCTCCGGCAATCGCCCCGATGACGGTTCCGGCAACCTGATGATGATCGTCCGGCTTGCGTTGTTCGGTCACGGTCTCGTTCGTGCACACCTGACGCGGACCGGTCATCGGCGTCACGCTCACGACACGAGCGTACTCGACATCGGCAGCCTCTGGCGTTCCAGTGACCGAGTTGCCCGCGTTCGCGGAACCTTGCGGCGTCGACGGTGACTGGGCGGGCGGCGCTGCGAGCGGCGCTGTCTGCTGCGAATCCGATCCGGCAAGCAGTTCGGCGACGGTTGCATCCTGCGGCGCAGCAGTCTTCGACTCGGAAGGGGTTGCCGACGGCCGAGCCGCAGCGTTGCCAGCAGACGCCGGTGCTGCCGACTTGTCGCTACAGGCCGCGAGCAGCGCGACCAGGCCGATCAGCGCGCATTGACGCCACGAATCGATTGTGAACTGAGCCATGGCAAGTCTCCTTCTGTAGACCCGATAATCCTACGCCGCAAATTTGTACGCTGGCTGAAGCAGTTTGCGCCGCACTCGACATGGCCGCGGGATCATGCCGTTCCCGGCTCGCGCAACGGCCACTGTTGCAGCACTTCATGCTGCGCGCTTGCGCCGTGACTTTCGAGCAGCGCAAAATTCTGCACGCGCCAAGGTATCGCCGGAATCGTGATGGGCTCGTCAAGAGCTCCATCCATGTAGGCTATGGTGACGTGCGGCGTGAAGCGTTGCTCGAGCCAACGCGCCAGGCCCGCCGCGGCGAGCGCCTCGCCCAATGTCCCGCGCAGCATTTCCAGCGAACGATCCGTACGCGACGAACAGCGCAGGACGCACGGCGACTGCCGGCGCGCGCCGAACGTCTCGGCGCGGTCGAGTTCGATTTGAAACGGCGCGATCCGCACGGGTTGCGCAGCGGCGCGCGCTCGCTCGATCAGGTCCGCGGGCCGGCCCACATGGGTGCCAAGAAAATGCACGGTCAGGTGGTGCTTCGACGGTTGCACCCAGCGGCCGCGCACGCGGCCACTCGCCCTGAGTGATGCAGCAGCAGTTTCGATTTCGCGCGCCACCGCGGCATCGGGGCGAAGCGCGAAGAACAGCCGATGAACCGGTTCGGACATGTTCCACAAGCGCAAACGTGCGGGATGGATCCGAGCTGCTAGTGCGCCACCGGCGCAGCGCTATCGGCTTGCGCCGAATCGGCGGCCAGCGTTGCGAGGAACGTCGCGACGCGATTGCGCCCCTCGCGTTTGGCGCGATACAGCGCGCTGTCGGCGTGAATCAGCATCTGGCGCAAGTCGTATCCGGTTTCGATCGTCGTGGTGACGCCAAAACTGGCCGATACGTCGAAGTCGATTCCCGTCTCCGAGCGCGCCAGGCCCGCGATCGCGACACGCAGGACTTCCGCGCGCTGCAAGGCCGTGTCGAGGCCACAGTCCGGCAACAGGATTCCGAACTCTTCGCCCCCGAGGCGGCCGAAGATGTCCATCGAGCGCATGTGCACCTGGAGCACGGCGACGGCGCTCTGCAGCACGACATCGCCGGCGACATGTCCGTGGGTGTCGTTCACAGCCTTGAAGTTGTCGAAGTCGACCAGGATCATGCAGGCCTCGCGCGCCGACTTCTCGCAGTACTGCAGTACGACTTTGGCTTCGTCCATGAAATGTTGCCGATTGAGTATTCCGGTCAGGCCATCGCGGCGGGCGAGTTTCTGGAAGCGCAGTTGCGAGCGTTTCGTTCGATACGCCCACATGATCAGGAATCCGAGCACGCTGACGAGGAGCACCACGTACAGCCGCTCGGTCTCCTCGGATTTTTCCGCGACCTCTTGTTGCAACTGCAACACCTGATTGGTTTCGGTCAGCGCGTCGATCTGGCGTTTCTTGTCGAGAACCTGCTGGTTGACCATCTGAAAAGCCAGCGTCCTGGCGCTGGTATCGGTCAGGTAACCTTTGTCGGCGACGGCGTATTTTTCGTGGTATTCGAGCGCCAGATCCGCACTGCCCTTTGCTTTTGCCACCTCATAGAGCACCTCGTAGGCGTCGACCAGGGGTTTGGTGATCTCGTTTCTGACACTCTTGTCGATTGCGCTTTGCGCATACTTGCGGGCCTGCGCGAGGTCACCGCTTTTCAGGTAGGCATTCGCGAGGATGGAGTCCACCTCGGACGTCAGGCGCGTATAACGCGTCGCCTCGACGTCTGCGTAGTTGGCGGAGAGCAAAGTGATCGCATCGGCGGGGCGTTCCTGATCGATATCGAGATTCGCGGCGAACGTGCGGATCAGGTTCGCGTAGACCGGATCGCCGATTTTTCCGCACGCCTCGATGCCCTGCTGGACCTGGACATCGTCACGTTGCAATTTACCGCTGCGGTAGAGCGCCTCGATCTTCGTATACATGCCCTTGCACGCGCCGGCTCCGTCGGTGTCCTCTGCGATCCACTGGTCCGAATAGACGAGCGCAAGATCGTATTGCCCGGCCTGGTTGTACAGCAGGGCGGCGATGCCGAACCCCAGCAACCGCGATCGTTTGTCGGAGATCTGGGGTTGCATTTCCAGCAGTTCGTTCAGGCGCTTGTAGGCGTCGTCGTAATGCGCAGACAGCGCCAGGATGTTGGTCAGCGTGATCGTTGCGCGAAAGCGCAAGGCGACGTCCTCGGCTTGGGCGATAACCTCCGTCAGCGGCGGGATGGCGTGTTCGTAATCGCCGCTGTAGGAGGTTTCGTAAGCCTTCAGATAGCGCAGGTAAACAAGCTCGCCGGCCTTCATCTGGCCGGATCGATCCTCCAGCCTGCGGAGGACTTCCAGAAATTCGGCATGACGGGAAGTCTTGATGTCATACGCATAGTCCAGCAACTTGCCCGTCTCCTCCGGCGCCTGCGCGAATGCGGCCCCGTAGAACAGCAGGCACGCCAGGCAAGTCCACGCAATGCGCGCCGCGCAACGGGACTTGCCTGGGGGACATCTCACCGTTTGCTCTTTGCCTTTCCGGGCTTCGCGGGCTTCTTTGCCGGCTTCTTGCCGGGCGCCTTCTTCGGAGCCTTGCCAGGCTTTGCCGGCGCCCTCTTCGGCTTCGGCGTCATCAGCGCACAATAGATCTTGTTGCGCGCGTCGAGCAGCGCTTCAACCTGCGCCCGATCCTGATTGAGAATGGCCAACTGCATCGCCGGTGCGATCTGCTCGCCATGCATGGCCAGTTGCAACTGCTCCGCCGACGCGTGGCGCAATTTGGCGCTGCGTCCGATGTTTTCGAGAAAGTTCAAGCCGTTCGACATTTGCACTATCCCCTCTAGGTGGCAAGGTAGGCCACGCCCCATGCAGACCGTTGCGTGACGCCGATACACTGCCCGCGCCGAACGCCCCTTGGCCGGGCACGCGGTTCCGGCAGAAAACTCAATCGCGCGAACAGACGTTTGGCCGACAGGTTCGCCGGGTGATATTGCACCCAAAGCCGGTCGATCGGCAACGCCCGAAAGGCGGCCGTGGCCAGCCCCGACACGACTTCGGCGCCGTAGCGCAGTCCCCTGCCCTCGCGCGCGAGCATGATTCCGAGTTCTGCGCGCTGCGCAGTCCGAACCACAGGCTGGATCGCACACAGACCCACGGCGCGCCTGCGCGCCTTCGGAACGATGGCGAAAAAGCACGGCCCCCCGTTTTCTTCCCGGATCGACTGCAGAGTCGAATGGAAAGCGGCCAGCGCGCGCGTCCTGGACAGCGGCCGCCCGATGAAGCGCATCGACTCGGCGTCGGTGTAGAGGCGGCAAAAGAGCGCCTGGTCGCACTCGGACAGAGTGCGCATGCGCAGGCGGGCGGTCCGGAACTCGGGCGCTCTCATTTCCGCTTGGCCTTGCGTTCCAGCGTCGCCAGGCGTTTGAGCATTCCTGCATCGATTTCCAGCACCCTGGCCGGTGGAATGACCAGCGTATCGGGCAACTCGACCGGTGTGCCGGGCAAGTCGCCCAGCGTCACCCGATCCAACCGCGGCTGCTGGATCGGCAACGTCGCGGCTCGATACACGACGACTTCGTGATCGAGCGGATAGTCGCGTGCAAGCACTTCCACGAGCAGGCGGCGATAGGCCGCCCCGGTTGAAAATCGTGTCAGCGACTGATCGCCGACGACGCCCACCTGCCATAGAACGAGATACGCGGTTGGATCGATTCGCCGCTTGAAAAACAGCAACTGGCTGGCTTCGAAGTGCTGGCACCCGACGGTTCCAGGGTCGATCCCGAGATCGGCATAGAGGCAATCCTCAGCCGAAATGCCCGGCTCCATGTGGGCCTGATAGCCCTCGCGGCGGGCGATCCTGATCGCCTCGTGCGGCGGCAATGCGAACACGCCGGGGTGTCCATAGAAAGCCCCGCACACATTCTTGCCGGCGCGAACTTCGGCCAGCATTGCTTCGACCATCTGGTCGTAAGTATCAGCTCGCGATTTACCCTCGCGATAGTAGGGCTGCAGGCTGCGTACGTCCCGGTTCATCTGCTTTATCCACAACTCGACGACCGCATCGGATACCGCGACGAACACGACGTCGGCGTTCTCGATGTAACTCCGCGACAGCGGGCCGAGATGCGAACCGAGCGTCATGCCGACGCCGACGCATGCCAGACTTCCCTTGCGTTTGGCCGCGGGCCTCGGACGCTTCAATGCAGCGTGCCTTGCGAACTGGTTTGCGGGTGCGCAAGCGCGGCTGTCACTTCTTCCGCAACCGCAAGCGTGAACGCCTCGACGCGATTGCGGCCGTTGCGTTTGGCCAGATACAGGGCACTGTCCGCGTGGATCAGCATCTGCCGCAGGTCATATCCGGCTTCTCGCCCCGAGGCGACGCCGAAACTTGCCGATACATCGAAGTCGATGCTGGTTTCGGTTCGATCCATCCTGCCGATTGCGAGCCGCAAGTCTTCGGCGCGTTCGCGGGCGTTCTCGACGGCGCAATCCGGCAACAAGACTCCGAATTCCTCGCCACCGACGCGGCCAAAAATATCCATCGCCCGCATGCTGACCTGCAACACCGCGGTAGCGCATTGCAGGACGACGTCGCCTGCGACGTGCCCGTGGGAATCGTTTACCGCCTTGAAATTGTCCAGGTCGATCAGGATCAGGCATATCTCGCGGCCTGAATTCTTGCACTCCTGCAGTACGGCTTTTGCTTCGTCCATGAAATGCTGGCGATTGAGAATTCCGGTCAGGCCGTCGCGCCTGGAAAGTTTCTGGAAGCGCAGTTGGGAGCGCTTCGTGCGATAGCCCCACAACATGATAAAGCCGAGGACGCTCGCCAGCAGAAGGACGTACAGGCGCTCGGTCTCCTCGGACTTCGCTGCCACCTCCTTTTCCAGTTGCAGAACCCGGTTCGAGCCGGTCAGCGCCTCGATCTGCAGCTTCTTGTCGAGCACCTGCTGCCTGACCATCTCGTAAGCCAGAGCCCTGGCTCCCGTATCGCCCAGGTAACCCTTGTCCGCCGCCGCGTAGCGCTCGTGATACTCCAGCGCGGATTTGTAGTCGCCTTCCAGCTGCGCCACCTTGTACAGCACTCCAAGTGCGTCCACGAGCGGCTTCGATGATTCTTTCTTGATGCTCTTGTGGACTGCGCTGATCGCATACTGCTTGGCCAGAGGAATATTTCCGGTGAGCAGGTACGCACGCGCCAGGATCGAATGGAACTCCGACGACATCCTGGCCGAGTGAGTCCGCTGCAGCTCGGCATCGTTCGCGCGCAAAAGCCTGATCGCATCCCCTGCCTTACCCTTGGCGATCTCGATGTTCGCGACAAAACCGCGGACGATGTTGGCGGAAAGCACGTCGCCGACCTTCGTGCAGCCGTCGATGGTTGCCCCTATTCTCGGGTCGTCCAGCTCCAGCTTTCCGCTTCTGAACTGCGCGTCGAGCCCAAGGTACTTTGCGCGGCATTGTCCGGTCTCGCTGTCATCCTCGGCGCGCCAGCGCTCGGCATAGTTGAGGGCAAGCTCGTATTGACCGGCTTCGTTGTGCAGCAATGCGGCAACCGCGAACACGAGCATGCGCGCATCCTTGTCCGCGACGTGTGGCTGCATCTCAAGCAATTCGCT
>Ga0105248_10005935_pt1 | contig 13421 bp, 12 predicted proteins | sample KBSS34metaG_FD_81524 | JGI IMG/M metagenome (GOLD analysis project Ga0105248, IMG submission 81524) | Switchgrass rhizosphere microbial communities from Kellogg Biological Station, Michigan, USA - KBS S3-4 metaG | ecosystem: Host-associated > Plants > Roots > Rhizosphere > Soil | place... | reverse complement strand
GTGGACCGATCATCTCAACCGGGTCACGCGCATGACCGAACTCGGCCTCGCGGGAGTTCGCCAAGATCGCCGCGATGGGCGGCGCGCGGCAGGGTTCGGATCACCGGCCGATCATTGCCAACATCGCGCTCGCGCCCGGCCCGCTCGCCAAGGATTGAGGCCGGCGGGGGCGACGCGATTTCAGTCCTTGCCGAGTTGGCTCAGGGCCTGGCGATAGTCGCGCATCGCCCTGCGGGCGACATCGAGTTCGGCCTCGAGCGCGAGCGTCGCCGCCGATTTCGGCTTCCACCTGTCGCTGGCGAAGAACAGCAGCGCGAAAAGGGCGATGGGCGTCAGAAAATCGGTGAGCATGATCGGCCCCGCGTTGCCCGGCGCGAGATTTCCTGTCGTGAGGATGTCTCTGACGTGACCGATGCCGGCGCCGAGCAGGAAGCAGGCGGCGACAATGCCGGCGGCCACCCGCGCTTCGAAGCCCCTGAAGGCGGCATAGATGCAGGCGAGACCGAGCCCGAGATTGGCGACCCCGACCTCATATTGGAACGGGCTGGTGGCCCAGCCGATCGAGGCGGCGGATTGCTGCGGAAAGAACACGTGGCCGATGAAGGCCCACAGGCCCTGCACGCCGAGCGGGAACAGGAATACATAGCGCAGCAGCCGGTCGACCGCGAAGCTTGGCAAGACCGGACGCGGTTCGCGCCAAATCGCCATGCCCGCGCAAGCGAGCGCCGCCACCCACAACAAAATGGGAACCAGAGATACCTGCGTCACCGCGATAAACCCCCCTCAACCCGTTATCGCGACTCCACCGCGTCAATCTCTCCCCGTCAACCTCTCCACAGGGGTGAGGCTCGCCCTAATGCTTGGCGATCGACGTCTTATCCATGGCTTCGAGCTCGTCGATCAGGCCCTCGATCACCTTGAGACCCATCGACCAGAAATTCGGGTCGGACGCATCCAGCCCGAACGGCGCCAGCAGCTCCTTGTGGTGCTTGGTGCCGCCCGCCGCGAGCATGTCGAGATAACGCTCGGCGAAGCCCTTCTCCGCCTTCTCGTAGACGGCATAGAGCGAGTTCACCAGGCAATCGCCGAAAGCGTAGGCATAGACGTAGAACGGCGCGTGGATGAAATGCGGGATGTAGCACCAGAAGGTCTCGTAACCGGGCTTGAGCTCGATGGCCGGGCCGAGGCTCTCGTGCTGCACCTCGAGCCAGATCTCGCCGAGCCGGTCGCTGGTCAGCTCGCCCTCGCGCCGGTCGGTGTGTACCTGGCGTTCGAAACTATAGAACGCGATCTGCCTGACCACCGTGTTGATCATGTCCTCGACTTTGGACGCGAGCAGCGCCTTTCGTTCACGCGGGGTCGGCGCTTGGTCGAGCAGCTTGCGGAAGGTCAACATCTCCCCGAACACGCTCGCCGTCTCGGCCAGCGTCAGCGGCGTCGGCGCCATCAGCGGTCCTTGCACATTGGCAAGCACCTGATGCACGCCGTGCCCAAGCTCATGCGCCAGCGTCATCACGTCGCGCGGCTTGCCCTGATAGTTGAGCAGGATATAGGGGTGCGCGCTCGGCACCGTGGGATGCGAGAAGGCGCCGGGAGATTTTCCCTCGCGCACCGGCGCATCGATCCAGCCCTTGGCGAAGAACTGGCCGGCGATGTCGGCCATGCGCGGGGAGAAATCGCCATAGGCCGTGAGCACGGTCTTCTGCGCCGCGTCCCAGCCGATCACCTGCTTCGGCTCGTCGGGCAGCGGCGCGTTGCGATCCCAATGCTCCAGCGTCTTCTTGCCGAGCCAGCGCGCCTTCATGGCGTAATAGCGATGCGAGATGCGCGGATAGGCCGCGCGCACGGCGGCGACCAGCGCATCGACCACCTCCTTCTCGACCCGGTTGGCGAGATGGCGCGAGTCGGCGACGTCGACAAAGCCGCGCCAGCGGTCGGAAATCTCCTTGTCCTTGGCCAGCGTGTTGGTGATCAGCGTGAACAGCCGAACATTGTCCTTGAACACCTTCGCCAGAGCCTCGGCGGCTTCGCGGCGCCTATTGCCGTCCTGATCGAGCAGCCGGTTCAGGGTGGGCTCGAGACTGAGCCTCTCGCCGTCGGCCTCGAATCGGAGCGCCGTCATCGTCTCGTTGAACAGCCGGTCCCAGGCGCCGCGCGCCGTCACCGCCTTCTCGTGGAACAGCTGCTCGAGCTTGTCCTCGAGCTGATAGGGCTTCTCCTTGCGCAAATCTTCGAACCAGGGCCGGTAATGGCCGAGCTCGGACTTGGCCATCGCCGTCTCGAGCATCGCATCGTCGAGCCGGTTGAGCTCGAGCGGGAAGAACAGCAGCTTAGAGGAAATCGCGGTGATCTTCTCCTGGATGTCGCCGAAGAATTTCTGCCGCTTGGGGTCCGAGGTGTCAGCCGCGTAGAGCAGGCTGGCATAGGAGACGACCCGGCCGAGCACGTCGTTCAGCGCCTCGAACTCGCGCACGGCTTGCGCGAGATGCGCGCCGCCCTTGCCGCCGTCGAGCAGCGCGGCCAGCTTGCCGGCATAGCGCTCCTGCATGGCGTCGGCCGCCCGCTCGGAGGTTTCGAGGTCGGTCTTGAGTTTCGGCGACTCCGGCCCCTGATAAAGATCGGCGAGATTCCATTCCGGCAATTTGCCGAGCTTCACCTTGCCCCCCGCCTCGGCGGTCTTGGCCGGCTTCGCCTCGCCCTTGGTTGAGGCGGACGTAGCGAAAACAGGGTGTTCGCGCCAATTGCAGAGTTTAGGCAGCATGGAAAGGGTGAACCTCGCTGTCGGTGAACCGGTCTCTAGTGTGGGAGGGCAGACGCGGCCCTGCAAGGGCCATCGATCACGTGTTTTGGTCCTTTTCGAGGACCGCAAGACCACGGCTTCACCAAAATCGTACTTCGATAAAGGGGATGTTTACCCTTCGACTGCACAATTTTGGCACAGGAGCAGCGCGCTTCGACCGGGTGCAGGTTCGACGCCCCGCTGTCCTCCGTCGTGTCGGTTTTAGCGTAACGTAGCGAGTCCGGCGTCATGCCTAAGCGCGTATTGGTCGTCGACGACGACCCTGCTCAACGTCGTATTCTCGAAGAGACCATCAAGCGGTTCGGCTATAGCGTTGCCACGGCGGATAGCGGCAATAGGGCGCTCGACGCGCTCAAGGCCGACAACACGGGAGAGATCTGTCTTGTCCTGCTCGACCTCGTCATGCCGGGCACCGACGGCCTAGCCGTTCTCTCCGCCATGCGCACTTTGCCCCGCCAGCCCCCGGCCATCGTGCAGACCGCTCATGGCAGCATCGACGCCGCCATTACGGCGATGCGCGCCGGCGCCGTCGACTTCGTGGTCAAGCCGGTGAGTCCTGAGCGGCTCGAAGTCTCCATCAAGAATGCGCTCAGGATCGAAGCGCTGGCCGGCGAGTTGGTCCGCATGAAGGCCTCCGCCCGCGGCGAGCTTGGCTTCACCGACCTGATCGCCGGCAGCGATGCCATGAAGCGCGTGCTTGAGCTCGGCCACAGGGCTTCCAACTCCACCATCCCGGTGTTGATCGAAGGCGAATCTGGCGTGGGCAAGGAGCTGATCGCTCGCGCCATCCAAGGCGAAAGTGGCCGCAAATCCAAGCCCTTCGTGACCGTCAACTGCGGCGCGATCCCTGAGAATCTGGTCGAGAGCATCCTGTTCGGCCACGAGAAAGGCTCCTTTACCGGCGCTGTCGAGAAACGCACCGGCAAATTCCTCGAAGCCGATGGGGGCACGCTGTTTCTCGACGAGATCGGCGAGCTGCCGCTTGACGCCCAGGTGAAGCTGCTGCGCGCCCTGCAAGACGGCGAGATCGATCCCGTCGGCGGCAGGCACAAGGTCAAGGTCGACTTCCGCCTGATCTCGGCGACCAATCAGAATCTGATCAGCCTCGTCGGCGAAGGCCGCTTCCGCGAGGATCTCTATTACCGGCTGAACGTGTTCCCCATCTGGGTGCCCCCGCTCAGGGAGCGGCTCGAAGACGTGCCGGAGTTGGTGCGCCACTTCATCGCGCGCTTCGCCGCCGAGGAAGGCAAGCGGATCGACGGCATTGACGCGGACGCGATCGGCATGCTGTGCCGCTATACTTGGCCCGGCAATATCCGCCAGCTCGAGAACGCCGTATTCCGCGCCGTCGTGTTGGCCGATACGCCGATGCTGTCGGTGAGCGAGTTCCCGCAGATCGCGGCGCATGTCGAGGGCTATGCCGTGACGGTGCCGCCGGCACCAGCACCGAAGGACCCTATACCGCGCATCGAAGGTCCGGTGATGCTGGGTGAATCCGCAGGCACCCCCGCGACCATCCACGTGCCGCAGGCCAACGGCAAGGACGCGATCGGCATTCCGGCGCTCAGCGACTCCGGCGACATCCGCTCGCTCGAAGCCGTCGAAGCCGACATGATCCGGCTCGCCTTTGGCCGCTATCGCGGCAGGATGACGGAGATCGCCCGGCGCCTCGGCATCGGCCGCTCGACCCTCTACCGCAAGATGCGCGAGATCGGGCTCGAGGCGAGACTCAATTAACCATCCTCATGGGTTTGCCGCGAATGCCGCGCACGGGGGGAAAGCGTGACGGGGAAATTTTACCTTCGCTTCGCACACTGGCGATGCAAGGGGGAAGCGGAGCCAATTCGGCCGAGTCACGGTCGAGTTGGCCACGGGGGACATGCATGAGGGCGATAGTCTATGTCGCGTTAGCCTTGCTTCTGGCGGCCTCGGCGAGCCGGTCCGCGCGCGCGGTCGAGCCCGATGCGCCGCAAGCTCTGATCACCCGGGCCGAAGCGATCCGCATTGCCGTGCAGGCCAGCCTGTCGGAGAAATTCATCACCACCACCAACAGCAAGAAGGCTGAGCAGGGGGCGCTGGTCGAATATTACGCGGTTGCCGATCAACCGACGCTATGGGTCGATGAGCATGGCCTGACCGAGCGCGGCAAGGCCGTCATTGCCGAGATCGAGCAGGCCGATGATTACGGGCTTCGCGCCTCGGATTATCCGCTGCCGGACCTCGCCGAGTTCACCGGCTCGGGGCCAAGCGCCACGCAATGGCTCGCCGATGCCGAGCTCAAGATCAGCTATGCCGTGCTCGGCTACGCGCGCGATGCGCGCGGCGGCAGGATGAACCCCTCGCGGCTCTCTCCCAATCTCGACCCCGACCTCGTTCTGCCCAACCCGTCCGAGGTCATCGAGTCGATCGCCATTCGCTCGGATCCAGCCGCATATCTGCGGAGCTTCCAGCCGGATCAGCCGCAATTCGAGGCGCTCAGGCAGAAGCTCATCGAGCTCCGAGGCGGCAAGACCGAGGTTTCGTCACAGCCGGCCGTCATCATTCCGGACGGGCCGCTGCTCAAGCTCGGCGTCGTGCATGAGCAGGTTGCGCTCCTGCGCAAGCGGCTCGACCTTCCGTCAGACACCGCAGACGCAACGAGCTTCGATGATCATGTGCTCGACGCCGTGCGGAAATTTCAGCTTGCGCACGGTTCTATACCGGATGGCATGGTCGGCGCCGGCATGCGGCAGCTGCTCAATAGCGGCGGACAACGCCCGCGCCAGGTCGGCAGCACCGCGCGCATCAGGTCCGTGCTGATCAACATGGAGCGCTGGCGCTGGCTGCCGCATGACCTCGGCTCGTTCTATGTGAACGTCAACATCCCCGAATTCATGTTGCGCGTGATGTCGAACGGCAAGCCCATCCACACCACCCGTGTCGTGGTCGGCAAAGTCGACAAGCAGACGCCAATCTTCTCCAAGGACATGCAGGAGATCGTGTTCGGCCCCTTCTGGAACGTGCCGACCTCGATCAAGGTCGAGGAGATCAGGCCTTATCTCAGGGAGGAGGCTTCCTGGTGGGGCGGTGGCGGCTGGAACACCGCCGTCCTTCAGCGTCACGATTTGCGCGTCAGATATGCCGGGCGGGAGCTCGATCCTGCCTCGATCGATTGGAACCGTGTGGACATCCGTACCCTCGAGCTATTCCAGCCGCCGGGACCCACGAACGTGCTCGGCCGCGTGAAATTCGTGTTCCCCAACAAGCACGACGTCTACATGCACGACACGCCGCAGAAATTCCTGTTCGCCAATCCGGTGCGGGCCGAAAGCCACGGCTGCATGCGGGTGCAAGACCCCGATCAACTGGCCGCCGTGCTGCTGAAAGAGGACCAGAATTGGAGCCAGGCGCGAACCATGGAGGCGGTCGACACCGGATACGACCAGCACATCACGCTTCGGCAGAAAATCCCCGTTTACATCAGCTATTTCACGCTGAAAGTTAACGATGACGGGTCCATTTCAACTTACGAGGACATTTACGGCCACGATGCGCGCATGGCGGCCGCTTTGAAGCTGTAACGTTGGCTGTTGCATCGTGAAAAACTTGGGGAAATCCTGTTAACTCTACGACGAGAATCCGTGCAGGCTTAACCCGTTCGCCTTGTTTTTCCCGCAATTTGGATAATACTCAACCTTAACGGACGGCATGGCAGGGATGCTGACCGCGTGCGGGGCATTCACGGCCCGCACCTGACGGGGAGCCGGCATCGGGAAGGCCGGCGAGGGAAAGGCGTAAGTCGGGGATGCGAATCCGGGGGAGTGTCGCACGTCGCGTCGTGCTTGGCGCAAGCCTCGTGCTGCTTTCCGCTGGGGCGTGGTGCACGGCGACAGCCTATCGCGCCGATGCGCTGGGCGAAACGCGCACCCTCTCCCTGCACAACATTCACACCAAGGAAGACCTCACCGTCACCTTCAGGCGCGACGGCAAATACGACGATGCCGCGCTGAAGCAGCTCAATCACTTCATGCGCGATTGGCGGGCCGACAAAGAAACCAACATGGACCCCGCTTTGATCGACCTGATCTGGACCTTGCACAAGCAGCTCGGCTCGAACGTGCCGGTCAATCTCATTTGCGGCCTTCGGACCGCGGAGACCAACGAATCGCTGCGGAGGAAGGGCGGCGGTCAGGCAAAACGCAGTCAGCATATCCTCGGCAAGGCCGCCGACATCACCTTTCCCGACGTTCCCGTAAAGGTTCTGCGCAACTCCGCGCTGATCCAGGAGCATGGCGGCGTCGGCTATTATCCGACCTCGGGCATCCCCTTCGTCCACGTCGATACCGGCAATGTGCGCATGTGGCCGCGCATCCCGCGGCTCGAGCTTGCGGCGCTCTTCCCCAGCGGCAGAACCAAATATCTGCCGACCGACGGCAAGCCGATCACACTGGCCGATTACAAGCTCGCCCTCGCCAACGGAATGGTCAACAAGACCATGTTTGCTGCGGCGACGCCGTCCGCGAAGGCCAAGTGGCAGACCGCGCCCGATACTGACTCGTTCGACGAGGCCGAGAGCGATGCCGAGGCCGAAACCGACGCGCCGCAGCCGGTGCTCGCTTCGGCTGCCCCGCCTGTGATCGCCGAGGACCCCCACGAGCCGGGCACGCCTCCGGCCAAGCTCTTCACCTATGCCAGCGCCGGCGGCATGTCCCTGCCCTTCTTCGGTCACAAGCCACCCAAGCCGACCGCTGCGCCCCTGCCCACCTATGAGGACGCCGAGGTCGTGAGCGGGCCAGAGGCCGACGATGACCATCCCGACGCGCTGGCCTACGTTCCGTTCGAGATCGCCGGGCTGATGACCGATGCGTCGGTCACCTATAGCCGTACCGTGGCGCCGCTCAGCCCGCCCGATCAGCAGAACCTGGACTATCTGTTCGACGACATGGACCAGCCGACCTCGCTCACCCTGCGCAAGAGCTCGGGCTATGTCAGCCTGGCAGCTTCCCAGCGCTTCTCCGGGCAAGCGGTGAGAAGCATCTATGCGGAGGCGCAGCCGCAGACTGCCGCTCCGACGCGCCTCGCCCAGAGCACCCGCTAGCATCCTTCACGCAGGAAATGACGTGAACGGCCGGGACAAGCCCGGCCATGATCGAATCGCCTATGACCTGAGAGCCTAGGCTGCTTCGGCCTCGGCCATGCCGAGGGCATGCAGATAGGTCGTCAGCACGGCCTCTTCCTCGCGCCGCTTGGTCTCGTCCTGCTTGCGCAGGCGAATTACCGCGCGCAGCGCCTTCACGTCGAAGCCGTTGCCCTTCGCCTCGGCATAGACCTCGCGCAGATCCGTGGCGAGCGCCGCCTTCTCCTCCTCCAGCCGCTCGATGCGGGCGACGATGGTACGAAGCTGGTCCTTGGCCGATGTCTGGAGCTGCACTGTGACGTCCCCCCGCGAGATTTGTGATTCGGATTCGGCCAAGCTTAGGTCGCTTGGATTTGGCGCGGCAAGGCGCGCGCCGACTTATCCCGCTTATCCAAAGCGCGCGCCCGGTTGAGGGCGGAAAAAATTGGGCTGTCAGCCCGTGCGCTTGCGCGGCCTGTTGGGCGCCTCAGTCTGGTACTTGGCCTTCCACGCGTCGTAGGCCATGCCGTAGACGATCTCCCTCGCTTCTTCCTTGCTGAGCGGCAAGCCTTTGGCGGCGGCGGCCTCCCGATACCAGTCGGCGAGGCAATTGCGGCAGAAGCCGGCAAGCTCCATGAGATCGATATTCTGCACGTCGGCGCGCTCGCGCAGATGCGCGACGACTCGCCCGAAAGCGGCAGCTTCGAGCTCGATCTCGGTTTTGTCGTCCATCGCCGCAGTTCCTTTCTTGCCCGGCGCGTCATGCGGCGCAATGTCGGTATGCGAGCCGTGCAGCTCGATCGCATGCAGCGCGGTGCCCGGCTGGCTCAGCACGGTGCCGAGCACCTTGGCGAGCCGCATCGCCCATTGCTTCTGGCCCTCAGGTCCCAGGATCAGATCCTGACGGACCTCAACCAGAGCATGCGCCACGCCGCGCATCGTCCCGTGGCAATAAAGCGTATCGCCCTTGAGTTGGCCCGAATAAGGAACGTTGTCGCCAACCTCGATGTCGGGGATGACGCGCAAGCCTTCGAGCAAAGCGAGCGCCAATCGCGGGTCCTTGTCCCACAGCACCCCGACCGCCCACGGGCGCGGCACGCCCTTCCAGGCCTGGGTAAAACTGTGCACCGAGATAAGCACCGGCGGCTTGCCGACGGCGATCGCCGCATCGACGGCCTGCTCGATCGCCGCATGGTAGGGCCGGTAATAGCGCGCGATACGGGCTTCGATCTCTGCCGCCGCTAGATCCACGTTGCCTGGCACGACCAGCCCGTCGGAGATCTGCATGATCAGGGTCGGGTCGTCGAGGCCACGATTGGGGTCAATCAGGAGGCGCGAGAAGCGCGAGAGAACGGCCGGCGCGCCGAGCGCCCGAGCCAGATGCTCGGCCACTTGCGCGGCGCCCAAGTCGTAGGCGATGTGGCGGTGAAGGTCCTCGGCCCTAAGCCCGAGCGTGCCGTAGCCTGGCGGGATGGCGTTCTCGGCGTGGTCGCAGAGGATGAGAAGGCCGGTCGAGGCGTCCCCGTCGATGCTCCGATAGGGCTTGGTGCCCAAGTCTTCTTGGTGAAGAGTGTCCAGTCTTAGCTCCACGCGACCCCGCGCTCGCGTCCCCTTACTTGCCTCGCTGGCGGGCCCGTGGGCAAGAAAAAAGCTTGAAACCGGCCTAGGTTGCGACGCAATTACCGATGATTTTTGCGGGGTCTTTTGCCCGGCGCGACAAGGCCTATAATTCGCCCGCGGGTTGAGACAAACGCAACCAATTCAGTGCTATTGTTTGACATTCTTTAACCGTGATTACAGGCTCTTAGAGGGATGATGCTTGGTTTCCACTCGATCCGGACCACGGTGAGAGCCGTGCCAGTCCCCTTTGCACGGGGACGACGGCTCGGTGCTTCCCTTGTTGCTGCCGGGCTTGCAACCCTCGCCTGTCTCGGAGCGTCCCCCGCTCTCGCCGATCTCAAGCTGTGCAACACCACGGCAAGCCGGGTCGGCGTCGCCATCGGTTACAAGGACGCCGAAGGCTGGGCCACCGAGGGCTGGTGGAACATCGCCTCGCATACTTGCGAGACCTTGCTCAAGGGCGTGCTGATCGGCCGCTTCTACTACATCCATGCGGTCGACTACGACCGCGGCGGCGAATGGGCCGGCACTCTTTATATGTGCACTGACGACAAGTCGTTCACCGTTCGCGACACCAAGGACTGCGTGAAGCGTGGCTACAAACGCACCGGCTTCTTCGAAGTCGATACCGGCGAAGAGCGCGACTGGACCGTTCGCCTGACCGATCCCGAGGGCGAAGCGAAGTCCCAATGAGGCGCAATCGCCGGGTCAAGATCGTCGCCACGCTCGGTCCTGCCTCCAACAACGAAGAGACAATGCGCCGCCTATTCGAGGCCGGTGCCGACGTGTTTCGCGTCAACATGAGCCACGCGACACATGACGGCCTGCGCGACATCCATGCCGCGGTGCGCAAGCTCGAGACCGAGTTCTCGCGCCCCATCGGCATCCTGGTCGATCTCCAGGGACCAAAGCTCCGCATCGGCAAATTCGAATCCGGCGCGATCAGGCTCACCGAAGGCGACGTGGTGAGCTTTGTCCGGCGCGAGTCGGTGGGCGGCTTGGGGCGCGTGCACCTGCCGCATCCCGAGATCTTCCAGGCCGTGCAGCCCGGCCATACCATGCTGCTCGACGATGGCAAGTTCAAGTTGCGCATCGTCGAGTCGAGCGACGTCAGGATCGACGCCGAGGTGATGACCAGCGGCGTGCTCGGCAGCCGCAAGGGCATCAGCCTGCCAGACACCGTGCTGCCGTTCGGCGCCATGACCGAAAAGGATCGCGCCGATGTCGACTTCGCCATGTCGCTCGGCGTCGCCTGGATCGCCCTGTCCTTCGTGCAGAGAGGCGAGGACATCGCCGAGGCGCGCAAGCTGGCTCGCGGCCGCTCTTCCATCCTGGCCAAGATCGAGAAGCCATCTGCCCTCAATCACCTCCAGGAGATCATCGAGCTGTCGGACGCCATCATGGTGGCGCGCGGCGATCTTGGCGTTGAGATGCCGGTCGAGAAAGTCCCCGGGCTGCAGAAGCAGATCACCCGCGCGGCACGCAATGCCGGCAAGCCGGTGGTGGTCGCCACCCAGATGCTGGAGTCGATGATCTACGCGCAAGCTCCCACCCGCGCCGAAGTCTCCGATGTCGCCACCGCGGTGTTCGAGGGTGCCGACGCGGTGATGCTGTCGGCCGAATCCGCGGTCGGCAAATATCCGGTCGAGGCAGTGGCCACCATGGATCGCGTCGCCATCGAGGTCGAGCGCGACCCGCTGTACGAGGCGATCATTCACGCCCAGCGCATCGGTCCCGAGGCGACCGGCGCCGACGCCATCTCGGCGGCGGCCCGCACCGTGGCCGAGACGCTCAACCTCGCGGCCATCGTCTGCTACACGGCTTCGGGGGCGACCAGCCTCCGCGCCGCCCGCGAGCGCCCGCAACAGCCAATCATTGCTCTCACGCCGATTCCCACCACCGGACGCAAGCTCGCCCTGGTCTGGGGACTGCATTGCGTTCTAACCGACGACCCCCGCGACCTGGACGACATGGTCGCCAAGGCTTGCCGCATCGCCTACCAGGAAGGCTTCGCCCTGCCGGGCCAGCGCATCATCATCTCGGCCGGCGTGCCGCTCGGCACGCCCGGCGCCACCAACATGCTGCGCATAGCCTTCGTCGGCGATGAAACCGAGGATTTCTAGAAGCGCTTTGGCGGACTAAATGTCCTGGCCTTCGATCGCGCGGCGAAGCTCCTCCACCGCGCGCTTGGGCTCGCTCAGATAGGGATTGACCGCGAGCGCCTTGCGATACGCCTCCAGCGCCTCTTTTTTTGAGCCCATCGCCTCATACACCACGCCAAGGTCGTTCATCGCGTCGTAATGCTTCGGATCGCGATCGAGCGCTCGTTTGAGGTCGGCGATGGCGGCGTCGTAATCCTTCTTGAGAAAATTGATCTTGGCCCTGAGATCCCAGGCTTCTGCCTGGTCCGGGGCCATGTCGACCGCCGCGTCGATGATCTTCTGCGCAAGGTCGAGGTCGTCTTCCTTGGTGAAGCGCTCGGCGCGCGCCATCAAAAGGTCGACGGTATCGCTGCCCGAAAGCCTCCAGATGCGCTGGATCGCCTCCATGATGGGCGCGGCCGCCTCGGCGTCGGCCACCTTGCCCAGCTGCTCATAGAGCTGCGCCAGCACCTTGGGACGGTCGATGGGCGATTGCAGCGGGAGATCGCCGATCGGCGGGTCGAGCTTGTCCCGTTTGCTTTCCTGGGCAGACTGCGGCGGCGGCGCACCCTCGCTGCCTTGCTTGACGTCGGGCCGCATCGCCGCGTCCGGCGCAAGCTCGTCGGGCTCCACCACGTCGTCGCTGGCGGGCGCTTCGGCGTCGTCCGGCGCGACTTGCGCCGGCGGCTCGATATCGTCCAGTGGGGCTTCGATGACATCATCGGCCGCGCGAGCCGGCGCGCTCATTGGAATGAGCGCAAACAGAAGAACAGCGAGAAGAAGCTGCGTCGCGCCGAGAGACTTCAGGGCGAAGCGCGACAAGGGGCGCATCGTGGCGCTAGCCCTGACGCGCCTTGTATCGGCGGTTGGTCTTATTGATGACATAGAGCCGCCCGCGCCGACGAACCACGCGGTTGTTGCGATGACGCTTGCGCAGCGCGCGGAGCGAATTCTTGATCTTCATGGCAAAGCATCCATCGCTTGCTGGAAAAGGGGACAAAGCAGGCCGGCAACCGGCCGCTTGTCAGGTCGGGCGGACCATAAAAAGCCAAAGCCCCCGTGTCAACGACTTGCGTCCGGGGGGAAGCCCGAGCGCCAAATGCGAGCGAATTAGTCCTCTTTCTTCTTGCCGGTGATCTTGAAGTCCTTGTCCAGCGTCATGTCGTACTGGCCATCCTTGCATTCGACGTCATCGGCTTTGTAGCCGTCGCCCTTGACCGTGATGTCGCTGTCTTCGACCGTGCAACCAAGCGCCTTGATCGCCCTCTGGACGCCTTCGATCTGCTGCTCGGTCAGGGCCGATTTGGCATAGACCGTTCCGGCCGAGGCGATCGGGAAGATCGAGGCAACGCACAAAATTCTCTTCATGGGGTTTCCTCCGAGGGTGCATGCTTTTGCTTGAGGGCCGTGACTAGATCGGACTCCCGGCGGCCACAAGCTCGGAAAAATTGCCAACGCACGGCAGTTCGCTTGCAAAATTTGGCAACGCTATCATGCGGGCCGGAGCCGCGCTTGACACGCCCGGTGGCCGCGCTTACACTTAACCACATGGTTAAGCATCAACCGGCTTCGCTCGACCGCACCTTCTCCGCCCTCGCCGACCCGACCCGCCGCGCGCTACTGGCGCAACTCGACGAGCGCGAGAACGTTTCAGTGAGCGAGCTGGCACGGCCGTTCCCCGTCTCGCTTCCGGCGATCATGAAGCATCTCGACGTGCTTTCCGGCGCCGGCCTGATCGTCAAGACCAAGACCGGCCGCACCGTAT
>Ga0105248_10005933_pt1 | contig 13426 bp, 10 predicted proteins | sample KBSS34metaG_FD_81524 | JGI IMG/M metagenome (GOLD analysis project Ga0105248, IMG submission 81524) | Switchgrass rhizosphere microbial communities from Kellogg Biological Station, Michigan, USA - KBS S3-4 metaG | ecosystem: Host-associated > Plants > Roots > Rhizosphere > Soil | place... | reverse complement strand
TCGGCGATCGCTTGTTTGCCGACCTTGATGTTCATAAAACGGTTCCTTCCGGTCTTCTATTTATTGCAGCGGCGCCCTTGTCGATGGATGCCCGCTCCATTTGCAATATTGCGCTGGTCGCCGGTGTTTCAGCAAGCGGGGTGCGGCGTCGCCGCTTTGACGAACACGCATTGCTTGCGCATGATCCGGTCCACAAGCATTCGTTAAAAGCCGGCCATCCAGGAGGATATTCATGAAACGCAATCTGATCGCCGCCGTCGCAATGACGGCTGCGCTGACGCTGCCTGCTCAGGCGAATAACATCGTCGAAGAGTGGGCAAGCATCAAGGCGCCGGCGGCGCCCACGCTGAAGCCGGTGACCGTCGATTCCAAGACGACGGCGTTGCTGATGCTTGATTTCATGAATCAGAACTGCGGCAAGCGCCCGCGTTGCCTTGACACGATTCCGGCAATGAAAAAGCTGCTCGAAGCCGCGCGCGCGGCCAAGGCGACCGTTGTGTACAGCCTGATCGCCAACACGACCGCGGCCGATGTGATCAAGGATGTGGCGCCCGCGGCAGGCGAGGCCTCGGTTCTCTCGGGTCCTGATAAATTTATCAAGACCGACCTCGAGAAGATCCTCAAGGACAAGGGCATTACGACGGTTATTGCCGTCGGGACCTCATCCAATGGCGCCGTCCTTTACACGGCGAGCGGCGCTGCGTTGCGCGGCATGAATGTGATCATTCCGGTTGACGGCATGTCGGCGGTCGATCCCTATGCCGAATACAGCACGGTCTTCACTTTCATGAACGCGCCGGCGGTGTCGGCCAAGACGACACTGACGAAAAGCGACATGATCAAGTTCTGATCGTTCAGACCTTACCCAACGCGCGCAGGATCTTGTCCGGCGTGAACGGCATGTCGGTGAGCGGCTGCGCCCCGAGCGGGCGCAGCGCATCGTTGATTGCATTCATCACGGAGGCTGGCGCACCGGCGGTGCCTGCTTCGCCCGCGCCCTTGGCGCCGAGTTCGCTGTCGGCGGTCGGCGACACAACGTGACCGCATTCGATGTCCGGCATCTCCGCTGCCATTGGCACCAGGTAGTCGGCCATGTTTCCGTTGAGCATCTGGCCGCGCTCGTCGTAGAGGCAATGCTCGAATAGCGCGCCGCCGATGCCCTGCACGACGCCGCCGCGGATCTGCTCGTCGACCAGCTGCGGGTTGATGATGGTGCCACAATCTTCCACGCACCAATGCTTCAGCAACTTCACGAAGCCGGTGTCGACGTCGACTTCGAGATAGCTTGCCTGAATGCCGTTCGTGAAAGCGAACGGCCAGGCGCGCGGTACATAATGGCGCGTCGCCATCAGCTCGGCCTGGAAGCCCGGCGGCAGCGTGTCCGGCCGGAAATAGGCGACCCGCGCGAGTTCGTCGAGGGGGAGGCGCTCGGTGCCATCGTTGTCAACGACGGCACCATTGCGAATGTCGAGATCGTCCGGCTTTGCCTGAAGCATCGCCGCGGCAACGGCAAGCACGTTGGCCCGCAGCGCCTTGCCGGCCTGCCAGGCTGCTTCCCCGCCGATGCCGGCGGCGCGCGACGCCCAGGTACCGCCGCCATAGGGCGTATTGTCGGTGTCGCCGGTGACGACGCGCACTTTTTCAATCGGCACGCCGAATGACGAAGCCACGCACTGCGCGACAACGGCCTCCGCACCCTGGCCCTGTTCGGTGACGCCGGTGTGCACGATGATCGCACCCTGCGCGTCGAGCTTGACCGTTGCGCCGTCCATCGAGGTGATGCGGGCGCCGCCGACGCCGTAAAAGGCGGCCGATGGATTGGTGACCTCGATGAAGCTTGCAAAGCCGATGCCGCGATACACGCCTTTTTCGCGCAACCTCTTCTGTTCCGCACGCAAGCCTGCGTAGTTCATCATCGAATCGAGATGAGCGAGCGCCTCATGGTGCGACAGCAGCTCGAATTTCAGGCCCGCGGCCGATTGCGTCGGATAGGCATCGTCCGGGATGAGATTGCGCCGGCGCAACTCGAGCGGGTCCATGCCGATCTTGGCCGCCGCAAGCTCGACCAGGCCTTCGGTGACCGCAACGGCAATCGGATGGCCGACTGCGCGGTACTGGCACATCACGTTCTTGTTCTGGAACACGACACGCGCCTGGGCGCGGTAGTTCGGGCACTTGTACGGACCGCCGACCAGGTTGACGACCTGGTTGGCCTCGATGCCACTGGTGCGTGGATAGACGGAGTAGGGGCCAATTCCGGTCAGATCATCGATCTCGAAGGCATTGATGGTGCCGTCCTTGCTGACGCCGATCTTGGCCTTGATGCGGTGATCGCGTGCATGGATGTCGGTGACGAAGCTTTCGATGCGGTCGGCGACGAATTTCACCGGACGCTTGAGCAGCTTTGACAGGCCGACCGTCGCCATTTCGTCGGCGTAAGTGTGCACCTTGATGCCGAACGAGCCGCCCACATCCTTGGTGAGCACGCGCACCTGGTGCTCGGCGATGCCCAGATGCTTGGCGAACAGGTTCTGCATCATGTGCGGAGCCTGCGTGCCCTGATAGACGGTCATCCGCTGCTCGCCTTCGTTCCAGTCGGCGACGATCGAGCGCGGCTCGTTGGTCACGCCGGTATGGCGGCCGAAGCGGAACGTTGTCTCGACGACAACGTCAGAATCCGCGAAGGCCTTGTCGACCGCGCCGACATCAAGCTTGCGCTCGAAGCAGAGATTGTCGCCGAGCGAGGCGTGGATCACCGGCGTCTGCCGGTCGAGCGCGACCTCCGGATCGGCGACGGCGGGTAGTTCTTCGTACTTCACGTCGACCAGCTCGCAGGCGTCCTCAGCTTCGGCGCGCGTGTTCGCTACCACAGCGCAGACAGCTTCGCCCTGCCAGCAGGCGCGCTCAACGGCGATCGGCGACTGCGGCGCGGACTTCAGCCCCTTGAGGTGAGTCAGAACGCCTACCCATGGCGTCATGACCTTCGCGAGCTCGGCGCCGGTGACAACGGCAACGACGCCGGGCGATTTCTTGGCGGCTTCGGTCGCGATCTTGACGATGCGGGCATGTGCGTGCGGCGAGCGGACATAGGCCACGTGCGCCATGCGCGGCAGCACGACGTCGCTGACATATTGCCCACGGCCCTGCATCAGCCGCTGCAGGTTTGGGCGCGGCACCGACCGGCCGATATATGAATTCGGCCGGTCAAGGGCGGTCAAAACGGGCGGGGAGTCATCGACGATCTTCATGAATGTGTAGCCTCACAGAAATCGCGTCGGCCACAGAATCGTGCGCCACATATGCGCGGACGGACTGTTGTCGAGGCCAAGGCCCTCTTTCGGCTGCTTGAAATTGCGGCCGATGATGTCTACGAAGTCGTCGAGATTGACCCTGGCGCTCGGATCGAACGAGTAAATATCGTTCACGCAGATGAGGCGCGAGGTCATGTACCACTTGTGCGCCCGCGCACGCTTGTACTCTTCGACGATGTAGGGTTCCGGCTTGTAGTCGGGCCCGAACAGCTCCTTGTAAAGATCGGGATAGCCATAGCCGACCGTCTCGTCGGGAAAGAAGCGCAGCGCCTGGTGTGTCTTCACCGCCCAGGCCACTTCCTCATCGACATAGGGTTCGATCATCTGCGCGCCCCAATAGCCATGGTCGCAGCGAATGAAGCTGACGATGGCAATGTCGTGCAGCAGACAAGCAAGCACCACCTTTTCCGGCTGCCCGCCCTTGAGAGCGTGCGTGGCACTCTGCAGAAGGTGCGCGGTCGACGCGAAGCGATGGCGGAAGTAATCCACCAATGTTGGCTTTTCCGGCATCGGCGGCAGACGCGGGTCATCGCCCATCAGGAAAAACTTGCCCGGATGCTTTGCCTTCATTTCAGGGCCGGTATCCATCTTTACTTCACCGTCCATCAGATGCGCGATGGTCGATTTGGTGATGATGCGCTCCATCTCGTGCATCTTTTCTTCTTCGAGCTCGTCGGCGCGATCCGACATCGACAGCGGATGGGCATGCTCGCTCATGACTTACCTTCCTTTCGCCCGCCCCTGAGCCACTGCCTCAACGGCATCGACGATCGCGTGATAGCCGGTACAGCGGCAGTAGTTGCCCGATAGATGCTCACGGATTTCGTCTCGGCTCGGCACTTTTTTTGCACGCTTCAGCAGGTCTTGGGCCGCAGTCAGCATGCTGGGCGTGCAGAAGCCGCACTGCAGCGCATTGCGCTGCTCAAAGGCCGCTTGCAGGTCGGCGACCTCGCCAGAGTCGGACAGACCCTCGATGGTCTCCACCTTGGTGCCGTCGCACTGGGCGGCGAGCATCAGGCAGCCGCGCACAATCTCGCCGTCAACACGCACAGTGCAGGCACCGCATACGCCGTGCTCGCAGCCGACATGGCTTCCGGTGAGAAAGAGGTCGTCGCGCAGATAGTCAACCAGCGTCTTGCGCGCGTCGACGCAGCTTTGCACGCGTTCACCGTTGACCGTCAGCGAAATATCGACGGCGTTGATCATCCGCGCGCCTCCATCAATTGCTTCGCGACCCGGCGGAGCAGGACACCGGCGAGGTGCTTCTTCGTCTTTGCCGTCGCCTGCACGTCGTCGTTTGGGTCTAGATCAAGCGCCTTGACCGCCGCGTCGACATCGCCGGCCGCAAGCGCCGCTTCGGCCTTTTTAGCGCGCGTCGGAGTATCGCCGACGCCGAAAAAAGCGAGCCGCACGTCGGACAGCCCTTTGCCGTTGCCGCGCGCGCTCGCCGCCAGGCCGACGATCGCATAGTCGCCGTGACGGCGCGCAAGCTCGGCGAAACCGATGCGTGTGGTTTTGTCAGCGGCAGGAATGCGTACGGCGGTGATCATTTCCTGTGGGCGCAGGGCGGTTTCGAACAGGCCCTTGAAAAAAGCGTCGGCCTTTACCTTGCGCTTTCCGCGCGGCCCCGCGATCTCGATCTCGCCGCCGAGCGCCAGCAGGCAAGCCGGCAGCTCGGCCGCTGGATCCGCAAAGGCAATGGAGCCGCCGAAGGTGCCGCGGTTGCGGATTGCCGGATGGCCGATATGCGGCATCGCCAGCGCGATCAGGGGCGCGTGCTTTGCGATCACATCCGAATGCTCGACCTGAGCGTGACGCGCCAGTGCGCCGACCTCTATGTATTTGCCCTTCTTGGCGATGCCGCTGAGGTTTTTGATGCCGTTGATGTCGATCAACAAATCGGGTGCCGACAGGCGCATATTGAGTGTGGCGATCAGGCTCTGCCCGCCGGCGAGCAGCCGCGCGTCGTCCTTGTGCCTGGCGAGGAGCGTGATCGCCTCCTTGACCGTTTTCGCCCTGGTATATGCGAATGGCGCCGGCTTCACCTGTCCTCCCCATTTTTTCTCATTCTGACCGCTGATGCGGGCAGGTCAATGCGGCCCGATACGGCTAGGAAATGGCCTTCACGATATCGATCGCACGGCGCAGCAATGTTTCAGACGCCTCGGGGGTACGGAATGCCGCATGCGCGGACAGCGTGACGTTCTCGAGCTTTGCTAGCGCGTGGTCCGGTGGCAGCGGCTCATTGTGGAAGACGTCGAGACCTGCATGGCGAATATGGCCGCTTCGAAGTGCCGCAATCAATGCGGCCTCGTCGGCCAGCGCACCGCGGGCAGTGTTGACGTAGATTGTGCCTTTTTTCATGCGCGCGATCCGCTCGGCGGAGAGAAATCCGCGTGTCTCGTCGCCGAGGGTCAGGTTCATCGACACGACGTCCGCACGCGCGAGCAGCGTGTCGATATCGACAAGAGGCACTTCGAGGTCCGGGTGTTTTGTTCGATTCCAGCCGATCACATTCATGCCCAAACCTTTGCCGATACGAGCCACTTCGCGGCCAATACCGCCGAGTCCGATCACTCCCAGTGTTTTGCCCAGCAGTTGAACGCCTTCGTGCGGCGTCCATACCCCGCGGCGGACCTCGCGGTCCATTCGCGCGATATCGCGTGCGCAAGCCCACATCAGAGCGATGGCGTGCTCGGCAACCGCGGTATCACCATAACCCTTGATGATGTGCACTTTGATGCCGCGCTCATTGAGTTCGCTGACGTTCATGTAGCTCGCGGGCCCGGTACCCAAAAACACAATGTGCTTGAGTTCCGGACATTGGGCGACAAGCGGTGTCGGCATATAAGAATGGTCGTCGATCGCGATGTCATAGCCGCCGATGATGCGCGGCAGCTCGTCGCGTGCAAATGTCTTGCGATTCACGTCGATAGGTGGATCATCCCTCCGGACAACACGCTCCCAGACGGGAGCCAGCTGATCGTTGCAGTCAAGGAAAATGGCTTTCATGGAAATCTCGTTCGGGCGTTACTGAGCCGGAATTAAATTCGCAAGCGTTGACGGGTCGCACGGTGCGGATTACATGCACCGATCGCCGATGCAACATAATGTAGCGGAGTAATGAGTAAAGAACACAAAGCTGTCTGCGTCATCGCCTGGCCCGCCGGTCATTCGCGTTCGCCCCTGATTCACAACTATTGGATCAAGCAGCACAAGCTCGACGCCGAATACCGGCGTGAGGCAGTGCCACCCGATAAATTTGATGCGTTTGTCGGGAATCTGCGCGGCAACGGCTATATCGGTGCTAATATCACGGTGCCCCATAAGGAGGCCGCGCTGGCGGCGTCCGAGCCCGATGATCGCGCGCGCGCGGTCGGTGCAGCCAACACGCTTTGGTACGACGACGATACGCTGCGATCGACCAATACCGACGTTGAAGGTTTTCTCGCCAATCTCGACGTGGCGGCGCCGGGATGGGATCGCGGCCTCGAGACTGCCGTTGTGCTCGGCGCTGGCGGCGGCGCGCGCGCGGTGGTGTTTGCGTTGCTCCAGCGCGAAGTCGGCCGCGTCTATGTCATCAACAGGACACGCGATCGGGCTCAAGCGCTGAAGAAAAAATTCGGTAACCGCGTGCACCTCGCGGGCTGGAACGAGACCACCGGTCTGCTCGGCGGTGCGGGAATACTGGTCAATACGACCACATTGGGCATGGCCGGCCAGCCGCCGCTGGAGATCAATTTGCGCTGCCCGGCTTCGCTTGTCGTGGCCGATCTTGTTTACGCGCCGCTGGAAACGGGACTGCTTGCGGCGGCGCGTGCGCGCGGGCTGCGAACGGCGGATGGCCTCGGCATGTTGCTGCACCAGGCTGTCCGAGGATTCCAGCTCTGGTTCGGCGTGCGTCCGGAAGTTACGCCTGAGTTGCGCGCCCTGGTCGAAGCCGATTTGCTCAAGAAGAAGTGAGCGTTTCCCGCGTGGAATAAGCGTGACAGGGGCGGGGTTATTCGCCTGATTGAGGCCGGCTGCAAGTAGGCACCCGGATTGGGAGGAATTAGAATGTACAAATTGAATATGATGCGCCGTGCAATCGGCACAGCGGCAATTGTCCTGCTTTTTGCGACGGCTGCCCATGCGCAACAGCAAGGGCGTATCCGCGGACAGGTCGAAAAAGTCGATGGCGCGACCTATGTCCTCAAATCACGCGATGGCACGACGCTGAACGTGAAGCTCGCCGACGATGCGCGGGTATCGGCGCTCGAAAAGGCATCTCTTGCCGACATCAAGACCGACACCTTTATCGGTATAGCCGGCATGCCCAAGCCGGACGACAGCATCGAGGCGTTCTCGATTCACATCTTTCTGCCGGCGCAGCGCGGCGTTGTGCCCGACCGGCACGGCCCCTGGGACGCTCGGCCGAACAGCACGATGACCAATGCCTATGTGACGAGCATGGTGAAGGAGAAGGACGGTGAAGTTCTGACCGTGAAATACAAGGACGGAGAAAAGAAAATCGTTGTTACGCCGCAGACCGTCATTGCCGCAGCAGCGCCAGCCAAGAAAGAAGAGATCAAGGCCGGGACCCCGATCATAATTTTCGGCTGGGACAAGCAGGCGGATGGCTCGGTGCTTGCGAAGACGCTGTATATCGGCCGCAACGTGGCACCGGCGATGTGATGTCCAAAAGTATTTTTGGAACGATCATCCTGGTTGCGGCGGCCACTGGCGCACTTGCGCAACAGCCCGCCGCCATACGCGTCGTCGGGGCCGTCGAAAACTTCGATGGCCATGTGCTGGCAGTCAAGTCGGAAAAGCTCGGTGAGGTGAAGATCAATCTCACCGCGGATGCCACGGTATTTGGCGTCACCGAAGCGACGATCGCCGACATCAAGACTGGTGCCTATATCGGCGTGGGCGCCATGCCGCAGCCGGATGGGAGTCAGCGCGCGATTCAGGTGACTGTATTGGCGGAGTCGCAGCGTGGGCTCAGCGAAGGCCACCGGCCGTGGGACGCGCGGCCGAACAGCACGATGACCAACGGTACTGTCGACCAGACGGTCGCCGGCTTCGACGGACGCGTCGTGATCGTTAAGTACAAGGATGGTGAGAAGAAAATCATCGTGCCTCCGGATGCCCGTATCCTTGCTTACCACGCGGGCGACAAGAGCGAGCTGAAGCCCGGCGCGTTTATCGCGATCGTGCGTGCGATCAAGAAGCCAGATGGCTCCCTTGAGACCAATCGCGTCAATGTCGGGCGCGGCGAGGTGGTGCCGCAATAGCCCGCCGCGTGGGTGCGTGCGCCGAGCCGCGGGCGGAAACATCCATGTCGCCCGCAAGCTCGGGCATTTCGCGCATCAGGCTGACGAGGCGGTTGCGCCGGTTGCCGGCATTCCGTGCCTCGCGTTGTTCCTCGATCGGCCGGCGGACCTCGTCACACCGTGCGAGGCCGTCGATTTCGGCGCCATGCTCGGCGAGCCGCGAAAGCAAATAGGTGAGATCTTCCAATTGCTCGGCGACAACATGGATGACGCCCGATTCTTCCTGCACGCGGCCGATGATCATCACGTAGCGCGCGCCTAAAACGATCGGTCGCAGACGCTCGAACACTTTCGGCCATACGATCACATTGGCGACTGCGGTTTCATCCTCGATGGTCATGAACACCACGCCATTTGCCGAGCCCGGCCGCTGACGGCAGGTAACCAGGCCGGAAATGCGCGTGCGCATGCCGGAAGCCGTACGGCGTAGCGTCTCGTTTTGCTTGATACTGCGGGCATCGAGATCGGCGCGCAGGAACTGCGACGGATGGGCGCGCAGCGAGAGGTGCAGGAAGCGATAGTCGTTGATGACTTCCTCGCCGACCGGCATGGGCGGCAAGTGGACATCGGGTTCCTGTGAGACAATGCGTGCCTGCGCGGCGATGCCAGGGGCAAACAACGGCAAATCATCATTGCTGTCACCAACCCGGCCGAGGGCCTTGGCCGCCCACAACGCTTCGCGGCGGGTGAGGCCGAGTGAGCCGAAGGCATCGGCGTCGGCCAACCGCTCCAGCACGCGCGGTGAAAGTCCGGTACGTAGCCAGACATCACGCATAGAGTCATAAGCGCCGCCGCGCCTTTCCATGATCAGCTTGGCATTTTCCTCACGCAGCCCCTTGATCTCGCGCAGGCCGAGACGCACGGCGTGCGTTGTCCGGATATCATTCCGCATCTCCCGATGCAGATCATGCATGCGGTCAGCGGCGCGCGGTCCCGGTTCGAGCGTGGAATCCCAGTGCGAATGATTGATGTCGGGCGGGCGCACCTCGACGCCGTGCTCACGCATGTCGCGCACGATCTGGGCCGGCGCGTAGAAACCCATCGGCTGCGCGTTCAGAAGTGCCGCGCCAAAGGCATCCGGATAGCGGCATTTCAGCCAGGCCGAGGCATAGACCAGTAGCGCAAAGCTCGCCGCGTGGCTTTCGGGGAAACCGTATTCGCCGAAACCTTCGATCTGCTGGAAACAGCGCTCGGCAAAATCGCGCTCGTAACCATTGGCCAGCATGCCGTCGATCATCTTGCGTTGAAACGTGCCGATGGTACCGACGCGTTTGAAGGTTGCCATGGCGCGGCGCAGCCTGTCAGCTTCGGATGGCGTGAAGCCAGCGGCAACGATCGCGATCTTCATCGCCTGCTCCTGAAACAATGGCACGCCCAGGGTCTTCGACAGCACCGCTTCAAGTTCTTTCGACGGATAGGTGACCTGTTCCTGCCCGCGACGCCGGCGCAGATAGGGATGCACCATGTCGCCCTGGATCGGTCCCGGCCGCACGATCGCCACCTCGATCACCAGATCGTAGAAATTCGCCGGCTTCAGGCGTGGCAGCATGGTCATCTGCGCGCGGCTTTCCACCTGGAATACGCCGAGCGAATCCGCGCGACCGAGCATGTTGTAGACGGCGGGATCTTCGGGCGGGATGGAGGCAAGCGTCCATCGTTTGCCGTAATGTCCGTCGACCAGATCGAGCGCCTTGCGCAGGCACGACAGCATACCGAGCCCGAGCACGTCGATCTTGAGAATGCCCAGCGCGTCGAGATCGTCCTTGTCCCACTCGACGAAGGTACGGTCGTCCATCGCCGCATTGCCGATCGGCATCACCTCGTCGAGCCGGCTGCGCGTAATGACGAAGCCGCCGACATGCTGGGAAAGATGACGTGGAAAGCCGTTGATTTCGCGCGCCAGCGCCAGAACCTGGCGCATGCGTCGGCTATGCGGATCGAGGCCAGTGCGAGTAACGGCGTCCTTCGACACCGCGCCACCGCCGCCGCCCCAGATCGACGATGACAGTGCACCGATGGCATCCTCGGAGAGGCCGAAGGCCTTGCCGACCTCGCGGATCGCCGAGCGTCCGCGATATGAGATCACAGTCGCGGCGATGCCGGCGCGCTCGCGTCCATATTTCCCGTAGATGTACTGGATGACCTCTTCGCGCCGCTCGTGCTCGAAATCGACGTCGATATCGGGCGGCTCGCGCCGCTCGGGCGAGATGAAGCGCTCGAACAGCAAATCGGCGCGGCCGGGATCGACTTCCGTCACCCCGAGGCAGAAACAGACCGCGGAATTGGCGGCCGAGCCACGCCCCTGGCAGAGGATGCCTTGCGAGCGCGCAAAGCGCACGATGTCGTGGACGGTGAGGAAGTAGGGTGCGTATTGCAGTTGCGCGATCAGCTTGAGCTCATGTTCGAGATTGTCGCGTACTTTGCCGGGAATGCCAGCTGGATAGCGACGCGTCGCGCCTTCGTAAGTGAGATGCGTCAGGGCATCCTGGGCACTGTCGAAGCCTTGGACCTCCTCATTCGGATACTCGTAGCGCAACTCATCGAGCGAGAAGCAAAGCGCGTCGCTGAGAGCCACCGTTTCCTCGATCGCTTCCGGCGCATCGCGGAACAGCCGCGACATTTCCTGCGGCGGCTTCAGGTATCGCTCGGCATTGACGGCGAGCTTGCGCCCGGCGTGATCGATGGTGGCTTTCTCGCGGATGCAGGTGAGCACGTCGGCAAGCGGCCGCCGGTCGGGATGGTGATAGAGCACATCATTGACGGCGATCAGCGGCACCTGCGCATCGCGCGCAATGGTTTTTGTGCGTGCCAGCCTGGCGCGATCGTGCCCGCGATAGAGCATGGAAGCGGCGAGGCGAACCCGATGCGGGGCAGCTTCACGAAGGCGCGCCAGCAATTTTGTCGGGCCGCCCATCGCGATCAACTCGAGCCCGAAGGCATGCGAGAGCAGATCATCAAGGTGCAGACTGCAGTCGCCCTTTTCGGCACGAAGATTTCCGAGCGTCAGCAGACGTGTGAGTCTTCCCCAGCCGGCGCGATTACACGGATAGGTCAGGATGTCCGGTGTGCCGTCCGCAAATACGAGCCGCGCGCCCGGGTGATAATGCAGCGTCAAATTCTGCTCGCGCTTGGCCAGATGCGCGCGCACCACGCCGGCGACCGAATTGCGGTCGCACAGGCCAAGCCCGGCAAGGCCGATACTGGTGGCCTGCACCATCAATTCTTCCGGATGCGATGCTCCGCGCAGGAAGGAGAAGTTCGAAGCGGCGGCAAATTCGAGATAACGCATTACACGTCAGAGCCTCAGGCAAAGGTGCCGTGCAGGAACCACGCCGGCGCACCGGCGCCATGCGCGAGATCGCGGTAGAGCCCGGCGCGGAACAGCCAGAAACGAAGCCCGCTTTTATCCTCGACGCGGAAGTAATCGCGCGCAGGCCCGCCGTGCTCGCTCCACCAGGCGCCTTCGATGCGTTCCGGCCCTTCGGCGGCAACCACTTCGTGCAGCGCGCGCCGCCACCGGAAGCGCAATGGCGGGCCGTCCGGCACCTCCGCCACCGCTTCGATCGGCTCCGGCCGCGCCAGCAGCCGCAGCGGGCGCGGCGGCAGGTCAACCTCGTTGCGATAACGGCGAAACGTGCTCCAGCCGGTATCGCCATTGACGGCCTGTGCCGGTAAAGCGGTCTCAGCCAGCTCCGGAACGTGGCTATCCTGCGCAACCAAGCGGCGCACACGACGCGGACCCAGCCGCGCGCTCAGCCGGTCGATCAACCGGCAGAGTTCGGCTGCATCTTCCCCGCCGGCGATGCCAATCTGTTCGGGTGGGCAGGGCTCTGCGACAAGGACCGACAGCCGCGCCATATCGAAGCCGAAACCGGGATCGAGCGCGTCGGCGAGCGCGGCGAGCCGCTCGACGAACAGCGCCCGGATATCCTCCGGGTCGCGCAACGGCCGCGATGTACCGGCGGCGATGCGGCGCACCACACCGTCGGTGCGAAACAGGCTCAATTCGATGCGGCGTATGCCGTCGCCGCCGCGCTCCAGCGCGGATTGCAGCCGGCGCGCCAGCCGTGCGGTGATGGCGAGCACGTCCTCTTCGCGGCCAATCGGCTCTGGAAAACGCTGCTCGGCGACATAGGGTGCGACCGGCAGGCGCGGTGTCAACGGTTCATGCTCGTGGCCAAGAGCATGATCGAGCTGGCGCAGCACGTCAGGTCCGAATCGCGCGGTCAATGGCGCGCGTGGCAGATCGACGATATCGCCGATGCGCTTTAAGCCGACGCGGGCGAGACTCGCGACCGTCGCCGGCGGCAGCCGCAACGCCGAGAGCGGCAATGGCGAGAGGACATTGCGTTCCTCACCGCAGGCATAGCTTGCCGGTTCGCCATAACGTGCGACAGCCCAGGCAGCGCCAATGGTGCCGGCAATGGCGAGCGAATAGGCGAAACCGGATTTTTCCAGGCGACCGCTGAGATCGGCGATCAGTTCGCGCTCGCCGCCGTAAAGATGCGCGCAGCCGCTGATGTCGAGCAACAGGCCGTCGGGCATATCGCAGGCAACTAGCGGCGTGTAGCGCAAGCACCAGTCGACAATAGAGTCGAGAAGGGCCGCATCGGCTTCGATGTCTTCAGCGACAACGTCAATGCCGGGATGCATGGCGCGCGCCTGCGCCAAAGCGAGACCGGGCGTGAGTCCAAGCCGCCTTGCTGCATCATCGGCGGCGGAAAGAACTTCGATATTGCCGCGTTTGCCGGTGACGACCAGCGGCGCGAATGTTTCATGCTTATGCGACCTGACGATGCG
>Ga0105248_10005932_pt1 | contig 13431 bp, 11 predicted proteins | sample KBSS34metaG_FD_81524 | JGI IMG/M metagenome (GOLD analysis project Ga0105248, IMG submission 81524) | Switchgrass rhizosphere microbial communities from Kellogg Biological Station, Michigan, USA - KBS S3-4 metaG | ecosystem: Host-associated > Plants > Roots > Rhizosphere > Soil | place... | reverse complement strand
GCCGATCTCGACCTCGGAGTCGATGACGGTGGTTTCGGGGCGGAAGATGGTGACTCCATTTGCCATAAGGCGGCGCGCTGTGTTGAGGCGCATTGCGGCATCAAGGTGCATCATCTCGGCTATGGTATTGGCTCCGAGGACCTCGTCGACGGAGTCGGCTTTGACGGCGACTACTCGCTGGTTGTCGGCGACGAGCATCGCGGCGACGTCGGTGAGGTAGAACTCGCCGTGCGCGTTGTTGGTGTCGAGCTGGTCAAGGTTTTCGAAGAGGGCAGAGGTGCGGAAGCAGTAGATCCCGGAGTTGATCTCGGGTGTCGCCAGTTGGTCGGGCTTGAGCGATTTCTGTTCGACGATGGCGATGACCTCGGGGCTGCCGGGGGTGCGGCGGAGGACGCGGCCGTATCCGGTTGGGTCGGACGGGATGGCGGTGAGGATGGTCATTGCGGCGCGTTCGCGGAGGTGGGTGTCGCGGATGGCGGCAATGGTCTCGGGACGGATGAGCGGGACGTCGCCGGAGAGGACGAGGAGGTTTTCCGGGATCGGCTGGCCCGAGAGGGCGAAGAAGGCTTTGACCATCTGGAGAGCGTGGCCGGTTCCGCGCTGCTCGGGCTGGAGGATGAACTGGACTCCGGTGGGAGAGACGGCGTCGCGGACGCGGTCGGCCTCGTGACCGATGATGCAATAGATCTGGTCGGCGGGGACGACCTTTTGGGCGGCGGCGATTACGTGGAGGAGGAGGGCGCGACCGCCTATCTCGTGGAGGACTTTAGGGCGCTTGCTCTTTAGCCGCGTGCCTTTTCCTGCGGCCATGATGGCGATGGCGAGGTTGTTGGTTTCCATGCTTCGGCTATCTTCTCATGGTCACCCCTCCCCCCTAGCTTAAGTGTGTAAGTGCTCAAAATAAATTACTTAGGCTCGTACCTCGGTCTGCAGCAGGTTAAAGATTGAAGCCCGGCTGGTGGCCGGGCTTCGTGGTGATCGTCCTAATTTAAGGATAGCAAGGGGTGTCAAGAGTTTCGATGTGGATATCGCTGGTTGTGCCCGTGGTTGTTGGGGATTGTGGGTGTGTTGGATTTTCACTGCCGTTGAGAACGGATCGCGCTTCCGCGCGATGGCCCACATCTGGCGATGAGACGGCCAAATATGGGGCACCAGATTGCGAGGCGATTAGGCGATTATTTGCAGCCGCCTACTCCGGGCTCGCGGTCGCGCGGGTCGCGGTTGGGCAGCGTGTTGTCGAAGCGCAATTCGTAGGTATCCTGAATCTGGTTGCCGTCAAGGCGGAGGGATTGGCGGAGCATCGCGGGGTGGGTTTTTGGGTTGGTGACGGCGTACCAGTTGTTGATGGACTCGGTGTAGACGGGACCGCAGCGTGTGAGCTTGACGTCGTAGCCCTGGGTGCGGAGGTATCCGAGGAGATCTTCGCCGCGAGGATGCAGGCGCATCTCGTCGAACGAGACCGATTGGACCTGGGCTGGTTGTCCGGATGCCAGGACTGAGAACTCGCGTCCGCCGGCGAGTTTGAGCTGTCCTGAGTACTGCATGGGGTTCGGCGGGAATTGTTTGGGGCCGCCGGGGGACCATTGGGCCGCAGGCAGAAGCGTGGGAAGAGCCTTCCAGTTCTGGTAGGCGGGGCCGGAGAGAGGAGGGAGAAGAGCAATGAATATTTGAGCGAGTTGCTCGGGTGGCATTGCGGTTGAGACAGGCTTGCGCGTTGTGGCGTCGGCACCGGCAGAGCAGCTCTCAGAGTAGAGACGAAGCTGATTGGGTTGGAGCGGGGGCAGGTCGGCTCCGAGAAAAGCGGCGAAGCCTTCGCAGGGGCGGCCGTTACAAGAGGATTGAATGGAGAGATAGCCGGGCTCGGCGGACGGGGCCTTGAGTCGATACCAGTTGGTGCTGCCCGCGGTGTTGGGTACGGGGCAGCGGACGAGCTCGGTGGTAAATCCAGTCTTCTTCAAGGCGGCGACAACGGTGGCTTCGCCGATGGGCGCGGTCGCGTTTCGGAAGTAGACGTGGGTGACCATGGTTCGCGCCCCGGAGGCGATCACGAGAAACTTTTTGTCGCCGAGGACGAGCGTGCCCTGACGCGTGAAGCAGCCTCCGTCGGGGAGACAGTTGGTGAGCATGGTTGGAGGCAGAGGCGCCCACTGGATGCCGGGCAGCTTTTCAATGCCTTGCCAGTCGGGGGTGAAGCTTTTGCTGAAGATGAGCTTGACGGTCTGCGCGAGCTGGACGTCGGCCTGAGACCAGGCGGCGCGAGAAGTGGTGAGAAGGCAGATGGAGACGAACGCAAAAAGACGAAGGAGGGGCCTGGTTTGCATGGTGTTCCTCCCCAGGAGTGAATTGAGGGATAACGGTATCACAGGGATTCATGCGGGTTTTGACGCAGTTGGCCGTCGACGGGCTAAGTGAAGCGGTACTCGGCGATAGAGCAGATGCAGGTTTGGCACCAGAGAGAGATCGAGTGCGTGGCACCTTCGTGGTATCGGTGCAGAAATGGTTACTGCGTAGGCTGGTCGCCAAGGCGAAGTTGTGTGCCGACTCTACGGTGAAGGGTGATTGAGATGACTAGAGAGATGGTGCTGGCGAGTGTCTGGGTGATTGGGTGCGCGAGCGCCTTTGGGGTGGATGTTCCTGCAGTGGGCGGCGACTGGAAGGCAATGCTCCCGATGGTGCAGGTGGCAGTGCGGCATGAGTTTCCCAAGGTGGTAGCGCAGGCACACTATCCTGCGTCGATCAAGAAGACGGCGGATGTGGACAAGGGAGTGTCGGTGGCGCTGGTGGACATGGGGACAGGAGGCTACACCGAAGACCTGACGGTGATGCGATTGGAAGGTGCGACGCCGGTGGCTGCACGGTTCCGCCAGAAAGACGACAGAATTTCGCCGATGGTGTTTGGTAACGGCGTGTCTGATGGCAAGGGTGAAGCGGTGGAGCTTATTCCTAAGGACCACGTAGTCTTTGCCGGGCACTGGGATATGACGGGCAAGAAGCTGAAGTGCAGTGGTGAAGCTTACCAATGGGACAATATTGCGAAGAACTTTGGATATGAGAAGAAGCTAACGAAGACGATGTCGCGTGAGTTCTGTCAGAACGTGCAGGCGAAGGCGGGCAAGTAGGCAAGGGTGCTTCGAAGAACGAAGCAGAAAAATGGGCTGAGCCTCAGTTGTGATTTCGAGGCTCAGCCCTGCTTCTTTGGGGAGAATTTACTCTGAACCTGTGACGCGGGCGGTGTTCAGAGGCTTAACGATGAGTGGTGTGGTGAGGCTGAAGACGAGCCGTGAGTCCTTATCAAGGTTGGCCTGACGCTCCTGCTTGAGCCACATGACTGTGCTCGCACCTGCGCCTACACCAGCGCCGACGAGTGCACCGACTCCGCCGCCGATGAGTGCGCCAGCGGCAGCGCCTCCACCGGTGGCGAGTGCTGCGACAGCGAGGTCTTTCTTGACCTGATCTTTGCGCTTGAGGGTGCCTTCGCGGTCGACGTTGAAGCTGTTAAGCGTGGTGTCGATGAGCTGGGCGTGAACGGCGTAAACGGTGCCATCGGGCAGCGTTATGTTGCGTGGCTCAAGGTGAAGGGAGGCGGCACCGGAGATGCGCTTGCCGACGTGGACCTCAGTGACCTGGCCTTCAAGCACCGAGCCGATGGGGATTATGATGCGGCCCTTGTTGGTGATGGCTTCCATGATCTCGGCTGTGAATTTGGTGCCCGGCGTCGTGGTTGCCGTGGAGAGATCGTCGCGCATCTTGACGCGCAGGAGCGTGCCTTCGGATATCTCTCCCTCGACCTCGGGGACGCTGGTGACGATTCCTGCGTCGATGTCTTCCTTCGTGATTGCCTGAGGTGCTGTGACGGGAGCAGCGCCGGGAGCAGCGGGTCCTTTGTAGGGCACATAGGTTCCATAAGCTTCGCCGGCCGTCTCAGGCTTTGAGGCGGAGGGCTTCGGCGAATTGATTGGGCGTCGCTGCGACTCAGCAGATGGAGCAGCGGCAGGCGCTGTCTCTTGATTGTTGGCATCGATCGTGACCGGCTCGGGGTTCGAGACACCCACGCGATCGCTCTGCTGCTGGGCCATCATCGGAACAGTAGCGAGAACAAAGACTGCTGCTGGAGAGACGCGAATCTTCATTGCAAAACCTCCGGGAAGCGGACACTCCGTTCCCTTGTTCAAGGCTAAAATTTCCAGCCCGGCGCGACGGCAAATTCGGGAGAAGGGAATCGACCCTGCTACTACACGGGCGAGCACCGGCCATCAAACGTTTTTTGTGTTCGAGCGTCGTTCAAGCGCCTGCTAAAACGCTTTGCTAAAATCCATCTGGTGAAATCATCCGGCGCAAACGTAGTTCATTCCATCGCCGCAGCCGGCGGCCATTCCGTTCCCGTCGACCGGCGACCCAAGCTCAATGAGCGCCTCCAGCACCGGGTTGTCGCCTCAAGTCCTTCATCTACATCAGAAAACAGGAGCAACATGACTGAGATCGTCTCCATCCATGCGCGCGAAATCCTCGACTCCCGCGGAAACCCCACTGTTGAAGCCGATGTCGTCCTTGACGGCGGAGCCCGCGGACGCGCGGCTGTACCTTCGGGCGCGTCGACCGGCGAGCATGAGGCCGTTGAGCTGCGCGACGGCGACAAAAAGCACTACCTGGGCAAAGGCGTGTTGAATGCGGTCGAGAATGTGGAGTCGATTCTTGCTCCGGAGCTAACGGGCATGGATGCCTCGAATCAGAGGTTGATCGATGCGACGATGATTTCGATCGATGGAACGGAGAACAAAGGAAAGCTGGGAGCGAACGCGATTCTTGCGGTGTCGATGGCTGTGGCGCGTGCGTCCGCAGAGGCGCTGAAGCTGCCGCTGTACCGCTACCTGGGCGGCGTGAATGCGCACATTCTGCCGACGCCGATGATGAACATCATCAATGGCGGATCACATGCAGACTCGAACGTAGACTTTCAGGAGTTCATGGTGATGCCGGTAGGAGCGGAGACGTTTTCGGACGCTCTGCGCTGGGGCACGGAGACGTTCCACACGCTGAAGGGCGTGCTTAAGAAGAAGGGCTACAACACGGCTGTGGGCGATGAGGGCGGCTTTGCGCCGAACCTAAAGTCGAATGCCGAGGCGATTGAGCTAATCCTGGAGGCAATTGAGCTTGCTGGTTACAAGGCTGGCGAGGATATCGCGATTGCACTGGATCCTGCGTCGAGCGAGTTCTACGACAAGGCTTCGGGTAAGTACGTGTTCAAGAAGTCGGACAAGAGCGAGAAGACTTCGGCGGAGATGGCGGCGTTCTGGGAGTCGTGGGTGCGGCAATATCCCATCGTAAGCATCGAAGATGGGCTTGCAGAGGACGACTGGGAGGGCTGGAAGCTGCTGACGAAACAGATCGGCGACTTTGTGCAGCTGGTTGGCGACGACCTGTTTGTGACGAACACGGAGCGGTTGCAGCAGGGAATCGACCAGAAGGTAGCCAACTCGATTTTGATCAAGGTGAACCAGATCGGCACGGTGTCGGAGACGCTAGAGGCGATTGAACTGGCGCGGCGCTATGGGTATACGAGCATCATCAGCCACCGCTCGGGCGAGACGGAAGACACGTTTATCGCCGACCTGGCAGTGGCTACCGGAGCGGGGCAGATCAAGACGGGCTCTGCGTCGCGTACGGATCGCATCGCGAAGTACAATCAGCTGCTGCGCATCGAAGAAGAGCTGGGCCAGGCCGCGGAGTTCCTCGGCATCGAGTCCGTTAACTTTGGCGAATAGAAAGGCACTCCATGAAGCGTTTGCTTGCTGCGTTGCTGTTTGCGTCTCTTTCGGTAATTTCCTTCTCGCAAACAGCGGCGCAGCCTGGCGCTGACACGGTTGCCACCGCGCCTCCGCCAGCGCATTCCGCTACCGCAGAGCAGATTCGGGCGTACTTTGAGCTTGTCCACATGGACAAGACAGTGCATGGGGCGATGGAACAAATGCTGAAGGCGTCAAGGGCGGCGGCTCCGCCGTATCTTCCGAATTCGGTGTGGGAGGATATGAGCAAGACGTTTGCCTCGTACGATCTGCTGGGCGAGATGATTCCCATCTACCAGCGGCATATCTCTCGCGAAGACATGGACGCGATTCTCACGTTTTACCGCACGGATAGCGGGCGCCGCTTGTTGGAGGCCCAGCCAGCGATGGTTGCTGAGGCGCAGGCGACGTTTCCGAGCATAGGACGAAAGTTGGGGCAGGAGGTTGCGGCGCGTCATATGGAAGAGATTCAGGCGGCGAAGCAGAAGTACGACCAGGAGAACGCCCCCAAACCGACGCCTTCGCAGAAACCCAACTAAAAGAGCGTTGTCATCAGTAGTCACTGATTGTGGCTTAGACTATTTTTCTGCGTTCGTCCTTCACGCAAGGAGATGCTAATGCAGCTTGGAATGGTGGGTCTTGGCAGAATGGGCGCGAACATGGTTCGCCGCCTCGTAGCCCGTGGTCATGAATGTGTCGTCTATGATCACTCTCCTCAGGCAGTCGCAGAGCTTGCGAAAGTGAAGGGAGTTACGGGCGCAAGCTCGCCTGAGGACTTCGTAAGCAAGCTCACTCCGCCGCGACCTATCTGGCTTATGATCCCCGCCGGATACGTCGACTCCGCACTTGCTCAATACGTTCCTCTGCTCCAGTCCGGGGACATTCTCATTGACGGCGGCAACTCCTATTACATCGATGACATCCGGCGCTCCAAGGAAGTGCTCGCCAAAGGCATTCACTACGTCGATGTCGGAACCTCAGGCGGCGTATGGGGGTTGGAGCGCGGTTACTGCATGATGATCGGAGGCGAAGATGTGATTGTTCAGCATCTCGACCCGATTTTTCAAGCCATCGCGCCCGGCATGGGCGATGTTCCTCGCACACCGGATTTCGACAAGATCGGCAGTACTGCGGAGCAGGGCTACCTCTACTGCGGACAAAGCGGCGCGGGCCACTTCGTCAAGATGGTTCACAACGGTATTGAGTACGGCATGATGGCGGCCTACGCTGAGGGTCTCGCGGTCCTCAAAGGCGCCAATATCGGCAAGCACACTGCCGAGATCGACGCCGAGACGACTCCCCTCCGCGACCCTGAGCACTACCAGTATGACTTCAACCTTCCTGCCGTCACCGAGGTCTGGCGTCGCGGGTCGGTGATTGCATCCTGGCTGCTTGACCTTACCGCGAGTGCGCTCGCGGGAGATCCCGCGCTATCCAAGTTCGACGGCCGGGTATCCGACTCCGGTGAGGGCCGCTGGACCGTTAAGGCTTCCATCGACGAAGGCATTCCTACTCCAGTCCTCACCACCGCGCTGTACGAACGCTTCAGCTCACGCGGCCTCGCAGACTTCTCCGACAAACTACTCTCCGCTATGCGGTATGAGTTCGGAGGACACCTGGAGAAGCCTGCCAACAAATAAACCCCCTCAGACCAAAGGAGAGCTCCTTGCCTGAACAGCCGTCGCCGCTTACCCCTCCTCCACCAGTCCACTCCGATGCCCTAGTTTTCTTTGGAGCCACGGGAGACCTCGCTTACAAGAAGATCTTTCCTGCACTGCAGGCAATGGTGAAGCGTGGCCATCTGAACGTTCCGGTGATCGGGGTAGCCAAGGCGGGATGGAACCTCGATCAGCTGAAGGCGCGCGCGAAGGACTCGGTGGAACAGCACGGCGGTCTGGACCCTGTCGCTTTTGAGAAGCTGTGTTCGCTGCTGCGGTATGTCGATGGAGACTACGCCGATCCCGCTACGTTTGCCGCGGTCCGAAAGGAGTTGGGTGCAGCCCAGCATCCGGCGCACTACCTTGCGATTCCACCTTCGCTCTTTGAGGAAGTGGTCAAGCAGTTGGTCAACTCGGGCTCGGCCAAGGGGGCCCGCATGATTGTGGAGAAGCCCTTTGGGCGCGATCTGGCTTCAGCGCAGGAGCTAAACCGCGTACTACTGTCGGCGTTTCCGGAGTCATCGATCTTCCGTATCGACCACTACCTCGCGAAGGGACCTGTCTACGACGTGGTGTCATTCCGCTTCTCCAATGCGTTTCTTGAGCCGCTGTGGCACCGCGACTATATCGAGAGTGTGCAGATTACGATGGCTGAAGATTTCGGGGTTCAGGGTCGTGGATCGTTCTACGACCAGACGGGGGCGATCCGCGACGTTATCGAAAATCACATCTTCCAGGTTATGTCGAACATCGCGATGGAGTGTCCGGCGCGGCGTGACAGCGAAGCGATTCGTGACGAGAAGGTTAAGGTCCTTCGCGCCATTCCTCCGATCGAGGCGTGCAACCTGGTGCGAGGCCAGTTCGACGGATACAAGAACGAGAAGGGCGTTGCGCCGGATTCCACCGTCGAGACATATGCTGCACTTCGGCTGGAGATCAAGTCTTGGCGATGGGACGGTGTGCCGTTTTACATTCGCGCCGGAAAGAACATGCCCACTACATGCACGGAGGTTATAGCCCGGTTGCGCCGGCCCCCGCAGACGAATCTCACGGATCCCGGCCCACAGAACTACATGCGGTTCCGAATTGTGCCAGAGATGACGATCGCACTTGCGGTTACGATCGCCGGGGCCGACGAGAAAGCCATGCGTCCGCTAGTGGAATTGGAGGCCTGTCGCCATCCGCGGACTGAAGAGGTGGAGGCTTACGAGCGAGTGCTTACTGACGCAATGGCGGGTGATGCCACACTGTTTGCCCGGCAAGACTATGTGGAGGAGGCCTGGCGCATCGTCGACCCAGTGCTAAAGGCGAATACGCCGGTTTATCCTTACGCGGTTCACACATGGGGACCATCGGGTGCGCCCGCCACTGCCATCGCAAATGTTACTCCGCCCAGCGGATGGCAATCACCAGTTGACGACTCCACGGACGACATTCATGTCGTCCCCGTCCCGGCTGCGAGCTAGGCTACTCCGCGGTTGCGTGGGACGAGGCACACGTAGATCGGGAGCAGTCCTTAAGGTGAGCACACATCTCGCAACTACCGTCATGCAGCCGTAAGCTCCGGCGCTGCCACGGGTTCTGCCTGCTTCCAGTCTCCTAGTGAACGGCTCAAGAGTGCGGCGGCACATCCTTCGCCACAAAGGACGATGATGTCGTCGCGATGAGCCAACTGAGAATCCCACGGCATGAAAGTGATATTTCGAGATGCGACCTTCGCCAGAACCCAGTGATTACTGGTTTTCTTCTGGACTCCGCATAAGCATGTAAATAAAGAGGTTGCTGCCATAATGGTGGTCCTTCCCCCCGGGAACGACTTTCCGGTAAGTCTTTATATAGATTGTGATGCACCTTGCCTATATGCAAGTGACCTGCCAGAGAATCAATTTGAATAACAGCCCTGCTATCAGTAGAAGATGGCCGGTCGCTCCAAGAGGGAATGGGTCTACGATGTGGGAACTTCATTTCTCAATGTGAAAAACATTGCACATTGCATCGCAGAGATTTGCATTATCAAAGAGGCCGTGAGGTTTGTGATCCCTAAAGGGCAATGAAGCGTCTTATTATCATGCGTTTGACCTCCAAGGACCGCCTCTTTGTACTTACCGGAGCCGGAGTTTCGGCCGAGAGCGGACTCGCCACATTCCGAGGCTCAGGAGGGCTTTGGAACGGCTACCGGGTGGAGGATGTGGCTACTCCGGAGGCCTGGGAGGCCGACCCGGCGTTTGTTTGGCGGTTCTACTCGGCCCGTCGAAGGAATGCACTTGCGGCTCAGCCAAACGCCGGACATCTTGCTCTGGCACGCATCGAGCAGGAACTGGCGAAGGACGACCCGACGCAGTTCTATCTCTGCACACAAAACGTCGATGATCTGCATGAACAGGGTGGGTCGCGACGAATTCATCATATGCATGGCTCGCTGTTTGAATCCCGCTGTGTGCGGTGCGACCAGCCGTTTGCAGATCGCGAGTTTTACGAGACAGAGCCACTCCCCAGGTGCCGGGATTGCGGCTCTCTGCTTCGTCCTCACATCGTGTGGTTCGGGGAGATTCCAATCGACATGGAGGGAATCTACGGGGAGCTTGAGCGCGCCACGATTCTGCTGGTCGTGGGCACTTCCGGTTCGGTGTACCCGGCGGCGGGGCTTGTTCATATCGCCAGGCAGCGGGGTATTCGCACCGTATATGTCGGTCCGGAAGAACCGTCGAACGCGTCAGCCTTTGACGAGATTGTTCTGGGCACTGCGACGCAGATGTTGCCCGGCCTGTTTGAGATTGCGACTCGCTAGCGCTGACTAGTGATATGAATAGAAGTCACGCGCGGGCCGGGAGGCGAACTCGATTGATGCGCATCTCCGAGTGGATTCAGAGCGGCTTTCCCGTTCTGCTTGCTCTTGCCGCCTGGATTACTCCGCGTGCTTTGGCGCTCCGACGCCGGTTGACGATTACTGTGCTTGCGGCTGTCGCAGTGCTCGTTGTTTGGGTTGCGCTTTCCATCTGTTCGCATCTGCAGCCCGATACGGCCTCTATCGTTAGAGACTGGATGCCCGTGCCGTTGTTTCTGATTCCTTACTGGCAGACAGGCCAGTTTTTCGTGCGGCCCAATGCTGCGATCGAGCGCCGTCTGCTGGCGATTGACGAGCGGCTGCTGCCGGGCATTGCGAACAAAGCTGGAACGGATCGCACGGGCGTCGGCTTGTTCCTGGAGACGGCGTACCTGTTCTGTTATCCGCTGGTTCCGCTAGGCCTGCTGGCTGTGTATGTGACTGGGTTGAGAGAGAAGGCCGGCGGCTTCTGGTTTGTTGTTCTTGTGGCGACCTACCTTTGCTATGCCATCACGCCGTTTGTTCCGGCACTTCCGCCACGCTCGCTTGGCGGTGTGGGTGACGTAGTGGACAGGACTGCGAACAAGGGACGCATCTTCAACCGATGGATTCTTCGTCATGGAAGCATTCACGCGATCTCGTTTCCCAGTGCGCATGCGGCGTCGGCGTTTGCGGTGGCGTTCGTGCTTTTACGGTACTCGTTGGCGGCGGGTGCGATTTTTCTGCTGATTGCGATTGCGATATCACTGGGAGCCATCATTGGCCGGTATCACTATGCGTTGGACGTCGTGCTTGGACTGGTCGTGTCGTTAGTTGTGTTCCTTGTGAACTATCGGTTTTTCTGAAACGTCGAGGAGGACGAGGGTCGATGGTGCGCAACTCTTGTTATCCTTGCTTTCAGCAATGGCACACAAACCAATCGTTCTGACGATCCTCGACGGCTGGGGCTACCGCCCCGAGACTGATGGCAATGCCATCGCACTGGCTCGCAAGCCCAACTACGACAAGCTGCTCTCGGCTTATCCCAACACGCTGATTCGCGCGAGCGAGCACTTCGTCGGGCTTCCTGATGGGCAGATGGGCAACTCCGAGGTGGGCCACCTGAATCTTGGCGCGGGGCGCATTGTTCGCATGGACATTACGCGCATCGACGAGGCCATCGCGGACGGAAGCTTCTTCACCGATCCTGTGCTGACGGAGGCGGTGGGGCTTGCGGGACAGGACAACCGTGCGCTACACCTCTTTGGGCTCGTCTCCGACGGAGGAGTGCATTCGCATCGGCGCCACCTTTACGCTTTGCTGAAGCTTGCCTCGCAGCACAGACTTACACGGGTCTTCGTGCACGCCTTTATGGATGGACGCGACACGATGCCTACGAGCGGCCTGGGTTATCTGGAGGCGCTGGAGCAGCAGATTGGCCAGTATGGCGTTGGGCAGATCGCGTCGGTTTCGGGCCGGTACTATGCGATGGATCGCGATCTGCGCTGGGAGAAGGAGCGCCAGGCGTTTGATGCGATGGTGACGGGACACCCGGAGGGAGGGACATCGCAGGATCCTCTGGCGCGGGTTCGTGAACATTACAACAACGGCGTCACGGACGAGTTCATTCCACCATTTACTGTGATCGACAAGCATGGACGTGCTGTTGGACCAATTCGCGACAACGACGTGTGTCTCTGCTTCAACTACAGAGCTGATCGCGTGCGGCAGATTACGCGTGTGCTGGGTCGCAACTGCGATATTCCCGGAGGACTGACCGCGGGCAATGCGCTTGATCTTCCGAAGGCGTCGGAGCTTGACCTGGAGATCCCCCGGGCTGAGGTGCCGAAGAATATTCACTACGTCTCGATGACGCAGTATGACAAGAACTTCAAGGTGTCGGTGGTTATTCCGCCGGAGTCGATGGACAACCTGCTGGCCAACGTGATGGCTGACGCGAACCTGCGCAATCTGCGTGTGGCAGAGACAGAGAAGTATGCGCACGTGACCTACTTCTTCAACGGGGGTATTGAGAAGCCATTTCCTGGTGAAGACCGCGTGCTTATCCCTTCACAGAAGGTTGCGACGTATGACCTTGCGCCGGAGATGTCCGCGGGCGGAATCGCGGACGCTGTGATCAAGGCGGTGAACGATACAGCGTTTGACGTGATCATCGTCAACTTCGCAAACGCCGATATGGTTGGTCACTCCGGCAAGCTGGAACCAACGATCCGCGCGGTTGAGACCGTGGACACGGAGTTGGGGCGCATCTACCAGGCCGTGAAACAGCGCAGCGGAGCGTTGCTGGTGACCGCAGACCACGGCAATGCCGAGATGCTGATCGATCCAATCACCGGCGGTCCGCATACAGCGCACACCACGAATCCGGTTCCGTTCATCCTGATTGCGGACGAGAAGGACTCGAGTCACCATGCGATTCTGAAGCAGGGCGGCAGCCTGCGGGACATCTCGCCGACGATCCTCAAGCTGCTTGGTCTGAAAAAGCCAGTGGAGATGACGGGCGAGGATCTGCAGACGGGCTGAGGTCAGGCGAGAATCTGCACAGCGCCCTGCGGCGTCTTGGTAAAGCCGTGGATGAGGCGGCCGGCTGGATCGAGATGCAGGAGTGTCAGCTTGTCCGGGGCGATTTGCAGGTGACTGAAGCCGTAGATCTTTGCGGCATAAGGACCGCGCCGGGCCTCTTCGATTTGAAGGTTGTAGAGGTCGGCACCGCCACCGCCTGAGAGCACGAACGAGGTCGGATGACTCTCGAATTCAAGGTGCTGCATGTCGTGATCGTGTCCGGCTAAGTAGAGATGGGCTTTGTGCTCTCGTAGCAGAGGCTCCCAATCGGCGATGAGCACCTTGTGATCGCCGTGGGGGCCATTGGAGTAGATGGGGTGGTGCGCCATGACGATGAGGTACGGTGTCGTCCGCGGTTTTTCCAGCTCGGTTTTTAGCCATTGAAGCTGCTCGGCCTGCTCCTCGGGTGTGAGGGTATAGTTCTCGCGCTTGGATGCCGTGCTCAATACGCGGAAGACGTTGCTGTCCAGGGCGAGGAAGGTCGCAAGGGGTTTCGTGGCAGGGAACTCGAACCGATACCAGCGTGAGGGCAGCGTCCATCGCGTTTCACCGTTCTTCGCGTAGGCGAGTTCCGCTTCGACTTTACTTTCCGGCATACGCTGAT
>Ga0105248_10005929_pt1 | contig 13433 bp, 15 predicted proteins | sample KBSS34metaG_FD_81524 | JGI IMG/M metagenome (GOLD analysis project Ga0105248, IMG submission 81524) | Switchgrass rhizosphere microbial communities from Kellogg Biological Station, Michigan, USA - KBS S3-4 metaG | ecosystem: Host-associated > Plants > Roots > Rhizosphere > Soil | place... | reverse complement strand
TTGTCTGCCGTAAGCCCCGAGACGGCGAGATGTCGGTCCACGTCCAACTGCTTTCCTGCCACGCGGAGGATACACATCGTTTTCCTATACTGATGAACAGTCTGTTTCTAAAACCGTGGGCCAGCATACAAGATAGCGGAGCAAGAACGCTCTACGCCGCACGTGGCAGCAATACACTCATAACTGGCGCAACTCCAGGTGGGACGAATCCGAGGACTACCGGATCTGTTACCCGACGAACCGCTATTGCGATCGTGTCGATTCGTCTACCTCTTGATTAGCTCGTAGACACCAGGATCGGGAATGCCATCGGAGTTCACACTCATCGTGATGGCAATCGCTTCCGGGAGCCTTGCCCCGGGAAGACCGACGCCGTAATCGTAGGTGTATCCGCTGAGCGTGAGATGTCGCCAGGCGCTAACAATTCGAACCGTCTGCCCAGAACTCAGTTGCTTCGAATACGAGACGAAGCGATTGCGAATCAGCGGTGGAGACATGAGGGAAATCGAGAGGATCGTGTCTTTGTCCGGAAAGTCATTCCAGGCGAGTGCGCTCACGTTTCCCACCACCTGATACTCGCGGCCGATGTAGTCGGCGAACGGCTTCCAATTCGTGATCTCGGTTTTCGGTGCCGGAATCTGCATCCCGATGCCCGCCACGGTGAACAAAAGGGCTCCCAGCGCGACTAAGCCGAAGACACCAAACATGACGAATTTGGCGAGTTTCCAGGCGAATCTGGCGAATTTCATGTTTCGTGAAGTTACCTCCACTCGCTCCTCCTCGACCTTTCGGTCGGTGCGAGCTGGTTCGACAGGAAGGATCTCAATCGAGTCGTCCGCGCTGAGGGCGGAAACGCACCACGAATCACGCGGCCAGAGGGAACATCACAGTTACGACTCGCCCAATTCTGGCAGGGGACGCCACGTCTTGCAAAACCGCGCCGTCTACTCTCTAGCGATTGATGGTGGGGACGCAACACGTGGTAGGCCGAGTTCACCCGTGTATTCGGACCCGTGCGGCACACGGCGGCTCGATTCAAACTAATCGCTCGACGAGAGCGCGCCGGAGACAGCGGAGCGACGGCGTCTCGCGGTGCGAGCCGTTTGAGTCAGACCGTCAAGTTCACGAAAAACGTCGCGGAGTGAGAAGCTTCGCGGCGGTCTGATCGAAGGGCACACCGGCGTTCGAATGACCCCGATGCCGATCGTTGATCGGAGCGATGTTCGAATCAGTAGGACCGCCGCGACCAGCCGTCAGGCTCCGAACGCAGCGGCGTTTTTCCGGTCTGACGAAAAGGCTCGCACCGTGAGGCGCCGTCGCTCCGTGTTAGCTGTTTATTTCGTGGGCGCGGTCGCCGTCCCGGTGAAGTCGTACGACGGCGGCTGCGTCGGTCCGCGGCGTCGCATCGTGCCCTTGACTGCGCCGCTCGCGTCGACCGTCCCGGTGACCGTGAAGAAGCCGGCGCCCGTGCCTCCGAGCCTGATCGTCTGGAACTCGAACGTGTCGCCGTCCCATTTCAAGTCCTGGACCGGCGCCGGTCCGATCAGCGGCCCGACCGTCGTCCAGTACAGCGACGCGCCGCCGCCCGAGCGCGGCAGGTGAAAGACGCCGAGCGTCGGCTCTTTGCCGAACGGCACTTCGATCAGAAACGCGGAGCGGTCCGGAAAGGACGACAACAGCGCCGTCATCCGCGTTCGCTCGGTCGACGGTGTCGGGCTGACGGTGTTCGCGGCAGTGAACTCGAACATCCCAAACATCATTTCCGCCGTCGACGCCTCGCCGAAGCGCACCGGCTTGGTCGGGTCGGGATTGTTCTTGTTGGCCGGCGAGTTGTCGTAGTGGGCGACCAGATCGAGGCGCGTGCCGCGCGGCAGCGCGACACGCTCCCTGGGGTAGTAGAACAGCTGCCAGTTGAAATCGTAGGCCGGCACGTTGAGCAACGTCTGCTGGCGCCCGCCGGGGAACGTCGCGGTCATTGTCATGTCGTGGCCGCGCAGGTGCATATGCGGAAAGAACGAGACGATGTTGATGTCCTGGTCGGCGACGTAGACGGCGCGCAGCTCGTGGTTCGGCGCGTTCGCCGGAATCGTGAACAGCAGGTTGCCGGCGAGCCCCGCCGCGACTTCCTTCTTCAGCTCACCCTTGCCGAAGTAGAGACCGATGCGCGTGCGATCGGTCTGCGGCGTCCCGTTCGGGTGGTAGTGCAGGTTGGTGCGAAGCATCTGGCCTTTGCGGATCCAGCGGCCGCTGCCTTCGGGATACACCGTCGCCGGCGTGCCGACCGCCCACACGCCGAGCACGTCGAAGGTCCCGGTCTGCCGCATCATGTCGATGCTCGCCGAGAAGATGACCGAGTGATGGGTGATCTGCCGGTTACTCGGCCGGATCTCGATCGCGCGGATCCAGCGATCCTCTTTGAGATCGGGCGTGAGGCTCGGCGTCGGGAAGTAGTCGCCGCCCGTCGCCGGAATCTGGACCTCGGGCAGCTCGATGATCTGATCCGGTTCGCCGAGCTGCCACCCCTCGGTGAACTGCGGCGGTTTCGGCATGTCCTTCGGGTCCCCCTGCGGCGCGCCGGCGTCGACCCAGCGAGTGATGGTTGCGATCTCGGCGTCGGTGAGGCTCGGATCGTTGGCGAACGTGCCGGCCGATTTGTCGGCGAACCACGGCGGCATCTGGCGCGACGCGACCTTCTCCTTGATCGCGCGCGCGTACGGCCGGGCGTCCTGGTAGGTGAGGAGCGCCATCGGCGCGACCTCGCCCGCGCGGTGGCATGTCACGCACTTCGCATTCAGGATCGGCGCGACGTCGCGCGTGAACGTCGTCGAATCGGGCGCAGCGTGGACGGGAGACCACGGCCCGAGCAGGGCCGACGTCACGAGCGCAGCTCCGGCCAGCAAGAGGCGACGCATATCCAGCCTCCAGAAGATGAAGAGCCAGTGGGAGAGCTGACGATAGCACGATCGCCGGGCATCGGGATGCTAGACTCGACTGACCGATGCCTTCTGTCGCTGTGGCTCCGGGCCCGAAGCTGTCGTTGATCTCGTCGCTGATCTATCGGCCCGGCGGCGGCAACCCGCTCGACTTCTTCACGAAGCTGGCGCGCACCTACGGCGACATCAGCTCCTATCGCATGGCCGGGGAACAACTCTTCCTCGTCAACGAGCCGCGGCTGATTCGTGACGTCCTCGTCACCCATAACCGCAACTTCACGAAGAGCCGCGGCCTCGAGCGCAGCAAACGTCTGCTCGGACAGGGCCTGCTGACCAGCGAAGGGGCGATGCACCTGCGGCAGCGGCGCCTGATGCAGCCCGCCTTCCATCGCGATCGCATCGCGGCCTTCGGCGACCTGATGGTCGGCTACGGCGACCGGATGCGGCGCGCGTGGGCGAACGGCGCGACGCTCGACATCTCGCGCGAGATGAACCGCCTGACGCTGTCGATCGTCGGCAAGACGCTGTTCGGCGTCGACGTCGAGTCCCAGGCGGCGGCGGTCGGCGACGCGCTGACGGCGGTGATCGAATCGTTCTGGATGATGATGCTGCCGTTCGCCGACGTGCTCGAGCGGCTGCCGGTGCCGAAGCTGCGCCGCGCCCGCATGGCGCGCGCGCGCCTCGACGCGATCATCTACCGCATGATCGCGGATCGACGGGCGAGCGGACGCGATCACGGCGACCTGCTGTCGATGCTGCTCGCAGCGCAGGACGAGGAAGACGGCGGCGGCATGACCGACCAGCAGGTCCGCGACGAAGCGATGACGATTTTCCTCGCCGGGCACGAGACGACGGCGAACGCGCTGACGTGGACGTGGTATCTGCTGAGCACCGACCCGGCTGTCGAGGCCAAGCTGCACGCCGAAGTGGATCGCGTGCTGCAGGGGCGGCTCCCGGTGATGGGCGATCTGCCAGCGCTCGGCTACGTCGAGCGCGTGGTCACGGAATCGATGCGCCTGTATCCGCCGGCCTGGATCATCGGCCGGCGCGCAATCGCGGACTACCAGCTCGGCGACTACATCGCGCCGGCGCGGTCGATTCTCGTGATGAGCCCATACATCATGCAGCGCGATCCGCGCTTCTACGCCGATCCTGACAGGTTCGAGCCGGACCGCTGGACACCCGAGTTTCGCGCAACGCTGCCGAAGTTTGCGTATTTTCCGTTCGGCGGCGGCCCGCGCCAGTGCATCGGCGAATCGTTTGCCTGGATGGAGCTGATCCTCCTCGTCTCGACCATCTCGCAGCACTGCCGCCTGCGTCTCGTCCCCGGACACCCCGTGGTGCCGCAGCCGCTCATCACCCTGCGCGCGAAACACGGCATGCGGATGACTGTCGAGCGACGAAGCGCCTTGTAAATTTGGTGACTGTAAATTGTCAATTCCCAGAGTGCGCCGCGTTTTGGAAACTGCCCTCGACTGCGACGATCTGCCGCGAAGCGCCGCGTTCTACACGGCGCTGATGAACGTCACGCCGATGCGACACCGAGCGGCTCGTCGCGATCGACGCCGGCGAAGGGACGGTGCTGCTGCTGTTCCAGAAAGGCACGGCTTCGTCGGTCGAGCTGCCCGGCCGCCTCGTTCCGGCGCATGAATCCGGCGGCTCGGGCCATTTCGCGTTCGCGATCGATGCCGCGGATCTGGCGGCATGGGAGGCGCGCCTCGTAGGCCTGAGTATCGCGGTCGAAAGCCGCGTGACCTGGGAGCGTGGAGGCGTGAGCCTCTACTTCCGCGATCCTGACGGCCGCCTCGTCGAGCTGGCGACGCCGGGCATATGGCCGTCGTACTAATGCCTGCTGATGTGGCCTAGTGGCTATTGATGTGGCCTAGTGGCTATTGATGTGGCGCAGGACTTTAGTCCTGCGTGGCAGGCGCATTTTGCAGCGCTGAAGCGCTGCGCCGCTGTGGCGTTGCTGCTGCTGGCCGCCGCCGGCTGCGAAACGCTGGTCAGCGACATGGCCACGCGGCTGGCGTATGCCGTGCGCGACGGCGCGGCCAGACTGTCGCGCTCGCGCAGTGAGACGCTGGTGCTGAGCGTCGCGTGGCGATCCTGGCCCGACGGCTGTCCCGACGGCTATCGCGTGGCATGGAACGCCGACAACGACGTCAAAGCGCCTGGCGTCGGCGTCGAGTGCACGTCAACCCGTCACAGCTACGGTACGACCTATGCGCGCAATTTCGTCAAGGTGACGAAGGCGCTGACGGTCACCAAGGAGAAGGGCGAGCCCGTGACGATCGCCCTGCGCAAGCGGCCCGATGGCGCGATCGAAGTCGTAGCGCTCCAGTAGCGCAGGCCTTCGGGCCTGCCGTCGGTATAATGCGCGCGATGAAGCACATCGTGATCACCGGCGCGAGCAGCGGCATCGGCGCGGGTCTCGCGGAACAGCTCGGCGCCGCGGGACACCGGATTGCGCTCGCCGCGCGCCGCGAGCCCGAGCTTCAGGAGGTTGCTGCCCGCGCCGGAACTGGCGCGATCGTCGTCCCGACCGATGTCACGAAGCGCAGCGACGTCGAGCGGCTGCGCGATCGCGCCATCGAGGCGTTTGGCCACGTCGACGTCTGGATCAACAACGCCGGGCGCGGCATCACCAAACCGGCGCTCGAGCTCACCGACGAGGAGCTCGACCTGATGATGGCGGTCAACGTGAAGTCGGCGCTCTACGGCATGCAGGCGATCGTCCCGCATTTCATCGCGCGCGGCCGCGGTCAGATCGTCAACCTCTCGTCGGTCCTCAGCCGGGTGCCGTTCGCGACCTACCGCTCGGCCTACAACGCGGCCAAGGCGGCGCTGAACGCGCTCACCGCCAATGCGCGCGTCGATCTCGCGCGCGAACATCCAGGCATTCAGGTCACCCTCGTCATGCCGGGGCTCGTGCGCACCGATTTCCAGCGCAACGCGCTCGGGGGCTCGCCGCCGATTCCGGCGGCCACTGAATCGCAGTCGCTCGAGGACGCGGTCGCCGCGATCGTTCAGGCGATCGATCATCCCGTCGCCGAGCTGTATACCAATCCGCGGCAGGCGCCCGTGGTCCAGAGCTACTTTCAGGATGTCGGCGCGTTCGAGCGTGCCGCCGCGTCGAGGCCGTGAGCGATGCTCGACCTGACGACCCGCGGACGGGTGGCCGTGCTGCAGATGACGCACGGCAAGGCCAATGCGCTCGACATCGAGTTCTGCCGTGGGCTGAGCGCGCAGGTGCATGCGTGTCAGCAGTCGGCGGCCGGCGCGCTCGTGATCACGGGACAGGGCAAGATCTTTTCGGCCGGCGTCGATCTGTTGCGGATGCTCGACGGCGGCGCGGCGTACATGCGCGACTTCCTGCCCGCGATGAACCATGCGTTCGAGGCGCTCTTCGCCTTTCCGAAACCGCTGGTCGTCGCCATCAACGGACATGCGATCGCCGGAGGCTGCGTGATGTCCTGCTGCGCCGATTACCGGATCATGGGGCGCGAGTCTGGACGCATCGGCATCCCCGAACTGCTGGTCGGCGTGCCGTTTCCCGTCGTGCCGCTCGAGATCGTGCGTTTCGCGACACCGCCGCAGCACGTGCAGGCGCTGATTTACCGCGGACTTACCCTCCCGGCCGACGAAGCGCTCGGATATGGGCTGATCGACGCCATTGCCGATCCCGACCGCCTGCTCGACGAAGCGGTCGCCGTCGCGGAGGGTCTCGCGGCCGTGCCGTTCGAGGCGTTCCACCTGACGAAGCGGCTGCTGCGCGAGCCGGCACTCCGTCAGATGCGCGAAGGCGGGGTCATCGACGCCGTCGTCCAGGACGCGTGGGCGGGCGAGACTGTGCAGAGCGCGGTGCGCGATTACATCGCGCGCACTCTGAAGAAGTGACGACGGTCCGGCTAAAGCCGGACACTACCGAAACCGACGCGGCCCGGCTGATGCCAGACGCTACCGAAACCGACGCGGCCCGGCTGATGCCAGACGCTACCGAAGCGAGACCGTGTTCCGGTAGTGTCCGGCTTTAGCCGGACCATGTATCAGCGCACCGCCGAGGCGCACAGCGGCATCGCGGCGAGGCTGACCTTCGTGCCATCCAGGTACGGCTTCAGCGCCTCGAACAGTCTCGCCTTGAGCTGCTGGATCGTGTCCGGGCTGAGTGACGGCAGCGCCGAGCGGAGCGGCGTGGCGAGGTCGCTCGAAACCTCCCAGTAGTCGTCGAGGGATCCGTAGGTGAGCGTCATCGGCCGCGCCTCGACGGTGACGCCGGAGAAGCCGCCTGTTGTCAGCACGCGTTCGAGCTCGCCGGGAGGCGCCAGCCGGAACGGGCCCGGCGCCGCCGGATCGGGCGGCGGCAGCGGCACGAACTCACCGAGCGCGCCGGTGATGACCGTGAAGAACGGGTTTTTCGCCGGCACATCCCACACCGCGGTCGCAAAGCGCGCGCCCGGCTTCAGCACCCGGTGGATCTCCGACACCGCCTTGATCGGATCGGGGCAGAACATCAGGCCGAACCGGCACGTGGCGGCGTCGAACTGCGCGTCGGGAAACGACAGCGCCTGCATGTCCATCTCCTGGGCGACAAGGTTGTCGAGACCGAGCGTCTGCGCCGTGCGGCGCGTCACGGCGACCATGTCCGGCGACAGGTCGGTGGCGATCACGCGGCCGCCAGGGCGCACGCGCGCGGCGGCCGTCGCTGACGGTTGACCCGATCCGCACGCGAGGTCGAGCACGAGATCGCCCGGCTTCATGCCGGCCGCGTCGCACAACCATCCGGCGAGGTTGCCGGTGTTGCGGTCGAACCACTCGCCCCGGCGCTCCCATGCCGCTGCCGCGGCACTCCACTGCGTTTTTTGTTGGCTGGTGATCTCGTCTGCTGTTGGCATCGAGACAACCTATCCCACGAATCGCGTTTCGTCCATCGTCGCGCCAACCTGCCGGAAAACCGTGACTGGGTACTGCCGAAAAGCCGGCACTGCCGCGCATGCACTGGCGATTTTGCGGAAGCGTCGCGGCCCGCGGCGGCCAGGGCCGGGTCTGCCTCTTGCACGGAGCAGTGCCAATCGGCGGCGTTCAACAGAAAAAGGAGCAAACGATGTCGCGGACAAAACTTCGACTGGCGATGGTTGTGGCGTTGTTCGCGTGCTTCGCTGTCTGGATGGCCGTGGGCGTCTCGGGCCAGCGCGCCCCCAGCGGAACTCAGAACGGCGAGTGGCCGAATTACAGCGGCGACATCAAGGGCAGCCGCTACTCGCCGCTCGATCAGATCAACGCCTCCAACTTCAACCGCCTCGAGGTCGCGTGGCGCCTGAAGACGGACAACCTCGGTCCGCGTCCGGAATACAAGCTCGAGGGCACGCCGCTGATGATCAAGGGCACCCTCTACATGACCGGCGGCACGCGCCGCGCCGTGGTGGCGCTCGACGCGAAGACCGGCGAGCAGAAATGGGTCTACAGCCTGGACGAGGGCAAGCGCGCCGAAATGGCGCCGCGCGTCCTGTCCGGCCGCGGTCTGTCGTACTGGACCGACGGCAAGGGTGACGAGCGGATCATCTACGTCACGATCGGCTACCGGCTCGTGCAGTTGAACGCCAGGAACGGCCAGCCGATCCCGACCTTCGGCAAGGCGGGGATGGTCGATCTGAAGGAAGGCGTGGTCTACGGCAAGCTGGTGAACGGCAAGTGGCAGCAAGTGCAGATTCCGCTCGTCGAGGGTGAAATCGGCACCAACTCGACGCCGCTCGTGGTCGGCGACACGATCATCGTCCAGTCGGCGATGGCCGAAGGGCTCCGCTACGAATACACCAACAACGCCAAGGGCCTCGTGCGCGCCTATGATGCGCGGACCGGCAAACAACTCTGGCGTTTCGACACGATGCCCGGTCCCGGCGAGTTCGGTCATGACACCTGGGAGAATGGCTCCTGGAACTGGACCGGCAACACCGGCGTGTGGACCGAGATGGCCGCAGATGCAGAGGCCGGCCTCGTCTACCTGCCCGTCGAATCGCCGACGATCGATGCGTACGGCGGCAACCGGCCCGGGGCCGGGCTCTTCGGCGAGAGCCTGGTGGCGGTCGATCTGAAGACGGGCAAGCGGAAGTGGCATTTCCAGATCGTTCACCACGGTCTCTGGGACTACGATCTGCCGGCGTCGCCGATCCTGATGGACGTCACGATCGACGGTAAGCCACGCAAGCTCGTCGGACAGCCGAGCAAGCAGGGTTGGCTCTACACCTTCGATCGCCTGACCGGCGAACCGATCTGGCCGATCGTCGAGCAGCCGGTGCCGCAGTCCGACATCCCCGGCGAAAAATCGTGGCCGACGCAGCCGTTTCCGACCAAGCCGCCAACCTACTCGCGCAACTACCTCGCGAAAGACGACGTGATCGATTTCACGCCGGCGCTGCGCGCGAAGGCTCTGGAGAACCTGAAGAAGTACCGCTGGGAAGAGATGCCGTTCGTGCCGTACGTCATTCCCAGCGAAAAATGGCTCGGCACGATCCTGGTCGGCAACACGATGGGCGGCGTGAACTGGGAAGGCTCGGCGTACAACCCCGAAACCGGCATCTTCTACACCCAAGCCAACAACTCCGCAATCTCCGGCGCCAGCCTCTCGCAGGAGTACTTCGAGACCATCAAGCCCGAGAAGCACACGCCCAACCACATCGCCATCTGGGAAGCGCCGGGATTTGCCCAGCCTGGTTTCGAAGCGCCCTCGACCAGCGGCTATCGCGCGGCCACGCAGCCGGCCGGCGGCGGCGGCGGTCGTGGCGGGAACGCGCTGACGGAGGGGCTCGGTGGCCTCCCGATCATCAAGCCGCCGTACGGCGTGATCACGGCGCTCGACATGCGCACCGGCACGATGAAGTGGCAGGTGCCGCACGGCGACACACCGGACGCGGTGCGCAACAGCCCGCTGCTCAAGGGCATGAACATCCCGAAGACCGGACAGCAGGGTATCGTCGGCGCGTTCCTGACCAAGTCGCTCGTCATCGTCGGCGACCCGCAGGTGACGGCGCCACCCGACCGGCCGCGCGGCGCGATGCTGCGCGCGTATCATCAGGAAACCGGCAAGGAAGTCGGTGCGGTCTGGATGCCGGCTGCGCAAAGCGGCAACCCGATGACCTACATGGTCGACGGGCGACAGTACATCATCGTCGCCGTCGGCGGCGGCGTCTATACGAGCGAGTACATCGCGTTCACGCTGCCGCAGAGCGACATCCCGAAGCCAACAACCTCATCCCAACGGTGATGCGATGAGACACGTGACAACCAGAGTCGCGCTTATCGCCGGCATCGCCGGACTGGGGATGCTGTGCGCGCTGGGCGCCCAGGACATGCGATCGGTCTGGGACGGCGTCTACACCGAGGCGCAGGCCGCCCGCGGCGCCGCGCTTTTCGACAAGGCCTGCGCGCAGTGTCACGGACCGTCGGGAGAGGGTGGCGGCATGGCGCCGGCTCTGGTCGGCGAGACGTTCTCCGCGAACTACGCCGGTCAGACCGTCGCCGATCTCTTCGACCGCAACCGGACGACGATGCCGGTCGGCCGGGAAGGCCAGTTGAGTGCGGCCCAGAACGCCGACATCACGGCGTTCATGCTGCAGTTCAACAAGTTTCCGCCCGGCGAGACGGAGCTGTCGAACCAGAGCATGCTGCTGCGCCAGATCAAGTACGTCGTCGAACGCTAGCTGTCTCGAGCCAGGCGCGAACGGTCCGGCTAAAGCCGGACACTACCGGACATTCGGACCGTCCGGCTGACGCCCGATACTGCCGACGCGAGCAACGCGCGCAACGCGCGATCGCCTCTCCATGTTTCGGTAGTGTCCGGCTTCAGCCGGACCTGGGCGAGTCCGACCGATCTGAACCGTGTAGAATCCCGGCCCATGGACACACATGTCAAGGTGCTCGGGGCGCTGCAGGTCGCCTTCGGGGCGATCGGCGTGATGCTGGCGCTGCTGATGATTTTCGTCTTCGGCGGCGCCGCCGGCATTGTCGGTGCGAGCGGCGATCCGGAAGCGGCCATCGCGGTGCCGATCATCGGCCTGACGGGCACGGCGCTCGTCATCTTTCTGCTGATGACGTCGCTGCCAGGCGTGATCGTCGGCATCGGGTTGCTGCGTCTGCGCCCGTGGTCGCGCATCGCCGGCATCGTGATCTCGATGATCAGCCTGATCATGATCCCGTTCGGCACCGTTGTCGGCGTCTATGGCCTGTGGGTGCTCTTTTCGAAGGACACCGAGCGGCTCTTCATGACCGGCGTGCCGCAGACGTAGCCGCGCGCCGCGTTCGGCCCGCCGCGGGTTGTATGATCGTGTCGGAGGCTGCCGGCGCGCGCCCGGCACGTTCATATGTCCATTCTCGGCCTTCACCATGTGACGGCGACCGTCGACGACGCCCAGGACGATCTCGATTTCTGCCTGAGCGGCCTCGGGCTCAGGCTCGTGAAGAAAACCGTCAACTTCGACAACCATCACGTCTACCACTTCTATTACGGCGACGCGCGCGGAACGCCGGGCACGCTGTGGACGACCTTTCCGTACGCGGGACGCGGAGTGCCGGTCGGCCGCAAAGGCGCGGGCCAGGTGACGGTGACGTCGTTCTCGGTACCCAACGGCTCGCTCGACGTCTGGCGGAAGCGGCTGGCCGCGCGCGCCATCGCCGTGACTGACATGACCGCGCGCTTCGGCGATCCGGTGATCCGGTTCGCCGATCGCTCCGGCCTCACCTTCGAATTGATTGCGAGCGATCACGATAAGCGGACTCCCTGGCTTGCGCCGGACTTCGACGCGGCCGACGCGGTCCGCGGGCTGCACAGTGTGACGCTCGTGGTGCGCGACGCGGCGAAGACCGTGGAGCTGATGACGAAGCTGCTGGACTACACCGTGGTTGACGAGATGGACAGCCGGAGCCGGCTTGCCGTCAACGGCGGCGGGCCGGGAAAGACGATCGACGTGGCGCAGCATGCCGACGCCGAGCCGGCGATCAACGGCCTCGGCACGGTGCACCATGTCGCGATGGCGGTGGCCACTGCCGACGAGCAGCTGCGGCTGCGCGCGGAGCTCCTGAAGTACGGCTGCAAGGTCACGGAAGTGCGCGATCGCTGCTACTTCCAGTCGATCTATTTCCGTGAGCCGGGCGGCGTGCTGTTCGAGGTCGCCACACTCCAGCCGGGGTTCGCGATCGACGAAGCGCCGGCCTCACTCGGTCGCGATCTGAAACTGCCGCCCTGGGAGGAGCCGTACCGCGCGGAGATCGAGCGCGGGCTGGCGCCGGTGACGTACTGATGAAACACTTCGCCCTGCTCTACGACGTGGTCCCGAATTTCATCGAGCGGCGGATGCCGTTCCGCGAGGCGCACCTCCAGCGCGTGCGCGATGCCAACGCGCGCGGCGTGCTGCTGCTCGCCGGGGCGCTCGGCGATCCGCCTGACGGCGCCCTGCTGGTGTTCCGCTCGGAGTCGCCGGCGGCGGCGGAGGACTTCGCGCGCACCGATCCCTATGTGGCCGAGGGGCTCGTCACCGGCTGGCGGGTACGTCCATGGACTGTCGTCATCGGCGCCGACGCGGCGGCGCCGAAGGCGCTGTGATGGTCGAGCGGGTCTGGTCCGCGCGCGCGGCGAGCCACGACGGCGCGGTCGCCTACGCCGCCTACTTCCGCCGCGTCGTGCTTCCTGAGTTGGCCGCGGTGGCCGGCTATCGTGGCGCGAAGCTGCTGCAGCGCGATCTGCGCGGCGGAGTCGAGATCGTGGTCTCCACGCGGTGGGATTCGCTGGAGGCGATCCGCGCCTTCGCCGGCGACGACATCGCGCGCGCCGTGGTCCACGACGAAGCCGCGGTGCTCTTCTCCGACTACGATCGGACTGTCCGCCATTTCGAGATTGTCAGCGAGGATCGGTGACGCGATCGACAACGATAAGATGAAACCGCTGAGACCGCGGAGATCGCAAAGACGATGAAGATACGTCCGATCGTGCTTGCGGCGATTTTCGCGGCGCTGGCAATGATCGCGTTCCTGATGTCGCGGCAGCCGACGTGTGAACCTGGCGGCCCCGTCGCCAAGGGCCAGGTGCGACGCGATTCGAAAGGGAAGCTGCAGTACTTCGACGGCCGATGCTGGTCGAGCAAGCCGTTACCGCCTGGCGATCAGCCGTTCTAATGCTGCAGGTGCTAGTTAGCAGAGGTCACGGAGCCAACGGGGTTCACACGGAGGAACGAAGAAACAGAGACGAAGGGAGGGCAGGTTCGACGGGCGTCGCACCGCGACGCGCACGGTCGAAGCGGATCGCATGCACGAGCCCGTTTCGATCCAGCAGGGTTCGTGCATGCGATCCGATTCGACCGTGCAAGTCGGGCCGCAATGCGGCCCGACCCGTCGAACCCACTCTCTGCGCGTCTCCGTTCCTCTGTTTCTCCTGTTCAACCGTTCCCTCCGTGATCTCCGTCATCTCCAGGTCCGAAGAAGGTCAGGTACGGCTGATCCTCGGCGAGCCGCTTC
>Ga0105248_10005924_pt1 | contig 13438 bp, 13 predicted proteins | sample KBSS34metaG_FD_81524 | JGI IMG/M metagenome (GOLD analysis project Ga0105248, IMG submission 81524) | Switchgrass rhizosphere microbial communities from Kellogg Biological Station, Michigan, USA - KBS S3-4 metaG | ecosystem: Host-associated > Plants > Roots > Rhizosphere > Soil | place... | reverse complement strand
CCGGTGCCGAGCAGGATGACTTCGGGTTCCAGTGCAAGCGGACCAGAGAGGTCATCGGGTTGCAGCGCGTCGATGCTGCGCGGCGGCCAGTCCTCGAACAGCGATTCAGGCGAGAGATAGAAGCTGGTCGTCAATGCCGTTTCGTTGACGACGATCGCGTTGTCGCTCACCGAGCGCACGGTGTATGGGTGTTCCGGCGGCTGCAGGATGAACGACACGGGCATCCCTTTCGGTTACTGGCCCTGCGGGCCTAGCGCGGCAGCACGATGCCCGGGTTCTTGCGGCGCGCGCGGAACAGGGTGGCGACGTTTCCGACGCGCTGGATCAATGCGGCATCGGCACCCTTCACGATCGCGGCGACCCATGCATCGCGTTCGTCGCGGTCCTCCGCGGCGATCTTCACCTTGATCAACTCGTGGTGCTCCAGCGCGCCACCGAGTTCGGCCAGCAGCGCCGGGGTGACACCCTTCGCGCCGACCAGGATCACCGGCTTGAGGTTGTGCGCGAGCGTGCGCAAATAGCGCTTCTGGGACGTGGCGAGTGCGATTGGCATGGCGCTTGGGACGGTCGTTCGGGCCGAAAGGGTATCATGCGCACCCACTTTCACGGTTCCGACGCAACCCATGGCACGCAGCAAGAGCAGCGCCAGCTGGTTACGCGAGCACTTCGCCGACCCCTTCGTCAAGAAGGCGCAAAGCGAGGGCATGCGTTCGCGTGCGGCGTACAAGCTCGAAGAGCTGCTGGCGCGCGATCGCCTGCTGAAGCCCGGCATGGTCGTGGTGGACCTCGGCGCGGCTCCCGGCGGCTGGTCGCAGGTCGCCCGGCGGATGCTTGGGCGGATCGATCAAGCCAATCCGGGTACGGTGATCGCGCTGGACATCCTGCCGATGCCGCCGATCGCCGGGGTCGAGTTCATTCACGGCGATTTCCGCGAAGAAGAGGCATTATCGCGGCTGGAGGCGCTGCTGGCCGGGCGTCCGGTGGACCTTGTGCTTTCCGACATGGCCCCCAACATGAGCGGTATGGACACGGTGGATTTGCCGCGCTCGATGCACCTGGCCGAGCTGGCCCGCGAATTCGCCGACGCGCATCTCAGACCGGAAGGCGCTTTTCTGACCAAATTGTTCATGGGCGAGGGTTTCGACGCCTACGTGCAGGATCTCAAGCGGCGCTACGTGCGGGTCGTGATGCGCAAGCCTGAAGCCTCGCGCAAGCGCTCGACCGAGGTGTACGCACTGGCGGTCGGGAAGAAGACTAAACTGTGAAATGGCGCAGTATCGGGTCGAAGCGCCGTTCATTTGAAAGTCCGTACATGGATGTACGGTTTTGATACCCAGTCATCGTATTGAACCGACACATCGCGGAACGTTGCTACTTGAAGTGCGCAGGACGCGCACAGGAATAAACCGCAGGACGCGCACAGGAATAAATCCATGAACGATTTGGCCAAAAATCTGCTGCTCTGGGTGATCGTCGCGGTGGTGCTGCTCGCGGTGTTCAACAGCTTCAAGCCCACGGGTGCGGAAGCCACGGCGGAAGTGTCGTATTCGGCATTCCTCGACGAAGTGCACAGCGATGCGATCAAGCAGGTCGAGATCGGCGAGGCCCAGGGGGGCGTCACGACGCTGACCTTCGAGCGCAAGAACGGCAGCAAGGGCACCACGACCGCGCCTTCCGATACCTACCTGGTCACCGACCTCAGCAAGCACAAGGTCGATTTCAACCAGCAGAAGCCGGGCGGCGGCGGGTTGTTCTGGGCCATCGTGATCAACTTCCTGCCGACCTTGTTGTTCATCGGCATCTTCGTGTACTTCCTGCGGCAGATGCAGCAAGGCGGCAGCGGCAAGGGCGCGATGAGCTTCGGCCGTTCGCGCGCGAAAATGCAGGGCGAGGACCAGGTCAAGGTCACCTTCGCCGACGTCGCCGGCTGCGACGAGGCGAAGGAGGAAGTCGGCGAACTCGTCGAGTTCCTTCGCGACCCCGGCAAGTTCCAGAAACTCGGCGGCAAGATCCCGCGCGGCGTGCTGATGGTCGGCCCGCCCGGCACCGGCAAGACCCTGCTTGCGCGCGCGATTGCGGGTGAAGCCAAGGTCCCGTTCTTCTCGATCTCCGGTTCGGACTTCGTCGAGATGTTCGTCGGCGTCGGCGCCTCGCGCGTGCGCGACATGTTCGAGCAGGCCAAGAAGCACGCGCCGTGCATCATCTTCATCGATGAGATCGACGCGGTCGGCCGCCATCGCGGCGCGGGCCTCGGCGGTGGCCACGACGAGCGCGAGCAGACATTGAATGCGTTGCTGGTCGAGATGGACGGCTTCGAAGGCAACGAAGGCATCATCGTCATCGCGGCCACGAATCGCCCCGACGTGCTCGATCCCGCGCTGCTGCGTCCGGGTCGTTTCGATCGCCAGGTCGTGGTCGGCTTGCCGGACGTGCGCGGCCGCGAGCAGATCCTGCAGGTGCACATGCGCAAGGTGCCGATGGCTGAGGACGTGAAACCCATGGTCATCGCGCGCGGTACGCCGGGCTTCTCGGGCGCCGACCTCGCCAACCTCGTCAATGAAGCGGCGCTGTTTGCCGCGCGCGAGAACGCGCGCGAAGTGCGCATGGACCACTTCGAGCGCGCGAAAGACAAGATCATGATGGGCACCGAGCGTCGCTCGATGGTCATGAGCGAGGACGAGAAGCGCAACACGGCCTACCACGAAGCCGGCCACGCGATCGTCGGCCGCCTCGTGCCCGAGCACGATCCGGTGCACAAGGTCACGATTATTCCCCGAGGAAGAGCATTGGGCGTCACCCTGTTCCTGCCCGAAGCGGACCGCTACAGCTACAACCGCGTCTACATCGAGAGCAACCTGTGCTCGCTGTACGGCGGGCGCGTCGCCGAGGAGCTGATCTTCGGCGCGGACAAGGTCACCACCGGCGCGTCCAACGACATAGAGCGCGCGACCAAGATGGCGCGCAACATGGTCACCAAGTGGGGCCTGTCCGACGAGATGGGTCCGGTGACCTACGGCGAGGAAGAGGACGAAGTGTTCCTCGGTCGCTCCGTCACCCAGCACAACAACGTGTCCGACGAGACCGCGCGCAGGATCGACACCGTCGTGCGCGGCATCCTCGATCGCGCCTACCAGCGCTCGCGCGAACTCCTGACAGCGAACATCGACAAGCTGCGGGTCATGGCCGAAACGCTGCTGATCTACGAAACCATCGACGCGCTGCAGATCGACGCGATCATGGAAGGCCGCACGCCGCCGCCGCCGCTGGACTGGACCAAGGACGGCAAGCCGTTGCCGACCGACAACGCCGGCACGCGCCCGAAGCCGCTGGGCGGGCCCGCACCGACGGTTTGATCGCGCTTGCCAGCAACATCATGAAAGGCCAGAGTTCGCTCTGGCCTCTTCTTTGGCGCGCATGATGTTCGATATCACACCAACACTCGACTGCGCCGGCCGCGTGCTGGCATTGGATCGCGCGCGCATCATCGGCATCGTCAACGTGACCCCGGATTCGTTTTCCGGCGACGGCTTGTCGGCTGACGACGCGATCGCGCATGGACTCAAGCTGGTCGGGGAGGGTGCGGATGCGCTGGATGTGGGTGGCGAATCGACGCGTCCTGGCGCAGGGGAAATCACGGTCGAGGAAGAGCTGCGCCGGGTGATCCCGGTGATCGAGCGCCTCGCGCGCGAAACCGATGTGCCGATCTGGGTCGACACCTCGAAACCCGAAGTGATGCGCGCAGCGGTCGGCGCGGGCGCGGGACTGATCAACGATGTGCATGCGTTGCGGCGCGACGGCGCGATGGATGCCGCGGCGTCATTAAGGGTTCCGGTGGTGCTGATGCACATGCAGGGCGAGCCGCGCACGATGCAGGACGCGCCGGACTACGACGGCGTGGTAGCCGACGTGCACCGCTTCCTCGCCGAACGCATCTTCGCTTGCGAGATGAGCGGAATACCAAAGAAGAAGATCGTGGTCGACCCGGGATTCGGTTTCGGCAAGACCCTGGACCACAACCTCGCCTTGCTCCGCCAGCTCGCGCGCTTCACCGATCTTGGCGTCCCGGTGCTCGCGGGCCTGTCGCGCAAGGGCATGATCGGCACGCTGACCGGTCGCGCGCAGGGCGAACGCATCCACGGTTCGGTCGCCGCCGCGCTGATCGCCGCGCGTTACGGCGCGAAATTGATCCGCGTGCACGATGTCGCCGCGACCGTGGATGCGTTGAAGGTGTGGAATGCGGTCGCCGCGCAGACGGTGCCGAAGGGCAAGTCGGCTCCTGCGATGCCCAAGTGGGGCGACGACGATTGATCCGACGATGATGGATCGGGGCGCGCCTCAACGCGGCGCGATGTATCCGCCAGGCACGCCGTAAGGCGACAGCACGATTTGCCAGAGCTGGTTGCGGCGCGTGCGAAAGCCAGCGATCGCTGATGCCAGGTAGTAGCGCCACATGCGGCGGAAGCGTTCGTCGTAGCGATCCGCGTTGAGTGCCGGCCATGCGGCCTCGATGTTGTCGCGCCACGCCAGTAGCGTGCGCTCGTAGTCCGCGCCGAAATTGTGCCAGTCCTCGATCACGAACCTGCCCTCGACCGCCGTTGCGATCTGCGCGGCCGATGGCAGCATCGAATGCGGGAAGATGTATTTCTCGATCCATGGATCGGTGTGGTCGGTGCTGCGTTCGCCGCCGATGGTATGCAGCAACGACAAGCCATCCGGCGTGAGGCATCGCGATACGCAATCGAAGTACGTACGATAGTTCTTGAAGCCTACATGCTCGAACATGCCGATCGAGAACACGCGATCGAAACGTTCGTCTGTCTCGCGATAATCCTGCAGGCGGATTTCGACCGGAAGTCCGTCGCACAGGGCGCGGGCGTGTACGAGCTGTTCCTTCGACAGCGTGATGCCGACGCCCTTGACGCCATAACGCTCCGCCGCAAACTTCAGCGCTTCACCCCAGCCGCAGCCGATATCGAGCACCCGCATCCAGGGCTTCAGCATCAATTTGCGACAGACGAGATCGAGCTTGGCTTCCTGCGCGGCATCGAGGTCGTCCGCATGCCGCCAGTAACCGCAGCTGTAGACCATGCGCTTGCCGAGCATCGCGCGGTACAGGTCGTTGCCGAGGTCGTAGTGCTGTTTCGCGACCGTCCATGCACGCTGGCCGCGTTGCAGGTTCACGAATTTCGCCTGCAGGCCGACCCAGATGTCGTCCATCGTCACGACGCGCTCGTCGAGCCGCGCCGCAAGCAGGCGCGAAATCAACTCATCGAGTGCCGCGCAATCCCAGCAGCCGTCCATGTAGGACTCGCCGAGCCCCAGCGACCCGTGTTCGAGGATGCGCGAATACGTCGAAGGGTCGTGGACACGCATGTCCCACGGTCGCGATCCATCGATGCAGACATCGGCGTCGTCGAGCAGGTGTTCGACGCGCTGGCATTGGCTGATCATCCATTCCATGGCGATCCCTTCGTGCAATCGATCGCGGAAATCCACGATGCCGCCTCCTGCTGCGGGACTCATGCTTGCGCACGCAGCCATAGCAGAAGCTGAATGCAACGATGGCGCGTCGCGAAGTCGTCGCACGGCTGCTAGTCGGCCGGCAGGAAAGTGCACATTCCGCTAGCCTGTCGATCCGATACCCGAGGATGCCCCCGCAAACGATGACCTTTTCCGGCGTGGATAAGCGACCGCCAGCCATCGCGATCATGGGCCCGACCGCGTCGGGCAAGACCGCGCTCGCGATCGAATGGGCGCGGCGACTTGGCGGCGAGATCGTCAGCGTCGATTCGGCGCTGGTCTATCGCGGGCTCGATATCGGTAGCGCGAAACCGGATGCCGCCACGCTCGCTCAGGCTCCCCACCACCTGATCGACGTGCGCGACCCGCACGAACGCTACAGCGCTGCCGACTTCGCGTCCGACGCGATGGTCGCGCTGCAAGGCATCGCCGCGCGCGGAAGGATCCCGCTGCTGGTCGGTGGCACTGGCCTGTATTTCCGCGCGTTGCTGCACGGCTTGTCGCCGATGCCGTCCGCTGATGCGGCGTTGCGCGCGGCGATTGCCGAAGAGGGCGCAGCGCGTGGCTGGGATGCCTTGCACGCCGAGCTCGCAACGGTCGATCCGGCCGCCGCGCAACGCATCAAGGTCGGCGACCGCCAGCGAATCGGCCGTGCGCTGGAGGTCTGGCGCATCAGCGGCAAGTCGATCAGCGATTGGCAGGACGCGACCGTGCGCCAGCCGTTTCCTTTCCGTGTGCTGAAACTGGTGCTGTGTCCCGCCGATCGCGCGGTGCTGCATGCGCGCATCGAGGTGCGTTTCGATGCGATGCTCGCCGATGGCTTCCTGGATGAGGTGCGCCGGTTGCGCGCCGACCCACGCCTGAAGGCGCTGGCCGATCCGCTGGACTTGCCGGCATTGCGCGCGGTCGGCTATCGGCAGGCGTGGCGTCATCTCGATGGCGCGACGGACGCGAAGGAATTCCGCGCCGAGGCCATCGCGGCGACCCGCCAGCTTGCGAAACGCCAGCTCACCTGGTTGCGTGGCGAGAACGACGCGCGCTGGTTCGATCCCGAAGTGGATCGCACAGCCATCGACGCCGCGCTTGCGTCGTTCCTGAACCAGTCCGTATTTGGCTGAGACGTAGTCGCAGCGGGCCTTGCGCTGTGCCATCATGGCCACTTCCGGCCAGCGATGAATGGCCGGGCTGGCGCCGCGCGATCCATTTTGGCGCCCATAACGACAACATCGCAGATCTTTTAGAGGGTAAGTACATGTCCAAGGGCCAGACTTTGCAGGATCCGTTCCTGAATGCATTGCGTCGCGAACGCGTACCGGTTGCCGTGTACCTGGTCAACGGCATCAAGCTGCAGGGCACGATCGAATCGTTCGACCAGTTCGTGGTGCTGTTGCGCAACACGGTGAGCCAGATGGTCTACAAGCATGCGATCTCGACCGTGGTGCCATCGCGCAACGTGCGCGTCGGCGCGGAGGACGAGCATGCGCACGATGCGCACGACCACCCGGCGCACCCGCCAGCGGAGCACCAGACCTAAGTGTTCGAACGCTCCCGCAAGGGCGAAAACGCCCTGTTGATCCAGCCGTATTCCGGCGCGGCCGATCCGACCTTGCTGGAGGAGTTCGCGGAACTCGCGCGCTCGGCGGGCGCGACCGTGGTCGGCACGATCACCGCGAAGGTTGCGCGACGCAATCCCGCGTACTACATCGGCACCGGCAAGCTCGAAGAGGTCAAGCTGCTCTGCGAGAGCACCGGCGCCGACCTGGTGCTGTTCAACCAGTTGCTGACGCCGGTGCAGGAACGCAACCTCGAAAAGGCGCTCAGTCGCCGCGTGGTGGATCGCACCAGCCTGATCCTCGACATCTTCGCGTTGCGCGCGCACTCGCACGAAGGCCAGTTGCAGGTCGAACTCGCCCAGCTCAAGCACATGGCGACGCGCTTGATTCGCGGCTGAACCCACCTCGAACGCCAGCGCGGCGGCAGCATCGGCCTGCGCGGTCCCGGCGAAACGCAGCTCGAAATCGACCGTCGCCTGCTGCAAAAACGCGTCGAGCAATTGGAAAAGCGGTTGGAGAAGGTCGGCGTGCAGCGCACCCAGATGCGTCGCGCGCGGCTCAGGAACGAACTGCCGAGGGTTGCCCTGGTCGGTTACACGAACGCTGGCAAGTCCACCTTGTTCAACGTGCTCACCGAATCGAAGGTTTACGTCGCAGACAAGTTGTTCGCCACGCTCGATCCGACCGTGCGCCGCGTCGAAGGCCTCGATTGCGGCCCGCTGGTGCTGTCCGATACGGTCGGTTTCGTGCGCGACCTACCGCATGAACTCGTCGCCGCGTTCCGTTCGACCCTGTCCGAAGCGCGCGATGCCGACCTGCTGCTGCACGTCGTCGATGCCGCCGATCCGTTGCGTGACGAGCGCGTCGGCCAGGTCAATGCGGTGCTCAAGCACATCGACGCGGGCGAGATACCGCAGATCCTCGTCTTCAACAAGATCGATCTCATCGACGCTGCGGTTCCGCGTCGGGAATGTCCGGCCGAAGCCGTGGAGAAAGTCTGGTGCTCTGCACGCACCGGCGAAGGACTCGACCTTCTGCGCAACGCGCTGTCCGAACGCTTCGTCGCGCAACGCGTGCATGGCGAGCTGCAATTGCATCCGAAATCGGCCCGATTGCGCGCGCGCCTGCATGCGCTCGGCGCAGTCATCAACGAGATTGCCGATGAGCACGGCTGGCGGGTGCGGCTCGACCTGCCACGCGCGCAGGCCGAGCAATTGGCCACGGAGGCAGGCGGTCATGCACTCGAGGCCTTGCTTGCCGCCCCCGGCGCCCCTACCTACAATCACTGAAGACCAAATCACAGCGTCCGTTTGCGATCCCGTGCCGTGCGCTTCTCGGCTGCATGGCAACGGTCGCGCGGCAGCGCAGGAGCGCAGATGGCGTGGAATCTACCGGGTAAGGGCGACAAGGGCGACAAGGGCGGCAAGGATCCGTGGAAAGGCCGCGATCCCGACCGCGAAACCGATGCCTTCCTCGATCGGCTCAAGCAGGGCATGGGCCGCATGTTCGGCGGTGAGCCGGGTTCGAGCGACAACGGCCCGCGCTTCGCGATGTGGTTCGGCGTCCTCGTGCTCGCGGGACTGCTGCTCAGCAGCTTCCAGATGATCAATGAAACGCGGCGCGGCGTGGTGCTGCGCTTCGGCGAGTTCAACCGGATCATGACGCCCGGCGTGAACCTCAAGTGGCCCTGGCCAGTGGAAACGGTGACCCAGGTCGAGACCACCAACGTGCGCTCGGCATCCGACCAAGTGCGCATGCTCACGCGCGACCAGAACATCGTGCTGATCGACTACAACGTGCAATACACCGTGAAGGAACCGCGGTTGTTCCTGTTCGGCAATCGCGACCCCGAGAAGATCCTGCAGCAAGCCGCCGAGAGCGTGGTGCGCGAAGTCATCGGCGCGAGCTTCATGGACGACGTGATCGGGCAGAAGGCGGTGGACACGGCGCATCTGCGCGACCGCCTGCAGGCTTCGCTCGAGGAATACCACACCGGACTGCTGGTCGCCGACTTCCAGATCAAGAATGCGAAGCCGCCGGACGAGGTCAAGGACGCGTTCGACGACGTCGCCCGCGCTCAGCAGGACAAGGACAAGGCGATCCAGCTCGCCCACGCCTACGAGAGCGACATCATCCCGAGGGCGCGCGGACAGGCGGCGAGCGTGCGCATCGGTGCCGAAGGCTACAAGGCAGCGGCCATCGCCGCCGCGCAGGGCGATTCGCAGCGTTACGCCTTGCTGGCGGAGCAATACCACAAGGCGCCCGAAGTCACCCGCAAGCGGCTCTATCTCGAAACCATGCAGGCGGTGATGGCCGGTTCGCCGAAAGTCGTCTCAGGCCGTGGCAACAACGTGATCTACCTGCCGGTTGATCGGCAGCAGCAATCCGACGGCGCCGCATCTTCCGCGCCGCCCCTGGCGCCGGTGAACCTGCCGTCGGTGACCGCAACGCCAGCCGCACCTGACGACGCTGGCAGGCCGGATCGCGCGCCGCGCCCGGATGGACGCGAGGAGCCGCGCCAATGAAAATCCTGTGGATCGTCATCGCCGCGGTGCTCGTCGTGCTGGCTGCGGACACCGTGTATGTCGTCAACGAGAGCCAGCTTGCCTTGCAGTTCCAGTTCGGCCGCATCGTGCGCACCGACGCCACGCCGGGCCTGCATTTCAAGATACCCCTCGTGCAGAGCGTGCGCCTGTTCGACCGTCGCATCCTCACGCTGGACGCACAACCTGCGCGCTACCTCACCCAGGAGAAGAAGGCCGTAGCCGTCGATTATTTCGCGACCTGGCGGATCGCCGACGTGCGCCGTTACTACACCGCGACGCTGGGCGTCGAGGACAGCGCCGAGCAACGGCTCACCCCGATCGTGGTCGAGGCCCTGCGCAACACGATCAACCAGCGCCAGTTGCAGGATATCGTCGTGCTCAACCGCAGCAACCTTGGCGGGGAAATGCTGCGCAACGTCAATCGCATCACCCAGCCATCGCTCGGCATCGAAGTGGTGGACATCCGCATCAAGCGCATCGACTTGCCCGAAGACAGCAACGTACTCAAATCGGTGTATGAGCGGATGAGCGCCGAACGCTCGCGCGCCGCGTTGAAATTGCGCGCCGAAGGCGACGAGGAGTCCTCGAAGATCCGTGCCGGGGCCGACATGCAGAGGCAGGTTATCGCGGCCGAAGCCGAGCGCGACGCCCAACAACTGAAAGGACAGGGCGACGCCGAGGCTGCTTCGATCGCCGCACAGGCTTACAGCGCCGACCCGGAGTTCTATGCGTTCTACCGCAGCATGCAGGCCTACCGCACGGCGTTCGGCGGCAAGGACGTGCTGGTGCTCGATCCGGACTCGGAACTGCTGCGCTACTTCGCGAACCCCGGCCGCGCCGCCGCTTCGACGAAATAGGCCGCGGACGGGCCAACGGCAGTCGCCATGATCCGCACCGACCTGCTGGCCGCACTGTGCCTGGTGCTGGTGATCGAAGGCCTGTTCCTGCTGGTCGCCCCCGGCGCTTGGAAGCGCATGGCAGCCCAACTCACCCTGACCCCCGACAACGCCCTGCGCATCGGCGGCGGCGCGATGGTCGTTGCCGGCCTGATCGCTCTGCAGCTCGTCCGCTGAGCCTTGCACCAGTCGCTTACTGAGCAAGACTGGTCGCGGCACGCAAAACCGAGGATAATTTCGCAAAGCCGGGGCCAGTCCCCCGGCTTTCTTTGTTTTCGTGCTCGGGCTTCGCTCTGCAGTGCTGGTGTCGATGGTTGTGGGTCAGACAGTCATCGTGGTTAGGCACAGTGGGGGTGAGAGCCTGCGCTTGCACGAGTCCAGTGGACTCGTGCGCAGGATCGAACGCTGGAGGCAGGAGCCGAAAGCCGGCCGACTTAGCGAGGCATGGAGCCGAGCTTAGTCGGTGACGTCACCCCATTCCGCGGTACCAATTTATTTCCAGGAGTCATCATGGGCCAGTCAGTAGTAGTCCTCGGCGCACAATGGGGTGACGAGGGCAAAGGCAAGATCGTCGACCTCCTCACCGAGCAGATCGGCGCGGTCGTGCGCTTCCAGGGCGGCCACAACGCGGGCCACACCCTGGTGATCGGCGGCAAGAAGACCGTGCTGCACCTGATCCCGTCCGGCATCCTGCGCGAAGGCGCGCTGTGCCTGATCGGCAACGGCGTGGTGCTGTCGCCGGCCGCGCTGAAACATGAAATCGCCGAACTCGAAGCCACCGGTATCGACGTGCGTTCGCGCCTGAAGATCAGCCCGGCGACGCCGCTGATCATGCCGTACCACATCGCGCTCGACCAGGCGCGGGAGAAGGCCGCGGGCAAGGACGCGATCGGCACCACGGGCCGCGGTATCGGTCCCGCATACGAAGACAAGGTCGCGCGACGCGGCATCCGCGTCGCCGACCTGAGTTATCCGAAGGAGCTCGCGGAAAAACTGCGTGGCACGCTCGATTACCACAACTTCGTGCTGACCAAGTACCTCGGCGTCGATGCGGTCGATTTCCAGAAGACGCTCGACGAAGCGCTCGCCTTCGGCGAATACGTCGAACCGATGAAATCCGACGTCGCCGGGATCCTCCACGAGCTGCGCAAGGCCGGCAAGCGCGTGTTGTTCGAAGGCGCGCAAGGCTCGCTGCTCGACATCGACCACGGCACCTATCCGTACGTCACTTCATCGAACACCACCATCGGCGGCGCGTTGGCGGGCGCCGGCGTTGGCGCGGACGCGATCGACTACGTGCTCGGCATCGCCAAGGCCTACGCGACGCGCGTCGGCGGCGGCCCGTTCCCGACCGAACTCGACGATGCGATCGGCGAGGACATCCGCAAGCGCGGTGCCGAGTTTGGTGCAACGACCGGAAGGCCGCGCCGCTGCGGCTGGATGGACATCGTTGCGCTCAAGCGCGCGGTCGCGATCAACGGCATCACCGGTCTTTGCATCACCAAGCTCGACGTGCTCGACGGCATGGACAAGCTGAAGATCTGCATCGCCTACGAATACCGCGGCAAGCGCACCGAATACGCGCCGCTCGACGCCGCCGGCTGGGACGAATGCACGCCGGTCTACCTCGAATTCCCCGGCTGGCAGGAGCGCACCCACGGCATCACCAGGTGGGACGAGTTGCCGCCCGCCGCCCGCGCCTATCTGCGTGCGCTCGAGGAACTCGCGGGCTGCCCGCTCGCGATCGTCAGCACCGGCCCGGATCGCGATGCGAACATCGTGCTGCGGGATCCGTGGGCTTGACGCTTTCCTGAATCGTTGTCAAAACCTATGTCTGGATTCGTGAAACCGTAGCTGTTCCCGCGCCCCGCGTTGCGCTAGTTTGTCCGCCGCATCCACGGTATCAACGGATGGCACCGATGAGTCCCGACAGCGAGTCGCCAAAGTCCGTGGCCCAAGGCATCAGCGATGCCGACTATCGCCTGATGGTCGATGCCGTGGGCGACTACGCGATTTTCATGCTCGATCCGCAGGGACGGATCTGCTCCTGGAATGCCGGCGCACAGCGATTGAAAGGTTATTCCCTGGGCGAGGTGCTCGGGCGCAGCTTCGAGATTTTCTACCCGCGGGACCAGATCGACAGCGGCCATCCACGACGGGAACTGGAAGAGGCCCTGCGCAATGGGCGAGTCGAAGACGAAGGCTGGCGCCTGCGCAAGGATGGCAGCCGCTTCTGGGCCAGTGTGATCATCACCGCGCTGTTCGATGCGGACGGCAAGCATCGCGGTTACGCCAAGGTCACGCGCGACAAGACCTCGCGCCGCGAACAGGAAGAGCTGCTGCGCCTGAGCGAGGAAAAATTCCGCCTGCTGGTGGAAGGCGTGCGCGACTACGCGATCTTCATGCTCGATCCGGAAGGCCGCGTCATCAGCTGGAACCGCGGCGCGCAAATCAACAAGGGCTATGCCGCCGAGGAAATCATCGGCAAGCATTTCTCGGTCTTCTATCCGCAGGACAAGATCGACGAGGGTTGGCCGGGCAAGGAATTGGAATTCGCCTTGCGCGATGGCCGCTTCGAGGACGAGGGCTGGCGCTTGCGCAAGGATGGTTCGCGGTTCTGGGCCAACGTGGTGATCACCGCCCTGCACGACGAACAGGGTCGGCATCGCGGCTTCGCGAAGGTCACGCGCGACCTCACCGAGCGTCGCCGCATCGACGCGCTCGAGGACGAAGGCCGCCAGCTCACGCAATTCCTTGCGATCCTGGGCCACGAATTGCGCAACCCGCTTTCGCCGATCACCAATGCGGTATCGATCATGTCGATGGAAAAACCGCTGTCCCCGCGCCTGCAAATCGTGTGCGATGTGTTGTCGCGGCAAGTCGATCATCTCTCGCACCTGGTCGACGACCTGCTCGATGTCGG
>Ga0105248_10005919_pt1 | contig 13442 bp, 9 predicted proteins | sample KBSS34metaG_FD_81524 | JGI IMG/M metagenome (GOLD analysis project Ga0105248, IMG submission 81524) | Switchgrass rhizosphere microbial communities from Kellogg Biological Station, Michigan, USA - KBS S3-4 metaG | ecosystem: Host-associated > Plants > Roots > Rhizosphere > Soil | place... | reverse complement strand
CGCTGCTCGCTGTTGCCTTCTACAGAAATGCAAAGCGTCACAGAATTGCGCTTTGGCGCATTGCTCTCGTCGCGATTCTGCTGATAGTCATCACTGCGGCAGCTAACCCGTCGCTGATTCAAAAATTTTCCGACCGCGGAGAACGCAACCCCTATAACTATGAGCGGGTACAAATATGGATGAAGTCGCTCTCCATGATCGCAAGCTATCCCGCACTGGGCGTTGGCGTCGGACGGTTCATGTACATTTCAAAGCTCTTTACTCCAGCAGTGGACGGCACGATTGGGCGTTATCAAAAATGGGCGAATATCGCGCACTCCGAATACCTTCAGTACACAGCAGAGCTCGGCATACCCATTGCGATGCTGATGCTCTTGATTGGCGGCTATCTGTTTTCGCTGGCCTGGAAGCGGGCCAACTCTATCTCTTCGGATTCCAGAATTGCGCAGGAGGCGGCTCTGCTTGTCGCGGTTGGGCTCGGAACTCATGCGCTGGTCGACAATAACTGGACGGTGCCGGTCGTTGCCGCAGGGCTCGCGGTCATCAGTCTGGCAGACATACTTCCCTACCGTCCCTGGCCGCTTCTAATCGAATGGACTCCCGTCAAGAAGGCGGCACTGGTGCTGTTCGTTGCCGCAGTCTTCGTCCAAGCCGTTACGATTCCGTTTCTTGGTCTCTACTCTAATGAAATGGGACATCAGGCTTATATTGCCGGAGATCTTCAACGCGCCGAGGAAATGCATCGGCTCGGCCTCGGATTCGTGCCCGACCACCCGGTCATGCTCGACAATCTCGGTCTCGTCTATCTCGACATGTTTAACAGCAACCATAGAACGGAGTACCTTGATCGCGCGGAATCACGGTTCATGGATTCCCTGGCAGCGAACCCCAGCTTTGACCGCTCTGCCGGACATCTGGAAAACGTCCTTTTCCGGAGGTTGACCGGCGACGCAGTGAGAGATAAACCCGTGCATCGCCTGATCGTCTCCACGGATCGGAAGCGGATTCAGCACACTCCATTTAATCCGTTTATCCGGAAGAATCTTGCCGAGGCGCTTTATAACCTGGGCGAGAAACAACAGGCTATTGAAGAGTTGCTCAAAGCTGTAGAACTTGAACCAAATTATGTAACTGCATATCAGCAGCTCGGACAATGGTTGGACGGAGCAGGCCGTCCCGCCGAGGCTGCGGAGTACCGGAGGAAAGCCAACGACATTGTCACGCACTACAAGAATCATGCTACCGACACCGTCGACGATACCTATGACGCGATATTGCTGGGGCGTCCATTCTCCATCGCAGGAAAGCAATGAAATCCAAACCAATCGTTAATGGGCTTGCCTTGGCTTCGCTGTTTTTCGCGATACTGCTGCCTCCGGAGGCCTATTCGGACGGCAAGCTGGTGGTGTTGCTGTGTGCCACATTCGCCTTCTTCATCAGCGTGACTGAAAGCCGTGTGGATCGTCGCTATCTCAAAACGGGGCTGGCGGTATTCGCGATCCTCATCGCACACACAATGCTGTTTTCTGTGGATACCTATCGCTCGTTTGAACTGATCGCGACTTTGTGGACTTACTATTGTCTCGGAGGATTCTTTCTTTATGCTGGATTCGACCCGATAACGCCTCTGTCCGTTTCGATGGTTAGCTTGTCCGTCATCGTTTCCAGTTACGGCCTGTATCAATACCTGTTTGGCTTTGACCAGCTGACGGCTTTGATTTCCAGCTCCGGCAATGATGCGACCATTACCGCGCCATTGCTCGGGCGAGTCGCCTCGCATCGCATTTTCTCCACGTTTGCATTGCCCGGAACCCTCTGGGGCTTTCTCGTTATGGCAATCCCCTTTCATGCTGCGCTTTGGGACCGCACCCGACAGCACGGGAAACAAAGACTTCTCGTGAGGGTTGTCATCTCGATAAGCATGGTTTTACTTCTTATTGCGGGACTTCTCACGCGTTCCTTTGGATTTCTTGCCGGACTGTTGGTACTGACTCTGGTTTGGCTGGTCGTTCATCATCAGCGCAGGCTGTGGAATAAGGTAACAGTCGTCATGATGTTTCTGATCGCAGGTGGAGCTCTCACTTACGTACTCCGGCGAGGAGTGATAGAAGGAGCCAATCCGGTCATGCTTCGTTTTGGAAACTGGATATCGGCATGGTCCATCTTCTCCATGCATCCGCTGGGAACGGGTTTGAACACGTTTGGTTTAATGTATCCGCGCTACATGTTGAGCGGAGCCAATGAAACACAGTTTGCTCACAACACGATCCTTCAACTGTTGTCGGAACTGGGCTATGTTGCGATTGCTGCGGGAGTCCTTCTCCTGCTGCTTGCTGTCAAATATTGGTCGGGTGCCGCAAAAACTCGAATCACGGGACGTGAATGCGTCGTAATCGCGCTTGCCGTCTGGTGTTTCCACAACTTCATCGATATTGACTTTTATTTCGGCAGTGTGGGAACCGTGGGCGCCATTCTGATCGGGGTGGTCTTTCGAAATTCCGAATCCACCGTGAAGCCTCCCGGCAAACCGCTGATGGCCGGGGTTGGTATTTTCGCAACCGTCGCAGTGGTATTTTCCGGACTTGTCATGTTCTCCACGGAACTTCAGAACCGGGCCAAGGGAGAATATGAATCTTTCAAGCCGCAAGTGGCCATCGAGACGCTGATGCAGGCCCGGAAGTTCATGCCATTTAATTCCAGCCTCTACCTGGACGCCGGACAGATTCAACTCGAGCTCTCCCAGAAGCGCCGTGATTCCCAATATTTGTCAGCAGCCATGGAATCGTTTCGGCGGTCCATCGAACTGAGCCCGCACAAGGTGGATTCGCGTATCGGCCTCGGGCTGTGCCTGTCGGCAAGCCGCGACGTCGCAGGCGGCTTGAAGGAAATCCGAGACGCTCAGAAACTCTATCCCGACAACACCTATGTCCAGACCATCGTTCATCTCATGGAAAAGAACCTGAACGCGACTCCGTAACGACGAGCCAATTCCGCCTTTCGGTCGTATAACCGACTAATTTTTCCACTTTTTCGCGACAATGGTTTCCAATGACCGGTGTCCCTGCAATTTCCGCTTCCCTGCGCGCCTGGCTGCAGATTCATTTCTGCGTCCTGTTGTGGGGATTCACAGCAATTCTGGGAAAAGCCATTACCCTGCCGGCGATGCCCCTGGTGTGGTGGCGGATGACACTGGTGACCGCAGCCCTGCTGGTAGTGCCGGGATTCTGGAAGGGCCTTGCGAATCTGTCGCTCCGTCAGACGGCAACCTTCACCGGAATTGGCGTCGTGGTTTCGCTTCATTGGCTCACGTTTTACGAAGCAATCAAATTGTCGAATGCGTCCGTAGCAGCAACGTGTATGGCGCTGGCTCCAGTATTGATCGCGGTCATTGAGCCGTTCATTGTCGGAAGCCGGTTCGAACCACGCGAACTGTTCTTCGGAATCGCCGTTGTTCCTGGAGTTGCGCTTGTCGTGGGCGGAACTCCGGCAGCAATGCGCACCGGAATTGCCATTGGCGTGATATCTGCATTCTTCGTGGCGGTTTTTGGATCGCTCAACAAGCGATTCATTCATCAGGGCGATGCTCTCTGCATTACAGGCCTTGAAATGGGAGCAGGCGCCGTTTTTCTCGGCGTGATATCCCCGCTGTTGCCGATTTCCGAACACGCCTTTGTGTTGCCGAGCCGCCACGACGCGATTCTCCTCGCGATTCTCGCATTGGGATGCACACTGCTGCCTTTTGCGTTGTCTCTGGTCGCATTGCGTCACCTGACGGCTTTCACGACCGCCCTGGCGGTGAACATGGAGCCTGTTTATGCGATCCTTCTGGCGATGATCTTCTTCAGCGAACAACGCGAGCTCGGCGGCTCGTTTTACCTGGGGGTTGCAATTGTATTCCTGATCGTGTTCAGCCATCCGCTCATCGGAGCACGGCCAGCGCAAACGTGAGGACCACAAAATTATTGCAGGCATGGGCAACCATCGGTGCAATGAGGGATCCCCGCCACTCGCGCAAAGCCGCAAGAACAATTGCGATAGAACCCAGAACCGGAACGGCTACCCACCCCTGAGGGTGAATGACTGCAAATATGAAGGCGACGATCAGTGCGGTGATCGCCCATCCCCATCGCCGGCGCAGATGATGAAACAGCGCACCACGAAACATCGTTTCTTCCATGAACGGAGCAAAGATGCTGACCAATGCGTACAGTCCCAATACATGCCAGATATCGCCCTGTAGAATATGGATGAGCGGATGTTCCGGAGAAATTCCGGTTCGTTTCACGAGCAGGTACGTTACGAGAAATCCCGCAACCATCACGACAATTCCTGCCAGATATCCTGCAATGCCTGCGCCGATTTCGCGGAACACGCCCCTGCCGGTGTGCCAGCCCAAAGCACGGCGCTGTGCCTCAGAGCTGGACCCAACCCGGAGCCAGACGAGCACCACTGGAACGATCAGCAACGCGAACCATTCCCACTGCAGGCTGACCAATCCGAAATATCGACGAAGCAGCCCAAAACCGAGGATAAACAAAACAAGGTAGATTGCGAATCCTTCAAGGTAGACCGTGCCGGCCGCAGGATCCGGAATATAAGCCCGTCCAAGCCTGCCTTTGCGCCAGAGGAAAACAGCTGCAATGAAAAAACCGAAGCCGCCAAGCAACAGCAGCAACATGGCGAGGCTGGCAAAACCCAGCATGACCGTGGCTCGAATGCCGCCGGCTTCAATCGATTTGCGCGGTTCTGTGCCTGGATTCACACCATACGAGAGGGCTAGACGTGCAAAATAATCGTGGCGATGAAGCAACAGATCTCGGCTGACCGAATCCAGAGCCAGGGCATTGCTGGAGTAAATTTTGCGCAACGATGCGATGTCGTTGAGCTGTTCGGGAGAAACACGCGAACTCGATGAATGTTCGATGGCAGCGAGTTTTGCGAGTGCCTGATCCTTGCCGAGGATTTCTCCGGCGACCATGGCGATATGAAGTTTATCCGACGTCGTATGTGCGGTCTCTTCGAGTTGGGAAATCAGGAGCTGCTGATTCTCGATCAGTCTCGCTGTTTGAAGCTGTCCCGCAAGCGAGCCAAGAGATTTGATCCCGATAAGCTCTTCCGCTATCACCTGAATCCGTATGTCGTCGATGGTAACCGCGGCCTCGTCCGGCGTTGCAGTCGGATGCGAATTGCGATAGACAATGAAGCTCACGAGCACAACAATCACCAGCCACGCCAGTGGCGCGCGCCATCGCGTCATTACTTTCCCCTTCCGGCAAAATCGTACACAGAAAGCGCTGACAAAGACGGGAAAACCTGAGAACTGGAGGCGCGCTTTATGACCGCGCACAATTCTTCAGTGGGATTTGGTGTGGATGATAAAGCGTGCGCGGTCATAGACCGCGCCTACAGTGGCTTGAAATACGCCGGCAGGCCCGGCTTCGTTTCCAGCAGAATGCCCACGATGGCCGCGCGAATATCCGGCGTCAAACTGGAATATTTTCGCGACTTGTCTTTTCCGGAAAGAACGGCCCAGAGCTTCGCATAAACAGCATCCCTCGCTGCATCGGGAAGCCCGTCGAAGGCAGCGGAATAAATCATATAGCTGCAGGGATACCGCATGAGACGTTTTTCCAGATCCAGTTGACGGAGGCTGCGGCCGCGGCTGTCTCGAGGCCCGGTGGCCGCAAACTGCAGCGCGAATCCCGAAGTCGATTCGAACTTCCCGGGCATGGGCGCTTCGCCGATAAACAGCATGTAGTCGGCAAGGTCGGCTGCATCTGAAGTAATCAATCGTTCGGCATTCGCCTTGTCCTGGGGACTCTTCCCCATTTGATCGATCGCCACGCGTGTCTCCCAGCCCACGCGCGTGAGCAAATTGATCATTTTCATTTGATGATTGAGTACCAGCACCGCGGCGACATCACTGAAATGGGATGGATAACCTTCCAGATTGAATTTGCCATCGAGAGAGGCCAGTGGTTTTGGCAAACCGGAAGACCGGGCTGATCCGGCCTCCGGCGACAACATCAAGTTCCCCATGTGATGGGCGGAACCGGTTTTCCCCGTAATAAACCAGCCTCCCCAGCGCTCTTCAAACGGACTTCGCTGATCTGAAACGAATTCACCCAAATCGGTCAAGGTTTCTCCGCCGGTTCCCGTGGCGACGCTGCGAACCAGCATCCCCGGCACATCCAGCGTGTCGTGCCCTTCGTGGCACGAAAGACAGGAGTCGCTCCGAACGATCTGTGGGCGCTCGTCAGGACGCTGTGAGATCGCATAAAACACCACACCCTGGTGCGGATCCAGTGCGGCGATTTCCAGAAGCGGTGCGTCCGGAATGAAAGCGACCGAGACATCGTCCGAAAAGAAGATGGCCCGTGGATTCGACGGACTGATGTAATGGGACTGAAGGCTCGTCTTCGAAAAAACCACAGTCTGCGATTCGGCTGGCACATGCAGCGCTTCCATTACCGATCGCAGGTAACCACTTCGTCGTTCAAAAGGCAGGCTGACGGAACCTTCATCCACCTTGCGCTTTAACTCCGCCACGACATCGGTTGTCGGACTATCGGAATACGCAATGGACGGATGCCGGCGCGTTGAGAAGAAGGGACGTTCGGTCAGGTTTCCAACCGTTGGCAGATCCACCGCATTTTCATTCTGGATTTCTGGCGCCGGAACCAGAGTCTCGCCGAATAGCCCTTTTCGCGCTGCGGATTGACCGTGCGGCGCCTGAAGAAGACATAAAGTTACCAGACAGACCACGCGCAGATATTGAAGTGTATAACGACGCAGAAACATTGCCGAATTCTCTCACAGGAATTCCAGTGGCGTGGATGGAATTTCAGTAAGAGGGACGGTCCACAATGCGCAGAGTCTCTGTCGAGGACAAAAGCAGAAGAGACCGCGTCACACCCGGCCGGTTGGTCAAAAATCAACAAAGCAGAGCCGGTTGGAGTTATCCATTTCCGACACTGGCACTACTCCCATGCTTATCGGATAGTAATTCCGAAAACCTTAAAAGTTATTTGACCCGTCGACGTCACCGCCCTAACTTCATCCACGGAGTTCTCCCCGGAAAGATCCGAGGATGGATTCATCCGACGCAAGTCGGAATTATAAAAAGTGCCACGTAACAAAATTATGGAGGGATCCATGGTGAGCAACGTAACAGGATGTTTTTCGCGGCCACATTCATTCCGCAGGATTGCGCAGTACGGTTTCGCGTTCTTTCTTATGTCCGGAATTGCGGTATTTCCCAATAGCGTTTACGCCCGGGACGACAAAAACAATATTCAACTGGGACCGAACGGACTTAATGCCTGCATTCAAAAAGACAATGGGCAAGTTCGAATTATAGGAACAACTGAAGACTGCAGGCGCACCGAAGAACGCGTTCAGTTGGCGATCGCTGGAGCGCCAGCGGCAATTAACGTGACGGGTCCGGCGGGGCCGATGGGTCCGATGGGCCCTGCTGGTCCGGTAGGTCCTATCGGACCGGCTGGTCCAATCGGACCGGCGGGGCCGGTGGGGCCGACGGGTGCGGCAGGTCCTCAAGGTCCAAAAGGTGACGCCGGTGCGACTGGTCCGGCCGGTCTAACAGGACCTGCAGGCCCAGTCGGACCCCAGGGAGTCGCTGGCGATACGGGGCCCATGGGCCCTCAAGGTCTGCAGGGAATTCCGGGAGAGGGTGCACAGGGACCCGCTGGACCGGAAGGGCCGCAGGGACCAAAGGGGGACCCGGCACTTCTCGCATTTGCAATCGTTACAGATCTTCCCAACGTTCAAGTCACCACCTCGCAACTGCAGAACACGTGGTACGCGCTCACAAATCGCGTTGTGTCCCTGAATAAGGTGACCGACAGCTCCAGGTTGAGAATTACCTATCAGGACACTCTGGGCGCCAGAACCTCGACCCTCAATGCGTGCCAGTGGCGGATCGTCATCGATGGCACAGTCGTGGCGACCTTTTCCGACGATGATGTTGAGATACCATCTTTTGGATGGCGGATTCACAATGGCGCTCATATGGCCTGGGCGTTGAGTGTTCCAGCTGGCACGCGCATCATCCGAGTGGACGGGCTACGAACAGCTAATGCAGCCGAATGTCTGTCCGGGTGGAATACCACGGGCAACTTCCTTAGCGTGGAGGAAATTCCATAGTTGATCGGATAGCAAACGCGATTCGACAACGTGCGCGCCATTGGTGATCGCCTCGTGAATTTGGGTTCACAGCGGGGGTGGGATTTCTCGCACATCAAGTACGGAATCTCACCCTTGTTCATTTTTTGGAGCTGTTCCTCCGGCATCCGCCGCTTCTCCAAACATTTTGGCCTGCCACCTGCACCCACCCTCGCGGGAGGCACGCGTGTACAGTTCACGGATAAGATCAGATAAGGATTCCCAGGTTACTGATAAATCGACACTAAGCTTTGAATTTGCCTGCGGCCTCGGGGAAGACAAATCGCGGTGTCGCCGACACCCAGGGTCAGAAAACCGACGCTTCCAAGGTCGAAACTAATGACGAATACCCGTTTGTTCAAGCTCTGTGCGAACACTCCGGTAGTCATCCTCGCCGGCGGAAAAGGGACACGGTTGCAGCCATACACCACCGTCCTTCCGAAGCCTCTGATGCCGGTTGGACAGTATCCCATTCTCGAAATACTTCTTCGGCAACTTTCCGAGCAAGGATTCCGAGATGTGACGCTCGCAGTGGGTCATCTGGCTGGTATCATTCAGGCCTATTTCAAGGAAGGGCGCGACTTGGGACTCGACATCACTTACTCCTACGAAGCAACTCCGCTGGGCACGGCAGGACCCATCGCCAAACTGCCCCTATCCGACCGCAGCATGCTCGTGCTCAATGGCGACCTTCTTACCACTGTTGATTTCGGCGCAATCGTCAGACGTCACTACGAGACCGGCGCGATGGCAACTATCGGTACAACGCGGCGGATTGAAACAGTTCAATTCGGCGTCATTGAATCCGAAGCCAGTGGACAAATCACCCACTATCGTGAAAAGCCCAATGTGGACTATCTCGTCAGCATGGGAATCTATGTGTTCGCTCCGCAGGTTCGAGAATTCATTCCGAATGGTGTGAAATTTGATTTTCCCGAGCTTGTGCAGCAATTACTCGCCAACAACAAACGCATCATTGGATACGAAACCACGTCCTACTGGAAGGACATTGGACGTCCCGATGACTACGAACAGGCAAACGTCGACTTTCCAGCAATGGAGAGTCACTTTATAAAACAACATGTGGATCGCAAGGCTGTCGGAACTCGATTTTGATCATACAGAGCTCGGCGGCGTCCTCGACGCCATCGACTCCGAATGGATAACTGCCGGTCCGCGAACGGCCGAGTTTGAAAAGTTATTCGCCAAGGTCTGCGGTACATCGGATGCCATCGCGGTCTCCAATGGCACTGCTGCGCTCTTTCTGTCTCTGAAGGCACTCGGTGTCGGAACTGGCGACGAAGTGCTGTGTCCTTCCCTGACCTTTGTTGCTACCGCGGCGGCTGTCGTACACTGCGGCGCAAAGCCGGTTCTCGTGGATGTCTGCAGTCTCGAAGACCCCACCATGGACCCTTTCGATGCAGAGCAGAAAGTCACGGCAAAGACGAAGGCTATTCTTCCCATGCACTATGCCGGCATTCCCGCCAACATGCATGCGCTGGCCAGTCTTGCAAAGTCTCACGGACTATTGATCGTCGAAGACGCGGCGCACGCACCGGGCGCGCGCTATGACGGACGCCCATGCGGAAGCTGGAGCAATGCGGGTTGCTTCAGCTTCTTCGGAAATAAGAACATCACGACTGCTGAAGGTGGAATGATTACGACCTCGAATCCGGATCTCGCCGCACGTGTTCGACTGTTGCGCTCACACGGGATGACAGTCAATAGCTGGGACCGGGAAAATGGCCGCCCTGGACACTACGACGTGACGGAATTCGGATTCAATTTTCGCTTCGACGATATTCGCGCCGCTCTCGGTCTGGCGCAGTTGGCAAAACTCGAACGGATCAATACTCAAAGGAAGGAATTATCCAGACTCTACAATGTACTTCTATCCGAGTCTGAACCCGACCTGGTACTTCCCATGGCCTCGATTCCGCTGGATAAGGAACCCTCGTACCATCTGTATCCGGTCTTGTTCCCTACATCGGCAGAGCGTGATTCCATGGAAGAGCTGCTGCGCGAAGACGGCATCCAGACCAGCATCCACTACAAACCTGTACACCGTTTCAAGGCGTTCCGCGAGGTCGATCCAGGCATATCACTTCCCGTCACCGAACGCTTTGCAGAACGCGAACTTTCGCTGCCGCTGTATCCCTCAATGACTGAAAGCCACATCGAAACGATCGTGTCCGCCGTGAATCACTGTCGTTCGCGATCCGCTTCAAGAACACAAGTGAAAGTTACAGAGTGAAGCACCCCCGGTGCTTCCACCTGCCCGGATCCCTGAAACACAGTGGCATGTTCTTCTGGAAGAATTCGCGGTGAAAGTGGACAGATACTTTGAATGGAAGGATCTTCGGAAGGGCTTCAGAAATGATTGGTTGGAAGTGAGCGTCGCGTCCCGTCAGTCACGCATTTGACGGAAAGCCATATCGACATCGTTCTGTGTACCATGCTTCAATGACGGTCGCAGGCGGATTGAAATTTGGAGAGTCACTATAGATGAAAAAGGCCCTGATCACCGGTGTCACTGGCCAGGACGGTTCCTATCTGGCCGAGTTCTTGTTGGCCAAAGGTTACCAGGTTTATGGAATCATTCGCCGATCCAGCTCATTCAATACAGGTCGAATCGATCATATCTACGAGGACCAGCATGAGCCAAATCCCCACCTGCGGTTGGTGTATGGTGACCTCAATGATGCAAGCTCGCTGAATCGAATCATCCGGGATGTGGCACCCGATGAAATATACAATCTTGGCGCGCAAAGCCATGTTCGGGTCAGCTTCGATATTCCGGAATACACTGGGGAAGTCACGGCGCTCGGGGCGGTACGATTGCTGGAAGCGATTCGGGAAGCCGAAATCCAGACAAAGTTCTACCAGGCTTCGAGCAGCGAAATGTTCGGCAATGCACCGGCGCCCCAAAGCGAAACCACTCCCCTGCTTCCTCGAAGTCCCTACGCTGCCGCTAAAGTTTATGCGCATTGGATGACGAGTACATACCGGGACGGCTACGGACTGTTTGCATGCAATGGAATTCTTTTCAATCACGAGTCACCGCGTCGCGGCGAGACTTTCGTGACACGAAAGATCACAAAGGCGGTCGCACGAATTCATGCCGGCCGACAGCAAAAGCTGTTTCTCGGGAATCTGGATGCACGTCGCGACTGGGGTTATGCCGGCGACTACGTGGAAGCCATGTGGCTGATGATGCAGCAGGACAAACCTGACGACTACGTCATCGCCACTGGAGAAACCCATTCCGTGCGGGACTTCCTCGATGAGGCCTTCGGACGACTGAACATGGACTGGAAGAAGCATGTCGAAATTGATCCGCGATACTATCGTCCCGCCGAAGTCGATCTGCTGCTTGGAGATGCTTCCAAGGCAAAAGACATACTGAACTGGAAACCGAAAGTCCGCTTCCGTGAGCTTGTCCACATGATGGTGGATTCCGATGTCAAAAATGAATTTCTGGTCCGATAGGCGAGTTCTCGTAACTGGCGGCTCTGGATTCCTCGGATCTCGCGTTGCTGCAAAACTTCGCGAATATGGCCCGGCTGAAATTTTTATTCCGCGGCGCGCAACCTGCAATCTGGTCGAGCAGGCCGAGGTTTCCCGCCTGTTCGACGAAACCCATCCCGACATTGTCATCCATCTTGCGGCGAATGTTGGCGGCATCGGGGCCAATCGCAAAAGTCCAGGTTCGTTCTTCTATGACAACCTGATGATGGGAGCGCAAATGATGGAATACGCTCGCAGGTTTCATGTCCGCAAATTTGTGGCGATTGGCACAATATGCTCCTATCCAAAATTCACACCGGTGCCGTTCAAGGAAGAAGATCTGTGGATCGGCTATCCGGAAGAAACCAACGCGCCATACGGTCTGGCAAAAAAGATGATGCTGGTACAGTCGCAAGCGTATCGGGTGCAGTATGGATTCAATTCCATTTTTCTGCTACCCGTGAATCTCTATGGACCTGGAGACAATTTCGACCTCGATTCCTCGCATGTCATTCCCGCAATCATTCGGAAATGCGTTGAAGCGGTACGGGACGGAAAATCCAGAATCGAATTGTGGGGTACGGGCTCTGCGACGCGTGAGTTCCTGCATGTGGACGATGCGGCAGACGGAATTCTCCTCGCGGCCGAACAGTACAACGGTGGCGATCCAGTGAATCTGGGTTCGGGCATGGAAATCAGTATCAAGGACCTGGCGAATCAAATCGCCGAATATAGCGGCTTCCACGGCGAACTGGTCTGGGATTCGTCAAAACCCGACGGCCAGCCTCGACGATCTCTTGACATCACGAAGGCCCAGGCATTTTTCGGTTTCCGGGCAAAGATTCCTTTTGATGACGGACTCAAAAAGACGATCGAGTGGTTTACGGAGGAATACAAAGACGTCAATGAATAGCAATCTGGGGTGGTACAGGACCGTATCGTTGTACGCGTCTTCGCGAAATCATAGAGCTCTTTAAGAAGAAACATTCTGCCGTTTAGCGCGGGACTCGACCCCGCATCCTAAATCGATTTGGATAAATCCTACAGATCGATCATTACCCAATGACCTTCGCGCGACGACTCCTTCCTCCACATCCTGTGGCGTGGTTTCTTGATGGCGACGAGAAGTACGAAGTTCGAGTATCGATACGTCGGGTTGACCCCTAGGCTGGATTTACGCCGCGGTCTCTGTCCGGCAGTGTCTAAGAAAGCTTTTCTGTAGTTCGTACTTGATCTGCACCCGAAATGCATTGCCGTTCAAATGAAACAGGCGCCATAACAGTCTCAGCTTCTGTTTGAAACTCGCGTTACGAAACAGCTTCACTACTCCCACGGACATATCAAAGAATGGAAGGAACCAGCACACGATTCCATTACGATATATCGAGAAAATATTGAGACTATTACTGACTCCCTTCTTCCCTCGCTCCACGAAGCCCATGTCGAGTCTCTTGAACTTGCCGTAGAAAAGAAGGTTGATCATCAGCGTCCAGTCACCTCCCAGATACCGACACCTGGTAAGTTTCGCATTCCGTAGGGCTTCCGTCTTAAACAGGGAATACATTCGGCCGTTGGCATGCCAGGTTTCCAGGAACTTTAGAATGCGTTCAAATGAATCTGCCTGGTCAAGCGTCTCATCTCCCATTTGAATAGGATCAAATTCGCCGCCTTCAAACCGAACGGGACAGGTGGAAGCGACGAAGTCCGCATGGGCTTCGAGATATTCCATATTCTTCTCAAGAAAAGTACAGGAT
>Ga0105248_10005917_pt1 | contig 13444 bp, 10 predicted proteins | sample KBSS34metaG_FD_81524 | JGI IMG/M metagenome (GOLD analysis project Ga0105248, IMG submission 81524) | Switchgrass rhizosphere microbial communities from Kellogg Biological Station, Michigan, USA - KBS S3-4 metaG | ecosystem: Host-associated > Plants > Roots > Rhizosphere > Soil | place... | reverse complement strand
GGCAAGCTGCTCATCCGCGTGATGAAAACTCGCGTGCCACTCTATAGCAAGTTGCCGCAGCTTGCGCTCGATGCCCTGAAGGCCGTGCCCGTTGAATCCATGTACTTCTTCTGGTCTGGTCAGTCTCTCCTGTCCACCGCCGTGGGTAGCGCCCGGCGAACAATCGACTGCGTGTTGAAGCTGGCGAAGGTCGAGAATGGACACCCCCACCGCTTCCGCGATACCTTCAGCGTCACCCTATTGCAGAACGGAGCCGACTTGCGCACGGTCCAACTCTTGCTCGGCCACACATCCATCAGGACCACCGAAAAGCATTACGCGCCCTTCGTGGTTGGAATGCAGCGGATTTTGGATGAGGCCGTTTCGACTTTGCATTTTGGGTTAGACAAGACCGACTAGATAGAAAGCAGCGCTGTCCTCTTGGTCGCGTGGTGGTCGCATAAACCTTCCAATAATTTTCATGGAAAATCCACGGCGCTAAGGTCTCAACTTTTATTTGGGAAAAAATTGGAAGAGGTTCTTGGCTTCAAAAATTTTGAAGTGTTGAGCGCAGCGTGAGGAGCTGGCTGTGGACAGACGGCCGGTCCGGGAACAAGGGTGGGGGGAAAGCACATTGTCTAAGCAGGCCGTGGCCGCGCCTTTTCAGTCTGAGGAGTGTGGGGCCTGCGAATCGCCTTGCGCTTCTAAGCGCTGCAAGAGTGACCCGAAACTACGCGGAAATACCTGTCGCAAATTGCGATAGGCACGTTGGCTTCCAATAGTACACGCAATAATTCTTATCACCACATGAAGGAGAGTTGACAACGAGTAGGGCTCGGCCCATACTCAGCTATGGGAAAACGACCGCCATGTACGAAAGCGATTGCCTACATTCGCGCATCCACGGGGCGGCAAGAAACCACGCCGAAGGATCAACAGGAGCGCATTGCTGGTTATTGCAAGATGGCAGGGCTGGAACTAGTTGAGGTCATCACCGAGCGCGGTGTATCAGCGAAGATCAAGCTGTCCAAGCGGCCCGAAGGTGCCAAGGTACTCGCGCTCTTGGAGAGCGGTATCTGCCACATCGTGGCCCTCAAGTTGGATCGCCTGTTCCGAAACGCCGCAGACGCGCTGGGGATGGTAGACGAGTGGGAGCAAGCGGGCATTCATCTGCATCTCGTGGACATGGGTGGCATCTCAGTGAACACGGGGTCAAGCATCGGCAAGATGCTGCTAACGATGCTGGCAGGTTTCGCTGAGTTCGAGCGCAACCTCATCAGCGAGCGAACAACCTCGGCGCTTCGGTACAAAAAGGCGCACGGTCTGGTTTACAACCGCGCCTCATATGGGTTGGATGCCAAGGATGGGGCGCTGGTGCCCAACGCGGCTGAGCAGCGCATCCTGGAGCGGATGAAGGCGCTACGTAAGTCCGGCACGAGCTACAGCGAGATCGCAAACGAATTGAACGGTGACGGAGTGCTATCAAAATCAGGCGGACAATGGCACCCGTTCGTGATTCAGAAGATTCTAGTCAGAGAGCAGTGAGTCCCACTCACAGAGAGAAAGCGACACACAATGGTCCACAGACACGCGCCACGCGATCAGTGTGTGCCTCCCGTAGCTAGGAAGGTGCCGACGTGTACGGCAGGCGCAGCGCCTTCGGAGGGGGCTGCGGCTGTGATTCTCCGAGGCGTTCGATGTGGAGTTGCTGGAGCGCAGCCAGGTGATTGGACTGCGCCTTTTCTGCGCCGCGTGGTCCGCTATGGGAGAGGGAGAGCCGCGCAGCCATCCAGTCATTGAGCCGGGGACGTGCGGAGGTCTGAGCCCAGCCATAGACCTCCGAGTGCGTGCCAGAACCTTTGCTCCTCGGGCTGACTGCTGCCGCGAGTTCGCGCGCCAGGGCTAGGCACTCAACCCCTTCAGCCGTGCTGTTGAGAAAAGTGCTTAAAAAAGAGCGAGAAACGCCCATGCTGCGCGCGACCGCCGCGATGGAATCACCCTCGCTGATCCGGTTAAGGATGTTCTGAACTCCAAGATTCTCCACCTGCTCTAAGTACGCCCGCAAAATTGGTCGGCCTGCCATTTGTCTTTTCCTTATGTCTCTAATTACGTGCTGAGAGGTATCTCAATCGGTGTCCCGTGCGCGATATAGCCCGCTGTCGCGCGGTGCTTGAGTTGGTGGTGGAGTGACAAGGTGACAGGTAGTGACAGGGAAATACGGAAACTCCTATAAGGGGTTCACATGGGAAAGTTTCCGCGTTTACGTGTCACCACCTGTCACCTTGTCACCTGAACACCCTCGTCGCTCGTGCCCTCAGCACTCCCACCCCCCAGCACCCTGTGCGAGCCCCACACCACTTGCTGACCGTGGGAGGTCCTCACGGCGGGCGGGCACACCCACTGGCGGCGGATGTCATGCTGCCATGAAATCGCTAGCGGTACGGGGGGCCAGGGCGATCCCAACGAAAAACCGAAGGCCGTTAGCTCGATGATATTTGAACCCTCGCGCCTCCATGCGTTCCTTAAAGTGGGTCTGGCTTAGCGGGCGATCACCCGTCCGGCTGGCAAAATCGTTGAATGATGAGCGCAGCCTATCCGTGCTGACACGTTCCGCTGACTCGCCAGTGATGCAGCATTCAGTGATCCAATCAGCCATCGGGTCTTGTGATTCCTTGTACTCCTGGCCTTCGGCCTGGACCTCAGGTGGCCGCACCAACCGACCGACCTTCATCCAATCCCGCGCACCTTGCACCACCCATGCCGCAATCCCCGCACGCTCTGCCTCAAGCTCTGCATGAATGTTTGTGTTCTGCTCGGTCTCCTCGATCACATTTCGGAAGGGAATGACGTGCAGCCGTTCAAAAACGCCGGTGCCATCCCTGATCGTGGGCAAATGGTTCGCGTCCATCCAAAGCTTGTGGGATTCGGGAAACTGGACAAGGTTTTCGTATTTACGTGCGGCCTTAATCATGCCAGTGCCCTGAGTGAGCCGCTTTAGCTGACCCTCCTTGAGCCGCTGACCTTGCTCCGTCTCGGAAGTCTGAGCGAACCTCATGCCACGGAGGTCAGCTAGGTCAGACTGAGCGTTGTTGTCGAGCCCGCCTGATTTCGCCATCAAGGTCTCTACTTGCAGATTGGTGCTGTATTCGGGGAAGGCGTTCCTTACCGCCGTCAGTAGGGTAGTCTTGCCAGTGCCAGAGGGGCCGTGACATACAAAGAAAGCTTTTTCTCTGGTCGTCCCAGTCAGGGAGTAACCAAGCGCCTGCTGGAGATATGGTCGGAGTGCTTCGACGCCCCGAGTGACGCGCTCCAACACCTTCTGGAACGTCGGTGCTTTCGCCTCGGCGTCGAAGTCATAGCTGTTGAGTTTGGTGATTAAATCCCCGCGTCGGTGCTCCCGAAGTTGTCCGCCCTGGAAATCGAACGTCCCATTCTTGAAATTCAGCAGCCATGGGTTGAGATCCATCTCCTGCGGTGAGATCGCTAGATCAGATTGGACCAGGCGCAACAGATTGTCGATTCGCCGCGCGTCGAGCGATGCCTTGGCAAACTTCACAGCCTCGCCATTGCCTGCACGGGTTGCCTGCCGGAGAGCTTCGACCATCGTTAGTGTTGCCAGCTTGTACGCCTCCTGCTTTTCGTCCACGCACCACCGCGAACCATCCCACAGGAACCATCGCCGCATCCCGTGGCAAAACTTCGCATCTTCCCCATGAAGGACTTTGAATCGCTGCGCGTTGCCGTAGTCGTTGAACATATCTGGAATCATCAAGCGGTCCAGATTCGGTGTCGCGGTTCTCACCACGATGGCTTCCGGGTGGCCCATCCCTCTGGACCTTAGTTCAGCGGTGAAGTGGCTCCAGCCTCGATAATCCTGGCACGACGCGTGCCAGCAGTGGAAACCGGCCATTCCCGTCGAGTCAATGAACAGTGCCGTCTCGCCACGGTCGTGAGTGCTGTCAAAAGGACAGGTGATTAACCAACGTTTTCCCCCTTGGTAGTCGTGGGGCCCGCTCCGAACGTGGATGCTGTTGGTCTCTATGAAGGCGCTCATATTGAAACGGCTGGGTGCCTCCCCACGCCAGTCCATCGCTAGCCCTTCGGGCGGGGTATGAACTTGCGGAGTAGATGGAGAGACAGTCGCTCCCCCGCCAGCAGCAAACGCCGTGAGTTGTGCAATCGTGAGCGGGACTACCACTTCGGGGGACGAGGTAATTGCACTGCGCCGCCATGGTCGATCAGGAGTCTCAGGCCCTTTTTTGTTTAATGTGGCGTAGGCCCTTGTGATCCGTGAAGCGTTTGAAACGCTGGTGTCGAGATGAACCTGAGGCGCAGAAAACCGGCGAGCCGCTTCAGCCGTAACACTCTTCACAAGTTGTGCTGATACGGGTGTATTGGGTAGATCAATTTTCGCCAAGAGGTGATAGCCGTTGCCCGAATCGCAGGTCACCAATTCCGGCCATCCAATGGCAGCGAAGTGCGCCTTCGCCACTTCCATCTGGAGCCGTGCCGCTTCTTTCTCGTCATCGCTCGCGTTAGTGCCAGTGGTCCGTTTCGTGTCCCAATCTAGGAACAGCCATTGCAGCCGGGCCACATCCGCATCCCCCGCTGTGCCGCCGCGTCCTGCGGGCATCAAGCGCCCTCGGTTCATGCCGTGCCTGAAAGTTACAGGGTTCAAGCCAATATAGATGCCGGAGTCTCGGCCCTGGGCCTCGTACGCCGCCACCGCCGCAGCCAAAGATGCTGCGTCACTAAAAAAGCCCGACAGAAGTGGCCCATTTCGTTGGATCACCCGCAGCTCTGCCACGTGTTCAGGGAATGTCGCACCATGCAAGATTTCAACCGTGCGGCAGATCGAATCCTCAATCTGCTGTTGCGTCAGAGCTTCCGATTGCGCAACTCCCGTCTGGATGTCGATTGCAAGCGTACTCACACTACCTCCTTGATCGCCGCACCGAAGAACACGTCATCCTCGTGCACCTCTAGCGACTCGATCAGTTCCGCAGTGTGGCGTGGGTCAGCATCCACGAGGCAGTAGTCATCCAAACTTAGGTTGAACACTTCGGCGGCGTTCGCAAGCGGCGATTCGGGCTTCGGCTTGGTGAACTCACCAATCGTGCAGCAGTGGGCATTGCGGCGGCAGAGATGCACGCGCGGGTCCCTATCCAACCCGGTTGCCCCATGTTCGTGTATGCACCCACACCATTTGCAATTCTCGATACGCCAGGCGTAATCCCCATCCCTAGTCACAAGAAGTTTCGCGAACGCGGTCAGGTACGGGCGCGGTTGTTCAGCGGATTTGGCGTTTTCCATTAGGCCACTCTCCTCAGCAGCGACGCCTTGTTTCTCATGGCGAACTCAAGGCCAACCCGGATGATGTCCGACAGCGTGCTTTTCTCCCCACCACTTTTCCTGAATCGGGGTAAAAACGTTTCCATTTCGGAAAGGAGGGGAATCGGCAAACGGACTCCCATCCACTTCTTTCGTTGTACTTGCAACATGATCGTTGTCCTAGGAGTGGACTTTGACAGGCCAACCACTTCACCCTTTGGGTGCTTAGTCGTCTGCGGACTGAGCCGGAGTTGGGGCTTTTCGCGTTTGGTGCTACACTCTCCCAAGTGAATCCCCGTTTTCGAGGTTGTTCGCTTTCGGTAGAGCCCGCTGAAACCCGTTTCTTCGCGCCCGTTGGACCTTGTTAAACTTTCCACTCTACAAAAAGTAACGCGGCCCTTCCTTTCCCGCAAATTTTGTTGAGCACCTATTTTCTTGGCCCGATTTTGGCCCCTAGGGGCAACTGTAGGGATTACATTGCGACCTCTTAGGATTTTAGACGCGCTCGAATATCAAGAAAATGAGAGATCATAAGAGGGTAGTTCCTTTCTTCCCCGCGATCTACAATTCAACGGATCGTCGTCGGGTGAGGGCTGTATTATTCATAGGCAACAGTCTAATGGAACCCAAGCGCGTCGGTCACATTAAGAGCGTCCGTGAGTTTATGGGGGTCGTCTGGAATGAGGGGGCCCGGACTAACACGGCCCATCAACTCTATCGCGGCCAGATCGATGATTGGAATCTACTTCCCCGCTTATTTCGAGACCCACTAAGGGAGCCCGCAAGACTTGATGAACTAGGAGAGCGGTTGCTCGGCGAGTTCAAGAGCCGTAGTCCCTACTTATTACCATCTCTCCCGAATTATGAGATGGACTGGTTGAGCCTGGCCCAACACCACGGGTTGTTGACGCGTCTATTGGACTGGACATCGAATCCTTTGATGGCTCTGTTTTTTGCACTAGACAGTACGAAACCCATGCGGCCAACCGTTTGGATGTTCGACGTTACTTCGGATCAGCTCAAAGACGGACTGGTAGTTCGACCAGGCAGCCACAGCCAAAGGGTTGCCGCGCAAGCGGGTTGGCACAGCGTGCATAGTCTCGATGAAAATGCCGACATCCAACCTCTGAACATGATGAAGTCGACATCAGAGCGCCTGACCAAGATCGGCATAGATCGACGGGTCGAACGAGCGATCCGAGGCGAACTCAAAGAAATGGGCATCAGCCACGCGACTGTCTATGCTGATTTGACATCAGTGTGCCGCGAGATTGAAATTGACCTACAGATTCCTATAGACAGCATGCGAGAGGCGAAATCTCACAAATCGCAGCACGAGATTCAACAGGCTTATGTCTTGGCTCATATGTTCCTCAACGGACAGGAGTACAAAGTCGGCGACAGTTTCTACTGGAAAAGTCAGCCCAATGAATGGAATACCGCCGTAGGGCACAGGGTACGGATTATTGAGGATCTTTTTCGAATGGCGAAGCGAATCGCGTCTTGACGCACATTGGTTAGCCGTTGATCCGGCCACGTTCCAGGAGGCTGATTCGCGCGCGGTGAAGATCGCAGGATTCGGCAAAGACCAAGAGTCCCCGGAACGGCGCGAGTTGTACCGCTAGGAACCAGCATGCCGTGATCGCGGCATTTGTCGGTAGCTTGATGCTAGCCCCTTCCTCAAGAATGTAACCATTATGCGCCCGCCCGCGCGGAGAGTCGCCGATGTGGTGAGTTAAGGGCATTGGCCCGCCCACTGGCGCGTTTTCAGCCCGGCTTAGTCTTGCGTATTGATCTTCGACAGTTCGTGTTCCCCGAGAGTGTGTAGACTGGAAAACGCTATGCCTATGGCACCGGATAAGTACGGGGACGTTTTGAAGATCACGCAGATTGTCTTCTATATGATCGGGACGATTGTCGCAATCCTTACCTATCACGCCGCGAGGCGGGGACTGCTGAATACGGTCAACACAGAGTACCAAAAACGTGTGATGGATCGCTTACAAAAGCTGTCAGAGGATCTGTACAGTGAATTCGACCCTTCTTCACCCGCCTATTGGGGGAAAACATATTTCATTGGGGAGGCGGTTAACGACATCAACGCACAATTCGCGGCAAATAGAGAGCTTATTTTGGAGGAGGGCGATTTTCCGTTGGGCATACCTGTAGGCGACGATGAAGCGCGGCTTAGGCAGTTGCTCAACCCGCTCCGTTCAGACCCATTCATACCCGAGAATATTCGAGACGCAGTTGTCGATTTGCTGAGCACTCGCCTCGATGTCCTATTTGAAACGCGTGTCCAAGCACTTGAGGAGTACGCCACGAGCCTGGCTAGGGGCAAGCGAGAGCCGGTCTCCGAGGGCGGGGGGCTCCATAACCAGATCCTGAAGCAGCAACGCCTGAGAGGTTGCGGAATTGAGGAAATCGAGGAAGATATCCATGAGATTCGCGCCCTCATACAGGACTATTTCGATTCGTTCAATCCGCACCGCCGGTGGTGGCAGGGTAAGAGAAAACGACCGCAGAAGAAATTACGAGCAGTTGGTAACGTGTGAGCCGCCACTGGCGATGGCTTCGAGGAGTTCTACGATCTTCGCCATAAAGTTCAGCAGAGAAATGTTGCTACCATTGCCTGAAGAAAATTCAGAAGGGCACTTCATCATCCGGGAAGTGCCACCCGTCCTCATCAATGCTGGTCTCTTGTGCGCAATGCTCGCTGTCGTCGGGCGACACCATTTCGATTAAGCGTTCTCCCTGAGCGAGCAGCTGATCATAGGTCATCACGGTCAGAGACGAGAGACGACGATTCAGGCCATGAAGAGCACGAAGCTGATAGTCTTCCCAGTCGTTTGACCGACCAATTACAATAGTTGCGCGAGGGTGATACGCCACAATTTCGGGATGGTCTCTCAAGCCCTGAGCAGCCTCCTCGTGCAGAACGTCCAGATATCGATGGCACTGGCCAATCGCTTTAGAAACCTCCGATGAGAAGTAGTAGTTTTGGTGCGCATTATCGAACATCAGAACCTTCATGTCGGGCCGCTTTAGCTCTATGAGATCGCGATACCCGGCGATCACCGTCGGCAACAGCAAATCCAGCCGATCGCCGGCTGAGATATCTCGAACATCGTCTCTCATCACATAAGCGTTACCAAACGCCCAACTGTGCTTCTCGCACCACGATTGGTACACACTCTCATCAGCTAAGCCCCTGCTGAGGTTATGTCGAAGGGTCGCGACCGCAGAGCGCATTTCTTTAAGTCGAATCGCACTTTTGAAAGCTGAAAGAAACTCCTCGCTTAACTCCGTTTTGTCGAGGTGCTGAAGAAGTTCTGGCTGAGCCAGCACCTTGGTTAATGCTTGGGCAACCTTTGATGGATCATGACTCCCTAGCTGTGCCGTACCTTCAGAAACTCGTATCACTAGATAGTTTCCGTCTACGCCGGCTCCTGCTACCTCCAGATGCTTCTCCAGACTCGAAAGTAGTTTCCGTGCGGCCTGCTCCGGGAGAGAAACTGACCTTTCCTCCTTGACCACCCACCCGAACGGCGCTTCAGCCTTTATTTCTGTAACAATCTTAACTGCCAGCTCCGTGTGATCTGATCGCTGAATAAAGAATGGGACGACGGAAATCCGGCGCTTTGACGATTCGTGCAGCACCACGGAATCGCTAAAACTGATTTTGCCAGACTTAGCGGCACGACGCCGAATGGTTTCGAGATCTTGGCTGGGATTGTCCATCTCTCAGTCCATATTCCAATATTTCCGATTGTACAGCGCGTAGTGAAACAGGCCTACAGTGATCCACTCCATCGCGCAACACTAACAGGCGACGCTACGACTGTTAACACGCTGCCTGTTCGTCTTCAGTAGTCCCAGCTCTCCTGTCTGAGCGGTAGGCGGTTGAGCATCTGGCGGTAGTGCTGCCATCGTGGCAGATACTTGTCCATGAGCGCGATGAAGCGTGCGTTGTGCGTGGGTTCGAGCAGGTGCACGAGTTCGTGGACGACGATGTATTCGAGGCACTCTCTGGGCTTTTTCGCGAGCTCGGAGTTCAGCCGTATAGTACCCGCGCGGTGGTTACAGCTGCCCCATTTGGTCTTCATGCGCTGGATGAAGCATTGCTTTACCTTGACGCCGATGACGGGCTCCCATCGGGCGATGAGCGGTTGCACCGTCTGCCGGAGCTGCCGCCGATACCATTCATCGAGGATATCCTCCCGTGCTTCCTCGCTCGTGCCAGGCCGCACGCTCAGCGTAATCCTGGTGTGCCGGAGCTCGACGGACGGCGCAGCGTCCCTCTCGATGACAGTGAGCATGCATCGCCTGCCGAAGACGTAATGGCTTTCGCGATCGAGGTACTCGCGTGTCGTCTCGCGTTCCTGCTCGCGCAGCTTGCGCTGCTGCTGCTTAATCCACGGCAGCTTGGCGATCGCGAAGACGCGGATGGTGTCCTGGCGCATCCGCAAGGGCGCGGAGATACGCACTCTCCCGAGCGGAGGATACACGCTCAGGTGGATGTGCTTGATGTCCTTCTGGACCACGTCCACCGTGATATCGCCGAGCATGAACTTCCGCATCATCGTTAGTACTCTCGCTGGGCTTTGATGATAAGGAAGAGCCGCTCCACTTCAGCAACGTCCTTCAGGATGCCGTACAACGCGGCCTTGACGACGCGCTCCCGCGTCTCCACGCCACGCCAAGCATCGGGCCGCACGCGCTTGACGGTCTCGTCGATGAGCAACGCCAAATCGAGTGCAGGATTGTCGCCATGAGCGGCTGCGGCGTGCTGCGCTGCGCTGGTCGCTGCGGCGGCGATGCTTGCGCTCATGGTGCCGTTCGTTTGCAAGTTATTGTAGAGCGCGCGCAGCGCTGGGCTTTTCTTGAGCTGGTCCGGTACGTCTTCGGCGTACCCCGCGTTGACCTGCTGCGCGAGCGCGGCGATGCGCTTGAGGTACTCCTCGTACTCGATCGCCTTGGCTTTCCGGTCCGCGATGATCTCGTCGAGAAGCGACGACATCTTGTCGTAGTACGCAGGATCGTTGAGGTGTTCCTTGATGATGGTCCGGCGGACGTTGTTCTCGATGGTCTCCGCCACCGCGTTCTTGTTGCCCTTGAGCCCGCCGAGCTGCGTCGCGATTGCCTCGCCGATGCCGGTCTTGACGATGAGCTCGATGAGTCCCATGTTGTCGAAGGGCGATATCTTGCGCGGCTCGTCCGCTTCGATGTACGTGTCGATGAGGTGCCGCATGTCCGCTTCGTACGGTTTGAGGTCGAGCGTCTCCCCGCTCGCTTTGCGGATGATTTCGCGCAGGTCAACGTAGTGCTTGAGCCGGTCCTTGATGCGCGCAATCGCAGGGGCATCGTAGCCCGCGCGTTCGAGCTCGTCAGCGATGTTCGCGTACGCTCGCACGAGTGCCACCGTTCCCTTGTAGAGCGCGGCCCGTTGGGGCTGACGCTCCTCCAGGTCCGTCGGTATTTCGGTGTTTCCGCAGAAGTAATGGATGTGCTCCAGCGCGGTCTGGGGCGGCGCGACCGGCTCGACCAGGAGCGCGAGGGATTCGATGGTAGCGTCGAGGCGTTCGCGTCCCTTCTTGAGACGGTCCTGCATGAGCACGTTCGGATCGCTCCCGCCCGCAGTATGGTCGAGCTCGGAACTGTACACCTGGAGCGCGCCCGTGCCCTTGTCGTTCACGAGATGCTGGAAGAGGTTCTTGTAATCGACGATGTACCCGAAGTCCTTGTCGTCGCCATCGAGGCGGTTCGTGCGGCAGATGGCCTGGAAGAGACCGTGGTCCTGCATGCTCTTGTCGATGTACAGGTACGTGCAGGGCGGAGCGTCGAACCCGGTGAGAAGTTTCTGCACGACGACAAGGAGCTTCATGTTCGCAGGCTCCTTCGTGAAAAGGAGTTTCGCGCGGTCCTCGTACGTCCCCGTCTTGGTCGTGCCGGGCTTGGCGTCCACGTCCTTGAGGAGGTCATTGTACGTGTTGTACAGGAACTGCTTCTCGGTCTCCGTGTTCGCCCCGGTCTCTTCCTTCGTCACGTCCTGCGCGTTCGGGTTATACGACGTGATGATCGCGCACTTGTTCCGAAACGGTGTTTTCTGGAAGAGCGCGAAGTACTTGCACGCCTCATAGATGCTTGACGCGACCAGGATCGCGTTCCCTCGGTGGCTGGAGAGGCGCGGTTTGATGCTGAAGTCGTAGATGATGTCGGCGACGACACGGTCCATGCGGGACTTGCTGCTCAGCACGTTCTTCATCGTGCCCCATTGCTTCTTGAGCTCGTCCTTCTGCCAGTCGTTCAATCCTTTGGTCTTGGCCTCGAACCACGCGTCGATCTTTTCCTGAGAGCCGAGGTGCTGGTCGATATCGCGCGCCTCGTAGACGAGATCCAGGATGACGCCGTCCTCGACGCCCTCGCTGAACTTGTACGTGTGGATGTACCCGCCGAAGACTTCGAGACTCGTCTCCTTATCCTTCTTGAGCAGCGGCGTGCCCGTGAAGCCGATGAAGACCGCGTTGGGCATCATGGCCTTCATCACGCGATGCAGCTTCCCGCTCTGCGTACGGTGGCACTCATCCACGAACACGAACACCTCGCCCACGGCCTTGCTCGGCTGGGATTCGAGTTCCTTGATGAACGCGTCGAAGTCGTCCACATCCTTCCGACCGAACTTGTGCACGAGGGAGCACAGGAGGCGCGGCGTTGCCTGTCCGAGCTGCTTCATGAGGTCGCGGCCACTGCTCGTGCGCTTAATGGCTTCGCCCGCGTCCGTAAAGACGCGCTCGATTTGCTTGTCGAGCTCGTCCCGGTCCGTGATGATCGCCACGCGAGCGTGGGGGTTGTGCTCCAGTATCCACTTGGCGAGGAGGACCATGACGATGCTCTTCCCGCTGCCTTGCGTGTGCCAGATGATGCCGCCCTGCCGCGTGTCGACGCGCGCTTGCGCTGCCTTGATGCCGAAGTACTGGTGCGCTCGCGGCACCTTCTTCCAGCCGTTGTCGAAGAGCACGAAGTCGTGGATGAGCTCCAGGAGACGTTCCTTGTTGCACAGCTTGAGGAGGTACTTGTCGAGCTTGTACCGGGTGTTGTCCGCTTCGTCTTCCTTCCACTTGAGGAAGTACTTCTCAGGCGTCCTGGTCGTCCCGTACTGAAGCCCTTCAGTATCGTTCCCGGCCATGATGAGCTGGACGGTCGTGAAGAACCACTGATTGAACTCGGGCTGTTGGTTCGAGAGGCATTGCCGGATGCCGTCGCCGATGGTGATGCGGCTGTTCTTGAGTTCCAGAACGCCGATCGCTATCCCGTTGAGGTAGAGCACGATGTCGGGTCGTCGTTCGAGGTTGCCGCGCAGCGTCACTTCTTCGGCGATGCCGAAGTCGTTCTTCGCCGGTTCTTTCCAATTGATGAGGTGGACGATCTCCGTGTTCTTGCCCGCTTCGGTCTTGACCTGCACGCCGTACCGGAGGAGCGAGTAGACCGCCTGGTTATTCCCGTACAGCGTCCGGTCGTGGTTGGTGGCTTCGGTGCGCAGCTTGTGGAGCGCGCTGCTAATCTGCGCCGGCGTGTACCCGTTTCTCGTGAGGTACGTCGTCAGGAGTCCTTCCTCGATGTTGCTATTATCCAGCCGGACTGTCCAGTCACCGAGGTACTCGTACCCGAGCTCGTCATGGAAGAGCTTGATGACGCGGTTCTGTGTTGCGCGTTCCGGTTCGCCGATGGGCATCATACGAGTCGTATCCTCCCGGTCAGCAACTCCTGCATCATCCCCTGCTTCACATCGCGAGCCTTCGCCAACGTGGCCTCCAGCGCAGCAATCTCCGCATCCATCTCCGACAGCACGCCAACGATAGCGATTTGCTCCGGGAGCTCTGGGAGGTGAAGTCGGAAATCCTGAACTATTTTCTTGCTTAGATTTGCCTGAGTCCCTTGCTGACCCATCGACTTCACGATGGGCTTTAGTAAAATTAAGTAATAGTAGAGAAACTCATTGTCGAGCTCACAACCCGAGCGGATGCCGAGGATTGCCTGACTTGATGAAAGTTCTATGCCCGCGATGCTACATTCACCGAGAGATGCATACATCGCGTAGAGCACAGTTCCGACGGGGAACATTTGGGCAGCGCTG
>Ga0105248_10005916_pt1 | contig 13446 bp, 13 predicted proteins | sample KBSS34metaG_FD_81524 | JGI IMG/M metagenome (GOLD analysis project Ga0105248, IMG submission 81524) | Switchgrass rhizosphere microbial communities from Kellogg Biological Station, Michigan, USA - KBS S3-4 metaG | ecosystem: Host-associated > Plants > Roots > Rhizosphere > Soil | place... | reverse complement strand
CTTCGAGCGATGAAGACACGCGCGCGCAGTTCACTCTTTCCACGATGTCAAAGGTCGATGCGATGGAGCAACGTAGTGTGTGGACGCGCGGGCCGCGATACACAGGCATACGCGCTTCGTGCGCCTGGCCCGCGGCGTCCCGAAGAATCAGGCTGTCCGAAATTCAGCCTTCGCACGGTGACCCCATGAGCACACGATCCACTCTCGTTTCCATCGCAGCCGGCACTGCCGCCCTGGCTGCATTCCTCGCGTTCGCGGCGCCCTCGCCGCAGGCCGCCCAGGGCGAGCACCCCGCGCCCGAGTTCCAGGGCATCGACACCTGGCTCAACTCCGAGCCGCTGTCGATGGCCAAGCTGCACGGCCAGGTCGTGCTGGTGGACTTCTGGACCTTCGACTGCGTCAACTGCCGCAACACGCTGCCCCATGTCGAGAGCTGGCACGAGAAGTACAAGGACAAGGGCCTGGTCGTGGTGGGCGTGCACACGCCGGAGTACGCGTTCGAGAGGCCGACCGAGAACGTGAAGCGCGCCATCGAGAAGCTGAAGGTCGGGTACGCGGTCGCGCAGGACAACAGCTATGCAACGTGGCGCGCGTACGGGAACCAGTACTGGCCGGCCGTCTATCTGATCGACAAGCAGGGGCGCATCGTCTACTCGCATTTCGGCGAGGGCCGCTATGCGGAGATCGAGAAGAAGATCAACGAGCTGCTCGCGCAGGAGCCCGCGGGCTCCTGAACGCAAGGACTCTGCGCGGCAGGCAATGCCTGCGCAGAGTGCGGATGCAGCGCGCTTCAGCGCGTGACGCCGGGCATCTCCAGGTCTTGCCGGCCCGTGCGCACCAGCAGCTGAACGACGCCCGAGACGACGATGTTCACGCACAGTGCGAGCAGGCCGGTGTAGACCGCGTAGCTCGCGTCCCCGACCATCAGCGTGTGCACGGGCTTCAGGCCGTCGGAGAAGGCGAGCCAGGTGCCGAGCGTCATGCCGGTGGCCCAGCCGGCCAGCAAGGCGCCCGCGCGCATGCGGCGCTTGCCCAGGCCGAAGACCACGGCCGGGAAGGTCTGCAGGATCCACAGGCCGCCGAGCAGCTGCAGGTCCAGCGCGAACTTGGTGGGCAGCGCGAGGATGAACACAAGCGCACCGAGCTTGACCACCAGCGACACGATCTTCGCGACCTTCGCCTCGCCCGCGGGCGTGACCTCCTTGTCGACGTAGGGCTTCCAGATGTTGCGAGTGAACAGGTTGGCCGCACCGATCGACATCACCGCGGCCGGCACCAGCGCGCCGATCGCGATCGCGGAGAACGCGAAGCCGCTGAACCAGCTCGGGAACAGCGCGTTGAACAGCGCGGGCACCACGTCGTTGTTGTTCTTCACCGTGATGCCGGCGGCATAGGCCATGAAGCCCAGCAGCGCGATCAGGCCGAGCAGCACGGTATAGGCCGGCAGGAAGACCGCGTTCTTGCGGATCGTGTCGGCATCCTTGGCCGCGAAGATGCCGGTGAGCGTGTGCGGGTACATGAAGGCCGCGAGCGCGGAGCCGAGCGCCAGCGTCGCGAAGGGCAGCATCTGCTGCGGCTTGAGCGTGAGTCCGGTGGCACCGCCCTTGGCGGCGAAGGCATCGCCGGCCGCCGAGAACACGGCACCGTAGCCGCCGAGCTTCATCGGCACCAGCACCACGGCCACCAGCACGACGATGTAGATCATCACGTCCTTGACGAAGGCGATGAGCGCGGGCGCGCGCAGGCCGGCCGAATAGGTGTAGAGCGCGAGGATCGCGAACGCCGCGGCCAGCGGCAGCTCGCCGGTCAGCCCGAGCGCCTTGATCACCACCTCCATGCCCACCAGTTGCAGCGCGATGTAGGGCATCGTCGCGACCACGCCCGTGAGCGCCACCGCGAGCTCCAGCGTGCGCGAGCCATAGCGGCCGTAGACCACGTCGGCCGCCGTCACGTGGCCTTCACGGTGCGCCGCCTTCCACAGCCTGGGCATGATGAGGAAGACGATCGGGTAGACGAGGATCGTGTAGGGCAGCGCGAAGAAGCCGTAGGCACCCACGGCGTAGACGAGCGCCGGAACCGCGATCACGGTGTAGGCGGTGTAGAAGTCGCCGCCCACGAGGAACCACGTGATCCAGGCGCCGAAGTTGCGCCCGCCCAGGCCCCACTCATCCAGGTGCGCGCCCTTGTGGTCGGAGCCGCCGCGCTGCCATCGCGACGCCGCGAAGCCGAGCACGGTCACGAGCACGAAGAAGAAGATGAAGACGGACAGCGCCGTCCAGTTGACATGGCCGTCCATCACTCTTCCCCCCGGCGCGAGCCGTGCCGATACACGATCCAGATCAGCAGGGAAGTCACCGGCACCCAGGCGAGCTGGTACCAGTAGAAGAACGGGATGCCCAGCAGGGTCGGTTCCGTGAAGTTGTAGAGGGGAACCAGGAGCAGGCCGAGGAATGGAAGCAGGAGCAGAAGGCGCATCGGTGATCTCAGTTGGCGAGCCGGTGGCAAGGCCCGTTCGCCAAGCCGGTCAGACGCGCTGCGCAGAGCGCGACTCCTGGCCTGGAGGGCACTCTCGCGAGCCCAGCGGATAGACCCGGACTCTCGGCGATTCCTGCGCGGAACAGAATCGCCGCGAGCGCGAATTCAGTTTTCCGCGTGAAGCAACAGTGGGTTGCGCAGCACGCGTCCGCCTCTTTGAAGGAAAGACATGAGCATCGTTGTTTTCTGGCTGGAGGCCGACGGCACCGCGGCGCGCATGGAGTTCGCGCAGAGCGATCTCAGCGCCGCACTGCGTGCGTGCGAGGACCGGCGATCGGCCGGCATGCGGCACGTGTGCATTTCCAGCGAGATGGATGCGAGTGTCGGAAAGTCGGGCGTGGCCTCGGTGGAAGGCGGGCGCCTTCCCGATGGGCAGGTGTATGACTTCGACAAGTCGCATCGCGGCGCGGGGCCGCGAAGCTGAGGCGGTGATGGGCGCAGCGAGCTGCAGCGGCTGAGCCAATGAAAAGAGGGGTCGCATCTGCGACCCCTCTTGCCTCGGCCCTATGCCAGTCTCAGCGCGCGGCGGCAGTGCTTGCGGCGGTTGCGCCGCCGTTCAGGTTGCGGTCGAGGAACTTCTCGACGCGGCCCCAGAAGTCGTGCCGCGTCTCGGGCGAGCCCCAGCCGTGGCCCTCGTACGAATACACGACCCACTCGACATCCTTGTTGTAGGGGGCAAGCGCGTCGCGCAGCTGCTTGCCGTGCTCCATCGGCACGCGGCGATCCGAGCTGCCGTAGGCCATCAGCACCGGCTTGGTGATGCGCGCGGCCTGGGCCACCGGCGAGATCTTGCGGAACATCTCGGGGTCCTTCTTCGGGTCGCCGAGGGTGAGCGGGAGGTCGAACTGCTTCTCTTCTTCGGATGCGTCCGAATAGGGCAGCGAGTACATCAGCGCAGGATCGGTGACCCCCACCCAGTTGACGGCGCATTGATAGAGATCGGGCTCGCGCACGAGGCCCATCATGGCTGCGTAGCCGCCGTAGCTGGCGCCCGCGATGCAGATGCGCCGGGCGTCGACATTCGCCTCCTTCACCGCCCATAGGGTGGCATCGGTCACGTCGTCCTGCATCGCCTGACCCCATTGCTTGAAGCCCGCGGAAAGGTGAGACCAGCCGAAGCCTTTGCTGCCGCGGAATTCGGGCTCGATGACCACGTAGCCGCGCGAGGCGAGGAACTGCGAGTCGCTGTTCCAGCCCCAGGAGGTGCCCCGGCTGTTGGGACCTCCGTGCACGAGCACGACCGCGGGCTGCTTGCCGGCCGGCTTGCCGCTGGGACGCGTGACGTAGGCAGGAATGCTGCGGCCATCGCGCGCGGTGATGCGCACGAACTCCTGCGTGGCCATCTGACGCGGGTCGATCCAGGGGCGCGACGCGCCGATGCTCTCGAGCTTGCGCGTCCGCGTGTCGAAGACGTAGTAGGTAGAAGGGCGCCGGTCGGAGAACGCGGTGACGAGCAGCCGCGGCGATCCGACACATCGCATGCAGCTCACACGGTTCACGGTGCTCGGCAGGAGGTCGTCGATCTCCTTCTGTGCCGCCTTCATCGAAGGCTCGAGCCACACCGTGCCGAGCGCATCGGCGACGTAGTGCCAACCCAGTGTTCTGCCCGTGCCGAATTCCGCCTCGCGAACGCCGTCGAAGTCGAAGCCCTCGAGGCTCAGCAGCGGCTCGCTAGCGAGCCGCTTGCTCGCCACGTCGAACTCGAACACGGCGTTGACGCCGTCCTTGCCGTAGGGGGCGAGGACGTAGAACTTGTCGCCGTCGACCCAGCCCGGCGACATGCCGTGGTTCGTCAGGTAAGGCTCGTCGTAAACGAGCTTCCAGTTCTCGCTCGACGGCTCGCGCCAGTAGATGCGCGAGCGGCCGTTGGAGGCGGCATGCAGCACGCGCGCTTCCCCCTTCACGTCGAAGATCCACCACCACGGGTTCGGGTCCGGCCAGGGGCCAAGCGGCTTGATGAGCCCGTTGCGCGTGTTGAGGCGGTGCGCCTGCACTGCAATCCGGTCGCCGAGCTCGTTCCACTTCGCCTGCTTCACGATCACGTCGCCGCTGCCGTCCTGCACGACGGCGCTGAAATAGTGATCGGGCTCCAGCCGGCGCGCGTTGATGCGCGTGTTGCCTTCGCTGACATCCGGCGTCCAGCTCTGCTTGATGAGCTGGCGCAGGTTCCCGCCGTCGCGATCGACGGCCCAAAGTCCGTGACCCCGTCGCAAGCCCAGCGGCTCGCCTGAATCGCGCGATCCGAACACCAGCCGGTCGTCATCGACCCAGTGCGCGCCGGTGGGGTCGGATCCGTCGAAGCGGGCGACGACGCGCGTGTTCTTGCGGTCGTCGAGGTCGATGACGCCCAGGCGCGCACCGACCTTGCCGTCGCCGATCACGACCGCGAGGTACCGCCCTGAGGGCGACAGCTCGGGCTCGCTGAGCGCGGGCTCGCGGAAGAAGTCGTCGATCGTCGGAAGAGTCTGGGCGGCGGCGCTCGCGACCCAGAAGGCCACGGCCACGCTGACGCCCGCGCGCCAGCGGCGCACGAAACTGCAATTCATCCCTTTGCTCCCCATTTGTTTGTTGGAATGACCGACCCACTCTAGCCGCTGAGCTGCAGCAGCGCGCTGCGGCTTGCACGCACTGGCGTGAGCTTGTGCGCACCTGAATTGCGCTGGCGCGTCGACGACGCGCGAAGGGGCGAAGACTCGAAGGAATCAGCCCGCGGCGTCGCGCGCGGGGTCGTCGCCCGGGCGTCCGTCGAAGGCCGAGGCGCCGAGGCCGACCGGCTCCTGGCCCTGGTACGCCTCCCTGGCGGCCGCTTCGATCTCGGGCTCGTGGCGCATGAAGGTCATGAGGCTGTCCTGGAAACCGGTCCCGGCGCCGCGCCCGAAGCGCTCCCGCAGCACCGCGCAACCGATCCAGGCTCGAACCTTGCGCCCGTGAAAGGGGAAGTCGAACCAGACGCGCTGGGTATTGAGTTCGACGAACGGGCGACTCTGCATGGCGGGCCTTCGCTTGATGACGTGGTCGCTCAGGCGGCAAGCCACGTGCCTGCATCTTGGGGGCGCCCGGCTCATGCGGCGCCCAGGCGCGCGAGCGAGCGTGCCGCGGGCCAGAGGCCGCCCACCTCCTGCCAGATCTGCGCAGGGCCTGCGCATGCTGCAACGCGCAAGAGCAGATCCGGCCGCGGCAGCGAGGCCGCCATGCTGCGTGCAAGCTCGGTGGTGACGCTCCCCTGCGACACCACGAGCAGTGCGGGGCAGTGCCACGTGGCCTGCGCGATGCGCTCGCAGACCCAGCGCAGCTCGCGCTCCTGCGCCGTGCGCTCGCGCGCTCGTCCGCCGTCGCAGCCGAGCACCAGCACCGTGAGCTGAGCTTCGCTCATGAGGGTGGCGCACAGCTCGCGGCTCGCGAGCGGCGCGTCCTCTTCCGGCGGGGCTTCGGCGTCGGGGTCATGGCCGAGGTCGCCTCGCACCTGGCTCGAATACGCGCACGACACACCGCCGTCGGGCCGCCGCAGGGCAAGGAAGGGAATCCGCACCGACGCGCCGCAGCGATGCCGGTGAATGGCGAGGTGCTGCACGCCCGCCCGGTCCTCGCAGTCTGGGGGCGCGAGATGCTCGAGCAGCGCGTCACCGCCAGCCGCACCCTTGGCCAGCGAATGCAAGGCGAGGTGCCGGTCGCCGAAGGACCGCATGTGGTGCGCCAGGGCCTCGCCCGGCCCGCCCGTCACGTAGGACCGGCGCGCGGGTGCGGCGCAGGGCGTGCCTATCGGGGTGGGGACGGGTGCCAGGGTGCGTGCGGGCTGCGCATCGGTCTCTCGCACCGAAAGCCGGCGCGAAAGGCATCGCTCGCCTGCATCGTCGAGCAGCAGCACGGTGGAGGCGGGCGCTCGCGCGTAGTCGAGAACCCGTTGCCCGGCAAAGGCCGCCCGGTCCGGCGCGGGCAGGCCTTGCCACGCCGGAAGCGGGATGAACGCAGTGCAGGAATGCGCGAACGAAGAAGGGCAGGGGATCACGGGCACCTCCGACAAGGCGGGCCGTGTCGCCGCGGCCCATGCGAGGGCGCGCAGTGTCCCCGCCGCCGCAGCGGTGGCGCGCTCGACATGTCGGAAGAAGGTGTGCGAATCGTCGAAGGCTTGTGTGCTGCCTTTCGTCGCGGTGCGTGCTCCGCTCGGCTATTCCTTCGCCGGGCGACCTTCGCGGCTCTTCGCCGGCGCGTCGCCGCCACCGCCGCTCTGGTTGTGCACCTGCGGGTCCTCGCCCTTGGCGTGCGACTTGCCTTCCTCCTCGGCCCGGCGCATGTCCTCGGCCTCCTGCGGGCTGCCCGGGCTCGCCTTCTTCGCAGCGTCCGGCGCCTTGCCGGATTCGGCGTAGCGCTTGCTTGCCTCCTCGTAGCGGCGGGCGGCTTCGTAGTCGCCCTCGCCCTGGATCTTGCTGTCCTTGTCCTTCTTCGGATCGCTCATGACCTTCGCTCCATTGCGGTTCGCCGCCCCAGGAACGGAGCGCGCATTGGAAAGCTACGAACGCAGGGGCGGCGATCCCACCGGACGCCGCCGCGGCGCACGGTAGGTCTGCACCTACACAGCGGGCGGCGACCCCCTCCTAAACTACGTCGGCTCGAGCCAGCAGGAGACATTCCATGAGTACCAAGGCCTTTGCTTCGCAAGCCGATCTCGAGGCGAAGCAGGTGAGCTTCGACCAGCTTTCCGAGAACGCCTGGGCCTACACGGCCGAAGGCGACCCCAACACCGGGGTGATCGTGGGCGACGACGCGGTGATGATCATCGACGCCACCGCCACGCCCGCGATGGCGCAAGACGTCATCCGCCACGTGCGGCGCATCACCGACAAGCCGATCAAGTACGTCACGCTCACCCACTACCACGCGGTGCGCGTGCTCGGCGCCTCGGGCTATCGCAGCGAAGGGCTGCAGCAGGTCATCGCCAGCCGCGACACCTACGACCTCATCGTCGAGCGCGGCCAGCAGGACATGGACTCCGAGATCGGCCGCTTCCCGCGCCTGTTCCAGGGCGTGGACAGCGTGCCCGGCCTCACCTGGCCGACCCTCACCTTCAGCGGCTCGATGACGCTGTGGATGGGCAAGCTGCAGGTCGAGCTGCTGCAGCTCGGCCGCGGCCACACCAAGGGCGACACCGTGGTCTGGCTGCCGCAGCAGAAGATCCTCTTCTCCGGCGACCTCGTGGAATTCGACGCCGCCTGCTACACGGGCGACGCGTACCTCGCCGACTGGCCCGCCACGCTGGACGCGCTCGCCGCGCTGCACCCCGAGAAGCTCGTGCCCGGGCGCGGCCCCGCCCTGATGACGCGCGAGCGCGCGCTGCAGGGGCTGGCCTACACGCGCGAATTCGTGAGCGAGCTCTATGCGAGCGCGCGCGAGGCGGTGGACCTGGGGCTGGACCTGAAGGCCGCGATGGCGCATACCCGCTCGCGCATGGATCCGAAGTTCTCGCAGGTGTTCATCTACGAGCACTGCCTGCCCTTCGATGTGACCCGCGCGCACGACGAGGCCTCGGGCATCCGCGACCCGCGCATCTGGACGGCCGAGCGCGATCAGCAGATGTGGGCCGCGCTGCAGGACTGAAGCGAAGGCGGCCGCGACATGCACAGCGCCTACACCTATCCCCGCTACGAGTTCCGCACGCCGCCGGAGCTGGCGCAGGGGCCGCAGGCGCACTACCCCGTCGTCGTGGTGGGCGCGGGCCCGGTCGGGTTGGCCACAGCGATCGACCTTGCGCAGCAGGGCGTGAGCGTGGTGCTGCTGGACGAGGACGAGACCGTCTCGCTCGGCTCGCGCGGGCTGTGCTACGCGAAGCGGACCATCGAAGTGCTCGACCGCCTGGGCGTGGGCGACGCCGTCGTCGACAAGGGCGTGACCTGGAACCTCGGGCGCACCTTCTTCCGCGACGAGGAGGTCTACCGCTTCAACCTCCTGCCCGACGCCGATCACCGTCGCCCGGGAATGATCAACCTGCAGCAGTACTACCTCGAGCAGTTCCTCGTGGAGCGTGCGCAGTCGCTCGCGCCCACGCTCGATCTGCGCTGGAAGACCAAGGTCGTGGGCGTGCATGCGCACGACACGCGCGTGTTGCTGGAGGTCGAAACGCCCGAGGGAGCGCATTCGCTCGAGGCGCAATGGCTCGTCGCCTGCGACGGCGCGCGCAGCTCGCTGCGCCGCACGCTCGGGCTGGACGTGCAGGGCCGCGTCTTCCAGGACCGCTTCCTGATCGCCGACGTGGTGATGAAGGCCGACTTCCCGCCCGAGCGCTGGTTCTGGTTCGACCCGCCGTTCCACCCGAACCAGTCGGTGCTGCTGCATCGCGAGGCCGACAACGTCTGGCGCATCGACTTCCAGCTCGGCTGGGATGCGGACCCCGAGATCGAGAAGCAGCCCGAGCGGGTGATCCCGCGCATTCGCGCGATGCTCGGGCCCGAGCGCGAGTTCGAGCTGGAGTGGGTGAGCGTCTACACCTTCCAGTGCCGGCGCATGCAGAAGTTCAGGCACGCCCGCGTGCTGTTCGCGGGTGACGCCGCGCACCAGGTGTCGCCCTTCGGCGCGCGCGGCGCGAACTCCGGCATCCAGGACGCCGACAACCTGGCCTGGAAGCTGCGCCTCGTGCTGGACGGCGTGGCCGACGAGGCGCTGCTGGACACGTACAGCGACGAGCGTGTCTTCGCCGCCGAGGAGAACCTGCGCAACTCCACGCGCTCCACCGACTTCATCACGCCGAAGTCGGCCACGAGCCGCCGCTATCGCAATGCGGTGCTCACCCTGGCGCGCGAGCATGCCTTTGCGCGCGTGCTGGCCAACTCGGGGCGGCTGTCGGTGCCGACCTTCCTGCGCGAGTCGGCGCTGAACACGCCCGACGAGGACGAGTTCGAGGGCCGCATGTTTCCCGGCGCGCCGGCCGACGACGCGCCGGTGGAGATCGACGGCCAGGACGGCTGGCTGCTGTCGCTGCTCGGCAACCGCTTCCAGGTGCTGCTCTTCGCGGGCGATGCGATCGACCTGCAGGACGTGGGCCTGCCCGAGGCGCAGGCATTGCAGGCGACGCTGGACCCTCGCTGGCGCGCGCTCGGCCTCGAGGCGATCTACGTGACGCAGGGCGCCACCGCCGTCGCGCAGCCCGCGCGCGTGGCCGTCGACCATCGCGGCGTGGCGGCGCGCCGCTTCGACGCAAAGCCCGGCACCGTGGTGCTGCTGCGGCCCGACCAGCATGTGTGCGCCCGCTGGCGGCGCTTCGACTCCGCCCGGCTCGACGCCGCGCTGCGCCGCGCCTGCGCGGTGCGATGAAACACGCGAGGAACGCCATGAGCCTGACCGTCACGCCCAACTTCCGCGACCCGCTCGCCGTGCCGCTGCGCGAGTACGAGCCCGGCGACGCGTTCTACGAGGCGCTCATCGAGCTGCACGAGGGGCTCAGCGACGAGGAGTCCGCACAGGTGGATGCGCGCCTCGTGCTGCTTCTGGCCAATCACATCGGCGATCTCGGCGTGCTGCGCGAGGCCTTCGCGCTGGCGCGCCGGGGCGTCACGCTCGACAGCAGCCGAGCGTGACTCAGGGTGGTGTCGGCATGTCGGGCAGCGGCTGGCCCGACTGCAGGCTCGCCGACACGCGGCTCACGAGCGTGAGGTACCAATCGGGCGGCAGCTTGCAGCCGTCCTGGTCCCGCGTGACGGAGCCCAGGCCCGCGGGCACGTCGGTGGCGCTTGCAAGTGCGGGAAGGAGGGCCGTGCCCTCGTCGAACTCGTCGAACATCGCGACATACACGGCGTTCAGCGGCGTCGCGATCGCAAGCTGAGCCTGTGTCCACAGCAGACGGCCGCAGCGGCGCGGGATCTGGTTCAGGGGAGCGGGGGCGGCCTGTGCGCGCACGCGCGACAGGTTCGACGCGGAGAAGCCCGGGAAGATGACCGGCAGGTAGCGGATGCCCAGCGGCCCGAGCATCTCCAGATCCGCGGCAACTCGCGTGGCGTAGTGGTCTCGGGCCTGCGCCTCGTCGACGAAGCGACCCACTGTCCAGGGGCTCAGGATGTCGAAGGACAGATAGACGGCGCGCCATGCGCTGTCGGTCTGCGAGTCGTGGTCGAGGGTCCGCCATGCGGTGGGCACGCCCCCGAGCGTGCTCGCGGCGGGAAGGCCGTTGGCGCCGGCCTTCAGGTCGGCCAGCAGCGCCGCCACTTCGTCCGCCCGCCCGGGGTTGCCCGCGAAGCCGACACCCCAGATCTGCAGCACGGGCTTCCCGTGGTCATGAAGGTAGGCGTCGCCGTTGCTCGCCGACGTGAGGGAAGCCCAGTCACGCCGAATGTCGGCGATGGCCCTATCGGGCATTGCGCCCGTCACGTCGTAGGAAACGAAGAACGGGACCGCGTGCCGCTGCGCCGAGCCCAGCACGAGTTGCAGCAGGTGATCCGCGCGGCGCTTGAGCGCGGGGTCCTGCAGATCGCTCACGAAGCGCTGCAGCGCGACACCCGTGATGCCGTAGCGACTCATCAGATCGAAGTGGTGGTCCACCACGCGGGCGCTTTGCGAGGAGAACAGCTTGAGCGTCGCGCCGCCGGGCAGGGTGACGCCGGTGTCGCAAAGGGCATCGCCGGGATAGGCGCTCGTGTCCGGGAGCATGTCCACCGTGGCGTTCGCGGCGATTGGCGTGCCATGGAACCAGTGGCGCCATTGGGCATCCACGTCGAAATCGTTCGGGCAGCCGAACCAGCCTTGGTAGCCGACGATGAGGTGGCCGGGGAAGGGGGCGGCGGCGGTGGTCGATGCCAAGGGCGACGCCTGAATTGATGAGGTTTGCACTCCGGGGGGCGTGTCCGTATTGCTGCCTTGGCCACCGCAGGCGCCCAGCAGCGCAGCGCAGATCGCTCCAATGCGCGAAATCCGGCCAACGTACATGCCGCGACCTCGGGAGTGACGGGACCCGTACCAGCATCCGACGTGCCTGCAGCAGGCTTCATTCAGGGGCCCCTACGTTCAACCCCAGAGCTTCAGTGCGTCGGGGGAATCGGCATCGGCAAACGTTCTCGTGAGACAGCGAACTACTGCACGCCGGATGAGCAGAGACGGGTAACGAGACATTTAGAATTCGCCCTTTTCGCGTGCAGAAGTGAAGGCCGCGATTTCTGGCCGGGATGTGCCGTTCGCGAACGCGATGCCGGCTTTGACAAAACACATCAAGAACAGCACGGCCTGCACGTCACAGGTCGTTTTGGGGGGGCGCCAGACGATGAGTCGGCAAGGGAAGTGCGCCGACGCGTGGCGCGTGGAAAGGTGCGTGACTTGCTCGCACCCGGCGAGCCGATGAGCCCGCCGAGCACCGTCCCGCCCGGTCATGCGGGCCCCCGCATGAGGGTGCTTCAACTCACCAAGTTCTATTCGCCGTTCCGCGGCGGCATCGAGTCGGCGGTATTGCAGCTGACCGAAGGGCTGAGAGACGCCGGGGTCGACGTGGAGGTGCTTTGCTGCAACACGCAGCGCCGCACGAATCGAGAGCAGTTTTCCGGCTATCGGGTGACGCGGGCGTCCTCGCTCGCGCGCTTCCTGTCGACTTCGATGTCGCCCGCGCTCCTTTTCGAGGTGATGCGCAGGCGATCGAAGCACGATGTCATCCACGTGCACATGCCGGATCCCATGGCCGCGCTCGCGCTGTACTTCGCGAAGCCGCAAGCGCGCGTCGTCGTCCATTGGCACAGCGATGTCGTGCGCCAACGCATCAGCCTGAAGCTGTATGAGCCACTTCAAAGGTGGCTGCTGCGCCGCGCAGACCGGGTGATTGCAACCTCGCGGGACTATGCCGACGCCTCCGGCACGTTGCGCAGCTGGGCCGCCAAGGTGCAAGTCATCCCCTTGGGCATTCGAGACATGCATTCATCGGTCGATCCCGAGGAAGTCGCGGCTTTGCGCGGCGCCTTGGGATCGAAGCGCGTCGTGCTGGCCGTGGGGCGGATGACGCACTACAAGGGATTCGAAGTCCTCATCGAGGCAGCGCGCGATCTGCCGGACGACATGCGCGTCGTCATCGTCGGGGAGGGCGAGCTGCTGTCGCAGATGCAGTGCCGCGTGAGTGAACTCGGCCTCGGTGAGAGGGTGCTGATGCCTGGTGAACTGACCGATCGGCAATTGCGAACCTATTTGAGTGCCTGCGACATCTTCTGCCTGCCCTCCACCTCGAGGGCGGAAAGCTTCGGGCTTGCAATGCTCGAGGCCATGTCTTTTGGAAAGCCCATCGTGGCGTCCGATATCCAAGGCTCAGGCGTGCCCTGGGTGAACCAGTCCGGAGTGACTGGAATCAACGTTCCCGTCGGCGATCCAGCGTCCTTGAGCGAGGCACTGCGAGCGTTGGCTCGCGAGCCGGAACTGATGCGGCGCTACGGGGCAGCCGCGCGCGCGCGGTATTTGGAACATTTCACGGTCGTGAACATGACGACCGAGACCCTTGAGCTTTACCACGGACTGCTAGGCGCGCCACGCACCGCTTCCGATGGCACGCTCGATCACGCAATCAAGCAGGGACTGAGCGTCGAAGAAGAGCAACGCGCATGAAGAAAATCGTCCGGAACCCATTCGTTAAGAACTATCTCCCGTCCACGGGGCGCAACTCGTTCGCCATCCTCCTGGCTGCCCTGATGTCTGCATGCTCGCAAATGCCGACCGTGGGGCCGAGCAGCCGCGAGATCGAGAACTCCGCGGCGACGCAGGAGAGTCCCATCCAGATCGTGGACGTGGATGATCGGATTGCGAGGCGCCTGGCCGCATTGCAGGCGCCTCGCCTCTTTTCTGACGTTCTCCCGCCGCCCGCGTCGCCGGCCGGCACCCCGACTAAGGTGGGGATCGGCGATACGGTGGAAGTCAACATCTGGGAGGCCCCACCCGCCGCCATGTTCGCTCCGCGCCTGCTGG
>Ga0105248_10005912_pt1 | contig 13452 bp, 11 predicted proteins | sample KBSS34metaG_FD_81524 | JGI IMG/M metagenome (GOLD analysis project Ga0105248, IMG submission 81524) | Switchgrass rhizosphere microbial communities from Kellogg Biological Station, Michigan, USA - KBS S3-4 metaG | ecosystem: Host-associated > Plants > Roots > Rhizosphere > Soil | place... | reverse complement strand
TCTCTATTAAAGCGTGTGCAATGCCATTAAAGGTTGCATCATCGACGCGATGGGTGGCCGCGCGCAGGCATTTCCCCGTCAGCGCTTGTGAAATGGAACTATTAGCGAGTACCCGCCCCAAAACTTAACCAAGCGTTAACCATACATCGTAAGCAATCATTAACCTCAAATGGTAAATACGCTTTAACGATTACTACCAAATTGTTAACTTAACGATCGAGGGGGCCGGTGAGACCTTGTCGGGAGTGGTCTCAACGTGTGATGCGGCACATTTCACGTTGTTCAAACTCCGAAAACTCGCGCCGGGACTCCCCTCTTGGTTGTTGGGACTTGAGGGAATTCGTAAATGCGTACCCTAGGTTGCGTCCAGCGCGTTGCTGATGCTGCGGTTTTTTCTCTCACATCAATGGTCGCGGTACTGGCGCTCTGTCTGTTCGGGACCGGGCAGGCCTTCGCCATTCCGTCGCCGGAACTGGTGGTCGGCTCGTTCGTCAGCATTTCGCAATTGCTTGCCCTGATGTCCGCCGTGCTCGGCGGCGGGGCGGTCTTCGCCACCATGCGCGCGCGCAAGCGTGGCGGCTCCGTGCAGATGTCGCGAGGGCTGCTGATCGTCGCCGCCGGCCTGTTCGTCGCGATGACGATCTCGATCGGCCTCAACATCTGGCAATACGTCGGGCAGGCGAAGGAGCGCCAGGCCCGTCTGGAAAACACCTTACTGCGCCCGTCGCGTGCACCGTCCGGCCTGCCCGATGATCCGGATGCGAAGGAAATCACCTATAGCCAGCAATTGAGGCATCCGCTGCGGATCAGCACGGAAGAGACCGCAAAGCTGCTCGCGGCTCATAATCGTGGCGAAGCCGGTCAATACGTTTTCCTCGACGTCCGCGAAAACGCTGAGCAGTCGATGGGCTCGCTCAAAGGCGCGATCGTCATCCGCTTTCCCGATCTGAAGAACGCCAATCTCGACATGACCAACAAGAAGGTCATTCTGTTCTGTCATAACGGCGACCGCAGCTCCGAAACCGCCGAGGCCATGGCGAAGATGGGCATCGACGCCAGGTTCGTGGTGGGCGGCCTGGAGAAGTGGATCGTCGAAGGCCGCGACATGGAGGGCCTCCGCGCCCGCGACCTTGCCTCGCTGCGCGCCATTCCCGACTACCCCAATCGCAACACCCTGCTCGACACCGAGCAGGTGAAAGCGATGATCGCGAAGGAAAGGGCGATCCTCGTCGACATCCGCTACCCGACGGATTTCGCCGGCTCGCACATCGACGGCGCCATCAACCTCAGCCTGCGCCGCATGCCGACCGAGGTTATGAACGAGCGCATCGCCAAGCTGCCGAAGCGGCCGATCATCCTGCCTTGCTACGACCGCGGCGGCTGCTTCTTCGCCGAGGTTCTCGGCTATGAGCTGACCAGGGCCGGCCACGACGTGCGCGGCCGCTATACATTGCCGCAGGAGTACTTCGTCGCGCGCGGGCGTCCGCCGTATGTCGAGACCTGGATCGCGGAAAACAACAAGAACATCTTCGCCAAGTCCGCTCATTACGTCGCAGGCGTCATGTCTGCGGTGTCGCAATGGATCGGGGTCGCGGCGATCATCGCGTTGCTGGCGTTGCTCTCGCGCCTGCTGGTGCTGCCGTTCTCGCTCAAGGCCGAACGCGATCAGATCCGGGCCCGCGACGCCGCCGAGGAACTGGAGTCATTGAAGAGCCGGCTGAAGGACGATGCCGTCCGCAGGACGCATGCCATCCGCGGCTTCTACAAGCGGCACGGCATCACCCCGGGGCGCAATCTGTTGGCGCTGGCGTTCCTGCCGGTGATGGCGGTGGCGCTCCTGGCCGTGCAAGAAGTGGCCGCGCAGACCGACGGGGCTTTCCTGTGGACGCCGGGCCTCGCTTATCGCGATCTGTGGTTCGTTCTGCCGCTTATCTTCGGAACCCTGATCACGCTCTACGTCGATCTGGCCTTTGCAACCAGCGCCAAGCGCAGGGCCTTGATCTGGATCATCACCCTGCCGCTGATGACGGCAACCGGCACGCTGTTCAGCGCCGGCGCCGACGTTTATCTGATCGTCAGCGCTGCGCTGCTGCTGGTCCAGCGGATCTGGGTCAACGGTCAGTTCGCACAGCTCCGGCAGGCCTGGCGGCGCCGCCGCACGCCCGAGGGCATCATCGCGTTCGAGGACGTGTCGCGGCTCGAAAACTGCGGCAACAAGGCGTACCGGCTGGCCCGCATGCGCGCGGCCGGAATGCCGGTGCCCGACGGCGTGGTGCTGACACCTGCCTTCATGGCGCGACTCGCCGCGATGCCGGCGGCGGCGCGCCTGCAAGAACTCGCCTGGGTCTGGCGGCGTCTCGGCAATGGCAAGCTTGCCGTCCGCAGCTCCGGAGCGGGCGAGGACGGCGCGAGCCACAGCTTCGCCGGCGTATTCGAGTCGGTGATCGACGTCGACCGCGATGGTCTGGAAGCGGCGATCGCCCGCGTGCAGACGTCGTTCGAGGCGGCGCGGGTTTCGAGCTACGGCTTCTCGGCCGGCGCCGGCAACATCCTGATCCAGCGCATGGTCGATGCCGAATATTCCGGGGTGCTGTTCACGCGCGATCCTTCGGCCGGCGGTCTTGCCATGGTCGAGATGGTGCAGGGCACCGCGGAGAATCTGGTGTCCGGCATGGTTCGGCCGCGCAGCTTCCGGTTCGGCCGCGTCACCAGGAAACCGTTCGGCAAGGACGCCGCGCCGATCGACCTTGGTCCGCTGCTGGAGATGGGTGACGCCGCCGAACGTCTGTTCGGCAGACCACAGGACATGGAGTGGGCCTATCGCGACGGACGCTTTCAGCTGGTGCAGAGCCGCGACATCACCCGTCCGGTTGCCGGCGATGCCGATATGGCCGCGAAGCAGAACGATCTCGCTCGCGCGATCGAATTTGCCAGGGGAGCGCAAGCCGATCAGGTCGTGTTCGCCAAGAGCGAGCTGTCGGAAATGCTGCCGCGCCCGACCGCGCTGTCGCTCTCGCTCATGGAATCGCTGTGGGCACCCGGCGGCAGCGTCGATCTCGCCGCGCGCGAACTCGGCCTTAGCTACCGCGTCGAGGACGGTTCGACCTATCTCGTGACCATCCTCGGCCGGCTTTACGTCAACAAGCGCGAGGAGCAGGCGAGGGCACTCGTCGTCAGCGCGCTCGCCGCGCGCCGGTTGCTGCGCACGGCCGATCGCATCGAGCGCGACTTCCGCGAGCATTTCCTGCCGCAGTTCATCGATGAGACCCGTTTGTTGAACGTGGTCGACTTCGAGAAGCTGTCGACCGCGGATCTGGTCGCGGAGATCAGGCGTCTGCACGACCGCTTCGTGTTCGACACCCATGTGGCCGTGGACGTCGTCAATATCGCGGCCGGCTTCTATCTCGACCGCGCCCGCAAGGTGCTCTCCGCCGACGCCATCGACCCGTCGAGCCTGCTCGGCCACATCCCGGAAACCCACGAGGCCCGGGCCATCGCCGAGATCAATGCGGAGACGGCCAAGAGCCGGCGCTGGCTGCTGTTGAAGAACTTCGGCCATCGCGCCGTGCTCGACTATGAGCTCGCCGAGCCGCGCTATGCCGAGGATCTCAACACGCTGAACCGCATGGTCACGGGCCGCGTCGCGGCCGGCAGGCCCGGCTACCACAGCACGCCGGTGCTCTCCAAATCGCAGGCCAGGATCGTCGACATCGCGCGGCGCTTCCAGACGCTGAAGGAGGATGCCAAGCATCACACGCTCGGCGAACTGGCGGTGCTGCGGCGCGCGGTAATGACGCTCGACCGGCGCTTCGGCCTCGATGGCCGGGTATTCCATCTGCGCTTCGATGAACTGTTGTCGCTGAATGGGCAGAATGCAGGCCGACTGCGCGAGCTGGCGCGGGAGCGGCAGGAGGACGCGGAGCGGCTGCGGCATTCGCCGTCGCTGCCGTCAATCCTGCTGGCCCACGACCTCGAAGCGGCGTCGGCCGGCGATGCCAGCGAAATGCACGCGTTGCCCGATGCCATCCGTGGTACGCGCGTGTCCGGCAGCAAAGTCGTGGAGGCACGCGCGTACGTCATCTCCGAAGAGGACGCCGAGGTTGGCAATTCGATGGAGGGGTTCCGTGACGGCGACATTGTCGTCGCGTCGATGATCAACCCGGCATGGCTGCCTTACTTCTCACGGGCCGGCGGCTTCGTCAGCGAGGTCGGCGGCTGGCTCAGCCATCCGGCCATACTGGCGCGCGAGTATAATGTCACCATGATTGTCGGCACCGAAGGCATCGGCCGCATCGCCAATGGCACCCGGCTGCGCCTCAACCTCGATGGCCGGATCGAGGTCCTCGCGGCAGAGCGGATGCGCGGCCAGTTCGCGGCGGCGTAATCCTGGTGACCGGACTGAATGGGCGCCGCCTCCGGGCGGCGCTCTTTTTATTCCAGGATGAGCCCCGGCGTGGCGGCGAGTGCGATCTCAGCGCACGCGGCCGGCGCCTGGCAAATTGTCGCAGTCTCGGCCTGTTCGACATGCCCAGCCACGGGCCGAGGGGCGCCCAGCGTCGTAAGCGCCACGACCGGCATGATCGCCAGGGCGACGAGTGCCGCAGTGTTTGGCCAGCCCAAACGGATCATGTCGAAGGTCATTGGCGGCGTTCCAAGTGCGTCCAAGCGCAGTTCGAGACACTTTTAAGGGCCGGGCGTGACAATTCCGTAACGGGATTCGGTACAGCTTTAGCCATCGTCGCTCGCAGCCCGTTTGCGGCTGCGCTTCCAAGGCCCGGCGTTCACTCAACATTAACCACGATTGGAACGAGCGAGTGGCCGCACCGTCGTTTAGCCAGGGATTAGGGCGTGCAGCCTAGTTTTGCATTCGAACACGGGACCGCTGTTGGGGAAGAGGCTTGGCGGTGAAACGGACAGGGGTAAAGTTTCATGCTTGCTGAACGCTGTGCATTGATAGAACGGACTTGCAAACTGACGCTGATCGCGGTGCTCGCGCTGATGGCGACTGCGGCGATGGCGGAGGCGTTTGCGGAAACGCTCATCGTCCAAGGTTCGACCACGTTCAGCCGACGGCTCATGGAGCCTTACAAGTCGGTGATCGAGGCCGACTCCAAGCACGAGCTGACCGTCATCCCCAACAAGTCGATGCCCGGACTCATCGCGCTGATGGAGGGGCGGGCCCATATGGCCATGATCTCGGCTTCGCTCAGCAGCGAAGTCGAACAGATCAGGAAGATCATGCCGGGACTGGCCTACGACCGGCTGCAGGTGCACTCGATTGTCAGCACACGAATTTCGATCGCCACTCATCCGTCAAACCCGGTTCGCAAGACGACGCTCAATCAGGTGCGCAAGGTCCTGCTTGGCCAGATCTCGAACTGGTCGGAGCTCGGCGGCAAGGATCAGCCGATACGGGTTGTTCTGGTCGGCGGCGGCGGCGGCGTGACCACCGTGATCGAATCCGAGTTGCTCAGCGGCAGGCTGCCCGATGGGCCGCACATCATCTACGTCAAGACCCCGGTTCAGCTCGTTCAGGTGATCGAACAGGAGCCCGGCGCCCTTGGGTTTGCGCAGCTTGCCCTGACCAAGCAGCGAGGGCTTCCTGAGCTCAACACCGAGGCGCCGATTGAGCAGACCCTGAGCCTCGTAACCTTCGGCGATCCGTCGCCGGCCATGAAGGCGGTCATCGAAGCGACACGCCGTGCCGCCGAGAAGGTGATGTAGCAGGCGATGGCGCGGGGTTGGCAATCAGTGAGGCAAGCTTTGCGTGGCGGCATTGCCGCCAAGCTCTATTGCTTCGCGTTCCTCTCGTTGCTCGCCGTTGCCACGCTGTCGATCTCCTCGATCTATTTCTCGAGGACGACGGAAACCGCCGCGCAGCGTCTCTACGGCGTAAGCTTTGTCGGCATCCTCAACTCCACCCGTCTTGACCTGCTGCTCGAGCGGCATCGCCGCATCGTCGAGAGCATGCCTTCGGAAGTGGACCGCGACCGGCTCCAGTCCGGCCGCAACGAGCTCGGGGTGATCAAGCAGAAATTGTCGGAGCTGATGATTGAGATCGCGCCGGCCAACGGCGATGCGACGGCTCTCGAGAGCCGTATCGCCGACAGCCTCCCGGCGCTGTTCGTCGAAGCTGACGAAGTCGCGTTCTATGCCAACGAGTTTGCGCAGGACAAGGCCGTCGAGGAAGCCAATGATTACGCCCATATCGCCAACGGCATTGATCGTCTGATCAAGAACTATCGCGATCTGCGCCTGCAGGAGGCGCAGGAGGCCATCGCCGTCGTCAGCGCAACCACCAGGTCGCTCGCCATCTGGGCGCTGCTATCGGCATTCGTGGCAATCATATTGATAGGTCCGATCGGCCTTGCCACCATGCACCGCGTGCTGTCGCGGCTTGGGCGCATTACGCAGGCGATGACCCGGCTGGCGCGCAACGATACCACCACCGCGGTCCCGTCGCGGGACGATCGCGACGAAGTCGGCGCCATGGCGCAGGCGGTGGAGGTGTTCAAGAACAACGCCATCCAGTTGATCGCCCGCGAGGTGGAGCTCAAGCAGCTCAATCGCCGGGTCGACATCGCCTTGAACAACATGACCCACGGGTTGTGCATGTTCGATGCCGAGCAGAAGCTGATCGTCTGCAACAAGACCTACGTGCAGATGTATGCGCTCACCCCCGAGCTGTCGAAGCCGGGGACCCTGCTGCAGGCGATCGAGAATTATCGGACGACGGTCGGCAATGGCGCCATCGCCAACCCGGAGCAGGTGGCGGCGGCGACCGCGATCCACGCCCGCGAAGCCTCCGCCTTCACCCAGGAGTTGATGGACGGGCGGATCGTCGCGGTGTCGCAGAAGCCGATGCAGGACGGCGGCTGGGTTGCGGTGCACGAGGACATCACCGAGCGCCGCCGCGCCGAGGCCAAAATCGCGCACCTGGCACGCCATGACATGCTGACCAATCTGCCCAACCGCGTGCTGTTCCGGGAGCATCTCGAAAACGCCTTCGATCGCGTCCAGCCCGGCCGTGGCTTCGCCGTGCATTGCCTCGATCTCGATCATTTCAAAGACGTCAACGACACGCTCGGGCACCCGATCGGCGACGAGCTCTTGAAACTCGTGGCCGTACGCCTGACCGAGGCGGTGGCCAAGACCGATTTCATCGCGCGCATCGGCGGCGATGAATTCGCGGTCGTTCAGACCGATGTCAGCCGGCCCGAGCAGTGCAGCCAGCTCGCAGTCCGCATCGTCGAGTTGGTCAGCCGGCCCTATGACATCGACGGTCGCCACATCGTCATCGGTACCAGTATTGGGATCGCCGTCGCGCCCGGCGACGGCGCCAATCCCGATCTGTTATTGAAGAACGCCGACATGGCACTCTATCTCGCCAAGGGCGACGGCCGCGGCACCCACCGTTTCTTCGAGCGCGAGATGGACAAGCGGCTGCAGTCGCGCCGGGCGCTCGAGCTTGACTTGCGCAAGGCCATCGCCAACGGCGAGTTCGAGCTCTACTACCAGCCGATCCTTTATCTGCAGACCGGCAAGGTCTCCGGCTTCGAGGCGCTGTTGCGCTGGAACCATCCCGAGCGCGGCATGATCCCGCCGCTCGACTTCATTCCGCTGGCCGAGGAGACCGGCCTGATCCTGCCGCTCGGCGAGTGGGTGCTGCGCACTGCCTGCGGGCATGCCGCCAAATGGCCCCAGGCGATTTCCGTCGCGGTCAATCTGTCCGCCATGCAGTTCAAGGGCCGCAATCTCGTGCAGCTGACGCTGAACGCGCTGGCGGCGTCGGGTTTGCCGTCCAACCGGCTCGAGCTCGAGATCACCGAGTCCGTGCTGCTGCAGGACGAGACCCACGTGCTGGGGCTGTTGCATCAGCTCCGCGAGATCGGCGTGCGGATTTCGATGGACGATTTCGGCACCGGCTATTCGTCGCTCGCCTACTTGCGGAACTTCCCGTTCGACAAGATCAAGATCGACCGCTCCTTCGTCCGCGACATGCTGGTGCGCAAGGACTGCCAGGCCATTGTCCGCGCCGTGGTGGGCCTCGCCCGCAGCCTCGGCATCACCACCATCATCGAGGGCATCGAGACCAAGGAGCAGCTCGCTGGCGCCAAGGCCGACGGCTGCGACGAGGGGCAGGGCTATCTGTTCGCCAAGCCGATGCCGGAGCCGAAGGTCGCCGAATTCATCACCGAATGCGACCGCACCGCCGCCGCGGCGTAGTCCACTCCTGAGAAATTTCCGGACGTCATTCCGGGGCGCGCGTTGGCGCGAACCCGGAATCCAGAGCAATCGGGATTGCCTGCGTTTCCGGATTCCGCGCTCGCCGCCATAGCGCGTCGCAAACGCGCGTAAACGCGCTGATGGCGGCCCCCGGAATGACGCCGAAGGATCGCGGTAACCTCCCGCCTCGCCTTTACTCGCCTTCCTCGATTGCTAAAGTGCGCCCGGACACGAGTTCGCCGCAGGGAGATCGCCATGGGTTACGACAAGGGCCACCAGGAATTTCACGGGGTCGATATGAAGGAGGGCTTTCATACGGTGCCCGGCTATCCGTGGGGCTTCTCCGAAAAGATCCTGGCCGGCTCGCTCGACGAGAAGAACAAGGTCGGCAACCGCACCCGCATCCTCAAGATCGAAGCCGGCGCGTTCTCGACCGTGCCGTTCGTGCACGAGTATTGGGAGGAAGTGTTCCTGGTGTCCGGCGACCTGGTCTGCGGCAGCGACGCGCAGGGCAAGGGCGGCGAATCCTTCACCGGGCCGACCTATTGCGTGCGTCCGCCCGGCGTCTATCACGGCCCGTTCACCTCGAAGAACGGCTGCCTCTTGCTGGAGACGCACTACTTCGTGCCGAAGTGACCGTCGGGCGAAGGGGCGTGCGTCGCTGATCAAGCGTGCCCAATGACCGCCCTGTCGCCATTTAACGGAATGAACCTTGACCGGCTGCTGCAGGCGCGTCGGCAGGAGCGGCCCGATCACCCATTCCTGATCTGGGCACCGTTCGACGGCGAAACGAGGACCTGGACCTACCACCAATTCGCGGCCGATGCGGCGCGGCTCGCCGGTGGTCTCGCCGCGCGAGGCATCGGCCCAGGCGACCGGGTCTTGGTCCATTTCGAGAACTGTCCGGAGGCGCTGCTCGTCCGCTTTGCGCTCGCGCGATTGGGTGCGGTTTGCGTCGCCACCAACGCGAAGGCCGCCGGCCCCGAGATTACTCATTACGCGCAAGCGTCACGCGCCACGGCGGCGATCACGCAGGCAAGCTTCGCCGAGCTGGTCTCCGCGCACGCACGGAATGTCCGCTGGGTCGTTGCGGCGGAGCGCGACGGCGCAACCGCAGGCTACGGCGCGGACTCGCTCACTGCCTTGTTAGCCGATCCGGCTCCCGCCCATCCGGCGCAGCACTCGGACACCGCCGCCATCATGTTCACCACCGGCACCACCGGGAAGCCGAAGGGCGTGGTCTGGACCCATGCCAACGTTCTGTGGGGATGCCAATACAGCGCCCATGTATACGGCCACCGGGCCGACGACGTCAGCCTGATATCGCTGCCGCTGTTTCATGTTGTCGGGCTTTGCTGGTCGTTCCTGCCGGTGCTTTGGGCGGGCGGCACGGCCGTGGTGCAGCCCCGGTTCTCGGCGAGCCGGTTCTGGCCGGTGTCGGTCGCCCATCGCGCGACGCTGACCTCTCACGTTCTGTTCACTACAATGGCACTGCAAAGCCAGACCGTGCCGGAGCGGCATTTTTACCGGCAGTGGACCGTCGGCCGCGGCGATCGCAAATCGCAATCCTTCAACCGCATTCCGGCCTTCGTGCCGTCATGGGGAATGACCGAACTCGTCGCGCCGGGCATCTGCGGCGATCCGAACGTTGCGCCGGCCGAAGGCGCGCTGGGCCGGCCCTCGCTGGCGCATGAGGTGCGGATCCGCGACCCGGAGGGAAAGCCGGTCCGGGTCGGCGAGACCGGCGAACTGACGATCAAGGGCATTCGCGGGCTGTCTATCTTCCAGGAGTATGACGGCGATCCGGCCGCCACCGCCGCCGCATTCGACGCCGACGGCTTCTTCCGCACGGGTGACCGCGTCACGCTGCTGGACGAGGGCTGGATCAAGTTCAGCGATCGGGCGAGCGATGTCCTCAAAGTCGGCGGCGAGGGCGTCTCCCCGTCGGAGATTGAGGCGGTCATCCGCGGCGTGCCGGGCGTGCGGGACGTGGCCGTCGTCGGCGCGCCGAACGATACCTACGGGCAGGTGCCGGTCGCCTTCGTGGAGGCGGAAGCCGAGCCCGGCCGCAACCTCGAAGGCGACATCCTGGCGTCTTGCCGGGCGTCGCTCGCGAAGTTCAAAGTCCCCCATCGCGTGGTGATCCTTGCCGAGCTGCCCCGCGTCGGAAATGCGAAGATCGCCAGGCCTAAGCTGCGTCAGATGCTCTGATCAGAGACGGACGCCACCGGGGAGCGACGAATGCGACGAGCGATTTTAGGGATCATGGCGCTGGCCCTGATCGGCGTTACCGCCACCTCATCCGCGTTGGCGCAGAATTATCCGACGCGCCCGGTGCGGATCATCACGCTGACGGCGGCGGGCGGCTCGCTCGACATCATGGCGAGGACGCTCGCGCAGAGCCTGTCGGAATCCATGGGGCAGCAGTTCTATGTGGAGAACAAAGTCGGCGCCGGCGGCAACCTTGGCGTTTCCGAGCTCGGACGGTCTGCTCCCGACGGTTACACTATCGGGATGATCACGGTCTCCACACACGGCATCAATCCGAGTCTCTACGGATCGAAGCTTCCCTTCGATGCGCTCAACGACTTCGAGTTCCTTGCCATCGCGGCCGAGCTGAAGAACGTCGTCGTCGTCAATCCCAGGGTGCCGGTCAAGACCGTGCAGGAACTGGTTCGCTACGCCAAAGACAATCCGGGCAAGATCAACTTCGGCTCCGCCGGCGTCGGCACGTCGCAGCACATGGCGGGCGAGCTCCTGAAGTATCTCGCCAAGATCGACATCAATCACGTCGCCTACAAGGGCGCGGCGCAGGCGGCCCCGGACCTCGTGTCGGGCGAGATCCAACTGATGTTCTCGAGCATCCCGGACATGCTTGGATTTATTCAGTCGGACAAGCTTCGTGCCATCGGCGTCACGACCAAGGCCCGCTCACCGGTGCTGCCGGACGTGGTGCCCGTCGCCGAGCAGGGCTTTCCGAATTTCGACGTGAAGGCCTGGTTCGGCTTAGCCGCACCCAAAGGAACGCCGCCGGAGGTCGTTGCCGCACTGAACAGGCAGATCAATGCGGCGCTCGCGAAACCGGACGTCAAGGAGCGCCTGGCGAAGATGGGCATGGAAACCGCCGAGCCGATGATGCCTGCGCAGGTGCGCGGCTTTGTCGGCCGCGAAATTGATCAATGGGCAACGGTGGTGAAGGCGGCCAACATTCAGCCGCAGTGAGTTTCGCGTTATTCGGCCGCGCGCCAGGCGTGGCGGGTGGCCCAGTGCTCGACCATCCACATCCGGTCGACGCCCCAGATCGGCTCGCCGTCGACGACGAAATACGGGACGCCGAAAACGCCGACCTGGATCGCGGCATCGACCTGCTGCTTCAGCGTGTCCTTGGCGTGGCTTGTCTCGATGTCGCGGAGCAAGGCGGGCACCTCGATGCCGAGGCCCTTGGCCTCCTCGGCGACGTCATCGGCGCCCGTGATATCGAGACCGCGCACCCACAGGCGGCTGAAGATCTTCTGCGCCAGTGATTTCGCCAGCGCCGCGTCGCGCTCCTTCAGCACGACGAAGGCGCGGAGCGCGGCCAGTGAATTGATCCCGGTGAGGCCGTGATAACGGAACGGCACGTCGAAATATTCCGCGAGACGAACGGCATCGTGTTTCAGATAGGATCCCTTCAGCGGCGTTTCCGGCAAGGGCTTGAGCCCCATCACCTTCAGGATGGTGATCCCGATCAGCACGGGCTTCCATTCGACCGGCCGGCCGAGCCGCGCGGCCAATCGCTCGATCTGAATCGACCCGAGATAGGCAAAGGGCGAAATGGGGTCGAAGTAGAATTCGATCTGTCGCATGGGAGCGTCTGACCCGTTCAGCCAAAGGCGTATCCGCCTTGTTCTACGGGCTAACCCTTACGTCCGAGCGACTTCTCGATGAAGATCAGCATCTCGCGAAGTGCGCCTTGCAGGGCCTCCACATCGTCGGAGCCTTGGGCGGCCTTGATCAGGCTACGAAGGTGCGTGAGGGCGGCCATCTGATCCATGATCACTCCATTGCATTCGGCAATATGCTCGCCGAATTTCAACGTTGACGCCAGACCGTTCATTGAGGAATGGGACGGCGGATTGCGCTTCGCCAAACCGCCCTAACAGCTGTCATCACAATTCGCAGAGTTCAAGAAACTGCGGCCGATCAACGCCGCACATGCGCGACGAGATTGTCGAGGGTTTGCGACGTGCCGACATCGACGCCCATCTTCAGATACTGGTCCAATTGCTCCGCGGACTTGCATTCGATCTCGACCGTCATGTGCGTTTGGCCGGCGACATCCTGGAGAATAACCCGTCCCGTGGCGCCCATCGCCTCGAAAACCAGGCGCTCGGGCGGCGCGACCTCGCGATAGGTGCCGGCAAAGGGCATGTCAGGGTGGCCCTTGGTAACGAACTTGAAAGCGCCGCCCGGCCGCAAGTCGATCTCGCAGAACTTTAACGGCTCGCCGGCGGCGTCCCACCAGCAGGTCACGTGCTCCGGCTGCGTCCAGGCTTCGAAGATTTCGGACCGCGGAGCGGCGAAAACCCGCATCAGCCTGATCGTGTGGGTGCGACGATCGATCTCGATGTCGGTCCTGGCACTGGTCTGGGGTTGAGCCGGCATTTCATTTCTCCTTCTTTTTGATGCCAGCGAGATGGGCGTCGAGATTGTTGAACCTGCTCTCCCACTGCTGGCGGAATGGTTCGATCCAATCCGCGATGTCCTTCATGGCGAGCTTCGCGAGTCGGCGGGGACGCCGTTGCGCGTCGCGCCCGCCCTCAACCAACCCGGCAGTCTGGAGAACCTTGAGGTGCTTCGAGATTGTCGGCTGACTGAGCCGAAACGGCTCCATCAACTGTGAGACAGTCGCCTCCCCGGACGCGAGGCGCGCCAGGATCGCGCGTCGCGTGGGGTCGCTCAGGGCGTAGAAGGCGCTGTTCAGCCGATCCGCGTGTCTGCTTTCCATTGCCATTTGGCTATATAGCCATATGGTAATTGATCCGTCAAATCCCTCGCCATGTGGTCCCCAAGATTTACGCCTCATGTTCTTGATTTGTTCTATTGGCTATGATCTCATATTCCGGTCCCACCCGCCGAGGGCGTTTTCATGAGGCGCATGACGACTGGGAGGGACGCGGGGCCTGAGGGTTCGGCCTAGCCAGCCGGACCTCCGGGGGCCTCGGGAGTCACTGCCCGGCCCAACTA
>Ga0105248_10005911_pt1 | contig 13452 bp, 14 predicted proteins | sample KBSS34metaG_FD_81524 | JGI IMG/M metagenome (GOLD analysis project Ga0105248, IMG submission 81524) | Switchgrass rhizosphere microbial communities from Kellogg Biological Station, Michigan, USA - KBS S3-4 metaG | ecosystem: Host-associated > Plants > Roots > Rhizosphere > Soil | place... | reverse complement strand
TGGGCCTCGTGGCCCGCATGCGGATCGCCGGCCTGCGCCCCATGCCCGGCGTGCGGATCCTGGGCGGAGGCGGCCGACGCCGTCGCCAGCGTCGCCAGGGCGACCAGGCCTAGCGTCGCCTTCATGCCGCCTCGCCGTCCAGGGGACGCACCGTCACCACCCGGAACATGCCGGCGTGCATGTGCAGCAGCATGTGGCAGTGGAAGGCCCAGTCTCCGGGCGCGTTGGCGGTGAGGTCGAAGGCGAGCTTGGCGCCGGGCATGACGTTGACCGTGTGCTTGCGCGGCTGGCGGTCGGCCGGCTTGCCGTTCACCAGCTCCACGAAGTGGCCGTGCAGGTGGATCGGATGGTTCATCATGGTGTCGTTGATCAGGTTGACCCGCACCCGCTCGTCACGCCGGAGCGTAATGGGCTGCGCGCCCTCCGAATAGGCTGCGCCGTCGAACGACCACATGAAGCGCTCCATGTTGCCGGTCAGGTGCACGTCGATCGTGCGCGCGGGCGGCTGGGCGTCGAGGTTGGGCTTCAGCGCCTCCAGGTCGGCATAGACCAGCACCCGGTGCGGCGCATCCGCGAGGCCCGTTCCGCGGTCGCCGGTGCGGTCGGCGGGCATGGGGGCGATCGCCTGGACGCCCGGTCCAAGCTTCAGGCCGGGCGCGTTCTTCGGGTTGCGCATGGACATGTCCATGGCGTGGCCGCCGTGGCCCGACATGTCCATGCCCATGTCCCGCATCGTCAGCAACGGCCGGCGCCGGAGCGGCGGGACCTGCGCGGTCATGCCGGGACGGGGCGCGAGCGTCGCCCGCGCCATGCCCGAGGAGTCCGCCGCCTCGGCGACGATGGCGTAGGCGCGGTCCGCCGTGGGATGGACGATGACGTCGAAGGTCTCGGCGTTCGAGATCTGCAACTCGTCGGTCTCGACGGGCCGGATGTCCTGACCGTCCGCCTGCACCACGGTCATCGGCAGGCCCGGGATGCGCAGGTTGAAGATGGTCATGGCCGCGGCGTTGACGAACCGCAGGCGCACCCGCTCGCCGGGGCTGAACAGGCCGGTCCAGTTCGACTGCGGCCCGTGGCCGTTGACGAGATAGGCGTAGGTCGAGCCCGTGACGTCGAGGATGTCGGTCGGGTCCATCCGCATCCGCGACCATTCGAGGCGCTCGCCCAGCGGCTGGTCCTTGCCCGCCAGCAGGCCCGCCAGGGTCTGGCGGCGCCGGTTGAAATAGCCGGCCTGCCGCTTCAGCCGGGCGATGATCTCGTGCGGATGCAGGAAGCTGTGGTCGGACAGCACGATCACGTGCTCGCGGTCGTAGGGCGCGGGCTCCGGTCCGGCCGGGTCGATGATCATGGGCGCGTAATGGCCCATCTGCTCCTGCACGCCGGAGTGGCTGTGATACCAGTAGGTCCCCGCCTGGATCACCGGGAACTCGTAGACGAAGGTCTGGCCGGGCTTGATCCCCGGAAAGCTGAGGCCCGGCACCCCGTCCATGTGCGAGGGCGTGAGCACGCCGTGCCAGTGGATCGAGGTGTCTTCGTCCAGAGTGTTGGTGACCGCGATCCGGACGTTCCGGCCTTGCTTCAGCCGGATCAGCGGGCCTGGCACCGCGCCGTTGATGGCGATGGCGTGGCCTTTGCGCCCGTCGATCCGCAGCGGAGCGTGGCCGATGGTGAGGTCGATCCGCTCGCCAGACAGCGCCTGCGGGCTGGCCTCGCCCGCGGCGCTGCGCGCCCATCCCGGCAGCAGGCCGGCGAGGGAGAGCGCAGCCGCGCCGGTCAGGAAACGGCGGCGGGGAAGGTCGGCCAGGCGGGACATGGTCAGCGCGTCGTTCGCTCGAGCAGCTCGATCAGCTCGGCCGCCTTGCGGCGCTGCTCGGTCTGGTCGCCCGAGACGATCGCGCCCTCGATGCAATGGCCCAGGTGATCCCGCAGCATCTCGATCTCCACCTTGGCGAGCGCGGCGCGCACCGCCTGGAGCTGGGTGAGCACGTCGATGCAGTAGCGGTCGTCCTCGACCATGCGGGCGATGCCGCGCACCTGGCCCTCGATGCGGTTCAGGCGGTTCAGCAGCGCTGGCTTTGGTTGGCGTTCCATGTCGGCTGGATATACCCCCGAGGGGGTAATTGCAATATGCCCGTCGGGGGTATATGAACTGGGCTCGGAGATCGCCATGCCCGAGCATTCGCACCACCACCACGCCGGCTGCGGCCATGACCATGGCGCGGCCCCCGCCGGCGCCAAGACGGCGACCGACCCCGTGTGCGGGATGAAGGTCGATCCGGCCGCCACGCCGCACCACGCCGTGCACGAGGGCCAGGCCTTCCACTTCTGCTCCGCCGGCTGCCGCGCCAAGTTCGTCGCCGAGCCGGCGAAATACCTAGCCAAGGAACGCCCGGCCGCTCCGGCTCCGGCCGGCGCCATCTACACCTGCCCGATGCATCCGCAGGTCCGGCAGGTCGGCCCGGGAAGCTGCCCGATCTGCGGCATGGCGCTGGAGCCGGAGCTGGCCTCGGCCGACAGCGGCCCCAACCCCGAGCTGGCCGACATGACGCGGCGGTTCTGGATCGGCCTTGCGCTGGCGGCGCCCGTCTTCGCCCTGGAGATGGGCGGCCACCTCGCGGGCCTCCACAGGTGGATCTCGCCCCAGGCGTCCAACTGGGTCCAGCTCGTCCTCGCCACGCCCGTGGCGCTATGGTGCGGCCAGCCGTTTTTCGCGCGGGGCCTGGCCTCGCTCCGGAACCGCAGCCTGAACATGTTCACCCTCATCGCCATGGGGGTGGGCGTGGCCTGGGCCTACAGCGTCGTCGCCACCCTGGTCCCACAGGTGTTCCCCCCGGCGTTCCGGAGGATGGACGGCTCGGTCCCGATCTATTTCGAGGCCGCGGCGGTCATCACCGTGCTGGTGCTGCTGGGCCAGGTGCTGGAGCTTAGGGCGCGCGAACAGACCTCGGGCGCCATCCGAGCCCTGCTCGACCTCGCGCCCAAGACGGCGCGGCGGGTGCGGGCCGACGGCGCCGACGAGGAGGTGGCGCTGGACCTGATCCAGGTCGGCGACCGGCTGCGGGTGCGGCCCGGCGAGAAGGTGCCCACCGACGGCGAGCTGCTGGAGGGCCGCGTCTCCATCGACGAGTCCCTGGTCACGGGCGAGTCCATGCCGGCGACCAAGGCGCCCGGCGACAAGGTGGTGGGCGGGGCCATCAACAGGACCGGCTCCTTCGTCATGCGCGCCGACCGGGTGGGCGCCGACACCCTGCTCGCCCAGATCGTGCAGATGGTGGCCCAGGCGCAGCGCAGCCGAGCCCCCATCCAGCGCATGGCCGACCAGGTCTCAGGCTGGTTCGTGCCGGCGGTGATCGCCGTCGCGGTGCTGGCGTTCGCGGCCTGGGCGATGGCCGGGCCGGAGCCGCGCTTCGCCTTCGGCCTGGTGGCGGCCGTCTCGGTGCTGATCATCGCCTGCCCCTGCGCGCTGGGCCTGGCCACGCCGCTCTCGATCATGGTCGGCGTCGGCCGCGGCGCCCACGCCGGGGTGCTGATCAGGAACGCCGAGGCGCTGGAGCGTTTCGAGGCCATCGACACCCTGGTCGTCGATAAGACCGGCACCCTGACCGAGGGGCGCCCCGCGGTGGCGGCGATCCGGCTGGCCGGGGGCTTGGCGGAGGACGAGGCGCTGCGCCTGGCCGCCAGCCTGGAGCGCGGCAGCGAGCATCCGCTGGCCGACGCCATTGTCCGCGCCGCCGCCGAGCGCAAGCTCGTGCTGGCCGAGCCCCAGGGCTTCGACTCCCCCGTCGGCAAGGGCGTGCTGGGCGTGGTCGAGGGCCGCCGCCTGGCGCTGGGCTCCGACAAGTTCATGGCCGAGCAGGGCGTCGACATCAGCGCGCTGGAGGCCCAGGCCGAAAGCCTGCGCGCGGACGGCGCGAGCGCCATCTTCATGGGGGTCGACGGCCAGGCCCAGGCGGTCTTCGCCATCGCCGACCCGGTCAAGGCCACCACGCCCGCCGCCGTCGCCCAGCTCAAGGCCGAGGGCGTGCGCCTGGTGATGATGACCGGCGACAACCGCACGACCGCAGAGGCCGTGGCCCGCCGGCTCGGCATCGACGAGGTGGCCGCCGAGGTCCTGCCCCAGGACAAGGCCGCCCTGGTGCAGAAGCTCCGCGCCGAAGGCCGCAAGGTCGCCATGGCCGGCGACGGTGTGAACGACGCCCCGGCGCTCGCCGCCGCCGAGGTCGGCGTCGCCATGGGCATGGGCGCCGACGTCGCCATCGAAAGCGCCGGCGTCACCCTGCTGAAGGGCGACCTGCAAGGCCTGGTGAAGGCCCGCCGGCTGTCCCGCGCGGTGATGCGCAACATCCGCCAGAACCTGTTCTTCGCCTTCGTCTACAACGCCGCCGGCGTGCCGATCGCCGCCGGCGTGCTCTATCCGCTGACGGGCTGGCTGCTGTCGCCGGTGATCGCGGCTGGGGCCATGGCGCTGTCGAGCGTCAGCGTGGTGGCGAATGCGCTGCGGTTGCGGGGAGTGCGGTTGTAGGGGGAGGGGGGAGGCGCAGGTCGGGTCGGCGGTGGCGCGCCCGTACCAGAGCGTAGCGTCTCGAAATGGCTCCTGTCGGACTTTGCGCAGGTCCGCTTCTTGACCCACAGCTAACGTTGCCGCAGCGCACCGAAAACGAGGCTCGCATTCGCATCCGTGCTCCAGCCCGCAAATCGCAGCTTCCCGCTGGGCGCGTATCGAAACCGGTCGTTTTCGGAGCGCTGGAGCGAGCGCCGATAGCGGGCTAGACTCCGACGCAAGGAGGCGGGCATGTCCGAATCGAACGACAAAAAACGGATAGTCGCTGTTCACAGGGCGCTGATGCGTTTCAACAAGCGCGCGGAACGCTCGAACGACGATCAGTTAGTCGCCACATTCGTAGACTCAGAACCGCTCTACGACCTACTCTCCACGGAAAATAACCAAGTTATTTACGGTAGACGCGGAACGGGCAAGACGCACGCGTTGAAATATCATGCTGAGCAAGTCGAGAAGGGCAACTCGGCTAGTGTCTACATCGATCTTCGAAACGTTGGGTCAAACGGATCAATTTATTCAGACGCTAGTCGCCCATTAGCGGAGCGATCGTCGGCACTTATTATCGACGTTCTAAACGCGCTTTTTGATGAGCTTACCAATATCGCGATTATGAGGATCGATGATGTTCTTCATCCGGATCAGGTCACTGATCGGATAGAGGATTTGCGGGCTTCCATAACGAGCGTCCGCATAACGGGTACGGTTGAGGAAGCCTCCGCTACGGAGGACGGCTCCGAGCGCAGTTTGAACGCGGACGCCGCGCTTTCAAAAGACCCACAACTCAAACTTTCGCTTGGGAATAAGGACTCCAGTTCGAGAAAAGAAAGCCGAAAGGCGGCTGGGGTGGAGAGCATTCACCTGGACTTTGGGAATATATCGGCTTCATTGCGCGGCCTTATCCAGATCTTGGGCTTGAATCGCATATGGTTGCTAGTTGACGAGTGGAGTGAAATTCCTATTCTCCTGCAACCTTATCTCGCCGATTTAATGAGGCGGACAATTTTACCGATTCCAGAGATCACCGTAAAGATCGCTGCTATAGAGCATCGGACCGAGTTCACGATATTAAAAGATCGCGGAGAATATATCGGCGTTGAGCTAGGTGCTGATATGTCCGCAGATTTAAACCTGGATCACTATCTGGTCTTCGATAACAATCAGGGTAAGGCAACCGACTTTTTTAAGACATTACTTTACAAGCATTATGCCAGCACGGAAGGCGCATTGCCTGAGGTTCAGTCGGGCGACGACCTTGTCCAGATTGTCTTCACCCAAACCCCTGCGTTCGAGGAATTTGTGCGAGCCGTAGAAGGCGTCCCTCGCGACGCGATAAACCTAGCGGCTGCTATAGCCACAAAGGCATTCGGGGAGAAGGTGTCAATAAACCACGTCCGCGCTTCGGCTCTTGAATGGTATCAGCAAGACAAATCCGCAGTTATAAAAAATTCTCCGGAGCTTTCTAAGGCGCTAAACTTTATTATTGACGAGATAATCGGAAATCGTCGTGCGCGGGCGTTCCTATTTCCCAGCAATAGCCGCCACGAGTTAATTGAAAAGCTATTTGACGCTCGTCTTTTACACGTCCTTAAGCGCAGCGTCTCGTCACGGGACGAGCCGGGCGTTCGTTATGACGTGTATAAGATTGACTACGGGTGCTATGTCGAACTTATCAATACAAGTAAAGCGCCACTCACGCTTTTCGAGGCGGACGAGGAGTCCATTGAAGTGCCGCGGGACGACTATAGGTCTATTCGGCGTGCGATCCTCAGGCCGGAGGAACTTGATGCGGTTATGGCGGCTGCTAGCGCCTAACCGATCCCTACGCGCCCTTGGGACCGGCTGGTAAGCGCTGATGGGATCGTTAGAACTCTCGTGATAAATCAAGGTGATTGGGCAGTCACCCCGGCCGCCCAACCGCGTGAAGGTCCGAATCCGGAGCACTCCCACTCGCGCTTCTGGCGCGGCTTGGACCTGAGTCAGCCGGCTCGAGCTCAATCGTGAAGCGGACATCGCGAATAGCCGCGGAAGGTGGGACTCGGTCAGGAGCGGCCCTCCATATCGGCATCAACAGCCGACCGGCGATCAACCTTTTCAATCATGCGCCGAAGCCTGGCAGCGCGAAGCTTCGCGAAGGTCCGGATTCTGGACCGGTACCCGAGTCCGCTGTTGGCGCATTGGGTGCGCATCGCCACTGAATCGGTCAGTCTAGCGAGATTATGATCCTCGAAATTGTCGGCGACGTCGCAACCGTCCTAACCGCCTTGGTGGCCGGCGGCGCGTGGCTACAGTTTCAGTGGGAGCGCCGCCAGCGTCGCGTTCGATTAGAGCGGCACCTGCGCGACGCCCGCTACCCACACGGCAATCCAGCTACGATTCCGGAACTAATGGCGGACTTGGCCATGTCCGAGCGGGACCTCATGGATGCGGCGTTTCGTTCGAAGCACATCCTGCGCCGTCACCGTGTTGAGGGTGCCTCTGGACGCACGGTGGCTGTGGAATTCGACTACGATCGAGATCCGCCGAAGCGGTTCTGAGCTTCACCGGCAAGGGTCCGATTGCTGCCGCCAAGCGAAGGTCCGCTCCTGGCGCATCCTCGACGGTTTCGGTGGTCACGACATCATCCCGCAGCCGGACGCTCTGAGCGTCGGGAGGGGCGGACATTCGACCCTTCGGCGGCTAGGTCTTGGGCTTGAGGTCCGGGCGGGTGGCGATGAAGGCGGCCCGCTCGGCGTCGGTTAGGACCTTGGCCTTTTTCTGGCGCGAGACCCTTGGGGTTGGCGCGGCATAGGTCTTGGCGTTGGCGGGCGAGCCGCCCTTGAGGTCGGAAAGCCGGGTAGGCGGCCGTTTCATGACGATCTCGCGTCTGGTCGAGCGGCGCCTCCGCGCCGCGCCTCCACGCTTCTTGCCAGATTCCGCGGCCGCGGCTCAGCGTTTCCTGAAACGCGCAGCCTCAGCCGCCAGCTTGGACACCCAGCGTTCGGGCGCATCGTCGTCCGGCTGGAAGGGGAGCTCACCAGCCACGCCGCGCAGGGCGAGCCAAAGCTGTTGGTTGAAGTGTCCAAGGATCCTCATGGGCCGGCGCTTGTCGTCGGTCACGTCCCAGCCGGCGTCCTCGAAGGCGAACACCTGCTTTTGGATGGGCTGGCTCTCGATCCCATCCCAGCCCGCCGGCCGCGCAACCGCCTCCGCCTCGTCGGCGGTGAGGCCGAAAAGCGCTCGCGAGCAGTCGTCCAGTTCGGGAAACTCCGTCCGGGCCTCGGGTTCCGCGAACTCCCGCTTCATCACCGCCTTGAACTCCAGGTCGGCGACACCGGGCAGGTCGATCAGGCGGCGAAGGGCGGGTCTGCTGGACATGTGCGACGCCTAGCGTGGAAGTTCGGCCTGGGGCCTTGATGAGGTGGCGTCGTTGAAGCGGCGGCGGGCCGCCGCTGCGCGGACGCCAAATGGCTCTTTGCAGCAGGCGGCCTGCAGTTCAGCGGGTGCTGCGGCGATCGTTCAGAACGGCCTTACGGCTGGGCTGAGCCAGTGCTGAGGTAGAGCGAGGATCATTCGTGCCGCGACGCTCGGGAGCGGGTGGCGTCGAGGGGAAGGTTCTCATTCTGATCTTTCGGTGCATGAGCCGCGAGTAGCGGCGGAAGCGGGAGCCTAGCACATGCGCGGCGAAGAAACCCCATTCGCAGACCGCAGCCATGGTCGGGGCGCCTCGGACGGTCCCATAGTCGCAAGCCGGCGTTCACGACGCCGCGAACGTCGATTTTCCGGCGTGGCGCCAATGACCACTTCTGGCGCCTCGCAGACACCTCCTCGGCGAGCACCGGTCTACTTGAGTTGGCTATCCTTGCTGCCGCGCCGGTTGATAGTCGAGTGCACTATGTGGCGATCCCGACCGGCCTGGCACGTGACGCAGGTCGTGACGCCAGGCAACGCTTCGCGGCGGCGCGCCGGAATCTCCTCTCCGCACTCGACACATTCCAACGTGCCTTCCCCATGTGGAAGGCGGGACCGAGCGCTCTGGACGCCGTCGGTGATCGTGTCGTGGATCTGATCCAGAACCGCGCCTTCAGCGGCCCAACCTGTCGCCATTTTTCCAAATCCTGTCGGTTCACCAGCATAGATATGACCGGCTCGCCTCCGCCCAAGCGTCGCCTTTGCTCGGAGCCATGGATCGACCTGTCCGCTCCTGGCGCAAGTCGGCCGGGGCAAACCGCCTCAGCCGCGCAAGAAGGATCATCCTTGGGTGAAGCTTCGCGTCTCGCTCGGCAGGACAACCTCGGCATGGAAGCCGCTCCTGCGGAGGGTCGCAGCGGCCTCACGAGCGAGGTGTGTCGCGTCGCCCTTCAGGCGGGCGACCGCCAGCACCTCGCCGTCAGCACTCACGGCCCATGCCTTCCCGTGGCGTTTCACGATCAGATGGCAGCTTTGCATCGATAGCTCCGGCTGCCCTGGCCGCCTCCAACACCGGGATGCAGGAAGCAGTTCCGACAGTGACGTCGGCGGCTCGCTCCTGGCGCCGCTCGGGCGTCAGCGGATGGGATTGCCGGCCCAGGCGTACGCCACCTCGGTCAGCGCGGCCTGCCCGCGCTTGATCTCGCGCTGTCCGGCGAGCTTCCCGCCAAGCTGTTCGTACAGAGATCTGGCGGGGATGTTCTCGCGGGGCACCCAGAGCGTGAATCCGACGAGGCCTCGGGACGTGAGGTCGCTCATCATGGCTTTCATCAGCTTTTTGCCCAGCCCTTGTCGCTGGTCGCTCTGCAGGACGTAGACGGATGTGAATTCCCCTGCATATCCAGCCGTTGCGAAATCCTCGTCGGTTTGCGGACCACACGAGCTGAACGCGACGAGCTGGCAGCCGCGCTCTGCGACGTAGACCGTGGCTGGGCGCCGTGTCTCACCGCCAAGAATCTTACGCCAGACCTGCGCCCTCGCGTCTGCTGTGAACGCATCGAGCATCTGCTCAGACATCAGGCCAGCATAGGTCTCGCGCCAAGTCGCCTCATCCACGTGCGCGAGCGCCGCGGCGTCGGACAGCTCCGCCTGTCTGATCCTGTAATCGACGTCGTCCACGCGTCAGCTCCCGCGGCCGCAGCGTGCGAAGAGTAACACGCTGGCGGACTACAGGCGGAAAAGGTGAGCGACGCAAAGCGGGAATTGCCTCGGAGATGGAGCAAGGTCGGTCGCACCTGATCGGCGCGGCCGAGCAAATATGCCTCACCAGCCGAGCCGCCTCTCGCGAGCGTCGTTTCCGTTAAAGCATCTGCGGGGAACGTCGCCTTTCCGGTGGGAAGCCAACTTCCGCTCCTGGCGCAACGAAGCCTCGGCCGCAGATCAGCTTTTCGGTTTGTTGAGCTCGCGCCAGCTCCGCGCCTCGAGCTTCACGTGGAACTTCTTCGCCGCCGTCTGGATGCGCTTCCAAGCTTCGTCCCGCTCAGCCTCGGTGACGTCTTCGACCTGATTGAATCTGGCCACCGCATTGCGAACGTGGCGGGCGTCTTCCAGCGGCTCTTTCCGCTGCTTCGGGAAGGCGTATTGGCGCGACGTGAGCTCGTCGCGATCGGATTGGTCGAGCTTGCTCACCGCGGAATCTCCGTTCTTCCGGTTCTCGGGAAGCAACGTCTGGAAACGGCGGATGCTCCAACGTGAGCACGACGGGCTTGTCGGGACGCGTCCGATCTGGCCGTCTTGGCCGGCGGTCGTAATGTCGGAGGCAGGGATGTCACGGGTGCGCGTGGGCGGCTTTTCGATTTCGCTCGACGGCTTTGGCGCCGGACCTGAGCAGAGTTTGCAGGATCCGCTCGGCCGGCGCGGACAGGAGCTGCACCAGTGGATGTTCGGCACGCGCTTTTTCCGGACGATGATCGGTGAGGACGGGGGCTCCGATGGTGTCGACCAGGCCTACGCGCATCGCGCCATGGACGGATTCGGCGCCTTCATCCTCGGCCGCAACATGTTCGGCCCCATCCGCGGCCCGTGGCCGGACGCCAGCTGGAAGGGCTGGTGGGGCGCCAATCCGCCCTATCATGCGCCGACGTTCGTGCTGACCCACTATCCGCGCGAGCCGATCGAGATGGAGGGCGGCACCACCTTCATCTTCGTGACCGAGGGGATCGAGGCGGCGCTCGAGCAAGCCCGGGCGGCGGCCAACGATCTCGACGTCAAGATCGGCGGCGGCGTCGAGACGGTGCGTCAGTACTTGCGCGCTGGCCTGATCGACGAGGTGCACTTCGCCTTGTCGCCGGTCTTGCTCGGGCATGGCGAGGCGATGTTCACCGGGATCGACCTTCCGGCGCTCGGCTTCCGCGTCACTGAGCACCAAGCCAGCGAGCACGCCACCCACATCGTGCTCGCCCGGTAAGTCTAGATTGCTACGTCCTCATGCGAGCGGTCGAAGGCGCGCCGGTAGGCGTCGCGGGCTCGGGTGCGAGCGAGGTAATCCTGTTCGGCGTCGCTAAGACTGAACCTGGCGTGGTTCGCCGCCAAGCTGAGCGCGTAGCTCACGGATATGTCGGCCGCCGTGAACCTGCCGCCCGCCATGTAAGGCGCGCCTGCGAGCTGCCGCCTCACCAGCCGCCGCCGCCGCTCGACGCATTCGCGCGCCCAGCGGGCGCCCCAGTTGTTCCGCTCCGCCTCAGGCGCGAGGAAGCCGCTCACCAGCGGGACCATGATCAACGTCGCCAGGCCCGCTTCGCCCATATGGAGGAACTGCTGGTAGGCGGCGAAGGCCGGATCGTGAGGTGACGGCTGCAACGGCGTGGGTCCATAGCGGCCCATCAGGTATTCCATAATCGCGACGGACTCGACCATGGTGACGTCGTCGTCCTGGATCGCAGGCAGAAAGTCGCCGGGATTTACGGCAAGCCACTCCGGATCCTTCTCCGGGGCCAGCATATCCACCTGCCGCACGCGATAGGGCAGGCCCATCTCCTCCAGCAGCCAGGCAACCCGGAGGGATCGCGAGGTCTGGCCGCCCCACACCGTGATCATCGGCTTTGGTTCTCCTTCCGATTGTGACGCTGGCGTCAGCCCGACGTGATGGGTCGGTGCGCAGCCGTCAGATATCCACGCAGATCTTACCGAAGTGGCGGCCGCTTTCCTGGTGGCGGAAGGCGTCCGCCAGGGCTTCGAGCGGATAGTTGCGGTCGATGACGGGCTTGATGCCGTTGGCCTCGACGGCGCGGACCAGGTCGAGTTGATCGCGCCGGCTGCCGACGATGACGCCCTGCAGGCGGATCTGGCGGGTCATCAGCATGCCGGTGTTGACCGGGCCCTGAAACCCGGTGAGGACGCCGATGAGGGCGATGTGACCGTGCACGCGGGTCGCCTCCATCGATTGGCCGAGGGTGCCGGGACCGCCGACCTCGACCACGTGGTCGACGCCGCCGTCGGAGAGTTCGAACACCTTTCGGCCCCAGGCCTCCGTCGTCCGATAGTTGACGACGTGATCGGCGCCGAGCGCCTTCAGCCGTTCCAGCTTCTCGTCCGATGACGAGGTGGCGATCACGCGCGCCCCCATCGCCTTGGCGAGCTGCAGGGCGATGATCGAGACGCCGCCGGTCCCCATGACCAGGACGGTCTGGCCGGGGCTGACCGGTCCGTGCGGAACCAGCGCCCGCCAGGCGGTGACGCCGGCGCAGGTCAGGGTCGCGGCTTCGGCGTGGCTGTAGCCGGCCGGCGCGCGGGTGAAGCCGGCGGCGGGCATGACCGCAAGCTCGCGGGCGTAGCCGTCGACGCCGTCGCCGGGCACGCTCGCCATGTCGTCGAGGCGGCCGGGGCCGTCGATCCACGTGGGGAAGAAGGTGGAGACGACACGGTCGCCGACCGCGAATTCGCTCACCCCCTCGCCCACGGCCAGCACCTCGCCGGCGCCGTCGGACATCGGAACGCGCCGGTCCTCCGCCAGGCCGCGCGCGGCGACGAGATAGTCGTGGTAGTTGAGCGAGCTCGCCCGCAGGCGCACCAGGATCTCGCCCGCGCCGGGCGCGCCGGGCTCCGGCAGATCGACGAGTTCGAGCTTGTCCAGGCCGCCCGGCTGACGAGCCAGCATCGCGCGCATCTGGGGATTCCTTTGCGTTCGCTTGGGAGCGCATGCGGGTTCGCACGAAACCTCGTTCGGCGGCAATCCGATTTGGCTCACGCTAAAGCGAAGCCAGTTGCCGTACCCGAGCGCCGCGCCCCCAAAAACCACCCCACGCCCCGAAGATCGGCTATGGAGCGCACCATGCCGTTTCCGCCGACCATCCATCCCTCGCTGGCCAGCGCCCTGACCGGGCAGGGCTATCAAGAGCCGACCGCGGTGCAGGCGGCGATCCTGGAGGCGCCGGGCGGGGTGGACCTGCTGGTGTCGGCCCAGACGGGGTCGGGCAAGACCGTGGCGTTCGGCCTGGCGGCGGCGGGCGCCCTGCTGGGGAAGGCGGAGCGGTTTGGGCCGGCCGGCGCGCCGCTCGCCCTGGTGATCGCGCCGACGCGGGAGCTGGCCTTGCAGGTCAGCCGCGAGCTCGGCTGGCTGTATGCGGCGGCCGAGGCGCGGATCGTCACCTGCGTCGGCGGCATGGACGCGCGACGCGAACAGCGCGCCCTGGCGGCGGGCTGTCATGTGGTGGTCGGTACGCCGGGGCGCCTGCGCGACCACCTGGAGCGGGGAAACCTGGAGCTGTCCTCGCTGCGCGTCGTGGTGCTCGACGAAGCCGACGAAATGCTCGACCTAGGGTTTCGCGACGACCTTGAGGAGATCCTCGACGCCACGCCGCCGGAGCGGCGGACCTTCCTGTTCTCGGCGACGATCGCGCGCGAGATCGCCAATCTGGCGCGCCGCTACCAGCGCGACGCGGTGCGGATCGACACGGTCCGCCGCGACGAGCCCCACGGCGACATCGAGTACCGGGCGGTCCGTGTCG
>Ga0105248_10005909_pt1 | contig 13456 bp, 14 predicted proteins | sample KBSS34metaG_FD_81524 | JGI IMG/M metagenome (GOLD analysis project Ga0105248, IMG submission 81524) | Switchgrass rhizosphere microbial communities from Kellogg Biological Station, Michigan, USA - KBS S3-4 metaG | ecosystem: Host-associated > Plants > Roots > Rhizosphere > Soil | place... | reverse complement strand
TCGGCACGCCGACCACCGACACCACCGAGAGCGCCGCGCCGCCGCGCGCGTCGCCGTCCATCTTCGTCAGCACGACGCCGGTGACGCCGACCTGCGCGTTGAACTCGCCCGCGCTCTTGATCGCGTCCTGCCCGGTCATCGCGTCGGCGACAAACAGCAGATCCGACGGCTGCGTGCTGTCCTTGATGGCGACCAGCTCCGCCATCAGCTCGTCGTCGATGTGCAGCCGGCCCGCAGTGTCCACGATCACCGCGTCGAATCCCAGCGTCGTCGCCTCGGCGACGGCACCCTTCGCGCGCGCCACCGGATCCATCACGCCGGCCGGATCGTGCACGCGCACGCCCGCCTTTTCCGCGACGACGTTCAGCTGCTGAATCGCCGCGGGACGCTTCACGTCCGTCGACACGAGCAGGGGGTGCTTGCCCTGCTTTTTCAGCCACGCCGCCAGCTTGCCGGTCGTCGTCGTCTTGCCGGCGCCCTGCAGACCGAGCATCAGCACGACGCGCGGCCGCGACGTCGTCGGTCGCAGCCCCCCTTCGGCGTTGCCGAAGAGCGCGACCATTTCGTCGCGGACGATCTTGACGACTTCCTGCGAGGGCCCAAGCCCGCCTCGCAGGACGTCCTGGTTCGACGTCACCGCGTCCATTGCGCGGTCGCGCACGCGGTCGACAAACGCTTTGACGACCTTGAAATTGACGTCCGCTTCGAGCAGCGCGAGACGAATCTCGCGCAGCGCCACCTCGATGTTCTCCGGCGTCAGCCTGGACTCGCCCCGAAGGGTCTTGAAAACGTCCTGAAGGCGTGTGCTGAGGGACTCGAACATGTGCCGCTAACCTGCTCTATCGCAAACCCTTATCGTAGTTGACGGGCTTGGGTCTGTCAAACCGGGTCGCGGTGGTTACTTGGCGGTGAGCTCCAGCCGAAGCGCTTTGAGGCGGCCGATCGCGTTCTTGAGGGCGACCGTAGCGCCGTGGGCGGTGCCGACATCGGCATCCAATTCCCCATACGCCTGCTCCAGCACGCCGAGCGTCGTCTCGACTTCTGCGGTGGTGACGTCGAGGGACTGCCGGACGAGGTGCTCCACGAGATCGAGACAGGCTCTGAGCAGGGATTCGGCTTTGGCGCTGGGCGCGGTGCCACGCGAGGCGGAGCGCATGCCTGCCATCAATGAATCCCGGCACGCATGGAGTTGGCCTTTGACCGTCATGATATAGCTAACCTGTTCTGCCGCAAACCGTTATCGTAGCCAACGCGGTTGCGCGGTGTCAACGTCACTCGATGAATCTCGCACGCAATTCGGGGGTCGGCACCATGCACGTCTCGCGACGGCCGAACCAGCGATAGCGGCGGCCGGCGACCACCGCGTACGCCCAGTCGCGGAGCGGTCGCGGTACCGCAAGGAACAGAGCCGCGAGCGGCCATGGAAACGTCAGCCGCCGCGCGATGCGAAGTGCCGCCGTGGACCGCGTGTAGAGCCGGCCGTCTTCGACCAGGACGATCGCGTCAGGCAGCGGATCCGGAGCGCCGTGACGCTCTATCACGCGCCGGGCTGCCGCCGACTGCAACGCGCCGAACTGAAATCGGCCGTGCGGATCGTGCGCGATGACGAACTGCACGACGCCGTTGCACAGATTACAGACGCCATCAAACAGCACGAGCGACGGCATCAAACCGACGACAACTTGTGACCGAGCTTTTCCTTCTTGGTCTTCAAGTACCGCCGCATCGAGTCCTGTGCGGGAATTTCCAGGGGCAGCCACTCGCTGATCGAGAGGCCGTAGCCTTCGATGCCGACGAGCTTGCGCGGATTGTTGCTCAGCAACCGCATCGTGCGGACGCCGAGCTCGCGCAGAATCTGGACGCCGATGCCATAGTCGCGCTGATCGGCTTTGAAGCCGAGGCGCTCGTTCGCCTCGACGGTGTCGAACCCTTCGTCCTGGAGTTCGTAGGCGCGAATCTTGTTCGCGAGCCCGATCCCCCGGCCTTCCTGATTCAGGTACAGCAGAATCCCGCGTCCTTCGGTCGCGATTTTCTCCATCGCCGCCTCGAGCTGCATGCCGCAGTCGCAGCGGATCGAATGCAGGCCGTCCCCGGTCAGGCACGAGGAGTGGACGCGCACCATGACGTCCTTGCCGTTGCCAATCTCGCCGCGGACCAGCGCGATATGCGTCTGGTTGTCGACCTGGCTCTCGAATGCATGCACGCGGAAGTCACCGAAATCGGTCGGCATCTTGGCTGACGCGGCCCGCTTCACGAGCGACTCGGTGGTCATGCGATAGTTGATGAGGTCAGCGACCGTCACCATCAGCAGCCCGTGTTTCTTCGCCACCTTGGCGAGATCAGGCACACGCGCCATGGTGCCGTCTTCGTTCATGACTTCGCAGATCACCCCGGACGGGTTGAGCCCGGCAATCCTGGCGATATCGACCGACGCTTCCGTTTGTCCCGTCCGCACGAGGACGCCGCCGGTCCGGGACCGTAGCGGAAACATGTGCCCCGGCCGCAGCAGGTCGGCGGGCCGCGTCGCCGGATCGATGGCCGTCAGCACGGTTGCGGCGCGATCGGCCGCGGAAATCCCCGTGCTCGTGCGATCGCGCGCCTCGATCGGCACGCAGAACGCCGTGTCGAACCGCGAGCTGTTCTGGCTCACCATCAGCGGGATCTCGAGCTCGTCGAGCCGCTCCGGCGTCATCGACAGGCAGATCAAGCCGCGGCCGTAGCGCGCCATGAAATTGATCGCGTCGGGCGTCACCTTCTCCGCGGCGATCATCAGGTCGCCCTCATTCTCGCGATCGGCATCGTCCACGATGATGATCATCTTGCCGGCGCGAACCGCGGCAACCGCGTCCTCGATGCGAGCGAACGGCGTGCTGTTCTTCTTCGACGCGAGCGCCAGCACCGGTTTGTGCTTGCCCTGAGCCCTCAGCCCTGAGCCCTTCGTGCTTTTCTTCGTCAATGTGTCATATCCCCGGGGCGGACGCCGAGCGTCAGCCCCGCCAGTTCCGCGGCACGGACGACGTACTTGCCGACCATGTCGCATTCGAGGTTGACCCGATCGCGAATCGTGATGCGACCGAGGTTCGTGTGCTGCATCGTGAACGGAACCACCATGATGTCGAAGCGGTCGGTGGCCAGTCCGGCCACGGTCAGGCTGATGCCGTCGACGGCGATCGACCCCTTGTGGACGATGAGCGGCGCCAGCGCCGACGGAAAGCTGACCGTCAGCCAGTGGAACTCCGCGTCGGCCCGCAGTTCCTCCACATGACCGATCGCATCCACATGGCCCTGGACGAAGTGGCCGCCGAACCGCTGATCGGCCCGGAGCGGCCGCTCGAGATTCACGGCGCTGCCGGGTTCGAGCGTCCCGAGTGTGGTGACGCGAAGGGTTTCGGGGCCGACGTCGGCGTGGATCTCGCCGCCTTTGGCCAGAATCACGGTCAGGCACACGCCGTTGACGGCGAGGCTGTCGCCCGGTTTCAGCTCCGGCGCCAGCGCCGTGCCGATGCGCAGGCGGCACCCGCCGTTGGTCGCCTTCCGCTCGACGAGGTCGCCGATCCCTTCAACGAGTCCCGTGAACATATCCCTCGATCAAAACATCGGGCCCGAGCGCCATGACCCGCCGCTGGTGCAGCGCCGCCGACGAAAACGCCCGATCCGGCAGCAGCGGCACGCCGCCCGGGCCGAGCACGTGCGGCGTGACATAGAGGCGGACGTAGTCGACCAGGCCTTCATCCCACGCCGCGCCGTGCACCGCCGCTCCGCCTTCGAGCAGCAACGACTCGACCTGCCGGGCCGCCAGCCGCTGCAGCGCAGCGCGCAGCGTGTGGTCCGCCGCCACTTCGATCTGCGCGCCCCGTGCTTCGAGCGGCGCGCGCAGGTCGGCGCGGGAAGCCGCGGCCGCCGTCGTCACGATGATGACAGGCCCGGCCTCGGGTGTCGAGAGCACGCGCGCCCGCGCTGGCGTCCTCAGGCGGCGGTCGAACACCACGCGGGCGAGCGGCCGCTCGCGGTACGCGCCGCGCGCCGTCAGCTCGGGATCGTCGGCGAGAATCGTGCCGCTGCCGACGGCGATCGCATCCACTTCCGCGCGGACACGGTGTGCATGGCGGTTCGCCGCGGCCGACGTCAGGCGCGTCCGGCGGCCCGACGCTTCCGCGATCCGTCCGTCCACGCTGGTCGCGGCCTTGAGGACGACGAACGGACGGCCTTCGCGCATCAGGGTGAAGAACGGCTGGTTGAGCGTGACGGCGTTCTCGGCCGCGAGGCCGACGTCGACCGTGACGCCGCGCTCGCGCAGAAACGCAAACCCACGGCCGCAGACGGCGGGATTCGGATCCTCGACCGCGGCGACGACCCGGGCGACGCCGGCGTCGACGATTCTGCTGACGCACGGCCCGGTGCGTCCCTGGTGGCAGCACGGCTCGAGCGTGCAATACAGCGTCGCCCCGCGGGCGCGCGAGCCCGCCTCCGCCAGGGCGTGCACTTCCGCGTGCGCTTCGCCCGCCCGCTGATGAAACCCCTGCCCCACCACGACGCCGTCAGCCGACACGACGACGGCGCCCACCAGCGGATTCGGACTGGTGCGTCCGGCGCCGCGCGCCGCGTGAAACAGCGCGCGCTCCATGTAGTCGCGCTCTACCATTTCTCTTCGAACAGGCCGTCGACATATTCGTCGGCCGAGAACGGGACCAGATCCTCGATCCCTTCGCCGACGCCGACGTAGCGGATCGGCAGCTTGAGATCGTGCGCGATCGCCACGGCGACGCCGCCCTTGGCCGTGCCGTCGAGTTTGGTCAGCACGATGCCGTTCACGCCTGCGACGCCCATGAACTCGCGCGCCTGCGACAGGCCGTTCTGGCCGACGGTGGCGTCGAGCACGAGCAGCACTTCCTGCGGCGCGCCGGGAACCTCGCGCGCGGCGATCCGCTTGATCTTCTCGAGCTCGTTCATCAGGTTGACACGTGTATGGAGGCGGCCGGCGGTGTCGACGAGGATCGGGTCCCGCCCCTTCGCCTTGCCCGACGTGATCGCATCGAACACCACCGCGGCCGGATCGGCGCCCTCGCGCGCGCGCACCATGTCGACGCCGGCGCGGTTCGCCCAGATTTCGAGCTGCTCGACGGCCGCGGCACGAAACGTATCGGCCGCGCAGATGAGGGGCGTCTTGCCCTCGCTCTTGAGAAGATTCGCCAGCTTGCCGACCGTCGTCGTCTTGCCGGTGCCGTTGACGCCGACGATCAAGGTGACCTGTGGACGCGCGGTGATCGTGATCGGCGTGTCGACAGCGGCGAAGACGCTGCGGATCTCCTGCTTCACCAGCTCGCGCAGGCTCGTACCGTTGCGCGACTGCGTCCTGACGGCGGCAATGATGCGGTTGGTGGCGGCGACGCCGATGTCGGCCGAAATCAGCAGTTCTTCGAGCGCCTCGACGGTGTCGACGTCGATCGGACGCGAGCGCTTCTCCGGCGCGTCGGCGACACGGACGATCTCGTCGAAACGATCGACGATCTGTTTGGTCGTGCGCGAGAGCCCCTCGCGGATGCGGCCGAAGAATCCCATCTCCGCGATCTTATCCGGTCTCCGCCTCCGCACGCTGCTTGCGCAGCATCAGTGCGTCGAGCGCGGTGCGCACATCGGCGCGGCCATCCAGCACTTCGGCCATCTGCGTCGTGATCGGGAGCTCGACGCCGTGGCGTTCGCCGAGCGCGAGCGCGGCGCCGGTGGTGACGATACCCTCGGCCACCATCTTCATGCCTGCAAGAATCTCCGGCAGCGCGCGCCCGCGCGCCAGTTCGATCCCGACATGCCGATTGCGGCTGAGATTTCCCGTGCATGTCAGCACGAGATCCCCAAGCCCGCTGAGGCCCGCGAGCGTTTCGCGGCGTCCACCGGCCGCGCAGGCCAGGCGCGTGAGCTCCGCGAGACCGCGCGTGATGAGCGCCGCCAGCGCGTTGTGCCCCAGCCCGAGTCCTTCGACGACGCCGGCGGCTATCGCGATGATGTTCTTCATCGCGGCGCCAATCTCGACGCCGGCTACATCGTCGCTCCCGTAGAGACGGAAGTACGGTCCGCGAAACTCATGCTGCACGAGCGCAATCGCCGCCTCGTCCTGCGATGCCGCGAGAATCGCGGTCGGCAGCTGACGCGCGACTTCGATCGCGAAGCTCGGCCCCGACAGGACGACGACCGGATGGGTCGCGCCCGCTTCCTGGCCGATCACCTCGGACATCCGAAGCAGCGTGCGGGCCTCGAGGCCCTTCGTGGCGCTGACGATGACGGTATTCGCAGCCAGCGACGGCGCCGCGCGCACCATGACGGCGCGGCAGCCATGCGACGGCACCGCTGAGACGACAAGCTCCGCATCCCGCAGGGCATCGGCCAGGCTGTGCGTGACCGACATCCCCGCTGGAAACGGTATGTCCGGGAGATACGTGGGATTGGCGCGGCGCGTGGACAACTCATCCACCAGCGCCGCGTCGCGCGCCCAGAGCCTGACATCGTGTCCGAGGCGACCAAGATGCACCGCCAGCGCAGTGCCCCAGCTGCCGGCGCCGAGCACCGTGACGCTTCGCATTACGCGCGGGTTCCCACCCGACGCTCCGTCCCGGTGAAGAGCCTGACGAGATTCGAACGATGCCGGAAGACGATGAACGCCGACGCAGCGGCGGCCGCGATCACGGCGGGAGCCGGGCTGCCCAGCGCGTACGCGATTGGCGGCAGCGCCATCGATGCGAGCACGGACCCGAGGGAGATGTATTTGGTCAGCCACACGGCCGCGGCGAAGATCGCGAGCGCCGGCGGTACTGCAAGCGGCGTCAGTATCGAGAACACACCGCACGCGGTCGCCACGCCTTTGCCGCCACGGAAGCGCAGCCAGATCGGGTAGATGTGCCCGATGATCGCGGCGAGCCCGGCGGCGGCCGGCAGCGGCGCACCGTCGCTGACCCGTGCGGCCAGCCACACGCTCGCGGCACCTTTGGTCATGTCGAGAATGGCGACCAGCACGCCGGCGGGCACGCCGGAGGCGCGCATCACGTTCGCGGCGCCCAGGTTGCCGCTGCCCACGGCGCGGAGATCCGACCCCCAGCGGCGCGCGAGAATCAGCGCGAACGGAATCGATCCGAGCAGATACGCTGCAAGGACCACGGCGGCCGTCATGTGCGGGTCAGATTAGCACGCGTCAGCGGGACATAAGTGGCGCCGGCCGGCGACAGCCGGCTCTCGTACAGCGTCGCCCATTCAACGCGCTGGCGGGCCATGGCGCCGGACCGCCCGGCCTCGAGCGCGCGGCGGCGATCCGCCGGCCGGGACCTGGTCCACCGCGCGAGCGTGAGGTGCGGGTGAAATTCGCGCGCCTCGACGGCGACGCCACGCGCGGTCACGCGCGCGGTCAGCTCGAGTTGAAGGGCCCTCAGTTGTGATCCGCCGGCGTCGATCCCCATCCACAGCACCCGCGGCGCCCCGTGACGGGGAAACACACCGATTCCACCGAAGACAATGTCGAACGCCGGCGCGTCAACGTCCATGCCGACGGCGTCGACCAGCGCCGGCACGCGTGTGTCGTCGACCTGGCCAAGAAACACGAGAGTCAGATGCGCGTGGTCGGGACGGACCCACTTGAGCGGCGCGGCGGAGGATCCCAGCGATGCCGCGATCCGCTTCTGCTCCGCCGCCATCGCTCCCTGCGTCTCGTGCGACAGGTCGATGGCGGCGAACAGGCGCACGTTACCTGCGCTCCGACCATTCACGCCACCCAGGCTGCCGCAGCACCATCAATCGCGTCATGTTGAGCGCCGACTGCGCCGCCTGAAACTTCACCATCTCGCGGCTGCCGAGGAATTGAAACGTGCGGACGCGGGTTTCTTCGTCGACAGCCACGGCAATGGCGACGGTCCCGACCGGTTTCTCCGGTGTCCCGCCGCCAGGGCCGGCAATGCCTGTGATCCCGACGCCGACGTTCGTGCCGGCACGCGATCGGATCCCTTCGGCCATCGCGAGTGCGACGGGCTCGCTGACCGCACCATGCTCCGCAATCAACGCCTCCGCCACGCCGGCGAGATCCGTCTTCGCCCGATTGCTGTAGCAGACGACGCCGCGGTCGACGTAGTCGGAACTGCCGGGCACGTCCGTCAGCCGCGACGCCAGCAGCCCGCCGGTGCACGATTCCGCCGTGGCGATGGTCATCCGGTGCTCGCGCAGGAGATCGCCGACGACATGCTCGAGCGGCCGCCCGTCGACGCTGTAGACCGATGGCCCCAGCGCGGTTTGCATCTCCAGCACTGCCGGGTCGAGCGCGGCGTCGGCCTCTGCCTTGCTCGCGGCCCGGGCGGTCAGGTGCAGCTCGATCTGGCCAAGGACGGCGAGGATGGTCGTGCTGATCGGCACGGTCTGCGACGCCCATTTTCCGTAGATGGGCGCTGCCTGCGCGTCGACATCCGACTCGGCGCGGCCGGTGATCTTGAGCACGCGCCGGAACAGACCGCTGCCCTTCGACTTCGGCGCAAGGCGCTCGGCGATCACCGCCTCGAGCATCGGCTTCATTTCGCGAGGAGGTCCTGGAAGCAGCACCAGCGCCGCGCTTCCCTTCTCGATCCACAACCCCGGCGCCGTGCCGTTCGGATTCGGCAGGACGGCGGCGCCCCGAGGCACCATGGCCTGCCGCCGGTTGATCTCCGGCATCGTCATGCCCCGGCGCGCGAAGCGGTCGCGGAGCCGATCGACGATGGACTCGTCGACGTCGAGCGCGAGCCCGAGCACGCGGGCCACCGCGTCGCGCGTCATGTCGTCCTCGGTCGGACCGAGCCCGCCGGTGATCACGATGAGATCGGCCCACGCGAGCGCCCCCTCGATGACGCGCGTCAGCTCGCCGATATCGTCGGCGACGACCGCTTTGAGCCGCACGTCGTACCCGATCGTGTTCAGACGCTCGGTGATGAACAGGGAGTTGGTGTCGACGCGAAACGGCGTCAGCATCTCGCTGCCGATCGCCAGGATGCAGGCCTTCATGAGCCGGTAAACAGGTTATCTGACGAGCACGTACAAGCCTGCGCGCAGCACGAGATTCGCATAGACCGCGGCCATGCCATCATCGGCCATGACGCCGATGCCTCCGTGGAGCTTCTCCAGGCGATTCGCGGGATACGGCTTGATCACGTCGAAGAGACGGAAGAGAAAGAACCCGGCAAGGGCTCCAACCCAGCCGACCGGGTTCAGGAACAGCGTGATGAGCATCCCCATCACCTCGTCGATCACTACTTGTCCGGGATCGCTGCGACCGAAGTGGCGCTCGGCGACGCTGCCGGCCCACGAGCCGACGATGAAGATGACGACGATCGCGGCGGCCTGTACCGCGGTCGATGCGGGCCGCAGCAGCCACCACGCGATCAGCCCCGCGGCCGAGCCAAAGGTGCCCGGTGCGACGGGGGCATAGCCGACGCCGAACACGGTCGCGATCGCGAGACCGAAAAGGGGTCGGGAGTCGTTTACAGTCTTTGCCATCAGCGCCGCAGAAACTGCAAACGACTCCCGACCTCTTTTACGCTGAAGCGCGAACGACTCGCGTCCCGGCGAAGCGATCGTGGAGGCCGCGGTGATCGCGGCTGAAGAGCGCGGTGAGGAAGCCGAGGCCCGCCGGCACGGCGAGGACGACCCACATCAGCGTGCGCAGGAACGCGTGGCCGACATCGAGCGATCCCGCTGACTCCGACTGCACGACGCGGATGCCGGCCATCATCTTCCCGAGCGTCTGTCCACCGGCGGTAAAAGCGACGAGGTATCCGCCGTTCTGGACGAGCAAGAACGCCACGAGCGGGCCCTTCGGGAGAATGCCGACGTCTTCGATCGTGAGATAGCACAGCTGCATCGTGAAGTAGACAACGACGACGTCGATGGCGGCCAGGATGACGAGATCGACCAGCACGGCGAGCAAGCGCCTGCCGACGCCCGCGTCCTGCGTCTGTTTGTAACCTGACGTGTCGGCGGCGAGGCGCTCGGCCAGCAGCCTGACCGGAGTCGGCGATGAACTATTCGCCTCGAGCGCGAGGTCGAACGTCGGTGTCCGGAGCGGTGCTTCCGGGCGCAGCCTCTGGACTTCCGGCGTGGCGCGGCGCACCGCGAGTGGCGGACGCGGCGGCGACGCTCTCGTGATGAGCGGCTCGTCGTCCGGGATCGGCGGACCGAATAGCGGCAGCTCTTCGCGGAATCCAGCGCGCGACGGCTCCTGCGCCGCTGCGCGCGCCATCGGCATCGCTGGCTGCCGCGAGGGTTCAGGCTCCGCGGCGCCAAAAATGCGATCGAGCTCGGCCCCCACATCCGTCACCCGCGGCTCGACCTTCCAGTCGCCCACCGGGTCGACCAGGAAAAGATCTTCCGCGGCGCTCGTCGTCTCGGTGGCGCGGCGGATCGCGAAGTCGGGCTCAGGAACCTGGTTGCTCAAGGAAAAATCGTAGCCGCAGTTCCGGCAGCGATCCACGCGTTCGAAGCCGAGGTAGCTGCACTTCGGACACTTCATGGGTTGCCTCGCGCACTCTTCGCGCGAGCCGGCGGATCGGAAGGCACCGGAGACAACGCCAGCAACTGCCGCTGGATGTCGCTGCGCAAACGGTCGACATCGGCCTGCTGGGGATCGGTCGGCCGGACCGCCTCGAGGACGGACAACGCGTCGCGCAGGTGACCGCCCGCGACGAGTGCGTGGGCGCGGAGCAGGGCCATCTCGCCGCGCCGCGGTAACGGCAGCGCGGTCTCGTGAGCGACCGGTGCAGTCGCCGCCGCCGGCGCCGGTTCGGCGCGCGCCGCCAGCCTGGCGAGCGGCGCGAACGAACGCCAGTCAACCAGATCCTTCCAGGCCCCCGCGCCGCTCAGGACGGCAACAGCCACCGCCAGCACCGCGATCGCGGCCACACCGATGCCGGCGGCCGACCGCGACTCGGCTGCTGACCTGCGAGCTCCGCGTTCGCGCGGTGTGCGATCCGATCGCGGCGACGCAGCCGGCTGAGCGGTCACTTCGAGGCGGTTCAGGCGATCGAGCACTGCCAGCGCCTCTTCCGAGGGCGCGCCGCCCTCGATGGCGGCCTGCAGCAGACGACGGGCCTCGTCCCCTTCACCCCGCTCAAATGCCGCGACCCCGTTCTGCAGCAGTTCTTCGGACTCGCGCTGACGTTCGGCGAGCGCACTGCGCGCGCGGTCGATGTAGGCGCGCGCCCGGGCATGGCTGCGATCGAGGAAGAGGGCGCGGGTCCAGACGTTGATCGCCAGCTCGTAGCGGCCGGCGAAGTAGTGGTCGAGACCGACGAGCAGGAGCTGCTCGATCTTCGTGTCACGATCCGAATCCGACGCGACATCCGCGTGATTGCGAGAGGCGTCGGCGCGTAGCGGATCGGACATAAGGCGTAACTGCGCGCAAATCATAGCATGGCGATCCGCGGAAGTACAGCGCTAGAATCGGACCTCTCCATGCTGATCGAATGCATTCCGAACGTGAGCGAGGGACGCCGCCCCGAGATCATCGCCGGCATGGCCGAGGCCATCCGCGCGGTTCCGGGTGTCCGCCTGCTCGACTTCTCATCCGATCCGTCGCACAACCGATCGGTCTTCACGCTCGTCGGGGACGCAGAGGGCGTCGAGCGGGCGACGCTGGCGCTGTTCGAGCGCGCGGTCGCCGCGATCGATCTGCGCAGTCATGCCGGCGAGCATCCCCGACTTGGCGCGGTCGACGTCGTCCCGTTCGTGCCGATCGCGGGCGTGACGATGGCGGAGTGCGTGGCGCTCGCGAAGAAGGTCGGCGCCGAAGTCGCCTCGCGCTTCAAGGTGCCCGTCTACCTCTACGAGGAGGCGTCCACGAACCCCAGCCGTAAGAACCTCGAAGACATCCGGCGCGGCGAATTCGAAGGATTGACCGTGAAGATGGCCACCGCCGGCTGGGCGCCTGACTTCGGCGCGCCGTCGCCGCATCCGAGCGCCGGCGCCGCCGTCATCGGCGCGCGCATGCCGCTGATCGCCTACAACATCAACCTCGCCACCGACCGGCTGGACGTGGCCAGGAAGATCGCCGCCGCGATCCGGCACAGCAGCGGCGGCTATCGCTACGTGAAGGCGATGGGAATCAAGCTCGAGGCCCGCGGCATCGTCCAGGTGTCGATGAACCTGACCAACTTCGAAAAAACGCCAATCTTCCGGGTGTTCGAGACGGTCAAGCGCGAGGCGGAGCGCTACGGCGTGGCCATCCTGGAGAGCGAGATCGTCGGGCTGATACCGTCCGCCGCCCTGAATGCGGCCGCGGAGTTCTACCTGCAGATAGAAGGGTTCAAGGCAGAGCAGATCCTCGAGAACAAGCTGAGAACGCTCAACTCTGAAGGCTGAACTCTCAACGTTGAGAGTTGAGAGTTGAGACTTGAGAGTTGAACGTTACACAGCTTCTGTCTCCTCATCCGCCCGCCGGGACGGCGCGATCCCGAACGCCTTCATCTTCCGGTACAGGTTGCTCCGCTCGACTCCCAGCACGTCGGCGGTCCGCGACATGTTGCCCTGCTGCTCCGCGAGTGTCCGCAGGATGAGATCGCGCTCGAACTGATCGCGCGCCTCGTGCAGCGTCTGCCGCTCGCCCGGCGCGTCGGGCGCCGCCGAGCGGGTCAGCGCCGTCGGATCGAGGAAGCCGAGGTCGGTCGCGGAGATGGCGTCGCCCGGCACCATGATCATCAGGCGCTCGATCACGTTCCGCAGCTCGCGCACGTTGCCCGGCCACGGGTAATGCTGCAGCACCGACCTGGCGCCCGAGTCGAAGCCTTTGACGCGACGCCCGTATTCCCGCGCGAAGTCGGCCATGAAGTGATCCGCCAGCAGGGGAATGTCCTCCTGGCGATCGCGCAGCGGGGGCACGAAGATCGGAATGACGTTGAGGCGGAAATAGAGATCCTCGCGGAAACGACCCGCGCGAATCTCGGCCTGCAGATCCTTGTTCGTTGCGGCGAGCACCCGCGCGTCCACCTTGATCCGCGCCGATCCCCCCACCGCTTCCATCGTCTGTTCCTGGAGGACGCGGAGCACCTTGGCCTGCGTCTTCAGGCTCATGTCGGCGATTTCGTCGAGGAAGACGGTGCCGCCGTCGGCGACCTCGAACTTGCCGCGGCGGTCGGACACCGCTCCGGTGAACGCGCCGCGGACGTGCACGAACAACTCGCTTTCGATCAGCTCCTCCGGAATGGCCGCGCAGTTGAGCTCGACGAAGGCCGCCGCTCGACGGCGGCTGAGAGCATGGACGGTGCGGGCAACGAGCTCCTTGCCGGTGCCATTTTCGCCGTAGATGAGGACGCGTCCGTTGGTGGGCGCCGCCATCGCCACCTGCTCGCGGAGCTGACGCATGGCGTAGCTCTCGCCGATCATCGTCTGATGACGATCGACCCGCGCGCGCAACGCCCGATTCTCCGCTTCGAGCCGGCGCTGATGCAGGGCGTTCCGGATC
>Ga0105248_10005908_pt1 | contig 13459 bp, 6 predicted proteins | sample KBSS34metaG_FD_81524 | JGI IMG/M metagenome (GOLD analysis project Ga0105248, IMG submission 81524) | Switchgrass rhizosphere microbial communities from Kellogg Biological Station, Michigan, USA - KBS S3-4 metaG | ecosystem: Host-associated > Plants > Roots > Rhizosphere > Soil | place... | reverse complement strand
TGGAGTCGCTTACAGCGCTCCGATCACGGCGGCCGGTGGTGCAACTCCGTATGTATGCACAATCACCGGATCGCTTCCCGCGGGCCTCTCATTATCAAGCTGCGTTGTGAGCGGCACTCCGACAGTGGCAGGCAGCGCGACTGTCACCGTGAAGGTCACCGATGCAGGCTCACCAGCCCAGTCCGTCAGCCAGGTTGAGACGATTGTGATCTCCCCGGCAGCGCTGACGATGGGCAGCCCGTTGCCAAACGGCACGGTAGGTGTTGCTTACAGCGCGAACATCACAGCCTCCGGCGGGACCACGCCCTATAGTTGCTCAATCACAGGCGCTCTTCCTGCGGGCCTCAGCCTCGCCGCGTGTACGGTGAGCGGCACGCCGACGGCTGCGGGTAGCGTTACGGTTCTTGTCGCCGTTACTGACGCTGGCAGCCCGGCGCAAAACGTGAGCGCCAACGAAACCATCAACATTGCACCGGCTGCTCTTTCGCTGACGAACACGCTTCCGGATGGCACGGTTGGCGTGGCGTACAGCGCGCAGATCGGCGCCACCGGCGGAATCACGCCCTATACATGTTCAATCACGGGCACTCTGCCTGCTGGCCTCTCCCTTTCCGGATGCACTGTGAGTGGAACGCCGACGACCGCAGGTGCTTCCCCGATCACGGTGAAGGTAACGGATTCCGGAAGTCCGGCCCAGAATGCCAGTCAGAACGAAACCATCACCATCGCTCCCGCCGCGCTTACCATCACCAGCACTCTGCCTGGCGGCACAGTGGGCGTCGCCTACAGCGCGAACATCACGGCTGCAGACGGTACTCCACCGTACACGTGTTCGATCACTGGAACTCTCCCCGCCGGCCTGTCGCTCAGCGCTTGCACGGTCAGCGGCACACCGACTGCGGCTGGATCTTCGCCTGTAACTGTAAAGGTGACGGATTCGGGCAGTCCCGCGCAGAACGCCACCCAGAACGACACAATCGTGATCTCGCCTGCTCCGCTTGCGATTGCGGGCACGCTCCCGAATGGCACCGTGGATGTACCGTACTCGGGCACGATAACCGCGACAGGTGGAACCACGCCGTATTCCTGCTCGATCACCGGAACGCTTCCCGCCGGACTTACGCTCTCTGGTTGCACGGTCAGTGGCACACCAACCACGGCTGGCTCTTCGCCGATCACCGTGAAGGTGACGGATGCGGGCAGCCCGGCTCAGAACGCGAGTCAGAACGAAACCATCGTTATCAACCCAGCGCCGCTCACGATCACAGGAACTCTGCCCCCCGGCACTGTGGGTTCCGGCTACACCGGTACGATAACTCCTTCTGGTGGCACCGGACCGTATACATGCTCGATCACGGGCACTCTCCCGGCTGGCCTTATCCTCACTGGATGCACGATTACCGGTACGCCGACGACCGCCGGGAGTTCGCCGATAACGGTGACCGTCACTGACTCCGGCAGTCCCACGCAGACCGCGAGCCAGAACGAAACAATTGTCATCAGCCCGGCGCCGTTGAGTCTCTCAACCTCGACTCTGCCTGATGGCACAGTTGGAGTGCCTTACAACGCAACCATCGGTGTTGCAGGCGGAACTTCTCCATACAGCTGTACGATCACCTCGGGCACCCTGCCAGCTGGCCTTGCGCTGAGCGGGTGCAGCGTGAGCGGTACGCCCACTACAGCGGGCAGCTCAACGGTCACAGTGAAGGTCGATGATAGTGGGGCACCGTCCCAGACAACCTCTGGGCCTGAAACCATCGTCATCAACCCTGCAGCTCTGACGCTTACAAATACGCTGCCGAACGGCACAGTCGGGGTCGCATACAACGCAACCATCGACGCCAGCGGCGGAACCACCCCGTACACCTGCTCTATCAGCTCGGGTACACTTCCGGCCGGACTCACACTTACCGGATGCACGGTAACTGGCACGCCGACGGTGGCTGGCTCCTCGACTCTCACGGTGATGGTGACCGATTCGAGCAATCCGGTGAAGACCGTATCCCAGTCGGAAACCATCACAATCAATCCGTCCGGTACCCTTAGCCTCACTGCGACGTTGCCCATCGCCACCGTCGGGGTTCCGTACACCTACACCCTCCAGGCCACCGGCGGGACTTCCCCATATACGTACTCCGTCACGGCCGGTTCTTTGCCTCCCGGCATCACGATGCAGTCTGATGGAGTAATCTCAGGCACACCGACACAGCCAGGCGCAACCAGCTTCACCGCAACCGTAACGGACAGCGTATCCGCAACCGCATCGGTGCCACTCGTGCTGCTCGTTCAGTACCCGACGACACCGTATGACGGCGAACTCACGGGACCATATGCGTACCTGTTCCAGGGTTACGACGATGTGGTAGCGGGTGTTCTCGCATATCAAACTGCATCGATCGGCAGCTTCACCGCCGACGGAACCGGTGGAATCAATATGGGCGAGCTGGATGCGAATCATCAATCATCGCATCCGAGCGGAACCACCGTAGCCTCGCAGAACTTCATTGGCACGTACATCGTCAATGCCGACAGCCGCGGCTTCGTCACCATCACCACCCTTAATACTGACGGTACGACGGACCAGACATTCACTTACGCGATTTCCTTGAAGGCTCCTGTGTTGCCGGCGACTGTCTCCACGCAGGGAACTCTTATCGAGTACGACAACGACCAATTGGTCGGGACCAAAGGATCCGGCCAGTTGCTCGCGCAAACCGCTTCGGCATTCTCTGCCGGACTGAATGGAAGCTATGCCTTCGGCCTCGCTGGAGACACGCCCTGTCTGATCTCGTGCACAGTGGGCATTGCCTCCGGTCCCGTTGCCACAGTCGGTGCTTTCACCACTGACGGTGCTGGCAGTCTGACCAACGGCACCGCCGACGCAAACATCGCAAGCTTCAACTTTGCCAATGCGCCGCTGACTGGCTCTTACCAGAGCACCGATCAGAACGGGCGTCTGCAGCTGGAGATGACCAATACCAGCATCTCCGACGGCTTGTATCCAACGAACTATGCGGTTTACATCGTGAATGCTAACGAAGCATTCATCATGTCGATCGACAAGCACTCGGATTTCACGCTCCTCGCTGGAACCACGCAATTGCAAACTGCGCCAAGTTTCAGCAATGCCTCGATGAACAGCGCGTTTGTCGGCTACGAAAATGCCCAGTCCAATCCTGGCTTGCTCGGAACCACCCTGCAGAACGTGCTGAACTTCTCGACGGCGACAGTCTTCCGCGCGAGCGGCAATGGAGCCGGTACCTGCAACACAACCAATATCGATTCGGGCGGTCTGACGAGCACTGTCGACAACCTCACCGGGCTGTCAAACAGCGACAAGAACAACCTGATCAGCGCGCTGCTCGGATCTTACGGGGCGACTGGAACCTCTTCCTGCACAGTAAGCAGCAGTGGCCGCGGCACCTTCAACTACCCGAACCATTCGGGCCTGATCTCTGTGCTGCTTGGTCTGCTCGGATTGCCGACGGGGCCGCCGGATGCCCGTGTCTTCTATCTGGTAGCGCCCAATCAGGGCTACTTCCTGGAAACGAGCTATGCCGGACTTGGACACTTCGAGCCTCAAACCGGAGCTCCGTTCAGCAACGCCAGCTTCAATGGCACCTACGTTATCGGAACCATTCCGGCCAGCTCGCTGGCGAGTATCAACAGCTCGGGCTATACCACTGCCGATGGAGCCGGCCATGCGACCTACACGCTCGACGAGAACCTGGGTGTGGGCACGCTGAACGTTCTTCAGCTCGGAGTGACTGGCACCACGACCTACAGTCTGTCAGACAACAACGCAAATGTGACTCCGGCGACCGCTGGACGCTACCTCCTCGGCGACGGAACCACAGTCATCTATGCAATCTCTCCGGGCAGATTCGTGCTGGTCGATACGAATGCACTGACGACATCCCCAGGTGTCTCGCTGGCCTACTAAGCAGCGGAAACGTAAGCAGCACTGAATGAACAGGAGTCGGATGATGAAACAGTTTATTGCATTGAGTTTTATGGCTGCACTGGTCGCGTCATACACCGCAGAAGGACAGCAGACCGTGTTTGCCAACCAATCGACCATGGATGTTTCCCGAATCGATATCGCCACCGGGTACCATCTGATCAATGCGAACGCTCCACCGGCAGAGTGCGGGTGTTTCACCGCGAATGGCGGGTTCTTCAGTGCGCAGTACAACCTCAGCACGAGGCTGGGAATGGTCGGCGAGGTCGGCACGGTGCACGCGTCGACAATCAGTTCGCTTGGCCAGAATCTGGCATTAACAACCTTTCTCGCTGGCCCCAGGATCGCGGTGCCGTTTCGGCGCATGTCCCCGTTTGGCGAATTCATGCTTGGTGGAGCGCACGCCGGTGATTCCTATTTTCCGAACGGATCATCAGGCAGTTCGAGCGCCTCAACGTTCGCATATTCTGCAGGCGGAGGACTTGATCTCAATCTCAATTCGCGCTACTCGGTCCGGCTGTTCGATGCCTCGTTCCTGCATACATCGTTTCCGAATGGAGCCAATGGCACGCAGCGTCAATTGCAAATCAATGCGGGCGTAGTCCTGCATTTAGGAGGGGGAAGGGGAGACGCGCCGCAGTACATTGCCTCCACCCCGGCTCCTCACGCTAAGGCGGCAAAAGACGTCGCCCTCGCCTGCTATACGAACAACCACATTGTCAATTCGGGTCGGCCGGTTCACATCAGCGCCGAAACCTCTGTGGATCCTGACCGCTACTACTTTACGTATGACTGGACTACGACCGGTGGGGCGATCGTGGGTCATGGAAACGTGATTACGATTAACACAGATGGCCTCGCTCCCGGCACTTACTCTGTATCCGGTCACGCAGTCCTTGATTCTGCTCCCTCGAACTCGCTAAATTGCAAAGTCGATTTTGAGGTCGCCAATGAGCAGGATCAAAAGCAGCAGCTGATGACAAAAGTGGCTGCGCCTCCCGGGGATAATAGCTTTGAACTCGCAGCGCAGAAAAGACTGCGCGACCTGTTCTTCAATTATGATCAAGCGGATCTGCGCCCCGACGCGACGAGCGCAATACACGAGGATGCGGCATTCCTGGTGGCTCATCCCAGCATTCGGATCACCATAGCAGGATATGCGGACGAGAGGGGATCGGCAGAGTACAACGTCGCCCTCGGAATGGAGCGCGCTGAAGCCACCCGCAGCGCATTGATGTCCGCCGGAGTGGAGGCGTCTCGTATCGAGGTAATCAGCTACGGCAAAGAGCGTCCGTTCTGCTCCGACGAGAGCGAAGACTGTTTCCAGCAGAATCGTAGAGCACAGTTCGTGGTGGAGTAAAGTAAACAGCTCGACATAGGTACAGCATCAGGCAGCTTAGGGCTGTTGGGATCGGTTCAATCTCAAGTCTGAGCATCCCTTAGTAATACGCGTTAATCAGGGAAACCCTTATGTTGTACCAATGGTCAAAGGGATTCCCTGATAAGTTCGTCTGTCGTTTCCCGGTATCCAACTCGTACCCTCATTAAGATGCAAAATCGTGCTATGTTCTGCATTGATGTGATTTCAATGCAGATAACGGCTGGTGAGGAGCTTCACGACATTCGGAACGGGAACTGAAGATCCTTGAAATACTCGAAAGTACATATCAGACTTTCAAACCCGTCGTGCTCGTGATCACATTGGTCATTTGGTTAGATCTGACATTACCGGTACCATCGGCCGTGTACTACTGAAGTCCCCTTTGTGAGGTCGCTCAATTGAACAACGAGAATAGTCGCCCGATAAGTTTCCCGCTTCGACTGCCCTTCTCTACTCGCCGCCAGGCAATCGAGATTGCCCAAAAAGAAGGTCTATCTTTGAATCAGTTCATTAGTCTTGCGGTTGCGGAAAAGATTACGCGACTGGAGCATACATCTTGGCCGGAGTTGGTGAACGGAAACTTAGTTAATGCTGCTGCAGCGTCACGCAAAGACTAAGCAACGGGAGTAGCGCGACAGTCAAGGAATGATATCAATTGCGATATCTCATTACGTGTCTGAGGTACAACTGTGTAAATCGGACGCGCGAATTGTCGAGCTCAATACTTCCTCACGCTAACTCTCGATAAGCCTCCCACCTCCGTCGTATTTCCTATGTTTGTCCCGTATGTGATCCTCATATTCTACAAGTTGATAAGTATCTCTTGTTTCCCCATAGTTATCGCAATTTGATTCGTTTGTGAGTGGCGCCAAGACCACTGTAAGAATACGACTCAAACGAGCGCAAGGAGACGACCTCCAACACGCTGCTTCTGGCAAATTGGACACGCTGTCCTGCATTAGATGCCAAATCAGTTGCTGTAGGGTCGGATGAAGGCTATGGAGAGCATACCCATCAGGCAGGATGAGCGCGGATCAATCCTCGTTACGACGTCGCTCTGCATGGTGATGTTGGTCGCGATCCTTGGTCTTGCGATCGATTGCGGACACTTCTTCTTCGTAAAACGAAATCTGCAGGGTGCGGCTGACGCCGCGGCATTGGCCGCCGCACTGGAGGCGAGAACTTGTGATGGCATTATGGTGTGCTCGGCAATGCAATCAGCCGCCCAGGGAGCGTTGCAGGAGAACGGGCTCTTGGCCGACACCGTCATAACCAACTGTTCGAATGGGTCCGATAGTGGCGTAACGTTGAGGTTGAATAACCCTCCGTGTGCCATCTCGAGCGATCCGAACAAGGGCAAGGCAACGTATGCGGAGGCCATTGTCTCACAACCCGTTCAGACATACTTTGCATCTCTTGTCGGCCTGAAGACTGTGACTGTGAAGGCGAGGGCAGAAGCGGCTCATGGGCTTGGTGGTCCATGCATCTATGCTCTCAATCCCACTGGGCCGGCGTTCACAATTCTTGCAGGCGTCCTGGTTAAGTCGCGGTGTCCAATCGTAGATGAATCAAAGTCTTCGAATGCCCTGACATGTATTGTGGGTGCTTTTCTCTATGCTCCGCGAATCAGCGTTTCCGGAGGTTCTGAAGGATTACTCTGTCTGGCCCACTCAACGCCGCAAACATACCAGGCCACACCGACTCCGGCCGATCCACTGGCCTATTTGCCTGCTCCAACCAACGCGAATGCGACCTGCGGTGCCAGCACCTCTTCGCCGTATTATGGATCGTCTTCCGCGGTGAATATAACACTTGGCGGAAATGTAACGTTTAATCCGGGCGTCTATTGCGGGGGGATTGCGATTACAGCCGCCCTCGCGTCAAATATCAGGTTCAACCCTGGAACATACATCTTGAAGGATGGTCCAGGTCTTCTGGGAATTACCTCAGGCGGCTTGAACATCACGTTGAATCTGCTTACATCCATCACCGGCAACGGGGTGACATTCTATAACGCCGGCAGTCACGGCAGCCTGATGGTCGTAGAACCGGTCACAGGCGCATCCTACCTGAGCCTGAGCAACGTCTCTCTTTCCGCACCAACGAGCGGAACCTATTCCGGAATTCTCTTCTTCCAGGCGCACGGCATCAGTTCCGCGGGTGTATTTGTTGCAAATCTGATCAATGCCAGCAAATTAGAGGGCGCAATTTATCTGCCCGATGGAGATGTGAGTTACGGCGTCAGTGCGATTTCATCCGCATACAACATTCTGGTCGCTAAGGATATTCATCTCAACGTTGCTGTGGGCAGCGTGTTCGGGGATGACTACTCAGGGTTGGAAGAGGGCTCTCCATTGAACGGAAATAATGTGGCACTCGTTCAATGAGTGAAGAGGAAACTGCGATGCGGAATGAGAAAATCCGAATTTGTCCATTGATTGCAGACACGGAGGGGGCCAGTTTTGTTGAGTTGGCGTTTGTACTTCCTTTATTCCTTTTGATGCTCATTCCGTTGGTCGACCTCGGTAGAGGTTTCTATGCGGCAATCGAAGTCTCTTCGGCTGCCCACGCCGGAGCAATGTACGGAGTCGAAAACCCAAACGATACCAGCGGCATGATTCTGGCGGCCAAGGCGGGTGCTTCCAATCTCTCGGATGTTGATGCAACAGCACTATCTGGATGCGAATGCTCGGACGGGTCGTCGCCCGTAGACTCCTGCTCCTCAATCCCCAGTTGCACCTACAACTACGTGACCTACGTGGATGTAACTGTCAGGAGCCCATACCGTACAGTCTTCGGATATCCTGGCCTCCCGTCCTCAATGAATATTACGCGACAGATTCGTCTGCGCGTGGGAGGCGATTAGTCGTGAGACTCTCGACGGCTATTGGTTGCTCCTCCGGGAAAGGTGCTTCGGTGAAACGGCACAGAGTTCTGCACGATCTGCTGCGTGATGACCGCGGCAGCGAGGCGGTTGAGTTTGCACTTGCTTTCTCCGTCTGGATGGCAATCGTCTTTATGGTCATGTATCTCTCGTTCGCGCTCTATGCCGCTCACTTCGTAGCGAATGCCGCAGAAGAAGGAGCTCGATATGCCAGTGTTCGTGGAGCAGGTTGGAGCGGAGCCTCGTGTAGCTCCACAGGCCTGAGCTGCACTGCTTCGAGTACCGACGTCGCAAACTTTGTGAAGAGTGCGGTGCCGCTAGGGCTCTCGTCATCCAGCTTGACGGTATCAACCTCGTGGCCCGGCACAACATCCTCTGGCACCGGATGTGACACTGTGGACGGTTCAAATGGCCCTAATTGCGTGGTGAACGTGACGGTGAGCTACAATTTCAGCTTCCCTCTGCCCTTCATCGCGAATAGCCGGCGTCTCTTTTCAAGCAATTCTCAAATGACAATCGTCCGGTGATATAGCCGTACGTTCGCCAATTAGGATCATTATTGTACGGCCCGAGTTGATTGATGGACCTCGTCGGCCAGAAGCTCGTATTGATCAGAAGCGATGTAGTCGACACCCACACTGATGGCGGCCTTCCATCGTTCACGTGCTGCCGAGATGCTCCCGAAGTTATAGCTGCGAAACCAGCCATGACAGCTGAGCTCATCCTCCGTGGCGCCGTCGAGAGTATAAAAACGAATCCATAACCCGTTGGCATGGGCATGTTCCACAAGCGCCCGAAGGCGCTGCATCTTCTCGGCAGTCCAATCCCCGGCGTGCTGCTGACCACCGGGCTCAACTACTCGCCAGGGATTGTTCCACCAGCGGCGGTAATTTGTCGCCTTCTCGTAATCGATAACTTCAGGAGCGGCATGGTAGTCCTTGTTTGCGCTGTGGACGGCTCCAAATGCAAGCACAGGATCCCGGGGGCCGAGTTGATCGTAGAACACAGTCTGCTGCGCGTCAGGCTCTCCCGTCAGCACGAGAATTGGGCGGATGATGAGAGGCTGAACCGTATTTGGATCGCGTCCCTTCGGAGCTTCACTGATCCAAGAGCGGTACTTCAGGAGAAGCCCACGCACTGCTGCGAGGTGTTCGGGCTTATCGTCTTTGAAATCGAGATTGAGAGTGATCAGGGGCCAATCGCCATGATCACCGTCTCGCAATGCTTTCTCGACGATCGGACGGACTCGATCGAAGAAATAGTGCTCTACCGTTGGCTCGTGGCCTGTTACTGGATCGCCGTGGGTTACCACTGACCAGCTTTTGCCCGTCCGCGAATCGGTAAACCAGGCAAGATCCTGTTCGATCGCCAGCGGGGTACCCGTCGCAACGGCGCGATCGATTCGATCATGCCACCATTCGGCGTAGGGATAGCAATTGTGCGCATCCATTACGGAGCGCGCACCGGGATGTGCGGCAATGGGCGCCTTCTCCGAATGCATCGAAAGGGCAGATACAAATGCAAGCACCACGATACCAAATACGTAGCCAGATCTAAGACGCAAACGACCTCCTAATCATGAAGCAATGGGCTGACTCAACTCGGATCGCGATTAGCTGCAGTGCGCTTACCTTGCTCGGATCTTTATGCTCATCCAGTGTCGCTCATCATAAAGTCCCCATTGATCTGGACCCAGAACTGCAACAAGACGGCTGCTCCACCGTTGATGATGAATTTATTTGGCATTCTCGATGCACGGGGACAGAGCTGATAGCGACCCGCAGACGATCCTATCAGCTGGCTGCAGAGTGAGACTTCAGAGACTACCAGTAAGGATGAATTGATATCAGGCTTCGGAGCTTGTCCCTGACGAGATGCCCTCACTGCCTGATCTTTGCGCAGTGAGGGCGATGGATTACAGTTGATGCTCAGTGCTCAGAACAACAGTTTCAGTGCAAGCTGAATGATGCGCGAGTCCGCTGTTGTTGCCACATTGCCCGTGGCTGTACCGATCGTTGAGCGTGTGCTGCCGAAGGCTCCGTTGGAAAAGTTGACGTTTGGATCGGACCACTGCGGGTGGTTGAGCAAATTAAAGAACTCGCCTCGAAACTGGAAGCTGAGACGCTCGTGAGAAGGAATGGGATAGAAGTTCTTAATCACTCCCGTGTCCACATTCCACAGGGTCGGCCCGCGCCAATTGCCTTTGCCGACATTTCCGTAATTTCCGGCTGTCGGTTTTGCGAAAACGCCCGGATTCAGCCACGCAAAGCAGTGAGCGACTCCGGTACACCCGCCGCGCTGACTCGATGGAGATTCTCCGAACTGGTTGGCAGGACCGATGTAGTCGGCGCGATCGATGTTGTTGCCAGTTTGCGATTGATCAGTTCCCGCAAGGATTGTGAGCGGATCGCCGGTGGTGACTGAGTAAATACCGGTCCATTGCCATCCTCCAACGACGTTGCGAACAAGCCCATTGGATCCACTGACCTTTGGCAAGTTCCAAACGTACGACGCCACGAAGTGATGCCTGTGATCGTACGTCGCCGGACCGGTTTCGAAGGCATGCTGCCTCGGATCATAGAACGACATTCCAGAGCCGATGCTGGATCCGATATCGGTGATCCCGCCGTTCTCTGACAGCCCGTAGTCGTTCGCATGGGAATATGTGTAGTTAGCAAGCAGCGTAATTTGGTTCAGGATACCTTTGCCGCTGGATGCCGCACGTTTCTCCAGATCAAGCTGAAGACCGTTGTAGGCATTTGCCCCGGTGTTCCGATTCTGATAGATGACGCCAAAGGGCTGATACGGTCGTCGCGCCTGGAGTGACGCGGTGCTCCCCGCGGTGTATACGCCCGGGTTCAGATTCACGTCCTGTCTCAAATGCACTCCGCGCGTCCCCACGTAGGAGGCGTGGACGACGGTATCTGCGCGGAGTTGCCGTTCGAAGGTGACGTTCCAGTCGTAAATTTCGGGCGTCACCCACTTCACGCCCGGCTGCAAACCGAAAACGGTCGGGTTGGCGACAAATGCTGCGTTCTGGGGCGCGTTCTTGAGCGTATAGCGCTGCGGGAAGCCGTTTGTGAAGTCCGGATAGTTCACCAGCGGATTCCCAAGAGTTCCGATCTGCGATGCTCCGGTCTTGGAGTCGGTCAGGTCGATGCGCAGGCTGAAGGGCGCTGAAATTGCTGCATCGTTCAGGAACAAGCCAGGAAGTCGCGAGTAGTAGAAGAGGCCTCCGCCGCCGCGAATGACCGTCGTGCCTCTTCCAGTTAGATCCCAGGCGACTCCAACTCGCGGTCCAAAGTTGTTGAAGTCTCCAGATTCTCCGCGATCGGGTACGCCGACCCCGTTGTACTTGTCCCCGACAAAGAACAGGCCAGCCGGTGCGGACGGAATCACGCTGGAGTGAACGCCCGCAGCGTAGGCATCTGGGCGGAACTGCTCGATGCGTCCCCAGATTTCCTTCATGACCTGCTGAGGCTCCCAGCGAAGGCCGTAATTGAGTGTGAGTTTCGGTGACACCTTCCACTTGTCGTTCCCGAAGACTCCAATGGGATTCTCGCGCGAGTCAGAGAAATCGCCCGACGTTTGACTGAAAGTGTGCTGATATCCGAGGAGGAAGCTCGCCATCGACAGCCCCGTCACATCATTCGTGAAGCTGAAGCTACCGTTTTCCAAATCGGTGTTGCGGATATTCGACTGGTCCATTTCCAAGTCAAAGCCGAAGGTTAGGGCATGCTTGCCTTTGGTCCAGCTCACGAGTTCGCGAAGGTCGCCAGTGTTGCGGATGAACTTCGCGTTCGTGAAGCTTCCAAGAGTGAAGTCGCCGGAAACAGCGAAATTTCGAATGCCGCTCTGCTCTTTGGGTAGTTGCCATATATTCGATCCGAAAGTCGTCATATCCGGCACGTCGCCCCCTGGGCCGCCCTGCTGACCACGGTCGGAGGCTGAACGAACGGCGTCTACAGTGATGGAGTTCACCAGGTTCGGCGAGATTACCCATGTATACCCAAGAGCCCAATTCTGTGTTTGCACGGTGGAGCCCGGTCCGGCAGTCAAGATGTTCTTGCCGTCGAACGTTGGCGCATGATGGTACTTATTCAGATAGAAACGACCGAACAAGCGATTTTGGCCGCGGAAAACCTGCTCGACCTTTGCAATGTACTCGTCGAAATTTTGCTGGAGCGGTGTGCCGAACGTAACGGACCCATTCGTCGATCCAGCTGGGCGAACGGGCAGAAGTTTCGCCATGTTCAGAGCTACGGGGTCTATCGGACCGATCGATGCGTTGCTTGCATAAGCAACGTGCGTAAAAGGGTTCGTAATGACGGTCGTTGGGTTAGTAAGCGAGAAGTTTCCGTTCAGATTGTCCTCGGTAGGAACGATCGCGTTTGTCGCATTGTTGACGCTGCGAATAATGGTCTTCTGCCATCCGAAGAAGAAGAAACTGGTGTTCCTGTGAATTGGTCCGCCGATCGTACCGCCGAATTGATTTCTCTTCAGAGGGTCGACCTTGTCGGCAAAGTAGTTCCGCGCGTTGAAATAGCCATTACGGACGAACTCAAAAAGATCGCCGTGAAAGTCATTGGTGCCAGACTTTGTAACCACATTGACCACCGCGCCCGCATTGTTTCCATACTGGGCGTCGAAACTGTTGGTCTGAACGCTGAACTCCTGTAACGCGTCAGGAAACGGAAAAGGATCGTTCGTATTGCTCATGAGATCCTCGTTGTTCGCGCCGTCCAGGTTGTAGCCGATCTGATCGGGCCGTGCGCCGTTTACAGCAATGGCCTCTGCGCCCGGGACCTGTTTCGTGTCTCCCTGGAGCGCACCAGAGTTGTTCGCGATCGCCGAGACAGCTCCAGGCACAAGAAGGGTCAGGTCGGCTGCGTTTCTGCCGTTCAGTGGCAAATCGCTGACCCGCGCGCCTTCAATTACCTGGCTAAGTTCCTGACTCACGGTGTTGACCTGGACACTCGATTCCTCCACCGTGACCTGCTGACTGGCTTCGCCGATCTGCAGGTGTATGTCCATGTCGCGAATCTGATCGGCGAGGAGTACGACATCCTGTACGTGCTTCTTGAACCCTTGCGCCTCAACCGTGACGGTATACGTACCCGGAGGAATCGACGAGACATTGAACTGTCCGGTCCCATTCGTTCTATCGACGCGGGTGATAGACGTATTTTTCTGTATTGCCGTCACCTTGGCATTCGGCAGCACCGCACCGGTC
>Ga0105248_10005907_pt1 | contig 13460 bp, 7 predicted proteins | sample KBSS34metaG_FD_81524 | JGI IMG/M metagenome (GOLD analysis project Ga0105248, IMG submission 81524) | Switchgrass rhizosphere microbial communities from Kellogg Biological Station, Michigan, USA - KBS S3-4 metaG | ecosystem: Host-associated > Plants > Roots > Rhizosphere > Soil | place... | reverse complement strand
CAAGCACCTCATGCAGTTCGGCGAGTTCGGCCCGAATGTGCGCGAACACGGTTTCGCAACGCGGGGTGTGCCTGGATTCGACCTCCTGAACGATCACTACGGCAGACTCACCCGCCGCGTCGATCTGGAAAACAGCGCAGCCATTGCTGCGAAACGCCGGGTCGATTCGCTCGACCGTCGCTTCGAGATCCTGCGGGTAGATATTGCGCCCTCCCAGGATCATGACTTCTTTAATCCGGCCAGAGACATACAGCGAGCCATCTGCAATAAACCCGAGGTCTCCGGTCCGCAAGTATCTGTGCACGGAGCCCTCAAACTGCGCTCCAAAAGCGCGTTCGGTCTCTGCGGGCTGGCCCCAGTAGCCGCTTCCGACCGATGGACCGCGCACCCAAATCTCACCGACGTCGTTGTCCCCTTTCCGCATGCTTGTTTCAGGGTCGACGATGATGACCTCGCCGCTCTCGGACTCCACCGCGCCGCATTCGACAACGTTAATTCGATCGCCGTCGTGGAACGGCGATTCCACTTTGTGCGCCGCAAGAGACCGCTTGCTGACGGCGCGGGCGAAAGGCACTCCGTCGCCATCGCGAAGGCTATTCGCCGCAACAAGTAGTGTCGACTCCGCGAGACCGTATGCGGGTGTCAATGCTTCCGGTTGCAGACCAGTACTCGCAAACGCCTGCGAAAAGCGAACAAGAGTCTCGTGTCGAACGCGCTCCGCGCCGTTCACCGCTGTGCGTAGCGTGCTTAGATCCAGCTGCGCCTTCTCGGCATCGGAAACGCGCGCTATGCATAGGTCATATGCAAAGTTTGGCGCACCCGTCAACCGGGCCCCATGATCGGACATTACTTTGAGCCAGCGGAAGGGTCGCATCAGGAATACTGCGGGCGGAAACTGCACGCAGTGGCACTCTGCATAGACCGGCAGCAGAATGGCTCCAATCAGTCCGAAGTCGTGATGCGGTGGCAGCCAGGAAACAATGACGTCGCCGCGTTCGAGATGGCGCAGCGCGCACCAATGCGCAGCGTTCGCCAAGACATTGGCATGAGTGACCATCACGCCTTTCGGATTGCCTGTTGATCCCGACGTGTATTGCAGGAACGCCACGTCGCCAGAACGTGTTGACGGCACTGCCCAGTCGACGCCGTGATCCATCAGATCGTCGATCACCAGCAACTGAATTCCTTGAAGAACCGCGTCGGTGTCCCATTTGACGAGACGCTCGGCAAGCTTGGTCGTTGTCAGGATGACGCGGACGCCAGCATCACGAGCAATCAGACGCAACCTCGGTAACGTTCGAGCGTTGGTCGGCGCCGCCGCAGGTACGGCGATCGCCCCCGCATATACGCAACCGAAGAACGCAACAATGAAATCGAGGCTCGGTGCAAATCCGAGCAGGACACGATCTCCGGGCTGGATGCTCCTCTGCAGATACGCGGCGACGTTTCGCGCCTTGGCGTCCAGTTCGCGGAATGTGATCCGCTCGGTCACATCGTCCCCGTTCTCCAAGTACGAAAAGACCACCTCGTCAGCACACCCCGATCGGTCGGAACTCCTGTAACGCAGCAGTTCGAGCAAGGATTCGAACGGCGGATGCTGCCGGTCATAGAGTCGAGGCGAGAACTCGATTGGGTCGTCACAAATGCTCATTTCGCAACAAGTTTCCGCACGGTCATGACTTGGGTCGTGTCGCCAGCACTGAACGGCTGCACGATGAATCCGGCCGGACGCGGCTCGACCAGCTGATCGGGAAAGCCCAAAGAAAAATCCGTCACCCGCACTTCGAGGTTATCCGCGCGAATGACCTCGAGTTCGATGTGCAGTTCTTGGTCCGCCATTCCGTAGGCGTTCAAGCTCCAACGCTTCCGCTGTTCCTTCGTGGGCGGGCGACCCTGCACACGAGAGCTGACGACAGTTCCTCCCTCGACGATCACTTTGAGTCGCGGTGCTGCACGTAGCGATGCGATGTTGAGGGTCAATGTCCTGGTGCCATTGATTGTCTTGTCCTCAAGCACGTCTACGCGAGGAGCCTTCAATGCAACTGCCGGGGCTCGATTGACCCAGAACGGATACGTATTCCCCCCGAACAGATCGGGTGCCAGACGCGGCGCGGCGACCCCTTTGAAGAATTGCGCGTTCCAAGAATCCAGTTTGTCATCTCCGGAGACCCAAAACGCGTTGCCTGTACCCGAATCGAGTAGGTAAGTCAGTTCATCGGGGCGAGGGCGATCCGGGGCGAATGCCGCCAACCTTTCTGCTTTTCCGATGAAGCCGATTCCGCACAACAGCAGCGCAATAATCACCAATTGGCGGGGCCTCAAGGCACCCAGCACTGGCGACGCCAGACCGAGAAACAGTGCGAGCACGGCTACCATCACCCAGAGGAGCGTCGGGGTCAGCGCTACGAACAGCGTCTTGAGCAATGGTGCGCCAAGAAGGACAGCCGGCGCCAATCCACCCAGCAAGACCCCGATACGCGCGGCTACCGACCATTCACTGCCACGGCGGGATAGAACGACCGCTGAAGTCAGCAGCACAAAAATCAAAGGCCATGACAGCAGGAAGGATACCCCGGGCATCATGATGCAGGCGAGGATAAGCGCGATCAGCCAGCACAACGCCGCACCGAGTCCCAGTTCTGATGGATCGATCCAGCGCGCAACCAATGCCTGAAGGGCGAGAAATATCGCAATGCTCAATGCGACAGCGGCCAACCCGTACCAGTTGCTGTTATAGGTATCTCCCTGCAACATTGCGCTGTACTGCGGATGCAGCGCCAGGATCACTCGCCAGAAGCCCTCCGCTGCTACCGCCAGAAGCACGACCATTGCGACGAACACCATCGCTCCCAGGACAATGCGAGAACTCCGCAGCCCTCGCCTACGACCAAGTTGCCAGGCCACTAGCAACAAGGCGAGTGCCGCCGCCGCAATTGCGAGTGCAATCGGGAACGGATAGTGCACGAGTCCGACGACCGGGAACTCGAAGTAGATCGCATCGGAACCTTTCAACTGATCCAGGGAGCTATTGCCGAACCGCTGGCTCAGCGCAACCATGACCTCGCCCTGCTGCTGCAGTGTCGCTTTGCTCAACAATTCGGGAGTGTCGAGCGCGCTGTGGTAACTGGTGTACCCCTCTCCGGCCGCGAAGTTCATTCCCGCGAAGCCGGCGCGCCGAAAGACCGTCATATCGGTGTCGCTTGGCAGTACCTTATAGATCTCGTAGAGAAGCGAGTTTGCTACGATCTTCGGCGAGGTGTCAGCAAGACCGGACACCAGCGCGCCATTGCCCTCTGTCATCTCGAAGAGCGCGATCGCTCCACGGTTACCCCGATAGTCAAAATTCAATACTAGTGCAACGTCCTTCGCACGCGGGTGCTCGGCTACAAAAAGCTCGGCCCCTAGGAGCCCGACTTCCTCTGCGTCGGTAAACAAGACGATCACATCGTTGCGAAGCGGCCCCCGGGCCTTGAGCGCACGCACTGTCTCAAGCACTGCGGCAACTGACGCGCCATTGTCAGCGGCGCCTGGTCCGGTCGCCACACTGTCGTAGTGCGCCGACAGCAACAACGCTTTCCCGTGCTCGCGACCGGGCAGCGTGGCCACGATGTTGTGGACTTCGCCGACCGCACCTTGGAACGGGGGAGACGCAGCAGCAAATCCGGACTGCACACTCGGATCTAGCTGCAAGTCGCGAAGCTTGGCGAGGAGGTATTCTCGAACCGCCTCGTTTGCCACAGTCCCAACTGGATGTGGATGCTTTGCGATCTCCTGCACGTGTGCCATCGCACGTGTGGCAGAAAAGTCCGGGGGCGACCGCGCATCCAAACCGGATTCTCGAGGACTCACGCTCTGCAGCCCCGTCCACGTCAGCAATGTGAGCACCGCCACGACGACCGTGGACGTCAACAACCCCAAGCTTTTCGGCGAGGACAAGTCACTGTTCACTGATTTTTTCCTTTGTGATCTGTCCGTCGGAGAACCCGAAGACAGTGCCCTCTAGTCCATGGCCTCGTAGACGATCGCCTCTTCAGCCCCTTTGTCCGAATTGACGACGCCATTGCCGGCTCCTTTTTCCATCAGTCGAAGCCAACTGCCACCATAGCAACGCCCGAAGCCGAAGATCCCCCAGACAACATCGAAGATCGCGACCCCTTGCTCACCGCACTGGCCGTAGAACGGCAGCGATGGACAGTATTCCTGCACGACCCATTCCGGATGAACAAGAGCGTGCTCGACCACACGACTCCAATTGTCACGCGACGTATGTTTGCCGACGTACACGTGATTGCCTTGGGCTCCGTTGGCGTGCTTCACAACGAAGCGATCCTTCTCGCGCAGCAACAGATCGGCGAGGTCGTACCTCCGCCCTTCGAAGCTCACACCCTGAGCCTGGAACGTGGCGCTCCACGGTACGAATTCTTCGATGACACTGCGTTCCTCCTCGGAGAACATCGGGCTGCTACGGTGTGCGAACAAGATCGCGAGACAGCGTTTGTCGCCAACAATCCTGTATAGCGGATTTTCGGTCCATAGCACCTGGTTTGCGAACGCGCTCCGATACAGCTGCGTCGGTGGCGTCACCAGCTTGAAATCGGAGAAGCAGAGCACACCAATCCGACGGCCGCGATAGTAGAGCTGATCCGCTTTGAAGGTCACATCGTCGAACGAAGTGGCGACGTGCATTTGCCCTTGTTGGCCGCAGTCCCGCAACGCCTGCTGAAATTCCAAGTCGATGCATTCTGCGGCGGATGGATCGAAGTCGTCGGGATTGACAATGAACAACACATGGACCATGCGGTCCGCCTGCAGTTGCAGGCGGGTCGCGGCCCCGATAAGGAACGACATAAACTCGCCGGGGATGTTCCTGGTCTCGCAAGGCGTATCTGCAAAAAATGGTGCTAGTTCGGGCTGCTTGCGGTATTGGCGGTCTAACCAGTGAATCTGCCAGCCGCCGATATTGGACCCGATGTTGAGCTCCAAAATCTTTAGCCCGCGCTCCGTATAAATCGCATCGGTTCGCTGCACCATGTTCTCAGTGTCGATGGGGCTCTCGAGGAACAACACCGAGAGCACGTCCGGCACGTCAAAGAAACGGGCGAGTTTCCCGTGGTCCTTGCCGAACTCGAGGCGCAGTGCCTTGACCAACAGGCGCGGAATCTCGCGAACACAGCGGGCAAGCCGCTCCTGCGTATTCGGAGATACAAACCAAGGCCACGAATGCAACGCGTACTGGTAGTTCCGAAACCCCTCTGGCATGTCGTCGTCAAGCAATTGCAGCTTTGCCAAACATCGGCGATCGTCAACCGCGTAACGAACAAATCGCGTTGCTGCGTCGGAGATAAGCGCATGGTTTCGGACGATTTCAGCTTCCATTGACGACTCTCTAACTCTCTAGATCATGGACAGGAACGAAGGGAAAACGCTGTGCCGACTATTTGTGTGCGAAACAGCGTCCGCGTTAGGCGCAGGCGCTCAATCGCGTGTTCGTGCGGCACGCAGATCCGTACGCGGTCCGTCGCTGCAAGTCGAATGGGGAAGCAACCGACGATTTGGCGCGAATAGGTGATGGTCAACGCTGATCACGGGTAGCGCCTCGGGGATGGAATGGCGGCAGGGGACCCAATTCGCAACGGCCGAATTCGGCAGGACTGTTGTCTGGACTGTTCACGCGTCCCCAAAACTCCCTGCCGAAGCTTCGGCTTCGCGTGCCTCGGTCGTGGATTGCTGTGGATTGTTGCGCAATCGGTGGACTCTTGCCAGCCTAGTCTCTTCCGATGACATGAACCCAGAGGTCGTCGCTTGGTTGCATCTGAGAGACAAGCCCGCACACCGATACCCATGAGGATGCTTTGCGCGAGGTTCCCAATGCCCTGTAGGCGCTCAAGGAGGTTTCCGGCCTACCCGAAGACGCCATCGCAGTCGAGCTTCCCAAGTCCCGAAGCCTTCTCACGCTGTTGGCCGGAAGGCCGCGAACGGCAGTTCGGCGAAAACCGTCAAGCGCGTTTCGGCAAGAGACGGCATGAGTCTTGGCTTCAAGCTTGTAGATGTCGATACTCAACTACACCAGCGTAACTTGGTCGTGGTGCGGCACATGCGTGCTCGCCGACAACATCTGCGCATAACACTCCATCAGGAACGATTTCCTCCAAAAAGGATCCCGCCTCCGTGCTGGGTCCAAAGTGCGGTTGGCCTCGGGATTCACTGAAGTGTTGCCGTAGTCGAGGATTTCGAATAGCGTTGGCCGCTAACCGATGCAGTGACGTCTTTCTCCGGTTTCCTGCGAATCAGGAGCTGGTTCAATACGTGCGGACGAACGATCTCATGGGAGTTGGTTCAATCGGCTCTCCAACACGAAGCGCGCCTCTGTTGCGCTCGGCAAGCTACATAATTAGGGAAATCCCACAATGGACAAGAGCTTTCTCGACGCGGTTCTTCGACACTTCAATCCATATACACCAAGATCTGGGACCGAGAGCGTCGCACCGTTGCTCTACGACCTGGCACGGGTCGCGCGCCATGAGACGATCACAGAGTTCGGCACCGGCTTTACTACAGCTTTCCTGGCCAAGGCAATGGCCGATAACCACATGGATTTCCTCGAGCATCGCAAGTCGCTCATAGAGCGTGTTGAGCGAAATAAAGAAACTCTGATCAACATTCTCAACACCCAAGCGGCCGCTTTGTCGGGACTAGAGCGTGATCCGGAATCGATATCTCGAATTTTCGAGTCGGTGGGCAAGATCATTCACGGTGATACTCCGCCGATCACGCCCGTACCGTTTTTTTACGCGCAACGATATGAACCACGTCTTTTCACGTGGGAACAACTCCCTGAGGCAAGCCAATATGTGCAGTCCCTGCGAGCACTGTTGAGAGAGCTCAAGCTTGAGGATTATGTGACGCTTACGGCCGGAGCAAAGATTGACGGCTATATGAGTGCAGTTCCAGCGATCCGGAGGCCTGTGGGGATGGCATGGAACGACTTCGGCTACAAATTGGAATTTTTCGAAGAGGCGTACCCGAACGTGACGACGCAGGGTGGGCTTTTGATCTTTCATTCACCGTTCGACTTCCCTGAAGAGATTGCCGCCGTGAAGCGCCGGCTGGCAGATGAACTGTATCGCGGGAAGTGCGAGTTCTTTACTCTCCAGGAACCTCACAAGTTCTCGCAAAACGGGTGCTTTTTCATTCGAAAGTGCGCCACAGCGTACAAGGATCCGCGGCTGTCACTTAAGGAATCTCTCGAGTGTCTTCTCGAACTCGCGGCGCCATGACAAGAAGGATATGCCACTAGGTGTCCTCGGCAACCCGTCGCATGAAAGACCTGACCGAGCCATCGATGCAAGATAAGGCGCGATGCATAATCGTTGGGTTACCGGTGGAGTCTCTGCAGAAGTCTGCAACCTTCGGGCCTGGAATCCTGAAAACGCCGGGAAAGTCGAGGAAGTATCTCGGCCCATTCGCTGGCCTCAGATCGCATCGATCAAGTCTCTGCAACATCAGTGCGACTACGTACCACAGGTCGCATCCGTCGATGGAAAGGATCCTCGCATGATCGTAAGACCAATGTGCACGAGCTTGGCGCACCATCCTGTTGTGATTACTCCTGATTCGGACGCCAGTTTGGGTGGTCTCATGCGGTATCTGAAGGACGCATGCGAAACGCTCGCGTCGATGCTTTCAGGGCATGGTGCGCTGTTGTTTCGTGGTTTCGACGTCAGGGATGCAGCGGATTTTCAAGATTGCGTAGAGGCCTTGGGCTGCGAGCCCTTCAGTTACGCCGGCGGGGATTCTCCGCGTAGTCGCGTGGATGGCGACGTTTACTCATCCACGGACTACCCCGCGAGCGAGGAAATTTCGCTCCATAACGAAATGTCTTATTTGCCGAATTGGCCCAGGCGAATATTTTTCTATTGCGGGAAGGCTGCCGACAGCGGTGGGCAGACGTCCTTGGCTAACAATAGTGATATTTCAGTCTCAATTCCAACTGATATCGCGGAAAAATTTCGGTCTAAAAGGATCAAGTACGTCCGCAATTTCATTTCGGTATACGGAGTTTCAATCGGAAAGAGTTGGCAAAAAACGTACCTGACGGACGACCGGGAACAGGTGCAGGCGATACTCTCCCAGCAGGGGTCGGTAGGCTATTGGAATGCCGATGGCTCCTTACGGGTCGAGACCCATCGTGATGCGTTTTGTAGGCATCCGTCGAGCGGAGCCGATGTCTGGTTCAACCAGGCTGAGCAATGGCATCCGTCTGCACTTGACCGGTTGGTGCGCCGAGATCTCGAGGAAATGGTTGGAAAGGGCCGGTTACCCCATGAATGTGAGTTCGGCAATGGTGAACCACTGGATGAGGATGAGCTGGCCGTTATTCGAAATGCCCAGAATCGAAACAAGCTGCTGTTTGATTGGGAGAAAGGTGATTTCCTGTTGATTGACAATATCTCGATGATGCATGGCCGCGAACCGTTCAAAGGGGATCGACGGATACTCGCGTATCTCTCCGCCAATTAGTAGGATTTGAAGAATTCCTACAAGTAGCGCCCGTTCGGCGGGGATTGCAAGAAATACTGTGTGTGCCCAAGTCTCACCAGACGAGGAATCCCCGAGCTTCCGACTCTCGGCCGTGATTTACCACTTATTTGGCCCATCGAAAAGATGAAAAAGAACATCATTAGCAATCATGAGGCAATTTCTGCCACAGCGGCTCGATTTCTGAGTTATGCGGTAGATCAACGCCAGTGTTTGAAGAAATTGAACTTGCTCGGTGGCGCCGTTCATCCTGCGTTTCCTAGTTACAAGTACGTGCTCCATTCATGGCCTTGGTTCATTTCCCCTGCTACCAAAACGATGCTCGAGGCTTGTATTTCGAGGATTCCAAAGCTCGTCAACAAGGCGATTCTTCTTGAGTTCAAGAGCGACTATCATGCATTTGCGCAATTTTATTCATTGCCAGAAGTGCTCGCAAGATTGTTCCTTGGACAAGGAGTCGATACGCGATATGTTATGCAACGAACGGATGCCATCCTGACAGAGACGGGACTCAAGATTGTTGAGCTGAATGTAGGCTCTCGCATTGGGGGGTGGTGGATCAACTGGATGGACGGGCAGTACCGCAAACAACCAGAACTCGCACCATTTTTTCGAGATGTGGCCTGTGAAACGAGGAACATCCCGTACTGGTGTATGGAATTTGTTGTTAGATCAGTAATTGAGAAACGATTACAAGCGCAGGGTAGTGTCAATGTGTTGATGATCGTTGAGCCCACGTTTATGGAAATCGCCGAAGGATTGGCAAAAGTGTATTTCGATCAAGCGCTGGACAAGTACGGATGCGCCGGATCGATGCAGTTTGCAACGTCGTTCGACGTACTGGAATTTCGGTCCGACATTGTTTGGTCCAATGGCTTGCGGCTCAGTGCTCTGCTCTTCGCCAACAATGAGGGCCTGTTGCCACCGCAGCAACTGTACCGGAGTTGTTTCGCCAATCAAATTTTTTGGCCGGACGATCCCCTCTACAACATCCTTGCCGACAAGCGGTCTCTGGCTGTTCTCAAGAATCAGAGAGACAACGCTGCCTTCAGCGACGCCGACCGGGCAACGATTGACCAATTCGTGCCGTGGGGCGCGGCTCTCTCTCCTCAGCAAGTCTTTTTTGAAGGCAAGAAGCAAGATCTTCGGACGTTGGTCACTTGTCAGCGGGACAAATTTGTCATCAAGGTGGCAAGAGGCTCGCAGGGAGATGATGTTTTCGTAGGAAAGCACCAGCCTGCTGATGACTGGCAACGCATTGTAGATCGCGCATTCTCAGAAGGCGGCTGGTTGGTGCAGGAGTGTTGCTTGTCGTTGCCATTCTATGGCCAAACCGACGAAGGGGGGTTCGGCGAGTTTGATGTGATATGGGGGGTGTTCGGTTTCGGAGATTCATATGGAGGGTGTTGGTTGAGGCTAATGCCCAAAGACGCTGGTGATGGAGTAATCAATTGTGCGAAGGGTGCGGAAGAAACGATCGTCTATGAGGTAGCCGAATAGGCGCGCTTGCTGCTTGACTGCCTACGTGGCATTGAAAAGCACGTTAACGCGTTGAATGCCAGGTTCTATCAGGTGTTCCCAAAGTCCCGAGTTCAGAAAGTGGATACAACGGGAAAGTCGGCTCGTGATAAAAGGAAGGGCATATCATTGCCTCTGCGCGCAAAGATTCTGTCTTACGCGGCGCAGATTTTCGGGTCGCCTTTTATCGCAATACTTACAAGCACTCCTTGCGCCTAGGGCGACTACGCGGCGTCGTAACCTGGGATTGTTTCCGTGACCTTGATTCGGAAATCGGGACCGTCGCCACGCCGCAGACTCACCGCCATCAGATGATGATTGCTAGGCTCGATTAACTGAAACTGCCAGTCACTCGCTACGTCGAGCAAGACGGAGCTAAAGCCGATACGGATCGGTGCCGCCTGCTCGAGTTCGAAAGAGAATTGTTCCAGCGGAATCGACAAACCCATGCCACGTGCCTTGATGTACGACTCTTTCAGGGTCCAAAGTTCGAAGAAGCGTCTGCGCTGCCGCGACTGCGGTAGCGCTCGCAGTGCCAACAATTCGGACTCCGAAAAATAGCGATCGACAAGATCCAGCACTTCCTCACTGCGGTCGGTTTCTTCCACATCCACTCCGGCCTCTATGTCGCGTGCGACCAGACAAGCAGCTAGGCTCGGTACGTTTGACAAGTTGAAGCGAAGCGACTCGAACGCCAAGGGCGCGACGATCTGCGGTCGGCCGAACTCGTTGGCACCAAAGCGCCATGCCTTGGGCGGTACATCGACGTAGCGCGACAGGGTGAGCCTGCAAAGTGCCCTGGTCAGCAAGTATTCTTGCTTGAGATGGTCGAAGCGAAAACGCTCCATGCGCGCAATTTCTTCATCGACAAGCAGCGATTGATACAACGCCAGACGCGCCGGCGTACAGGATCGCTCTGTCCAGGCATACCAAAGATGCGCCTCCCCCGGAGCAAGTGCTTCGATCGGATCGGGAACGCATATGCCGTTGACGTTCACGATCGCACCCCGGCTGCCGCTATGTTGTAGCCATAAACTTCGAAGCCCGATGAATCCATCCGCATGACGATATCCGCTGACTAATGGGATGGGATGGGATCCATCAGGTTGAGAGCATTGAGTCCAAAACCCTTCCAGTCGAATCCGAGACTTCGCCCCGCCAGGTCGATCATTCGCGCTCCCGGTTTTCAGCTCTCAGCGCACGATCCTGCTAAGCAAAAGCTGCTACGAGCTTTCTCACTCCCGAGCCCGGCGTCCAATTGTTTACCGCGTGAGTCCAAGTCATATTGTTAGCTATAACGAAATCGCCGGGTTTCAATTTGTGGGTAATCTTGCTCTTGAATAATTCATCGTATTTGCTTCCAAAATGTCCGATCCGAAATTCTGCATCGTCGTCCAATTTTTCAACTGGTATACCATCCGGCGAAATTCTGAGCATATCTTGACTTACCAGAAACTGGTGAAACTCATGCAATGAATCGAGATCAAGAGTTTCTATCGTGGTCCAATAAGCAAAGAGCTCTCGTTGCAGTATTTGAGAATATGTCTTCCTGGGTTTCGCTAGAACCTTGTACAAAGAGAAGACTGGATTGATGGATGTCTTCGATATTATCTCATCGTCCTCTTTCAACGTGTCTTCTGGCATATTGAGCCGGAGCATCACTTTCGCTTGTCGTATTTCACTTGGAGTCAATTCTCTTGTGGATTGACCTCTCTTAACTTTCTCCTTCAAAGTCTGCCAAAGCCTGGTGGATTGGCTGGTATTCATGAGAATTGTCTCGCCCCCGTCAGTACTGTTCTCGTAACAATAGAAGGAAGCAAGTTGCAAATTGGCAAAACTACCCCCTTCAGAATGCGGACAGACAATCTGATAGTCCTCGCGCTTGTTTACGGACATGTAGTATTTTCCAACGTTCTCACGATGGCCCAGACTTGATGCAAGTGCAGCTTGCAAGTTCAAGGAGTCGCTTAATCCAAATTCTTGCGCAATGGAAAACATCAAGCCACTCGCTTCCTCTGGCGTCAAGCCTTGTACTAACGCTACCTGATCTTTTCTAAGTGAATCGGAAATAATATCTTCGCTGCGAACAATTTCGTCGCGCGTCAAGGTAACCAACCGGCTTCGATCTTCCGGAATACCTATGTTGCTCTTGGCCAATGCGGAACCAAGATTGTCTTGTATGTTGATCATGTCAATTCATTGCTGTCGGGTTAAACGCCTTCTGCTGGTCCCGAGATTGTCTTGTGTGGTGTCGACATGATCTAGAATTGGAACCGAGCAAGGATTATGTCGCGACAATCCGATAGAGGGGTCGCATTCATATGAAGCGTCACGAGCTCTAAGAGCAACGCTACATTCATCTTGCCGTGCTAGCGATCTCCGCGCAACATCCCGAACACGGCAACATAACCTCCAGCATTTGATTGGCCATAGAGCAGACCCAACACGAATGTCGCAAACCATGAGCTGACATTGGCGACTGATAGCGCCGAGTCCATGCAAGCGGACTTCCCGCTCTGCGCCTTGGGTGCCGATGGCGTGTTGGAAGCAGGAAAGATTTGTGTCGAGTACCCACGTCGGAGCAACCTTATGGTTAGCGTTAACAATTATTTCAGGACCATTCTAGTGTCCACGCTTCTATCCGCATCGCCGTTGGCGGCTGGGAAGAACACCACAATCGTCGATGACGCTGCCTATACGCATGCTCAGCAGCTTGTGGAGATAGAACCAGGGCGAAAGCTCAATCTTTACTGCACTGGGAAGGGTTCGCCAACCGTCGTGTTCGACTCGGGAGTTACCGGTGAGACTGTTGGATGGGCTTTGGTTCAGCCGGTAATCGCCGCGCATACGCGCGCATGTTCTTACGATCGAGCCGGCACCGGTTTCAGCGATCCAGGGACTCGGACTGGAACGAGCGCGAATATTGTCGATGATCTGCACCGGCTGTTGATTGCCGCGTCGATCGCGCCCCCGTATATCCTCGTAGGCCACTCGTACGGCGGCATGAATGTCAGGCTCTACAAGGATCTACATCCAACCGAAGTGGTCGGCATGGTGCTTGTTGATCCTTCGCATGAAGATTGGATTGAAAGAATCTGGAAATTGGACGTCCTTCAGCGCCCATACGAGAAGACAAGCGGCTTTGAGTCGTTTTGGCAGGGCGAACGAGAATGTGTCATTGCAGCGGCGGTTGGCTTCGTCAAGGGAACGAAGCTTTACAGGCAATGTGTTCCTGCGCCCGACCCGCGCCTCAGCGACGCGATCAATGCTGCCTATTTGAAAACGCATTTGTCGCTTGGCTATCAGCAGGCCCAACTGACCGAAGACGAAAATCTCCATTTCGCCAGTTCTGATCAGATTCGCGCCGCACGCATTTGGTACGGCGACATGCCGCTGATCGTGCT
>Ga0105248_10005906_pt1 | contig 13461 bp, 10 predicted proteins | sample KBSS34metaG_FD_81524 | JGI IMG/M metagenome (GOLD analysis project Ga0105248, IMG submission 81524) | Switchgrass rhizosphere microbial communities from Kellogg Biological Station, Michigan, USA - KBS S3-4 metaG | ecosystem: Host-associated > Plants > Roots > Rhizosphere > Soil | place... | reverse complement strand
GCATCGGCTTCTCGGCGTCGGTGCGGGTAACCAAAGACGAACCGTACGGGCGCACGCTGAACACCACCGGGCTGACGCAGGGTGCCATCACGCTGACCGTCGAGCCGCAGGGCACGTTCTTCTATTCAACCGTCACGCTGGTGGACCTGCGGTTCGCGAAGTCCGTGAACCTGGGCAAATCGTGGGGCAAGCTCGAGGGTCTGGTCGATATCTTCAACCTCAACAACTCTTCAGCGATCCTGAGTACCAACAACCAGACCGGCGCATCCTTCAACAGCGTGCTTACAACCGTCAACCCGCGCATCGCGAGGCTCGGCGTGCGCTGGACGTTCTAGCGAGGGGTCAATCATGTGATTGGGGATCACCACCCGAGGCCACCGAGATCACCGAGATAGGCAGAGACCGCTTTTGCGGCTCGGTGTGCTGCCCAGAAACGAACCGCAGAGCGCGCGGAGCACGCGGAGAATTCTTTGGGTTTTCCTCGGCGATCTCTGCGGCCTCTGCGGTGGAACGTCATTTTCATGCGACGGGGTGAGCCCCGTTCATGACGCTCGGTGGTTGATTTGAACCTGACCCGGTAGCTTGGGAGGATTGATGAGACGGCTGACTCGATGGGGCCCGTCGGTGCGCCGCTGCGCACTGGGCGTGGCGTCGTTTGCCTATGCGCTTGCCGGATTGCTGTCGCTGACTGGCGAGGCCGGGCAGCCGCGATCCGTCGCGGACGGCGTCTACTCGGCCGCTCAGGCTACGCGAGGCCGTCAGATCTACCAGGTTCAATGCGCGGAGTGTCACGGCAATACGATGGAAGGCGCCAGCGGTCCGCCGTTGGCCGGGGAGAATTTCCTGTCCAACTGGAGCGCGCGTCCGCTGTCGACGCTCGTCGACAAGGTGCAGAAGACGATGCCCTTCAATCAACCGGGCAGTCTGACCACGCCGCAATCGATCGACCTTGCGGCGTATATCCTCCAGACCGGGACGTTTCCGGCCGGACAAGCCGAGCTGGGCGCCGCCATGCTGGCGCAGATCGCCTTCCCGACGAGGCGAAGCTCGCCGGCGCCGGCGGCTGTCAGCGCCGGCGGCACGTCCCTTCCTCCGCCGGAAGGCAACCTCGCCGAGTTGATGAGAGCCATCGCGTTTCCGAACTCCAATATCATCTTCAACCTCCAGCTCAAGGATCCGGGCACCCAACCCAAGAAGGCGACGGCCGCGGCACCGTTCGACTACGTCGAATGGGGATCCACGGTGTATGGCGGATGGCTGGCTGTCGATCAGGCGGCGGTAGCCATCACCGAGTCGGCCGCGCTGTTCTTGACTCCCGGACGCAAGTGCCAGAACGGCAGGGCCGTGCCCGTGGATCGCGCCGATTGGAAGCAGTACGTGGCGGCGCTCGTGGACGCGGGAAAGCTCGCGCATCAGGCGTCACAGGCGAGGAAATTCGAGGCGTTCGGCGAGATCAGCGAGAAACTGAACGACGCGTGCGCGAACTGCCACAAGGTCTATCGCGACAAGGGCGGCACCGAGGGGAGCGGAACCACGCGATGTCAATGAACCGCGAGAAGCCTGTGACCAACACGACGATCGACGCAGAGACCGCAGAGCCCGCTGAGAGAAACTATGAACAGTCTCTGCGATCTCAGTGCCCGGCGTTGACACGTCGTCTTCATCACATGCTCTTCGAGTAGGAGGACACATCATGCGGCGGATTGCAGTCGTCACGGCGGTGTTGCTCCTGTTGGTGTCCGGGCCATCCTTCGCCCAGGAGTGGATCCAGTACGCCAGCAAGGCCGACCTGTTCGGCGTCAACTTCCCGAGCGAACCGAAGGTGCAGAACATCACCTACACCACCGAGTTCGGCATCAGCCTGCCAGGTCACGTCTACAGCGCCGACAGCGGGACGAGTCACTACTCGGTCACCGTAGTCGACTACGCGGACGCGGAGAAACTTCACGCCGCGAAAGCCGCCCAGTGCAAGAAAGATGGTGGCGAGAGCGACGCCTGCGCCAACGACTTCCGTGGTGACGTGCAGGGGTCAATCGTCAACGCCTCGTGGCGATTCATCCAGAGGAACACCAAGGTCACCTACTTCGCCTGGGCCGTGACGGACAATGTCGAGGGTCAGCGGCTGCAGCTGACCAACCCTGACGCGTCGAGGACCTTCGCGGCGATCTACCGGCACGGGACCCGTCTCTACATCCTCGAAGGCACCGTGCCGAAAGGGGCGCCGGCCCCAGGCCTGTTCCAGCAATCGATGATGTTCCTCGATGAAGAGGGCAAACCCATTCGCTATCGCTCGCTGTATACCACCGGTTACTCGGAAGCCTGGAAATTCCCGGCGCCGGAGCCGGCGCGGACCGGGCCGCCGCCACGTCCCCAATAGTTCGCCTGAGCGGACGTCCGGCGCACGCGCCGGACGGTTATCGTGTGATGTGAGGAGGAAATCATGCTCACCAGATCCGTGAGTCTTGCCGTCATGTGCGCAGTGTTCGCCGTCGTGCCGATGCGTGCCCACCATTCCCACGGCAATTACGAAGTCTCGAAATGGACCACCATGGAGGGCACGGTCAAGGAGCTCCACCTGCTCGTTCCCCATTCATGGGTCTATCTGGACGTCAAGGATGCGAAGGGAGAGACGACGACCTGGGCTCTCGAAGCCACCGGGCCGTCCGGCCTGACCAAAGTCGGCATCAAGCGCGAAGACGTGAGGCCGGGCGACGCCATCAAGATCCGCTGCCACCTGCTCCGGGACGGCTCCAACGGCTGCCTGCTCGGATTCGTCACGCCGATGCATGGCGATATGGCGCGAGGGCACGGAGTCGAGAAAGACTGGGACGGCGACGGAGGCGCGGGTTATTCCGCGGCTGACCCCGTGGCGACGCCAAGGTGATGAGACGTGGGACGGGGGAAGATGACGTTCAACCGCAGAGGCCGCAGAGATCGCCGAACAAGAACCTGAGCGATTCTCTGCGTGCTCCGCGTGCTCTGCGGTTCATCTTCTGAGCAGATCCCCGAGATCACCAGATAGAACCGCCCTTCCGCCTCGGTGTGCTCGGTGTCCTCGGTGGTTGATTTTAGACTGACGTGCACTTGGTTTCAGGAGACTGCGATATGTCGCACAAACGTTGCGTCAGGTTGATGCTGTCAGCGATGGGCGTTGCGATCACGCTCGTGGGCGCGCGCGCCTACGCCCAGACGAACGGCAAGGCGGCCGACTCGCTGCCCAACCCGTATCGAGTCGTCGAGAATTACTTCAAGCTTCCCGAAGGAAGAACCCTCGGATCGACCCCTGCCATCGACATCGATCGCGACGGCCGCAGCATCTGGGTGTTCGAGAGATGCGGCAAGGGGAGTGGCGGCACGCCGTGCGTGGATACGCACGTCGCACCGATCCTGAAGTTCGATGCCGGCGGTTCGCTCGTGAAGAGTTTCGGCGATGGGATGTTCGTCAATCCGCACGGCCTCCATGTGGACAGCGAGGGCAACGTCTGGGTCACCGACGGAGGCGCGAAGGACGGCAGGGGCCAACAGGTCTTCAAATTCAGCCCTGACGGCCGCGTCCTGATGACGCTCGGCAAGGCGGGAGCCGCCGGAGATGGTCCGGACACCTTCAATCAACCATCCGATGTCCTGGTTGCGCCGAATGGAGTCGTGTTCGTCGCCGACGGTCACGGCGGGAATTCGAACGCCAGGATCGTGAAGTTCTCGAAAGACGGGAAGTTCCTCACGACGTGGGGCAAGAAGGGCTCGGGCGCCGGCGAGTTGGACACGCCACACGGGCTCGCCATGGACTCGAGCGGCCGGCTTTTCGTCGCCGATCGAGGCAACAGCCGGATCCAGATCTTCGACCAGGAGGGCAAGGTTCTCGCCGAGTGGAAACAATTCGGACGGCCGAGCGGAATCTACATCGACAAGAACGACACGCTATACGCGGCCGACAGCCAGTCGGACGAGAAAACGAACCCCGGGTACAGCCGAGGCATCAGAATCGGAAGCGCCAAGGACGGCAAAGTCACGGCGCTGGTGCCCGATCCTGATCCGGACGGCACCGGCGAAGGCGTCGCGGCCGACGGCAGCGGCAACGTCTACGGCTCGTTGACGGCCAGGCAGACGCTGAAACGATACGTCAAGCGATAGGGCGGACCGGAGATGTGGCGAGCCTGGGGAGCATGTAAATAGATCGCTGCCGAACAGGCAAACCACACAGAACACAAAGCGTTCACGCCCGAGCCTGGCGCGAAGGCGATGGCGCCGACACCGAAAACTTCAACCCGCAATACCCGGGGGATGCCAGGCGAGCCGCTCCGCTTTCAGCTAAACTTCCTGGAGAAGAGGAGGTAGCTGATGTCCATCCAACGCTCGCTTTCAGCAATGTTCTGCGCGCTTGCGCTGTCGGTGGTTCCGGCGTTCGCCCATCACGGCTGGGGCGGCAATGCGACCGAGGAGTTCGAAATCACGGGGACTGTCGAAACCCCCATCAGCCTCGCCGGACCGCACGCGACGATGAAGATCAAGGCCAAGGGTCAGGTGTGGGACCTCACGCTTGCGCCGCCGGCGCGAACGTCCAGCGCCGGGCTCGCCGAAGGCCTGATTCCTGTTGGCGCGCAAGTAACTGTCCACGGTCACCGCAACAGCGATCCCAAGCGCTTCGAGATCAAGACCGAGCGTGTGACCTGGAACGGCCGCACGTTCAACGTCTACCCGGATCGCAGCTAGCAGGACGGCTGACACACGCATCTGACATGGCAGCCCCGAGCCATTTGCCAGCAGGCCGGCCTTCTTCAGCGGCCTGTTAGGAGCGGATCCGAACCCATTGTCCGGCCTGCTGGCGTGGATCGAAGCCTCCGCGCTCGGGCACCTGATGCGCGGATCGGGCGTCTGGGCCTACGGCATCGTCAACCTGGTGCACATTCTGGGTGTGGCCTCGCTTTTCGGCTCGGTGCTCCTGCTCGACCTCCGTCTGTTGGGTGCCTGGCGACGCGTTCCGCTCGCGGCGCTCGCCGGGCCCGTCGTACCGATCGCCAGCGCCGGGTTCGTGGTCGCCGCGATCAGCGGCGTGTGCCTGCTCTCGACGAACGCCACGCAATACGTCGGCAATCCTTTTCTGCTGATCAAGTTCCCGGCCATTGGGCTGGGCCTTGTCAACGTGGCGATCCTCAACTCGCTGCAAGCCTGGAAGACGCGCGGCACCCGGGAGCCGACGATACGAGAGCAGCGCCAGTTGGCGGTGGCGGGGGGCCTATCGCTCGCCTCATGGCTGACGGCGATTGGCGCCGGGCGAATGATCGGCTATTGGTGAATCGACAGCCGTACTGTAAATCTCTTCAGGTGGGCCGCGATCAGGCGAGGGATTCGGGGTTAGGGGTGGGATTGGCAGGATTCCAATCGCCAATCCCTGCGCTGTGCTTGCGGTAAATCAGAACGGAAAGCGGCGCTACGGTCTATTCGCCTTGTTCGCGGCTTCCTCTTCGTCACGGACGGTACTGAGGGTGTTTTCCATCGAGTAGTTACCCTCGTGGCAGGCGTATTCGAACAACGGACCGCCGGCTTTCTTCATCGGGATTTCGCCGGACCAGGGTCTCGTGAACGTTTGCGGATCGTCGACGGTGAACTGGTAGAGGAGCGTGTCGCCGTCTACGCGGGTGAAGCGTTCGACCACATGCAGATTCTCGCCGGATCCCCTGAAGTTGGTCTTGTCGGTAAAATTCGTGGTCTCGACGACCAGGGTGTTACCTTCCCACCGGCCGCGCGAGTCGCCCAACCACTGGCGGATCTTGTTCGAGAGATGCGGGCGCGCATCGAGCGGGATGATGCGGGCGTCGTGAATCATCTCGACGAGGATCACGACGTGCTCCGGCGTCTGCACGATCTGATAGTTGTTGTTGTAGCCGGCTGGGAGCATCGGCGGCACCGCCGTCCCCCGCACGATGCAGCGATCGGCCAGTGACGTGCTTTCGGCCCCGTCGGCGGGATGCAGCCGCCTGTTTTCCGCACGAACGGCTGCTTTCTGCTGCGCCTCAGGCGTCAGCGGCGGCACCCGGCCGTCGCGCGGATCGACCACGAGCGAGGTTCGCCTGGTCGACACGATGTTCGTGCCGCGGTCCCACCACGCGGCGTTGTAGCCGACGGCAAGGTCGGCGTCCGCATTGCTGTCGCGCCGGTCCGCATCGTTTCGTTGCCGCGCCTGTTTTTCGAAAACGGCCGCTTCCTCTTGAGTAAAAAATTCCTTTCCCGCGAGGTCGGCGGGACGCTCGAGCGGCGTCATCGTGGCGTTCGTCCAGACGCCCTGCAGATCCCGCTGGCTGTCGACCGGGCGCGGAGCCCTGACCGACGGGGCCTGGCCCACCAGGGATGCCGGCACCTGGACGGCGATCGCGATCGCGACGGCACCCATGAAAGCGATGAATCTGCAGCTCATCGGATCCACCTTCCAAAAACCAGGGCCATGAAAAATCGATCAATCATCGCATGCGACTCGAGCCACGGTCCGGCTGAAGCCGTACCGTGGCTCGAGTGCTCAATTCGCCACCCTGGTCAGGGACGGCCGCAGCGCGGCACGGTCGACCTCGGCGCCCTTGATGTACATCTTTGCAATCCGCTGCGTGTTCGTGATGTCGTCGAGCGGATTGGCGTCGAGGACGAGAAAATCGGCTTCCCTGCCCGGCGCCAGCACGCCCATCTGGGTGAGCTTCATGTACTCGGCCGGACGGCTCGTCGCCGAGACGATGACCTGCATCGGCGTCATCCCCGCCTTGACCATGCTTTCCAGCTCGTGCTGTTCCGACATGCCGAACAGGTGATCCTCGAGGCCGGTGTCGCAGCCGAGCGTGATCCTGGCGTTGGCCCTGGCCAGCCGCGCCAGACTGCGCTGGAGGATGCCGTACTGCGTGCGGGTTCGTTCGACCGCCGCGGGATCCCGCTTCTCATATGCCTTTCTCATCCGCGCGATGACCGGCGGCGAGGTCGACTCCTGCAGCAGCCTGGTCAGCGGATCGCCGTCCTGCAGCCAATGCGGCAGCTCCGCGTAGGTATTCCATTCCGGACTGAGATTGGGCTGGACGTAGACGTTGTGCTGCACGACGGCCGCCACGAGCGGGTCATCCATCTCCTTGTCGCGAACGAGGTGGACCAGGGCGTCGACGCCGGCATTCACGAGCTCGACGGCGTCGGTGTAATAGAAGACGTGCGCGTTGACCTGGAGGCCGTGCTTATGGCCCTCGTCGATCACCGCCCGGAACAACGCGGGCGACAGCCGAGGCGCGCGGCCGTTTCGATCGTCCACCCAGATCTTGACCAGGTTCACCTTCTTGGCGGCGAGCTCCTGAACGGCCTTCCTGGCTTGCTCCTCGGTCGTCACCTCATACGCGATTCCGGCGTAAGCCGCGCCGCCAGGTCCGGCGTTCGGCGCACCAATGCCGCGGCCCGCAATGTGCAGGCGCGCCCCGCCCAGCCTGCCAGCCTGCTGGTCGGCCCGGATCTGGTAGGTGACGTCTCCCTTTTCAATGCCTTGTGATTGGACCGCCGCTACGCCGAAATACAGCGCACGGTTGAGATCGTCGATGATGTTTTCGCGCGTGAAGTTGTCGGCGCTATAAGTGAGGCCTCGCTGGAAGCCGGGATGCCCATGGGCGTTGATCAAGGTGGGCATCACCGTCTTGCCGGTCAGGTTGATGCGCGCGGCCCCGGCTGGCGCGGCCAACTCGCCCTTCTTGCCGACCTTTGTGATCGCGCCGTTCTCGACAAGAAATGCCGAATCGGTAATCGGTGCGCTACCGTCGCCGCTGATCAGCCGCGCGCCCTCGTAGAGCGCCGCGGGCGCCGATCGGTTGGTCTGGGTCTGCACCGGCTGAATCGAGTTTGCGGCGGCGAGTGCCGCAAACACAGAAAAGGCGATCACCTGTCGCAACATTGATATGCCCTTGACATCATGGCCGACGGCTGACGGCTAATCTAACCTAGCTGTCGGACCGATCCCGATGTATCACGGTCCGGCTGAAGCCGGACCGTGACAGCTAACGGCCGATGGGCAACGGCCGGGGCTGGATCCTCGCCAGCCATCAGCCATTCGCCATCAGCCATTAACCTTTACCCGTCAGCCACGGTTGTCGTCGAATTCCTAGAACGTAAGGTTCGCGCTGAACTGAACCATCGGGCCATCCTGCAGCAGCGACGGTTGCAGCCACAATGGACCGTAGGTGGTATTGAGCGTCGAGCTCGCACTGCCGTTGAAGAGATTGTAGATGTTGAAGTTGCCCTGCAGGCGGGCCCGTTCCCCAATCGAGAATCGTTTGGCCACGCGCAGGTCGAGCCGGGTCAAACGATCGTCATACATCGTCTGCGGCGCGATGAGCGGAATCGTGGCCGTGGACGTGCACGAAAGGCTGGCCCCGCACGCAGCCAGGTTGCGGCCGAGCGACGGCACAATCTGGGCGTTGGTTGCCGCGTAGCTTGCCGTAATGGTTGGCCCTGAAATGTTCTGGAACACTGCGCTCACCACGAAGTCGTGCGGCAGCGGCAAGGCGATGTAGCCCTTGAACTGCGTCTGGCCCTTGAACGGCGTGACGATCCTGCAGATCGACTGGCCGTTGATCGTCGTGCGGGTGAATGGCACCGGCGTGGAGAGGATGCCAGCCCCCAGCCCAGCCAGGTTGCCGGGAAGGCCGGCCGTGGACGCGCCGGGAGAGTCCACATCGAAGCAGGCGTCGTTCACGCTGCGCCCGGTGTCCACGCCGCCACCGAGCTGCATGCCCCCACCAAGCCGGGCGTTGAGCGTGACGTTGAAGAAGTCGTTGACGCGCGCCATCTTCCCGAAGTGATCGGCCTGCGTCACGACGCTGTTGACTTGACCGAACTTCGCCGGCGTGACGTCGTAGAGGTCGCAGACCTGGTAGCCGCCACCGCCGGGCAGGCGCGCATCGCTCGGCGCGGTGACGCAAAACGGATTGAAGTCGGCGGGGGTCACGAGCGTGTTGTCGGTGACGAGAAAGCTACCGAACCAGTTGCGGTAGTAGCCGCCGCTGATGGAGACGCCCGGACGGAGTTGATGCTGCACCTCAGTTGTGAAATCCCAGTTGTAGCCCCGGTTGCCAACCCCAGTCAGGGCGTCGTCGGCATAGCGCGTGGTCACGCCGATGCCGCCGAAGTTCTGATTCGCCAGCGGCCCGCATTCGCCGTTCAACGCCCGATTCGCCAGGTCGCAGTCCGGGATGAAATTCCCGTTCACGTCACCCCAGGTCCGGCTGACCGAGTTGATCGATGCCTGGACCGGGTTGTTCGGCAGCGTGATCGTCCCAATCGCCGCCTTCGAGACGTATCGACCCAGCGCCACCTTGAGTGCGGTCCGGCCGGTGCCGAAGAGGTCGATCGCCGCGCCGACGCGCGGATCGACATCCTTCCACAGCGGGACGTTGCTCACCTCAGCGAAGGTGCGAGCGGGCACCCATCCGTTCGGAGTGGCCGGCGTACTCTGCGGCGGCACGTAGCCGTTGTAGTACTCGTAGCGGAGCCCGTAGGTGAGCGTGAGTCGCGACAGCGTCCACTGATCCTGCGCAAAGAATCCGTAATCGTGGTTCTGGGCGCTCAGTTCGTACGGCGTCGCCCATTGGACGAGGCTGACCGGCACGCCATTCCTGAACGTGTAGTCCAGATTATGGGTGCCCGCTTCGAAGCTTTGCCGCAAATAGATTTGCTCGAGCTGAAACCCCGCTTTGAACGCATGGCTGCCGGTGACGTAGGAGGCGGAAAAGCGTTCGCTGATGCGCGGCACGGATTGAGTCGGAGAGTAGGTGACGGGCGACGTGGCCGTCCCCGAGTTGTAGCGCATGCCGGTTGATTGCTCGAATATGGAAATGTCGTCAGGCGTCACCTCCGGCTGGCGGTATGTCGGCCAGCTGCCATCGGCCCGCGACGCGCCGGCTTCGAACAGGAGCCTGCTGGTGACCGGCGCGTTCCAGGTGATCTGATAGAGACCGGCCGGATGGAGCTTATAGCTGAAGAAGGCTTCCGGCGCATTGAGCGAGCCGCTCGCCGTGAGCGCCGGACAGTGGCAGTCCCGTTGAGGATCGGCGAAGAAGTTGAACTTGCTCTTCTCGCCGGCCTTCACGGTCACGCGCAGGGCCTTGGACTCGTACCATTCCTTGGCGAAGCCAGGCCGGCTGAAATCCGGCGTGTACTGATACCACTGCGCCGTACCTTGATTCAGGTTGTAGAACTTGTTGGCGGCCTGCCGCTCGTTGCCCCATTCACGAAACGAGCCGAAAAACCACAGCAGGTCTTTCTTGATCGGACCGCCCAGATTGACACCCGAATCGTAGATGTAATTGAGCCGGTTGACGCTTTTGAGGCCCCGAGCCACGAGGTCGTCGCTCAAGTTGTCGGTCATCAGGTTCTTGCCGGAGTAGAGACCGTTGACGCCTCCGCTGAATCGATTGCCGCCCTCCCTGGGAATCATGTTCACGATGGCGCCGTCGGCGTTGCTGTCGGCGGTGATCCCGGTGGTCGACAACACGAGCTCGGTCACGGTCTCCGCGTTGGCGTTGTACCCTTGATTCCCTGACGCATGCTGGATCCCCATGCCGTCGAACTGGACGTTCGTGCCCCCCTTGCCGTGATACGTGCCGCCGATCTGGCCCGCGTAGGCGCCGGTGACGTCGAACCCTTCGTTGCCGCGAAACCCGGGCGTCAGCGCGACGAGGTTGTTCAGGTTCTTCACGCTACTCGGCAGCGCGTTGAGCAGGTCGCTCGAGACCACGGTCTGTTTGCGGGCATTCCGTGTGTCGACCAGCGGGGACTCGCCCGTCACCGTGATGGTCTCCGAGACCGCTCCGACCTGGAGATCCGCGTTCACCGTCGCCGTGAACCCCGACGGCAGCTCGATGCCGTCCCGCTTGAAGGCGTTGAAGCCGGTGAGCGAAAAGGTGACGACGTAGGGGCCGGGGCGCAGATCGACGATGTTGTAACGGCCCTCGCTGTCGGTGACCACACTGCGCACCTTTTCGATGAGCGCCGGACTGGCGGCTTCCACGGTGACGCCCGGCAGAACCGCTCCCGAAGAGTCCTTGACGACGCCCGCGATCCCGCTCGCGGTCGCCTGTTGCGCAGACGCAGCCCCTGATAGCAGCAGCGCGCACATGACGATCAGACCCACCCGTACGATCGTTCGCACCATAGTCTTCATCCTCCTACCACGCTCTTTTGGCTCGTTCCGAGTTGCCGACACGACGTTTGACCGCAGCGCTGACAACGATCGCCGGGAATTCCTTGGCGGTTCTTGTCTGCGAATTCTGCGGCCTCTGCGTTGAACGTCGTATTTCTTACACGCTCTCAAGGCCTCAAGACATATTCCGGTGCTCTCGTGTTTTCCCCCTTGAAGCAGCAGTTTCCCAGGAAGTTCGGCCGGTACGGATTGCTGAAGCTGTTGTTGCCTGGCGGGATCGCGCCGACCTTCGCCGGACCGTTGATGCGCGCGAGCACCCGGTCGCGCGCCTGCTCGATCTGGCGCAGCAGCCGATCGATGTCCCAGCCCACGAGCCGCCCCCGCCAGAACACGACCTTCCCCGCGATGAAGACGTCGCGAACGTGTCTCGGGTTCATCATCGTCACGATCGTGCCGGGCACATTGTTCATGGGCCAGGTGTTGATGTTGCGCGCATCGAGCACGACGATGTCGGCCTCCTTGCCGGGCGTGAGCGTGCCGACCTTGTCGAGGATACGGTTGGCGGCAGCCCCGGCAATCGTGGCCATCTCGATCACCTGACGAGAGGTGACCAGTTGCGGGACCGGCAATCCACCCGGGTTGCTTTCTGGAAAGGCGAGATCGTTGGCCAACGCGCGCTGCAGGCAATAGGCGCCCCGCATCAGCGAAAACGGATCGGTCGTCATGTTGGTGTCGACGTCGGGGCTGAGGCTGGGCAGGATGCCGTGATTGAGCGCCTCCTGAAGCGGAGGCATCCCGTGCCTCATCTGCATCTCGATGAGGATGGCGATCGAGGCATGAACGCCCCTGTCGCGGCAGATGTCCCACGCTTTCGACTGACCATTGGTCGGGTAGCCGGATGGCCCGGCACCGATCTGGGCAAGAGACGTGTCCTGCCATCGCGTGCAGTGCACGAAGGTGACGTCGGACCAGTCAGTGCCGTTCCGGGAGTCCGCGGCTGCGTCGATGACCAGCTTGGGGTTGCCGACGTTGTGGTTGTTGATCAACGCGCCGAACGAGCGTCCCAGTTGCCAGCCCGTGTACTGGGCGCCAGGGAAAGCCGGACCTGGACCGCCGGCAAACCCCAGCGTCACCAGTTGGTCTTTCGAGCTGAAGTAGGTCTTCGCGAGGCGGCCGATCCCCTTCGTCGTGTCATTCATCGCCCCTGGGGCTTCATAGGGAATGCCCTGGGCGCTCCGGTCGGTCCCGCCGCTGTAGTCGAAGACCATCCGGCGGCCGGAGTCCATCAGCCCCTTGATCATCGCGTCGGTGTGCTCGGGGGTGTGATTGGCCTGCGAGGTATCCGTGCCACAGGTGATGCCCTCGCTGATCTCACTCAGGCAGGCCACGAGCTCCGAGATGTAGCAATCCTCCGGGTCGTACGGAACCCGCCCCAAATCCCAGATGAACTGGTTGGGATTGTTCGGACTGGCGATGCGGCCCGCGGTCCAGATGTTCTGGACAACCGACCCATAGGTTTCCATCGGCCACGCGCCTGCCAGGATGCCGTCGCCGATGACGCTGCGCTGCAGGGTCTCGTATTGATGATGGTGGGTGGTAATGAAGCCGGGCATGACGATGGCGCCCGAGCAGTCGACGACTTCGGCGTCGCCGGCGGAAATGTTGGGTCCGATATCGGCAATCAACTTGCCGTCGATGAGGACGTCGGCCTTCTCGAAATCGCCCACTTTCGGATCGAGACTGAGCACCACGCCGCCGCGAAGCAGGATCCGCCGTCTGCGGCCGTCGCCGACAAGGTCCTGGGGATCCCCGGCGGCCGAACGCGTCCCGGCGAACTGCGCCGGGGCCACAACTGCGCCGGCGAGCCCCGCCGCGCCGACCGTCAGAAAATCACGACGAGAAGGACGGCTTTCGACTGCCGGCTCTTCCACGCACTCGGGGGCATCGGCGCCGCCGCCAGCCGTTGGAAGAGGTGGACGCGAGGGACTCGTAGCCATGGTCGGGCCCTATTAGAAGAAAAGACGAGAGGGTATCGGGCGCTCAGTATAGTGACGTCGTGGGTATTGTCCAAGGAAAGTTTGAGCGCGGATGCAGACGTGGGAGTCCTGCACCAAGCGATTGGATCGGTAGCTGCCGATCGGGACGATCGTGCGTAACGCGAACCGATCAGCGCTCGGTGGCGCTCGGTTCCGCCGCCTGTCGATCCTCCGATCGCGAGGCCGAGAGGATATTCGACATCGCGTTGTTTCCCTCGTGACAGGCGTACTCGAAGATCCGGTAGTCGGGATCGCGTCTCAGGGGGAATGCGGCCG
>Ga0105248_10005905_pt1 | contig 13462 bp, 13 predicted proteins | sample KBSS34metaG_FD_81524 | JGI IMG/M metagenome (GOLD analysis project Ga0105248, IMG submission 81524) | Switchgrass rhizosphere microbial communities from Kellogg Biological Station, Michigan, USA - KBS S3-4 metaG | ecosystem: Host-associated > Plants > Roots > Rhizosphere > Soil | place... | reverse complement strand
CCCGGTCACGGGGGCGTTGGTGTCGACGACAACCTTCACCGGCAGGTCGAAGGTGAGGGCGAAGTCCAGGTCGCGCTGGTCGTGCGCGGGCACCGCCATCACGGCGCCGTGGCCGTAGTCGGCGAGCACGTAGTCGGCGGTCCAGACCGGCATCCGCTCGCCGTTCACGGGGTTGATGGCGGTTCTCTCCAGCGGGATGCCCGTCTTCACCCGGCCGGCGTCCTGACGCTCGACCTCCGTCGACTTCTGCACCTCGGCCAGATACTTCGCGAAGGCCTTCTGCACCGCCGGCGTCGATCCCGCGGCCAGCTCGGCAGCGAGCTCGGAATCGGGCGCGACGACCATGAAGGTCGCGCCGAACAGGGTGTCGGGGCGGGTGGTGAAGACGGTGACCTTCTCGTCGTGACCCTCGATCACGAAGTCGACGTCGGCCCCGATCGACCGGCCGATCCAGTTGCGCTGCATCGCGATGACCTTCGACGGCCAGGTGCCCTCGAGCTGGTTCAGGTCGTCAAGCAGTCTGTCCGCGTAGTCGGTGATCTTGAAGTACCACTGGGTGAGCTTCTTCTTGACCACCGCGGCGCCCGAGCGCTCGCTCGTGCCGTCCGGAAGCACCTGCTCGTTGGCGAGCACGGTCTGATCGATCGGGTCCCAGTTGACCCAGCTGTCTTTGCGGTAGGCCAGCCCCTTCTCGTACAGCTTGAGGAACAGCCACTGGTTCCACTTGTAGTACTCGGGGTCGCTGGTGTGCAGCTCTCGGCTCCAGTCGAAGCTGTTGCCGTAGAGCTTGAAGCTGCTCTTCTGCTGCGCGATGTTCGCGTATGTCCACTCGCGGGGATCGGTGCCGCGCTTGATCGCCGCGTTCTCGGCGGGCAGGCCGAAGCTGTCCCAGCCGATCGGGTGCAGCACGTTGAAGCCCTGCTGGCGCCAGTACCGCGCCACGATGTCGCCATAGGCGAAGGCCTCGGCGTGACCCATGTGCAGGTCGCCCGAGGGATACGGGAACATGTCGAGCACGTACTTGCGCGGCTTGTTCGAGCCCGTCGCATCCACCTCGAAGGGCTTCTCGGCCTCCCAGCGCGCCAGCCACTTCTGCTGGATGCGATCGATGTCGTACCGCTCGGCCTCATCCATCGACACGTCGTCGGCGCCCTGCTCGTCGGCGACAGAAGACTCGGCGTCGGGCGCGGTGCGATCTTGCGAAGTCACGGAGCTCTCATTCGATACGTGGGATTGTGGATGCCGTCACGGCCGAGTGGGCAGGCGCAGCAACCAAGCATCCACAGTACCGAACAGTCAGGCGGCCGGCCGTGTCTCCGGATCGCCGTCGCCCTCGCGCGCCCCGAGCGCCGCCAGAAGCGCCGCCGCCTTGAGCTTCGCCTCGGACAGTTCTTCGATGGGCACCGAGAGGGCAGTGATCCCGCCCCCCGCGCCGACCGTCGCGCCGCGTTCGTCGATCACGATGCTGCGGATCGTCATCGCCAGATCGACGCGCCCGTCGAGCCCCAGGTATCCGAAGCAGCCCGCATAGAGGCCGCGCGGCCGCCGCTCGAGTGCGTCGAGCACCTGGGTGGCCCGCAGCTTGGGCGCCCCGGTCATCGATCCGGCCGGAAAGCATGCCTCGATCGCGTCGACCGGGCTCCGGCCCGCGGCCAGCCGCCCCGTGACCGTGCTGACCAATTGATGCACCTGCGCGTAGCTCTCGACCTCCAGCAGTTCGGTGACGGTCACCGTGCCCAGCTCGCAGACCCGCGCCAGATCGTTGCGCATCAGGTCGACGATCATCAGGTTCTCGGCGCGCTCCTTCTCGCTGGCGAGCAATTCGGCCGCCAGCTCGGCATCTGCCTCCGGCTCGAGAGCGCGCGGCCGGGTGCCCTTGATCGGCCGGGTCTGCACCAGGCCGGCCGGGTCGATGTCGAGAAAGCGCTCGGGTGACGAGCTGAGCAGGCTGACGCCCCCGATTCTGATCAGGCCGCCATGATGTGTCGGACTGGATGCGCGCAGCCGCAGGTACACCTCGAGCGGGTCGAAGGGGCCAGCCACCTCGGCTTCGGTGGTGAGGCAGAGCTGGTACGCCTCCCCCTCGCGGATCGCGGACTGACAGGCTTCGATGTTGGCGAGGTACTCGGCGTCGGTCTCGTGCCAGCGGGCGGGGGCTCGAGTCGGCGGTGGCGGCAGTGCGGGCGCCGATTCGCCGGCGAGGCCCACGATCCGGTCGCGCCAGGCGTTGAGCTCGGCGTTCCAATCCGTGCCGAGGGCCAGCAACTCTGCCTGCCCGGTCGCGCCGTCGATCGCGATGGCGCGATCGACGCGCAGGAATGCGGCATCCGGATACCGCGACCGCCTGCTCACGACCGCCCCCGTGGTCTGCGCCCGCAGTTCATAGCCCAGCCAGCCCACCACGCCGAGGCGGAATGCGGTCTCGCCAGCCCCGGCAGCACCGAGCGCGACTCCCTCAGGAACGGCGCGCAGCACGTCCCAGACGTTCTCGGCATCCACCTCGATCGGGGTGCCGGCGCCGAGGTAGCTGACGCCGTCGGCGCCGCTGTCGAGCCAGAACACGTCGTCCCGGTCGCCGTGGAGGGCTGCGAAGACCGCGCTCGCGTCGAATCCCGGGCCGAGCGGAAGCCTCAACAGCGTCGGGTGCATAGCCTTAGCGTATGAGCGTGGCGACGACGTACCGCTGGCAGCGCGGGGTGCTCGAGGCCCGCGACGACTGCGATGTCGCGCCCGCGGCCATCCTCGCCGCCGACTCGTGGCTGGTCACCGACGGCTCCGTGCTGGCCATCGGGCTCCACCGCGCCCGGTTCGTCGACGCCGTCTCGGAGCTCGCTGAGCGGCACGGGCGCACCGCAGAGGTCGATGCTCTCGACCTCGATTCCTTCTGGGATGCCGCGATCTCGAGCATCCCGCGCGCCGGCGACTGGTTTCCCCGCGTCGAGTTGCGGGTGCAGCACGACGCCGCAGAACTGCTGCTGCGGATGCGCCCCGCCCCCGCGCGCCACCGCTCCGTCACCCTCGCGACCTACCGCGGCCGCGACCCGCGCACCGAGCCGTGGATCAAGGGGCCCGACCTCGAAGCGATGACCCGGCTCCGCACCGAGGCCCAGCGGCACGGCGCCGACGAGGCCGTGCTGCTGGATGATGGCGGCGGTGCCGATGGCCGCCCCGGCGTCGTCGCCGAGGGCTCGACCACCGCGCTGGCGTGGTGGACCGGTGACGCGCTCTGCGTCCCGTCGATCGAGCTGCCGCGGGTCGACTCGGTCACGCTGCGCAGCGTGCTGGCGCTCGCGACGGCGACCGGTATCGACGTGCTGCACGACCGCGTGACGCCCGAGGCGCTCGAAGGATGCGAGGTGTGGGCGCTCAATGCGCTGCACGGGATTCGCATGGTCACCGGGTGGGTCGACGGTCCTGCCACGGCCGAGCTTCCCGGCCGGCTCGACATCTGGCGCGCGCGGCTCGACGCGTTGCGCAAACCGCTGCCCGCGGCATCCCCTTCCCCGTCCCCCGCCCCGGAGCCGGCGTGATCGATCCGCTCGGCTGGATTCTCGGGGTCGTTCAGCACGTCGACCCGATCACCCGTTCGCTGCTGGCCGCGCTCGGGATGTTCTGCGAGACGACGATCCTGGTCGGCCTGATCATCCCCGGCGACACCATCGTGCTGGTGGCGAGCACGGGCGTGACCGACCCCGCGCAGTACGTCGGGATGCTGGCGGCGGTCATCATCGGATCGCTGAGCGGCGAGAGCGTCGGCTTCACCCTCGGCCGCTGGTTCGGCCACCGGATCCGCCGCTCGAAGCTGGGCCAGCGGCTTGGCGAGGGCAACTGGGTGCGGGCCGAGCGCTATCTGGAACGCCGCGGCGGCGTCGCCGTGTTCGCCTCGCGGTTCCTCCCGGTGCTGCACGCGCTCGTGCCGCTCACCGTCGGGATGACCCAGTGGCGGTACCGGCGCTTCATCGCCTGGACGGCTCCCGCCTGCATCCTCTGGGCGCTGGCCTACGTCACCGTAGGCACACTGGCGGCCGGCGGCTACCGCGACCTGACGGGACAGCTGCACTGGGCCGGCTACCTCTTCGGCGCCGTGGTGATCGTGTTCTTCGTGGTGGTGCTGCTGATCCGCCGCGCGATCGAGCGACGCGAGGCGCGCCACTGGGAGGCCGAACACCCCGACTCGACGCCGCCCGACTCGGCGAGTCGACCCGATTGACGAAAAGGGGGTGGATGCCGCAGCATCCACCCCCTTGATTCGGTGCGACTACTTGATGAAGCCGTTCGCCTTCAGCCAGTCGGACGCGACCGTCTTCGGATCGGCCTTCTCATCGCCACCGGTGCGCTTGTTGAACTCCAGCAGATCCTTGGTGGTGAGCTTGGCCGAGATCTTGTTCAGCAGGGCGCTGATCTTGCTCGCCTTGCTCGCGGTGACGATCGGCACGACCTGCTGCGACGCGAACAGGTTCTTCGGGTCTTTCAGCGTGACGAACTTGTCGTCGATGATCGACGGCGTGGTCGAGTAGATGTCGGCCACCTGCACGGTGTTGTCTTGCAGCGCCTTGGCGGTCGCAGGGCCACCGCTGTCGTTGATCGCCTGGAACGACAGGTTCGTCAGCCCGTACACGCTCTGCAGGCCCGGAAGGCCGTCGGGGCGCGTCTGGAACTCCGGGTTCGCCGCGACGATGACCGTGCCCGACACGTTAGCGAGGTCGCCGATCGACGACAGGTTGTTGGCCTTGGCGTAGTCGGCGGTCACGTTCATCGAGTCGGAGTCCGCGGCCTCTGAGAACTCCAGGGCCTTCAGCGTCTTCGGAAGAGCGGCGTCGAGCGCGGTCTTCACGTCGTCACCCGACTTGGCGTTGGCCGCCTTGTCGAGGTACGAGAGGATGCTGCCCGCGTACTCCGGGATCAGGTCGATCTCGCCCTTCTGCAGTGCCGCGTAGTACGCGGCACGCTGACCGATGTTGACCTTGTACGACACAGTGACGCCGTCGGCCGCGAGCGCCTGCCCGTAGACATAGGCAAGGGTCACGTTCTCGGGGAACGCGGCCGAACCGACCACGATCGACGTCTTGCTCGTGCTGCCGCCACCACCGAGCGATGACGGACTCGAGCATCCACTGAGCGCAAGCGCTGCCGCTGCCGCGACCGCGACGCCCGCGACGATGGCTTTGTAGTGCCTCTTCATGACTGCGTACCTTCCTGGAGAGCGCGCGGACGCTGTGCCCGCGTGCGGTTCGGGGGACCGTTCTGATCCGTGCGGCCGAGCGCGACTCCGCGCGGCACCACGAATCGTTGCGCGATGGCGAGCACGCCATCGACGATCAGAGCGAGCGCGGTGATGAGGATCGCACCCGCAAGCAATTGGACGTAGTCGCCGGTGTTGACACCGTTGATCAGATAAATCCCGAGCCCGCCGAACGCGAAGGCAGAGGCGATCCCGAGCGTGGCGATCACCTGCAGAGCGGTCGCTCGCAAACCGCCGATCAGCAGCGGAAGCGCCAGCGGGATCTCGACGCGGGCGATGATCTGCCACTCGGTCATGCCGAGCGCGCGCGCCGCATCGATGGTCTGCCGATCCACCGACTCGACGCCGGCGTAGGCGCCCGCCAGCATCGGTGGGATCGCCAGGATGACCAGCACGATGGCGATCGGGAGCACGCCGATGCCGGTCAGCAGGATCAGGATCGAGAGCAGGCCCAGGGTCGGCAGGGCGCGGGCGACATTGCTGATCAGGATCGCCGCTCCGCGCCCACGCCCGGTGTGCCCGATCGCGACCCCGATCGGCAACGCGATCGCGACCGCGATCAACACGCACAGGCCACTCACCGCGAGGTGCTCGAGCACATGGGCCGAGACATCGGGACCGCTCGTCCAGTGGGCGAAGATCCAGGCAAACGCGTCACCGAAGAGGCTCACAGCGCCGCCACCTTGTCGGCCGTGTACGTCTTGGGCGTGGCGACGGCCTGCTTGCGGCTCCACGGCGTCAGCGCCCGACCGATTCGCGACAGGATCACGTCGTAGACCGCGGCGAGCACCAGGATGCTCGCGATCCCCACGATGGCCTCGGTCGGGAACGAGCGCTGAAAGGCGTCGAGGAAGAACGAACCGAGCTGATCGATCCCGGTCAAAGCGCCGACGCTCGCGATGCTGACCGTGCTCACCGACACCACGCGGATGCCCGCCAGCAGCACCGGAACCGCCAGCGGCAGCTGGACCACGAAGAACCGCTGCCAGCGCGAGAACCCGATGGCCGTTGCGGAGGCGAGCACGTCTTGCGGCACCGAGGCGAAGGCGTCAGCCGCCGAGCGCACCATGATCGCGACGGCGTAGATGCTGAGCGCGAACACCAGGTTCAGCGGGTCGAGGATCGTGAACCCGACCACGACCGGCACGAGCACCAGCAGGGCGATCGACGGAATCGTGTACAGGATGCCGCCCACCGAGAGCAGGATCGACCGCGCGACCTTCGAGCGGCTCGCCGCGTAGCCGAGGGGTATGGAGAGCACCAGCCCGATCACGATCGGCGGGGCCGTCAGAGCCAAATGCTCCAGAATGCGCCCCCCGATCAAGCCGAGGTTGCTGCCGATCCATACCCAATTCATCAGGCGTCGCCCGCCTGGTCGGTCTTGTTCGAGATGCTGCGCGACTTCGGGCTCGCCCCAACCCCATTTGCCTGTGCCACCTGCAGGCGCCCGTCGGGCGCGGCGATGACGCCGACCGGGTAACCGCCGGCATCCACCAGCACGCGGTCGTTGCAACGGGATGCCGCTGCCGAGACCGTCAGCCGGCGCTTGCCGCGGTCGGCCCCGATGAAGGTCGCGACGAAGTCATTGGCGGGCTTCGCCAGGATCTGCTCCGGAGTGCCCTGCTGCACGATCTGCCCGCCCTGCTCGAGCACGACCACCTGGTCGCCGAGCAGGAATGCCTCGTCGATGTCATGGGAGACGAAGACGATCGTCTTGGCAAGCTCTTTCTGGAGTCGCAGGACTTCTTGCTGCAACTCGTCGCGCACGATCGGGTCGACGGCGCTGAACGGCTCGTCCATGAGCAGGATGTTGGGGTCGACCGCCAGCCCGCGTGCCACGCCGACACGCTGCTGCTGCCCGCCCGAGAGCTGGCTCGGATAGCGGTCGGCGAGCGAGCGAGCGAGCCCGACGGTATCCATCAGCTCGAGCGCGCGCGTGCGGGCGGTCGCCTTTGGCACACCGGTCAGCCGCGGCACCGTTGCGATGTTCTCGGCGACTGTGCGATGCGGAAGCAGACCCGAGTTCTGCATCACGTAGCCGATTCCCCGGCGCAGCTGCACCGGCTCGATCTTCGAGATGTCTTGGCCGTCGATCTCGACGGTGCCCGATGTCGGGTCGACCATCCGGTTGATCATGCGCATCAAAGTGGTCTTGCCTGAGCCGGAGGACCCGACGAGCACGGTGATCTGCCGCGCCGGGATGACCAGGCTGAACCCGCGGACCGCGTGCGTGCCATCCGGATAGGTCTTGGTGACATCGCGGAACTCGATCATCGACGCGGTCCCCTCGGTGAGCGCACGCCGATGCCGGCGCGCGGATACTTCAGAACACTATGCAGACCCTCCGTCATTGCGGATGAGTCCACGAAAGGTGTCAGGCTCCGCTCAGGTGCGCGGCAGCCATGAGGGGGTCAGCGCCGTCAGGCGGGGAAGTATTCCTTCAGAAGGGAATTCGCCGCCGACATCGCGTGGTGCAGGATCACAGGGTCGCCGTGCGGATCGCGCTGGAACGCATCGGCGGCGATCGCATCGGCGAGCGTGAGCACAGATTGAAGGGTGAGCTTGGCTTCGGCGCTATCGACCATGCCGAAGCGCTTGACCATGGTCGCTGCCGCCCGGTCGGAGAACGCCCGCAGCGCGGGTACTCCGGCAAACGGCCGCAGATCCAGCACGTCGCCGAAACGGAGGGCGGCGAAGCCGGGTTCACTGCGGAACGCCGTCGTGAACACCTCCCACCCCGCCATGAACGCCGAGCGCCACGTGCCGTCGCCGCCGTCACGGAGCTCGGCAATGGCGTGCTCGCCGATGCGCTCGGCATTGCGTGCGGCCAGGCTCTGCAGCACCGCGATGCGGTCGGGGAAGTAGCGGTACACCGTTCCGATCGAGGCCCCGGCCCGCTCGGCGACCATCGCCGTGGTGAGTCGCTCGTAGCCGATCTCGTCGATCACGTGGGCGGCGGCATCCAGCAAGGCGGCGAGGCGCGCGGTGCTGCGCGCCTGAACCGGTTCGTTGCGGATGGGCGCCGAGCCGTCGGTGCGAGACAGGACAGCTGTGTCGGTCACGGGTTCTCCTCACATCGGCCCGCGAGACATGCGGGGCATGCCCGGGTTCTACGGGTCGCCCGATTGTATCGCGCGGCTTGGCACGCGGAACCGTCGTCGTGCCGTGACACACTGAGAAAATGGCCAGGAACCGCTCCACCGCGCACTGGCTCTCGCGGCTCGAAGACCGATTGCACGGCATGCGCCAGCGTCGGGGTCTTCGCCGCGGCCTGGTGCCGACCGTGATCCCTTTCACCGGGTACGGCACCACGAGCTGGGTGCGCGTGCTCGGACGGGTGGTACTGCGCAAGCCGGGAACGCCCCGCGCCGACCGGGCCGCGAGTTTCCGCGGGTGGCGCAGCTTCGTCAGCATCCCGGTCAGCGGGGCCCCGGTAGACGTGGTGGTCGACGGCACGCGAAGCTCCATCCGGTCGGACCGCGGCGGTGTGCTCGACGAAGCGATCCCAGCCGAACTGGCTCCCGGGTGGACGTCGGTCTCGCTGAGCATCGCCGGCGACGAGGTCGAAGCCCCGGTCTTCATCGTCGACGACGCGGTGCGCTTCGGCATCGTTTCGGATGTGGACGACACCGTCATGGTCACGGCTCTCCCCCGTCCGTTGCTCGCCGCGTGGAACACCTTCGTCGTCAATGAGCACGCTCGTCGACCGGTTGCCGGCATGGCTGTGCTGTACACGCTCTTGCGGCAACGCCATCCCGGGTCACCGGTCATCTACCTGTCGACCGGCGCCTGGAACGTGGTGCCGACGCTTGCGCGGTTTCTCGGGCGCAACGTCTATCCGAGGGGGGCGCTGCTGCTGACCGACTGGGGGCCGACCCCTGATCACTGGTTCCGCAACGGGCAGGAGCACAAGGCAAGCAGTCTGGAGAGGCTGGCGCGCGAGTTCCCGGCGATCAGCTGGCTGCTGATCGGCGACGACGGGCAGCATGACGAGCGGATCTATCGGGATTTCGCGGCCGCGCACCCGAACAACGTCACGGCGATCGCGATCCGACGCCTGACCCCCGGAGAGGCCGTGCTCGCCGGTGGCCGCACGGGAGGAGTCGAGCACCGACCGGATGACGTGCCATGGCTCTACGCGGATGACGGCGCCGGACTGATCGAGCAGCTCCGCGTGCTCGGGCTGCTCGCCGTCGAGGGCGCCTGACAGCCGGCCCTCTTGACCCCCTGAACGGGGGCTGCTAGATTCACGATGTTCTGCGCGTGTCCTCCTTATGGTGGACAAGTACAGGAATCCCCCTGAATTACCAGCATGAACCGCGTCGCCCTAGGCGCGGTCCCCCATTTTGAAGGCATCCCCCCATGTCTGCACCCGACTCAGGTCTGATCGCTGCCGTGATCTTCGCCGGCGGCGTCACGGCGCTCGTCGCGGTCGTCATGATGGTCGTGCGGCAGTACCGCGCCTCGCAGCTGACCGCCGGGCGAGGCGTCCTGAGCGCTTCGCTGGGCCTCGGGATCATGGCACTTGTCGGCCTCGGCATTGTCGCGCTCTCGCCGATTGCGGCGCAGGCGTCGGTGACGCCCGTCAGCAGCACCAGCACGAGCAGCAGCACGAGCACGAGCAGCGATGTCGACGTGCAGCTGCCGACGCTTCCCTTCGACAACTGAGTCGGCCGCGGCTGCGTCGGCCGCGGCCGCGTCGGTCGCCCGCGCGATACTGGCGGGGTGCCCGATCGTGACTTCTCGCCAGCGCGGCGTCGCCTGACCGCGCTCCGCCTGGCGGCGCAAGGGATCGTGCGGCACTCCGGCGAGACCCCGCCTGACGATCCCACCGAAGTCGTACGCGGCATGCTGGCGCTTCAGGGCCAGGACTACGCGGGCGGCCTGTGGTCCATCGGGCTGCGCACGGCATCCTCGACCCGGAGCTCGATCGAAGCGGTCCACGAGAGCGGTGCCTTCGTCCGCTCCTGGCCGATGCGTGGCACGTTGCACTTCGTCGCGGCCGACGACCTGCCCTGGATGCTGGCGCTGACCGGCGAGCGGATGGTGCGATCGGCCGCGGGCCGCCGCCGCCAGCTCGAGCTCGACCAGGCCCAGTTCGACCGCGCCGAGTCGATCGCGCGCGAGCGGATGGCCGACGGCGCGACGATCTCGCGGCCGGAACTGTTCGCGGCGTGGCAGCAGGGCGGGCTGCCGACGACCGGCCAGCGCGGCGTGCACCTGCTCGCCCAACTGGCGCAGACGGGGGTGATCGTGCTGGTCGGGCAGCAGGAGTGGGCGCTGCTCGAGCATCGGGTGCCGAACCCGCGCCTGCCTGGCCGCGCCGAGGCTCTGCGCGAGTTCGCGCTGCGCTACTTCACCTCGCACGGGCCGGCCACCGAGCGGGACTTCGCCTGGTGGTCATCCCTGACCCTCACCGACGCGCGCGCCGGAATCGCCGCCGCGCGCGAGCAGCTCGACGAGCTCGAGCTGGACGGCACGCGCTACTACCTCCGCCCCGGTCTCGAGCCGGCCGCTCGCGCGGTGCGCCTGCTGCCCGGCTTCGACGAGTACCTGCTCGGCTACTCCGACCGCAGCGCGCCGCTCTCGGGCGCCGACACCGCCGTGATCGTCCCGGGCGGCAACGGGATGTTCCTCTCGACGGTGGTGGTCAATGGCGAGGTGGTGGGTTCGTGGCGGCGAACGCAGCGCGGCAAGAAGGTCCAACTCGGCCTGGAGCCGCTTCACGACATTCCCGCGTCAGCGAGGAGCGGGATCGCCGCAGCGGCCAAACGCTACGGCGCCTTCTTGGAACAACCGGTCGAACTCAGCCCGTGAGGCGACGATCTACCCCGGGGGCAACCCGTAATTCGCGCGGAACGTGGAGTGCTCGTACTCGGTGTGGAACCTGCCCCGGTTCTGAAGTTCGGTGATCACACGCTTGAACCGCTCCAAACCGTCGGGCTGCACGTCGACGTTGATGTTGAACCCGTCGGCGACGTCGGTGTCGATCCACTCGATGATCCGGTCGGCGATCTGCTCTGGGGTGCCGAAGATCGCGCGCTGGCCGCGGTTGACATTGTGATGAACCAGCTGCTTGACGGTGAACTCGTTGGCCTTCGCCACCCCGCCGATATCGTCGCGGCGATAGTTGACGATCTCGTCCTCGGTGGGGATCGAGTCGAAGAGCTCGTACGGAAGCTCCTTGTTCGGATCGAGTTCTTCGATCGGCAGGCCGAGTTGCTTGGCCAGGTTATTGACCAGGAAGTTCAGGTCGAGCATCTCGTCGAACTGCGCTTTGCGCTTGCGCGCATCCGCCTCGGTGTCGCCGACGACCGCGTAGAGACCCGGGCACACCACGAGATGGTCGGGATTGCGGCCGAACTTCGCCGCATGCGCCTTCGCCTCGGCGTAGAAGATCCGATCGTGATCGAGATCGGGTTGCGAGGTGAAGAGCACGTCGGCGTACTTCGCCCCGAACTCCCGGCTCTGCTTCGAGACGCCCGCCTGGAACATCACCGGGCGATCGCCCTCGTACCGGCCCGGCAGCTGCAGGATGCCGGACGAGTTGAAGTGCTTGCCGCGGTAGTCGACCCCCCGGGTGAGAGATGTGTCGATGTAGACGTCGTTCTCCTTGTCGGCCGTGATGGCCTCCCTCGGGAAGGAGTCCCAGAAGGCCGTCACGATCTCGACGAACTCGGCCGCCCGCTCGTAGCGGGTCGAGCGGTCGAGCTTCTGGTCGATGGGCAGCCCCAGAGCTTGCAGGGCCTGATCCTCCTGGCTCGTTACGATGTTCCAGCCCGCCCTGCCCTTGCTGACCTGCTGCAGGGTGGCGAGGTCTCGAGCCACGACATAGGGGTGACCGGTCAGCGCCGACCGGGTGCCGATCAGACCAAGGTGCTGGGTCTCGCGCGCGATCGCCGAGAGCAGAATGATGGGGTCCAGCCCACGCCTCGGCTTGCGCAGAAAGCTGGTGCCGAGCACCGCGTGGGTGTCGGGAAGGAAGATGGCGTCGAACTTGGCGTCTTCGGCCAGTTTGGCGAGCATGATCTGGTGGTCGACATCGTCGACGAGGGTGGTCGCGTCGTCGAATGCCTTCCACCCGGCGTCATGTCTCCCTGACGTGTGAAAAATCAAATTCAGGCGAATTTGCTTGACCAAAATGGGGAATCCCTCTCAACGCAGACCACCTTTACGGTAGTGGATGCTGGTCGCATACCCTGTGCTCATGCTCCGTCAAGCACGTGCGCTGGCGCGATCGACGCACACCGGGCCGGCAATTGCGGTGACGGTCATTACCGTGCTGCTCGGCGTGGCCGTCGGGCTCGAGCCTTGGCGGGTCGTCGTGCTGGGCGTGGCCATGCTGTTCAACCAGGTCTCGCTGGCGGTGTCGAACGACTGGATCGACGCGGACCGTGATCGCGCCGCCGGGCGGAAGGACAAGCCGGTGGCCTCCGGGGAGGTCAGCGTCGGGGCGGTCCGGACCGCCAGTTGGATCACCGCGGCGGCGGCCATCCTGTTCACCCTCCCGCTCGGCGTGGTTGCGACCGCCGCGCACCTCGTCGCGCTCGCCTCCGGCTGGGCATACAACGTCGTGCTCAAGAATTCGCCACTGTCGGCGTTGCCGTACGCCGTCAGCTTCGGGCTGCTCCCGGCGATCGCGAGCCTCGCACGGCCGGATCCCTCGCTCCCCGCCTGGTGGGCATTCACGGCCGGCGCCCTGCTCGGCGTTGCGGCTCACTTCGCGAACGTGCTGCCCGACCTCGACGACGACCGGCGCACCGGCGTCCAGGGTCTGCCGCATTGGCTCGGGCTGCGTCCCTCCATCGTCATCACCTGGGTTGCGCTGCTGCTCGGCGCCGTGGCGGTGACGATCGGCGTTGCGACCGGGCCGACCGGCATCCCCGTCTTCGCGATCGTCGGCCTGCTGGTCTCGCTGATCATCGCCGTCATCGGGCTGGTGCTCGCACTGCGCCGCGGCGTCGGGCGCTGGCTGTTCCGGCTGGTGATCGCGGCGGCTCTCGTCGATGTGGTCATGCTCGTCTTGGCCGGCACCCGGATGCTGGCCTGACGTGAACCTCAGAGCCCTGGGCGCCGTTCTTCCTCATGAGGGAGGTGCGCGCGATGGCCGATGAGGCGAAGGCGGACGAGGCCGCAGCACTGCGCGCGCTCGCCGACGCGCATTCCGCCGTGCTCTGGCGCTATGTCGTGCACCTCACGGGGGATCACGCGGGGGCCGAT
>Ga0105248_10005904_pt1 | contig 13464 bp, 12 predicted proteins | sample KBSS34metaG_FD_81524 | JGI IMG/M metagenome (GOLD analysis project Ga0105248, IMG submission 81524) | Switchgrass rhizosphere microbial communities from Kellogg Biological Station, Michigan, USA - KBS S3-4 metaG | ecosystem: Host-associated > Plants > Roots > Rhizosphere > Soil | place... | reverse complement strand
CCACTTGTCGTAGCGCACCTTCAGCAACCCGTCCTCGACGCGGAACGTGTCGTTGACGTTCTCGCCCAGGTCGTGGCGCGCGAACTTGATCACCCAGTCGTTGAGATCGCGACCGTTGAACAGCTGCAGCCAGTCCTTGCGGCTGGTGTCGTCCTGGCGGGCAGTTGTAGCTGGTGCGGCGAATCCGACTGCCAGTCCTGAAAGCGCCAGAGCGCCGAGCGTGCGGACGAGAGTGCCGTGCATCATCCCGCTATGCTACGCCGAGCGCCCGCCGACTGCGAATGCGAAGTTGACGGGCCTCTCGCATCGCCGCGACGGTTCAATCCCGAGGTTACCGCCGAAGTCGGAACGATCAGCGGACCCGCGCGACCTTCAGAATCTTGATCGGCGGTGTCAGGCGCTGGGCGTCGGTGTTGGGAGCCTGCTGAATCTTCCGCACCACATCCATACCCTGCACGACGCGCCCGAACGCCGCGAATCCCTGGCCATCGGGATTCCGGGCGCCGCCGAAATCGAGCGAGGCCTGATCGTTGATGCAGATGAACCATCCGGACGTCGCGCTATCCGGCTGTCCGCGCGCCATCGAGATCGCGCCGTCGGTATGGCGGAGGCCGGTCACGCTCGTGCGCTCGATCGAAATCGCCGGAAATCCGTCCTTGGCCCGATCGGGGTTCACGCCGGCCTGGATGACTTCGATCTTGACCGGGCTGTCGGGTTGATTGTCCATCTTGACCGTGCGATGGAACGTGCCGCCGTCGTAGTGGCCCCCGTCGACGTACCGAAGAAAGTTGGCGGACGTGGCGGGTGCGCGTTTCGTGTCGACCTCCAGCAGGATGTCGCCGAGCTCGGTCTGCACGAGCACGCGAACCGGCTGCTGCGCGATCAAGGCGACGCCGGCGACGGCAGCCGCAGCCAGCGTCGTCACGATTGCCCGAGTGAGCCCTACCCGACCCACCCGACCTACCAGCCCTGCTCGACCTGCATGTCTCACGTGACCTACCGACCTCTCAGAACCGATAGATCGCGCCGAACTGGAACTGCCGCCCCGGATAGGCGCCGCTCGTCGGCTTGCCGTAATTGACGTTGCCGATGATGCCGATGTAGCCGTCCGCGGCGAAGTTCTCGTTGTTGAAGAGGTTGAACACGTCGGCCCGGACTTCGACGCGATGGCTGCTGGGCAGCGTAAACGTGCGCGTCAGGGTGAGGTCCGCGAACCTGACAGCGGCGCTGCGCGCTGTATTCCGACCTTCGGGCGTTGTCACGTTGCAGGTCCGCTGGGCCGTGCAGAAGACCTGCGTCGTACCGGTCAGATCCTGCGCGTAGCGGATGCTGTAGGGATTCCCGCTCTGCGCATGCACGACCGTGCTCACACGCCAGCCCTCGAGCACCGCGCCTTGTCCCGGAATGTTCCACGTGGCCGAGGCCACGAAGTTGTGCGGCGTGTTCGAGGCCGAGTCCGCGTGATCGAGCTCCGGGTCCGAGCTGTCTTCGGGGATCTCCCAGTGATTCAACCGATCCTCGGCGTCCGAGTATGTGTACGAGAGCGAGACCAGCAACGGGTTCGTGCGGTGCTGCACGCCGAACCGGATACCCTGGTACCACGTCCGGCCCTCGTTCGTGAGGACCTCGATGCGCCGGAACCCGTTCGGCCCCGGCCTGATCGGCCGCGTGAGGTCGGCTTGCGCCGACGTCCGCACGACCTGGCCGCCGGCCGCGTTGATCTGCGCTTTCGAGATCGGCGTCGGATAGTTGGTGTCGAGGAAGCCGTGTTTGTGGCTGCGATTCACGTTGACGTCGACGGACGCGCTCGTGCGCGAGCCAAGCTGCCGCTGAACGCCGAAGCTGTACTGCCACGCGAACTCGTTCTCCAGGTCCGGCGCGATTTCCTGGATGTTGCGAGCCGGGAGCACCGCGCCCGGAGGGAACGCGGGAAGGGCGTTGGGAAACTTCGGGAAGGCCGGGTCGCTCGGCGGCAGCGCGAGCGTCACGATGCCGTTGCGACCCAGCACCGCGCCCTTGACGATGGTAAAGATGGGGTTCTGCTGGGTGAAGCGACCCGCGCCGCCGTGCACGGACCAGCGCTGGTCGCCGCGCGGATCCCAGTTGAAGCCGACGCGCGGATCGACGTTGTTCTTGTCCGTCGGAGCGGGCCAGTCCGGAATGTCGCGGACGAGCTCGACGTCGTAGCGGACCCCGTAATTCAGCGTGAGGTTGGGCCTGACCCGCCAGTCGTCCTGCGCGAAGCTGCTGAAGACCCACGCCTTGGGATAAATCACGTCCTGGCCGGGCACGAGCGCGAAGGCCTGCGTGAACAGATTCGGGTTCGGTGCCACTGCCGGCCCACCGGCGAAGTTATAGATGCCGTTTTGATTGGGCAGGTACCGCTGCGTCGTCACGTCATACGTCGCCCCGCCGCCCATCTTGAACGAATGGTTGCCGCGCCACAGCGACAACGTGTCGGACACATCCCACGTATCTTCCGGGATGACGCCCCATGTGCCGGTCGCGACGCCACCCGAAACCGAGTAACCGGTGCGGTTGAACTGCACGCAGTCGCACTTGGCGGCCCGGAGGTCGTAGTAGCGCGACCACTGGCCGCGGACCTCGTTGAGCACGCGGTCGGAGATGATCGACGTCCACATGTTGTGAACCGTATCGACGTTGTTCGTCCAGATGTAGCCGGTGCCGGGCAACTGCAGGCCGCCGCTCTCGTTGTCCTGCTTCCATCGCACCATGTTGTAGCGGACCGCCAGCGACTGGGACGGCGAGAACCGGAGGTCTCCGCGCACGTGTCCCTGATCTTCATCCGCCGGCGTCGGAATGATGGTGCCGGGCGCTTCCGGTGACGTCACCGACACCTGGCTGCGCTCTCGCCGCCGCTCGTAGCTGCCGAAGAAGAACGCGCGGTCGCGGACCAGGGGGCCACCCACGTTGCCGCCGAACTGCTGCTGATTGAAGGGCACCTTCTGCGTGGCGAGCGGCGGGATGGCGTCGAGGTCGCCCGGCCGGACCACCAGCAGCGCGGCGCCAGCGTTCTTGTTGGAGCCGCTCTTGGTGATCATGTTCATCACGCCGGCCGAGTGTCCTCCGAACTCCGCCGAGAACTGGTTGGTGATGATCTGGACCTGACTCACCGTCTCGAGCGCGAAACCGGCCGATCCCCGCTGCGGCGCCCGCTGCAACGTGAGCCACTTCGAGAAGTTGCTGGTGCCGTCGACATAGGTGCCGAAGTTCCAGACGTCTCCGCCGCCGACATACAGCCCGTTGGTGCCGGGCGCGCGGGCGACGACGTTCGAGTCCAGTGTCAGCAAGCGGAAGTAGTTGCGCTCGGCCACCGGCAACGACACGAGGTCGCGGCTCTCGATCGTCTTGGTCACTTCCGAGGTCGTCGTCTGAACCACCGGCGACTCGCCAGCGACGGTGACGGTCTCCTGCACGTTGGACAGCTTGAGCGTGATGTTCAGCACGACGCGCTGGCCGGCGTTGAATGTCAGGTTCTCGCGGCGCTCGGTCGCAAAGCCGACCAGCGTCGTCTGCAGCACGTACTGTCCGGCGGGTGGGAGCGCGGTGAAGACGTAGCGGCCATTCTCATCGGTCGCGATCTCGCGCGACAGCCCGGTCGCGACATTGTGCAAGGTGACCGTGGCACCTGGCAGGACGGCTTGCTGAGCATCCGTGACGATGCCCTCGATATCGAATGTCGGCTTCTGTGCAGCCACCGGCACGCCGATGGCGAGGACGAACGCAGTCAGGACGAGGACACGACGAGCAACGGCGTGCGCGCCTTCAAGAATCATTGCGACCTCCGCTAGGGACGGGTTCGAAGTTCACGAACCATAACATGGACGTCAGATGACTGGGGTGGGCGCGGTCAGCGCCGCCAGCACTTCCTTGTAGAGATACTTGGCGCCCTCGACGCCGTTCAGCGGCCCGGCTTCGTATTCGAGCGCGAACGTCCCCTTGAAGCCACCGGCCAGCATCACGCGGACGGACCGCTGGACGTCGTTCTTGTCCCCCCACCGATCCCAGTATTTCGCGTGCACGTTCGACGACGAGTACGGCGCCAGCGCCTTGAGGCCGTTGAAGAGCATGTACTCGTGCTCCCAGTTGCAGAAGTCCGGCGTGGCGTCGCAGTACGGATGGTTGATGGTGTCGATGATGACCCGGAGATTCATGGGATCGGCGGCAAGTCCCCAGTGATTTTCGAAGGTGACCTTGATCCCGAGGTTGCCGCCGAAGTCGGCCATCTCCTTGTAGGACTCGATCGCCGCGTTCATGAGCGCCACGATCTCCAGGTTCCGCGGATATCCGTCGCCGCCGTTCGCGGTCGCGTTCGGCCGGATTTCCGGACCGAGAGCCGACGGCGAGTTCATGCGCATCGACCGCACGCCGAGCACGGCGCAGCCCTCGAGCCAGCGCTTGGCCATCGCCACGCCGGCTTTGCGTCGGGCGTCGGCTTCCGCCGATCCGTAGTCCGCGAGCCCGAATGGCGCGTTGTTCGAGATGTGCTGCACCTTGGTACCCGTCTTGACCAGAACACCGGCCAGCTGATCGAGCCACTTGCGTCCGGATGGACTGGCCGGGTTGAACCCAGCGCCGCCGCCGCCGCCCTCGGCCGCGGTCATGAACATCGTGTCGTCGGCGACGTCGCCAAACAGGCCGGAGAACAAATCCATCCGCGTGACACCCGGAAAGTGCTCCTTCATCCACTGCGGGAAGTCCAGCATCGTGATCTCGCCGTACTTCTGCTTCATCTCCGCCGCTGTCGTCCGATCGCGATTCGCGGGAGTCGACGGCGCACCCGGGGATGGCGCCGCCACCGCTCCGGCGCGAAGGCTGAGCGGCGCGTTTCCCCGGCCACTGCCCGCGCGCGTCTTGAACAGCTGACGGATCGGCCAGGTGCATCCCGCGATGCGTTGAAGTCGCGCCTTCTCCTCGAGACCCTGCGCGACGGCGCGCTCCTGCGGCGTCAGCAGCGCCGCCGCCGCGGTGACGCCGGCGCCGGCTGTCCTGATGAACTCGCGTCGGCCGACCGTGGAAGCCCCGTTGCCGTTTTCGCTCATGCGCTCACTCCTGTGACGCTCTCGTGTTCGCCCGTCGGCGTGTCTGCTCAGCCGATCAATAGACGTCGAGATCGCGACCGATGACGAAATGTCCCTGGTACCGCGACATCATGTCCGTCTGCAGTTCGTCCTCGGACACGCTGTTGTAGTGATACAAGATCAGCAACCGCGGCCTGGCCTGTCGCGCGAGATCCGCCAATTGCTGGGTGGTGGTGTGATACTGCTCTGAAAACCGTCGAAAAGTGCCTGGCGGGGCGCCGCCCGCCTCCGGTCGCGCAGCCAGCCACGCCGGCGTGTGGGCCTCGTGAATCAGCACATCACAACCGCGACAGGCGTCGATTGTCGCCGGCGTCGGGTTCGTGTCGCCGGAGATGACGATGCTCCGATCGGGTGTATCGAACCGATAGCCGTAGCTCTCCATCGCATGCTTGGTGGGAAACGCGGTGACCGTGACATTGGCATCCTTGTACACGACGCCGGCGACGATCTCGTGCGCGTTAACGTTGTGGCCACCGGCAAACGTCCGCTGATTGCCCTCCGCGCTCGTCCGCGTTTCAATGTCCGCCCGATAGGCTTCCAGCAAGTGCTCGGTCATCGCGCCGAGGCCCTTGGGGCCGTAGACTTCCAGCGCCTCGCGGCGTCCGACCGTCCACGGTGTGAAGATCAAATCCGGGTAGCCGACGGTGTGGTCGGAGTGCAGATGAGTCGCAAACACGATGCGCAGTTTCACCGGCTGCAGCGCAGCGATGCCCTTGCTCGTCGCCGCCGCACTCGCGCGCCGCACCACGCCGGGTCCGAAGTCGACGAGGTACGGCGTGTCGTTCACGACAATCGCCGTGGCCGGTCCCGATCGATCGGGCGTCGGACCTGGCGTTCCGGTCCCGAGGAGAACGATCTTGGTTTGCGCGGTCGTCCGGGCGGGCGGCTGCGCTGCCGTCGTCGATGTGGCGAGCACGGCGAACGCGGCCACGATGATTCTCGACGAGCCAGGCACAAGTCGCTCCCTTCGTGATCGCGGACGGGCCCGTGGATCTTAACTCCGGTCGGCTGCCGATCAGCGACCTGTCCCGCCGAAGCGCTGCCACAGTCGCCAGCGCGAAGGCGGATGGCCCCTTAATCCCGCCACTCGAGCCGTCATGACGATCGGCGACGCCTGGGCTTCACGGCGGATCGTTTGTGCCGGGACGGTTTGGTTTTCCGCGCCGCCAGTTTGTCAGGCAAGTCATAGGCTTCCTGCAGCCAGTCGGTGAACGGCGGCTCCACTTCGTCACGGTGCCTGATCTGAACGATGTTCACGAGCTTCGACGCCGACTTCCGCTCGACCCGCCGTACCTGGGGGCCGCGCACGGCGCGGTCGAGGAAGACGCACACCTCCAGAAAGCTTCGGCGCGGGCGCACGAAAAAATAGCAGGAGTTGCGCGAGAACATGATCGCGGTGCCTGACGCGTAGATCCGCTGATCCCCAAAGTCGGCCGCGGTTTCGCGCACGCGTTCCCACGCCTCGCGCAAGTCGTCGGACAGATGCTCGGTCAGCGCGGCTTCGGTCGTCGTCCAGCAGTCGTGTGCCTCGCCTTCCTCGATCCATTGCTTGCAGTGGTAGCACTCGCGGCCGGCCATTGGCTCACTCGACCTTCACGTCAGTCACCTCGATCTCCATGTCGGTCGCTGATCGGCGCATGAGGATCTCACAGACGTCATCCTGCACCACCTCCGCGGCATCGCGGCCGACGCATAGCCGGAGAAACCCGCGAGCGCCAGTGCGCGCACGGCAGGATGGTACACCCGCCGACGCGACGGTTGTCGTACGGATAAAACGGGGAACGCTCGTCTATAGTGTCTGCATCCTGTTGGACCTTGAAAGGACCATCCGATGGCTAAGAAGCGTTCTCGCCGCAGGCAACCGGTTCGCGCGAAGTCGCGGCGCTCCGTGAAATCGACCCGGACGCCGAAGGCGGGCGCCACGGGACCCGTCACGCTGGCGCAGGCGCGTGCGCTGGCCAAGGTGCGGGCGCCGCTCGAGAGAGGCGCCAAGCTTGCCCTCGAGCCTGCGTCGCCGGCGACCGTCGGTCTGGAGCGGCGCAAGCTCGAAAAGAAACAGGAGCTGGAACGCCGCCAGCGCATCAAGGAGTACAAGGCGACGCTCGCCATCATGAAGAAGCGCGGCGTCAAAGGGCTGACGCCCCGGGCCGTCAAAGGCGGACGCGCGCCGAAGTCTGCGACCGGGCCCCTGCAGGTGTTCGCCGAAGGCGACTCCTGGTTCGACTATCCCGTGCCGTTCTTCGGCGGCGGTATCATCCCGCGCCTCGAAAACCAGCTCGGCGTGCCGATCCTGAATCTCGCCAAGGCGGGCGATCAGGCGCGATACATGCTGGGTGTGGCGGAGCGCAAGATCCTGATCGATCAGTTCACCAACGGCTGTCCGGCCGGCGGGCCCTGGGACGCGATGCTCTTCTCGGGCGGCGGCAACGACATCGTCGATAACCCGATGGTGCTGTGGATCAAGGACTTCAATGCGACGCTGCCACCGGCGGCGCTCATCCACCAGTCGCGGCTCGACTCGGCGCTGGCGCTGGTGCGCGCGGCCTACGAAGACTTGATCACGCTTCGCGACAGCCTGAGCCCGCAGACCCGCCTGTTCTTTCACGGTTATGACTTCGCCATTCCCGATGGCCGCGGCATCTGTTTCCTGGGGCCGTGGCTCAAGCCGACCTACGACTTGCGCGGCTTCCCCACGCAGGCGTCGAGATTTGACGTCACCAAGATCATGCTCCAGCAGTTCGCGGCGATGCTGCAGGCGCTCGAATCCTTACACTCCAACGTCACGTTCATCAACGGCCAGGGCACGCTTGCGCCGCAGACGAGTTCCTGGCACAACGAGCTGCACCCGTCGAAAAACGGGTTCAATCAATTTGCAACGCTTTTCCACCAGGCGCTGAAGACGGCGTTCCCGACACAGGTGTTGTAGCATCCGGCGAATTGCGAGGCGTTATGGCGAAGGACCGGGACCGGTACCATCTGTGGGAACACGAGGTCAAGCCGCCGAAGAAGTCTGAGCGAACGGTCATCGCCAAAGTGTCCGCCGACGCGGCGGCGACTACTCCGATGCCGGCCGCGATGATGTCGACGGGCGGACGCGCCGCCCACCGGGCCGGCGTGACGCACGAGTCGGGTCTGGCTCGCCTGATCGACAACGGCCACGTCGCGAGTATCGAGAACGTGTTCGATGAGGGCACGGGCGACGTCGACCGCGCACCCTCCATGTTCGCTGCCGTCAGCAGCACCGACCGGGGCGCCAGACGCCGGTCGCCGCGCCTCGTGGAGCTGAAAGTGAGCAAAGGCACGAGCGCCTCGCAGCTGGCGGCGCAGGTGGCCCGCTTGAAGGAAGTCGAGTACGCGTTCGTGCCGCCGGTGCGGCAGCTGTTCGCGCGGCGGAAGAAAGCCGGCGTCGATCCGCTCGCCTCGCGGCAGTGGGGACACGGAGCGATTCGCCTCGGTCACGCAAGGGCGGCGCGGGGATTCAAGAACGCGACGAATATCACCATCGCGGTCATCGACAGCGGCATCGACACGCGACATCCCGACTTGAAGCAGGCGATTGCCGAGTACAAGAATTTCCTGGGCGGGTCGGACAAGGATTTCGTCGGACACGGCACACACGTCAGCGGCATCATCGCCGCGACGGCTGGCAACGGCCTGGGCATCTCGGGCGTGTGCGGCGGACGGATTCTCGCCTTGAAGGTGCTGCCGCGCGACGGCGAGGAGTTCGACGCGCCGTCCTACTATCGCGCGCTGCGCTATGTGATCGGCAAGGCACAGGTGCTGAACCTCAGCCTCGGCGGCGAGAAAGATCCAGCGGAAATCGACGTCCTGCAGGACGTGATCGCTGCGGGCGTGGTCGTGATTGCCGCCATGGGCAACGAGCACGACGAGGGCAACCCCACCGAGTACCCGGCGGCGATCCGTGAGGTCTGCGCCGTCGGCGCCACCGACGAGCTCGACAAGCGCGCCGGCTTTTCCAATACCGGCCGTCACATCGATCTCATGGCACCCGGCGTCTCGATCCTTTCGACAACGCCGACCTTTCGATACGACGGCGACGGCGAGATGGAGTACGACTCGTGGGACGGCACCTCGATGGCGACGCCGTTCGTCGCCGGCGTGGCGGCGCTCGTGCTGGCGAAGTCGCCGGGCCTCACGCCTGCGCAGGTCATCAGGAAACTGACGTCGTCCGCCGATCGCGTCGCCGGTGCGAAGAAAGGGAGCACGTCATACGGCGCGGGCCGGCTCAATTGCGAGAAGGCGCTGCGCTGAGCGGCGGTAGAATGGAAGTGGAGGCGACGAGACGTCGCCGGATCCTCAGGCGGAAGTGAAACTCATCGTCAAAGTCGACCCCAAGCGCTCGAAAGATCCCGCGAAGCACGTAAGCAAGGTGCTGCGCCACTGCGGAGAAGGCGGCCACGTCGAAGAGGTGTTTCCCGGACTACGCAGCGGCTCCAGCGCGGGGTTGGTGGCGGTCACGCTGCCGGACGCGAAGTCGCGGCGGGCGACGTTGAAGGCGCTGCGCGAAGACGACGCGATCTCCTACGTGGATACGCCGAAGACACGGCGCCCCCTCTAGCCGCTAGCCTGCGGACCGCTGCGGACTGATGGTTTCGCCACGCGCCAGCATGGCGACCAGCGCCGCGATCTTCTTCGCGGGATCGGGAACGATCGGGGCCATGAATTAAGTATCCGCCACGCCATTCGTCGTATCCGTTTCAACGCCCTTCATGTCGTCGCGCCGGCCGATCGTGTGATCAAAACGCGGTTGATGGAGGTCTTCGCACGGCGCGACCAACCAGGGTGTATCGAGGTGTATCACGACGTCGACGTCAAGCGGACACTTGGACGCGGCGATCGAGCGGCAGAGCTAGACATTTGACTGACGCTCGCGGAACTTCCGCGCACGCCGACACAAAAAAGATGAAGCGTCATCCAAGATTCAGTTGCGCATCAGGCGCTCGTGCGGCAATCATGCGTTCTTCGAAGTAGCGTCAGCGGGATCAAGAAAACGATCGTGGCCGCCTGAAACGGTGGACCGCCCAAGGGGGACGCATGCCCGCACTGGTCGTACCCGGTGTCCGTGTCGAAGCCCGGTTTGACATTCTGCCACCGCTGCCCGCCGCGTCGGGCATTCTTGGCGCGGCCGGCATCGTCGATCGTCCACCCCTCCAGCCTGGCCTGATCAGCGTCACGAAGGTCGCCGAGATCCGGGACCTGCTGGGACCGGGCACTGAAGTGTCGATGCCTCAAATCGTAGAGGCACTCGCCAACGGCGTCAGCGAAGTACTGATCTCGGCGGTCAGCGGTGGAACGAGCGCCTTCGTCGATCTCCTGAACGCGAACAGCCAGGCGGCGGTTCGACTGCGGTGTCGGTCGCGAGGCGCCTTCGGCAACGCGCTTTCCGCCGATGTGCGGGCCGTGCTCGGCGGCGAGGACGGCAAAACGCTCGTCCGGGTCACACTGCGACTGCTGCGTGGCGGCCAGGTAGTGGAGCTTTTCCCGGATCTCCGCATTCTTCCCGGGGCGGTCGACGATCTGTTTCAGACGATCAACACGAGCTCCCGCTACGTCGTCGCACTCGATCCGGGGTTCGATGGCGCCGTTCCGGCGGCTGGCACCTATTCACCCGACGCGAACAACGTCATGACGATCCCGCGCGACGGCACGATTGTGCCGTTGATGGAGCTGGTGGTGGCCGATGGCGCCAACGCCGACGGGCTCAGCGTCCAGATCGCCTTGTCGTCGGACAAGAAGACGATCTCGATGCAGATGTTCCAGGCCGGCCTGCAGGAATCGTTCACCGGACTCGTGACGGATCCCGATGACGACAATTACCTGCCGTTCATCCTGCAGACACAGAGCCGACTGGTACGCGCGCGCATCGACAACTCGCTTGCTGCCGACGTGCGGATGCCCAAGGCGACCGACGCCCCGGTGGCCTTTCACGACGGTGTCTCACCGACCACCGACCAGTACGCGGACGCGATCGATCGGCTGAGCGACGACACCCGCGCCGACCTCGTACTGGCGGCGATCGAGCCCAACCGCCCGCGGGGCGAGGTCCGGGCGATTCACCAGCAGCTCGTCGCGCACGCCGTCAAGATGGCGGACGATGGAGCGCCCCGCATCGCGTTCGGGTCGATCGCCAGCGACGAGACGAAGCTCAACGACATCCGCGAGCACTCCGCGCTCATCCGCAACCGGCGCTTCGTGCTGGTCGCGCCGTCAGGTGCCGAGGGTGCCGTCGTCGGCATCATCGGCCGGTTGAATCCGCAGGACTCGCCGACGTTCAAGCCGGTGCCGCTTTTCGGCCGCGCGCCGGCGGCATTCCGTCAAGGCGATCTCAATCGGCTGCTCGGACCGACGACGAACCTCCTGGTCGTGCAGGATCGAGCGGGTCACGGCGTCGTCGTCCTGCGCGGGCTCGACACGACCGGCGATCAGATCTCGGTGACGCGCGTCGCCGACGAAGCGATCCGCGAGACCAAGGCAATCTCCGAGAACTTCATTGGCGAGCTGAACACCGAGCAGGCGCGCACGGCGCTGAAGCAGCAGATCGTGTCGACGCTGACGCGCATGGAGCGCGCCGGAGCGCTGGTCCCGTCGACCGACGGCAAGGACCCCGCGTTCATCGTCGACGTCTATTCGACCCAGCTCGACTTCGCGCAAGGGATCGTCCGCGTCGACATCGCGGTTCGTCCGGTGCGGGCAGTCGACTACATCTACGCGACGATTCGCGTCAAGAACTAGGAGCGCGTGAATGGCGACTATCCTGGCTGCCAACGAAAGCACCGTCCTGCTGGATGGCAAACTGGTCGAAGGTATCCGATCGATCGAGTATCGGCAGCAGCAGGAGCGCGAGAACGTCTACGGGATCGGCAGCGCCGAGCGGATCGGGATGACGACCGGCGCGCAAATCGTCGAAGGACGGCTGCGGGTGGCGTCGGCCAGTCCGGCGCTGGCGACGCTCGGCACCGACAAGCCGTTCCAGATCAGCGCGCAGCTCAAGCACGGTGACACCAAGATGACCGTGACGTTCGATGAGTGTTTCCTGACCGAGAAAAGCTTCGTGATGGCGGTGTCGACCTTCGGCGAATCGACCTACAGCTTTACCGCAACCCGCGTCCGCGAGGAAATCGGGTGAAATCTCCCCTCGATGCTCGCATCGAGGTGGCGCGCGGGGAGATGGTCATCGGAGAAGTCGTCGTTCCTTTCGCTCCGGCAGGCGTCGGCGGCGAATGGCAAGTCGGCGGCGTCAGAGGACCGACCCTTCGGCCGCTCCGTTTCAGCGAACGCACGCGTCTGTCGGCGCTCGCGGCGACGTCGCTCGAGCCGCGCGCCTGTCTGGGGGCCGCAGTCGCCCGGGCCGCGACGGTTGTCGAAGGCGAGCTCGCACCGCTGATTCGCGAAACCGCCGCCCTGCTCCTGTGTGGTGCGCGCGACGGCGGCCCGTCGTTCGGCGAGGCCGTGCTGCGTGTGGCGCGGGCCGCGGGTTGGGACCTCGCGCAAATCACCAATGCGGAAGCGACGGAGATCGACCGTCTGGCCGCCGCGCTTGGTGTGCCGCCGCAAGAAACGGGATGGCGTCGGCTCGTCCTTGGCGCAGCGGACGCCGATGCGGCGTTGACGGCGGTGCGCGACCATCTCGCAGACAACCTCCTGGCGCGGGTCGAAGAGTTTAGCGTTGCCGGCCTGGACACACCTGGGCTAGTCGATGGTCTCCCGGAGACGCGACCACACGCGGTGGCGAGCGTTCGCTCACGGCAGGACGATCCCGACGCCGACCGCGTGCCACCCGTGACAGCCACCGGGGGATCCGAAGGAACCAGGCCGTCCGGTGGTGCGATAGCGCCAGAAGGAAGACCCTCTATTTCCCAGCCAACCGCGACGGTCGTTGCGGCGCACGCCTGGCCAGGCAGCCGGCGCGAGCCGGCGATCCCGGCACCGGTAGCGACTGATCGTCGCGCCGACGCCGAGCGTGCGCCGAGAGCCGCGCAGCCTGTGGCCCGCTTGGTCGCGTCTCAGCCTGCCGATCGTCTGGGCCTCACTGCGGTGGCCGCCGGGCTTGCTCCCCTTCGAGTGCCACCGCTGTCGGCTGCCAGGGCGCCAGCCTCGGACGCGCGAATCGTGACGACACCCATCGCATCGGACCGTACGCACGCCGCCGATCTCGATCTCGACACGGTCGCACCTGACGTCGCGGACGCGATTGCCTCGCTTCTCGACGAAGAGTCGGACTTGCGAGGTCTCGAATGAGCGAGCGCGCGATCCCGCTGGTCGGCGACGTGCCGCTCGAGGCCGTCCAACGTATCGAGCACTCGCTCGACGGCGGGTTCGTGTCGACGCGTATCGCGGGTCT
>Ga0105248_10005903_pt1 | contig 13465 bp, 10 predicted proteins | sample KBSS34metaG_FD_81524 | JGI IMG/M metagenome (GOLD analysis project Ga0105248, IMG submission 81524) | Switchgrass rhizosphere microbial communities from Kellogg Biological Station, Michigan, USA - KBS S3-4 metaG | ecosystem: Host-associated > Plants > Roots > Rhizosphere > Soil | place... | reverse complement strand
TACATGATCGCGCGCACCTCGCAGATCTATCTGCATTCGCCCTGGGCGTTGGATATCGTGGCGATCGTTGGACTAACCACTGCGTTCGTTGCGGCCACTATCGGTCTCGCGCAGAACGATATCAAGAAGGTCTTCGCATACTCAACCGTCTCGCAGCTCGGCTACATGTTCGTCGGCCTGGGAGTCGGGGCATTCTCTGCCGGAATCTTCCACCTGATGACCCACGCGTTCTTTAAGGCGCTGCTGTTCCTCGGTGCGGGTAGCGTCATCCACGCCTGTTCCGGCGAACAGGATATGCGCTACATGGGCGGCTTGCGAAAATACACTCCCATCACGATGGTCACTTTGCTGTGCGGCAGCCTGGCGATCGCCGGGTTCCCGTTCCTCTCCGGCGCTGCAAGTAAGGACCTGATCCTGGAGGCAGCCTACGAACACGCGCCCTGGATGTACTGGGTTGGCGTATTCACCGCCGGCATGACCGCGTTCTACGTCTTCCGCGCGTTCTTCCTGACATTCTTCGGCGAGTACAAGGGTAAGCCCGCGGCCGGACATGGTCACGGACACGACGATGCCCACGGCCACGATGGGCATGGCCATGGAACCCCGCACGAATCGCCCGCAGTCATGTGGATCCCGCTCGCCATCCTGGCCGTACTGAGCGTCGGCGGCGGATTCATCAACATCCCGCATTTCCTGGAGCCTCTATTCCCCTTGCAGGAAGGAGAGCCCGCACGCTGGCTGGAATATGTAGCCATGGCCGCCGGCCTGGGCGGCATCGCGATGGCGTATCTGTTCTACGTCGTCTCACCGGGCCTGCCCGAATCGCTAGCCACTACCTTTAAGGGACTTCACACTCTGATCTACAACAAGTATTTCGTGGATGAATTCTATGACGCCACGGTAGTCGAACCCATGGTTGATGGTTCGAGGCAATTGCTTTGGCGCGTCGCTGATGTGCAGGTGATCGACGGCGTGGCCAACGGAATCGGTAGCACCGCCCGCGGGCTGGGCGGAATCCTGAGGCGAGCCCAGTCCGGTTACATCCGTAGCTACGCTGCATGGGTGCTGGCCGGTTCGATTCTAGCCATCGCCTATATCGGATTCATGGGGCTGGCACGATGACGCTCCTCGACATCGTCCTGTTCCTGCCGCTGGTAGGATTTCTGCTGCTTCTCATCTTGCCGAAGGAATCCAGCCGCATGGCTGCGATGGTTTTCTCGCTGGCGGTCTTTGTCGTATCGCTCGGACTGCTGATGCCCTACTGGTTTCAGTACCCCGCCGGGCATACTTTCAGCACCAATGTTTCCTGGATCAGTTATCCGCCCATTCGATATCACGTCGCCATCGATGGATTGAGCCTGTGGCTGGTGTTGCTGTCCACCCTGCTGACGCCCATCGCGGTGCTGGTTTCGTGGAAATACATCGATCACCGCGTCAAAGAATATTACGCCTTCCTGATCCTGCTCGAGTTTGGCCTGATCGGCGTATTCGTGGCGATGGACCTGTTCCTGTTCTACACGTTCTGGGAAGTATCCCTGGTGCCCATGTACTTCCTGATCGGAATCTGGGGACACGAGCGCCGCATCTACGCCGCGGTCAAGTTCTTCCTGTTCACCATGGCCGGATCGGTGCTGATGCTGGGCGCCATCATCTTCCTCTACAATCGCACCGGCACGTTCGACTACGGCGAAATTCAGGGCATGATCCAGACCGGCAGTCTGGTGTTCTCACCGCAAGCCGAGCTGCTGTTATTCCTGGCCTTCTTCATAGCCTTCGCCATCAAAGTTCCGCTGTTCCCGCTGCACACCTGGCTGCCCGACGCGCACGTGGAAGCTCCTACCGCCGGTTCATTGATGCTGGCCTCCGTGATGCTGAAGATGGGCACCTACGGACTCGTCCGATTCTGCCTGCCCCTGTTTCCGGATGCGGCCCGCCGCTGCGCCCCATGGATCGCGGGACTCGCCATCATTGGCATCATCTACGGCGCGTTAGTCGCGCTCGTCCAGCCCAATATGAAGAAGCTGGTCGCGTATTCTTCCGTCAGCCACCTGGGCTTCGTTGTTCTGGGGATTTTCACCTTCACCCAACAAGGACTGGACGGAGCCGTCTATCAGATGCTGAACCATGGCATCTCTACCGGAGCACTCTTCATCCTGGTGGGCTATCTATATGAACGCCGCCATTCGCTCGAAATATCGGCTTACGGTGGCGTCGCGACGCCTGCCCCGAATCTGGCGATTGTATTCCTGATCACCACTCTCGCGTCCATCGGACTGCCGATGCTGAACAACTTCGTGGGAGAATACCTGGTCCTCCAGGGTACGGCGAGCGCAAATTTCGGTTGGGCGGTGTTCGCAGCGCTAGGCGTGATCTTCTCTGCGTGCTACATGCTCTGGTTGTACCAGCGGATGTTCTACGGCAAAGCTTCAGAATCTCTGGCTCATCACATGCCTGACTTGACCATGCGCGAATGGGCCGCGATCGTGCCCCTCCTGATCCTGATGGTCTGGATGGGTTCGTTCGCGCAAAGTTTCCTGCCCTCGATCAGCGTACAGAACGCCGCCATCTTGGAGTCGACCAAAAAACTGCGAGTAGAGCGAGTGGCAATCCCGGCTCGGCAAACCGCGGAGGTATCCCGTGCCAATCACTAGCTTCCTCCCGACCAACGTCGATTACGCGCGCTTCCTTCCGGAAATCCTGTTGACCCTGGCAGGAACACTGATCATGTTCCTGGAGGCGTTGCGCCCCGAAGGCAAGAAATCCAACGCCGGCGTGTTCACGATCATCGCGCTGGTGATGGCCCTGCCTGCGGCGCTGATGGCGACGCCCGGACCCGCCTTCCAGGGAATGCTGGTCGTGGACGGCATGGCGACCTTCTTCCGGACGCTGGTGATCGTCGTCGGTTTGCTGGTGGTGTTCAGCTCCACCGACTATCTGCGCCGCGAAAAACAGGAATCCGGCGAATACTACGCGTTGGTGCTGTTCAGTATCGTGGGCCAATGCGTCATGGTCACGGCGAATGAGCTGATCATGATTTTCATCGGTCTGGAGATTTCTTCCATCGCGTCCTACATCCTGGCCGGATACCTGCGCGACGATGCGCGCAACAACGAGTCTGCACTCAAGTATTTTCTGCTGGGATCGTTTGCGACGGCCTTCCTCTTGTATGGCATTGCTTGGATCTACGGCGCAACCGGTTCGACCAACCTGACCGAAATCCGCCGGGCCCTGACCTCGGGGGCCGCACCGCCGGAAGCCATGATCGGTGTGGCAGCTGCCCTGATTTTCGTCGGCCTGGCGTTTAAGATATCCGCTGCTCCCTTCCAGGGTTGGGCTCCCGACGTCTATCAGGGCGCGCCTGCTCCGGTCTCGGCTTTCCTTACCGTGGGACCGAAAGCCGCCGCGTTCGCGGTCCTGATGCGGGTGTTCCTGGGCAGCCTGGAGACGGCTGCGCCCCACTGGATGCCGGCCATATGGGTGTGCGCGCTGGCGACGATGGTCGTCGGCAACTTCGCCGCCATCATGCAGTCGAATATCAAACGCCTGCTGGCCTATAGCTCCATCGCGCACGCAGGATATGTGCTGGTTGCGGTGGCCGCCAACTCCGGCACCGGATCTGCCGCCGTCATGTTTTACCTGGCCGCATACGCTTTCACCAATATCGGCGCGTTCGCCGTAGTGACTTATTTCGGCCGCGCCGGAGAAAAGTACGTCGCCATCGACGATTTTGCCGGACTCGCCCAGCGCCAGCCAGCCATGGCCGCGATGCTCACCATCTTTTTGTTGAGCCTGATCGGCGTGCCGCTCACCGGCGGATTCTTCGGGAAATTCTATATCTTTAAGGCTGCGCTGGATGCGAATCTGATCTGGCTGACGGTGCTCGGACTGCTCAATAGCGCGGTCGCCGCGTACTACTATCTGCGGATCCTGGTCGTAATGTACATGCGCGAGCCGGGCGAGTCCGTCGAGAAACTACCGCCGGCTGGAGCCTTGTTGCAGATCGCAGTCTACGGCTCAGCCGTGGGAACAGTGTTGTTGGGAATCTTCCCGTCGCTGGTTCTGGATTTCGCCAACCGCGCCGCTCTCAGATAGCTACGACGCGCGCGCGATTACTGACGACCGCTTGTCTTCATACATCGCGGCGTCTGCCCGGCCAAGAACGCCCTGCATGGTTTCCCCCCGGGTCCATTCAGCGACGCCCGCGGCGGCCGTGATATTGACCTTCGGCGCATCCGGATTTCCGTTCACTTTGTAACGGCCGTTGACCCAGCGCTGGATTCGCTCCCGCCGTGCGCCCGCCACAGCCAGATCGCCATCCACCAATACCATGAATTCGTCGCCGCCGACGCGCCCGATCACGTCGTGCGTGCGGAACACGGTCTTGAGCTCCGTTGCAAACTGTCGCAGGAGATCATCGCCGGCGGCATGTCCGTAGGTATCGTTCAATTGCTTGAACCCATTCAGGTCCAGGCTGATCACGCAGAAGGTCTGGCCGGCGCGAATCCGGGTTTCGATGTGGCGCTCCACTTTACGCCGGTTGAGCAGGCCAGTCAGCGAATCATGCGCTGCCAGGTGCTCCATCTCCTCCAGCCGGGATTCGTAGGTCTCTATTTGAGCGCGGAGCTGCGCGACGGCGGCCGTGCTATCCGCGACCATTTGCGTAACGTAGCTTTTGAGATCGGCGGAGTGCTGGCCGATAGAATGCCGGATAATCGTCAAGTCATTCAGTTTCGACGTGGCGGTCAGCCGCTCGGTGAATTCCGTGAACCGTTTCGCATGGTGATTGGATCGCTCGCTCACTTGCTGCGCGGCCGTTCCGGCGATCAGCAAGACGTCTTGAATGCCATTGGCTTTATTGCCAAAAACGTCCGCGGCGTGCGTCGCCCAGATTCTCAACTCCTGCTCGATACCTCTCTGGGTCTCGGAAATGCGGTCCGCGCAGACGCCGTCATCCAGGCCGCTGCTGAGATTCTGTAAAGCTTGCTGAAGAGGCTCACCAGTTGCCGAATCGACCTGTGAGGCTGCTTCGCCCATAGCCGCCAGCGTGGCGCGATACGAGCTCAGGGCGGCAAAAAGCAATTGCTCTGCATCCTGTTCGATGGATTGCTTCAACGAGATCACCATTAAAGCATCGTCATCTGCATGCAGATTCTGCATAAGCTGATTCCCTGACGATTTCTGGCCCTTCGGAGCGGACCTTAGTACCGTGGCAAAGGCTTCACCAGCAAGGTGATCAGGAACCCCACGGCCAGCAAGCCGGCCAGCACCTGCAGGGGGCTGTCATAGATATGCACATGACTGGCGCCGGGGGCCAATGCGGCCTTGGCGCGGTTCGAGAGCTCGGTTACGATAATCGGCCCGGCGATGGCGGCAGCGCTCCAGGCCGTCAGAACAGCCCCATGAATGGCCCCCACATTATCCGACCCGAAGAGGTCGGCCAGGAACGCCGGGATGGTCGCAAATCCGCCGCCATACATGCTCACCACCACGAACAGGCACGCCTCGAAGAGCACCCATTGCCCGCGGCCCGCGATGCCGGGAACGATCAGGAATAGGACAAATTGGACCGCAAAGAATAGCGTGTACGTATTACGTCGGCCAATATAATCTGAACCCGACGCCCAGATGAATCGCCCGGCCAGATTGAACAGGCTCAGGAGCAAAACGAAGTCGGCTGCCTCCGCGGGGGTCTGCCCGAAAATGTCCTGCACGATGGGCGATGCCTGCGCCAGGATCCCGATGCCTGCCGTGACGTTGATGAACAGGATGCTCCACAAAAGATAAAACTGCGGTGTTCGTAATGCCGCGTTTCGGGTGATGCTGGCTTGGACGGTTTTCTCTGGCGGATTCCATCCTGCCGGCTTCCAGTCCTTGGGCGGACGCCGCAGGATACTCGCACCAATCATCATCACCACGAAATAAATAGCCCCCAGTGTCATCACCGCCGTGGGAACACCCAGCCAGGTCATGAACCGGACATTCAACGGACTCGCCAGGGCCGCGCCGCCGCCGAATCCCATAATCGCCATGCCTGTGGCCATCCCGCGCCGGTCGGGAAACCACTTGACCAGAGTGCTGACGGGCGCGATGTAGCCCAGTCCGCAACCCATGCCGCCGATCACGCCCATGCCGAGAAACACCATCACCGGCTTGTGCACAGCCAAGCCGATTCCACCGATCAGCAATCCGCAGCCGAACAGGATCGCCGCTGCGGTAGCCGCCGCTCGTGGGCCCCGTCGTTCCACCCACGGACCGCCGAACGCGGCGCTCAGTCCCAGCAAGACCAGCGCGGTCGAATAGGTCGTGTAGGGCGGGCTGAACCAACCTGGGGCGTTTGGAAGCAAAGCTTGGAACGGACGGTTAAAGGTGCTCCAGGCATAAACCGAACCGATGCAGATGTGCACGCAGACCGCACCTATCGGGATCACCCAGCGAGAACTCATCTCCAGATTTTAGTAGGTTTGGGGCCGACTTACTGCGCCTGCTTCAGCAGTCGCGTGGTTTCTTCCACCTGCACGGCCGCCGCGCGCAGCGTCTCCGCCAGCTTGCGAGCCTGCTGATTCGCCTCATCCCATTGCTGCGATTCCACGGCTTCTCGAACCCCCGGCAGCGTCTTCGACGAATAACCTGTGAGCAATCCCGGCGCGTAAATCTGATTCCGATACCAGTCCCGCCGCGGGAGCCCGTCCGTACTCAGCAGCGTGCGTTCCGTCTTACGCATGGATTCGTCCACTTTCGCCAGCTTGTCCGATGTGGACGATCCAGCCCGCTTGCTCCATGCGGCAAGCTCTTCTTCGTATGCCTTCGAAGCCAGCGACAACCTGGTCAACTGCGTGGACAGCGGCCGCAGGTCCACCCTGGATGGCCCCTTCGGCAATTGTTTGCGAATCTCCTCGATCCAGCGACCCGCGCTGGCCGCGAGCGAACCATAATCGAAGGGCAACACCGATGCGTCCGCCAAACGCAGAATCGCCGTCGTCATCACTTGGGTGAGGGCTTTGCTGAACGTGCGGTCGCCGTCGGAAAACTGTTGGTACCAAGCAGGAGTGTCGTAGATGGAATGATAAACGCCGTCGCCTGAGCCAAAGCCGAGGTTCAAGCTCGGCACACCCGCGTGATCCAGAAACGCTACGTAATCCGAGCCCGACCCCAGCGATTCCAAATGAAACATATGCTCGCGCGGCTCGGTTCCAGAAGTTGCCGCGGCGCTTCCGCGTCGTTCTCGTGCTACTTCCAGGAGGCTCTTGGGTGTCGCCGGATCGTTCACGTCGCGCAGCACTTCGCTGATGAACGGTTCCAGTGAATCCGAGCCGCCCGCGCCGAGCAGACCTCGGCCCGTGGAATCAGAATTGATGTAAACCGCTCCGCTGCGCTCCAGCTCCTCCATGTGCTTCTCCACCCATTCGGTGGAGCCGAGTAAGCCATACTCTTCGCCATCCCACAATGCCAGCGTGACGGTTCGCTTCGGCTGCCAGCCTTGCTTCCGCAGCACCGAAAGTGTTCGCGCCGTCTCCAGCAACACCGAAGCCCCGCTGGCCGGATCGCTCGCGCCATTTACCCAGGCGTCATGATGATTCCCGTATATCACCCACTGGTCTTTCGCCACCGTCCCCGGAATCGTAGCGATCACGTCATACAGAGACCGCGTGGACCAATCGAAATCCACCTGCAGATGAACAGTGGCCGGTCCGGCCCCGGCGTGATACGTAATCGGCAACGCGCCGCGCCATGCTTCCGGCAGGACCGGCCCGCTCAGCTGCTGCAACAGAGGCAACGCGTCCGCCCAGGAAATCGGCAGCACCGGAATCTTGAGAATCGTTTTGGCTTCCTCACGCGGGAGCCGCTTGGAACCTGGTTCCGAAGCCCATCCGGGCGATAGCGGATCCCCAGGATACAGCGCCATATCCATTACGCTGCCCCGCTGCACTCCATCGGCCGGCCGCATGGGACCTTTGGGATACACGTCGTTCTGGAAATAACCGTCTTCGCGCGGGTCGGAATAGATCAGGCATCCCACCGCTCCGTTATCCTGCGCGAGCTTGGGCTTCAGGCCGCGCCAGCTGCGCCCGTAGCGCGCGATCGCGATTTTGCCCTTGACGTCGATGCCCATTTTCTTGAGGTACTCGAAGTCCTCCGGCTGCCCGTAGTTGACGTAGACCAGCGGCGCCGTGACATCTCCCGACGCCCCGTAGGCGTTGAACGTCGGAAGCTGATTCTCCTGAGGAGTGCTGGGATCCTCAGGAATCGCGGGCTCGGCGAGCTTCGCCTTGAAGCGCACCGGCGCAGTCATTTCCAGCGTGCGCGTGGCCGGATAAGGGATCAGCGCCTGAAACGTTTCGATGCGTGTGTCGAAGCCCCAGTCGGTGAGCTGCGCGGAAACATAATCGGCGACGGCTTTCGATCCGGGCGATCCCGCATGATGCGGTTTGGCTGCCATCCTCTCCATGTAGATCCGCAGCCGCTCGGCTTGCGGGATGGTCTTGGCTTGCTCTTCGCGATCGTGCTGTGCCTTCCACTGGTCCGGCGCGAATCCGCGTATGGGCGCGACTGCAGGAGCCTGCGCGTAGACCGACAACGCAAAAATGAAGAGAATCGAGCGCAGCCTCATGCTTTCGATGCACGCGTTTTCAGGAATGCCAGGAATTCCTGCGTGCTGCGCGTATATCCCGCCGTCGCGAGCACGTTCGCATCGGCGTCCAGGAGCGCATAGAAGGGAGTGGAGACACTGGCGAACTTGACGTCCTCGAGTTTGGCATTCTCCTCCGAGGCGGCGTCGGTTCCGTCGGTAAAGAGCTCCACCAGGATCAGGTCCTTGGCGATCTCCGCGATCTCCGGACGCGGAAACATGTTGGCCTTCATCCAGTGGCAGTTGGTGCAGGCGTACCCGGTGAATGTCACCAGGACCAGTTTGTTTTCCTGGCGTCCGCGGTCGAGTGCAGCCTGATAATCGTTCTTCATCCATTGCAGGCCGCCGGCCGTAGTGCTGTTTCCGGTGATACCGCCCGTGGCGACGGGAACATAGGCGTCCAACTCACCCAGCGGAGCGCCGAACATCCCCGGCAGCAGGCTGAAGGCGAAGATCAGAATTGCGCTGCCGGATAGCAGCCGGCCCGTGCTGAGCTTGTCGTCCGCTTCGATCCCTTCCAGGCGCAGCAACCCCAGCAGGTATAAGCCGGCCATGGCGAACAACACGAACCACGCTGCCAGGAATCGCTCCCGAGTCAGAAGGTTCGTTGCCAGCACCTGATCGATGGTGCTCAGATACTTGAGCATCACTGCGAGCAACACAAACCCCATTACGATCTTTACGCGCGCCAGCCATCCTCCGCTGCGAGGAAGCTTTTTCAAGTACGAAGGAAATGCCGCCAGGAAGAAGAATGGCGAGGCCAGTCCGGTGGCGAACGCTGCCATGCCGATCACCGGCTGCGCGCCTTGAGCTTGTACCGACGACGCCAGCAGCGGTCCTACGAACGGCCCCACGCACGCGAACGACGTCAGCGAGAAGGTCAGCCCCATGAGCAGCGTTCCGAAGTAGCCGCCGCGCCGCGAAGCACCATCGAGCTTCGTCAGCATGGCCGAGGGCAGGGTAATCTCAAACGCTCCCAGCAGACTCAAAGCGAAGATACCGAACACCGCCGCGATAAACCCGTTCACCCACGGATTTCCGCCCAGTTGCGAGATTCCGATCGGCCCCGCGAGCGCGGTCACACCCAATCCCAGCGCGCAGAACAATACGATGATGCCCAACGAAAACACCAGCGCCTGCACGATGCCGCCGCGCTGATTCAAGAAGAAGGACACCGTGATCGGGATCATCGGGAAAACGCACGGCGTAAATATCGCCGCCAGACCGAATCCGAACGCCGCCAGCACGAATGCCGCCAGCCCCTGCTGTGAGGCAGGGGGCGCTGTAGGCGGCTGATTTAGGGCCGCCGCGACATCTGACGCCGCGCCCGGTTTGACCTCGATATATCCCGCCGGCACCGTGAATGCTGGAAGCACCGGAGCGAACGGCGCGACGGTTAGCTTGAACGCGGCCGTCTTGGTCCTGGGGTTGAGGCACTGCCTGTCGTCGCACACCCGATAGCGGATACTCGCCGTCATCTCTACCGGTCCCGAGACATCTTTCGCCAGCGTCGCCGGGATCAAGAACTCGGCTTGGTTCGAATACGTCTCCACCTCTTGCTTGAGGTTCGGATCCATAGTCCGAACCGGAGGCGGCTGGTAGACTTTGCTGGATTCGACGGCCGGATTCTCCGTCAACGTGATCTTGGTGGGATACAGTTCCTTGGGGATGGTCAGGGAATACAGGTGCCAGCCCGGCTCGATCTTCGCCGTCAGCTTCAACGGCACCGTGGATCCCGCCTGCGCCACCTCAGCACTCGACGTCATGGACCACTGGACCGGATCCAGGCGTTGCGCGGAGGCTACCGCCGCGACGCACACGGCCAACCCGGCGATCCAGAACGCTTTCATGGTGCGCTTACTTTTGAGGCAGCAACAGAGTGATCCAGCTCTTCTTCTATTTTCTCATTTACGCGGCCCTCCGCGAATTCGGCCGCCACCCGGATCGCGTTCTTCACCGCATTGGCGTTGGAGCGCCCGTGGCACACGATGCAGACACCTTTTACACCCAGCAGTGGCGCGCCACCGTATTCCGAATAGTCCAGGCGTTTCTTGAAATCGGTGTAAGCGTCCCGCGAGAGCATCGAACCGATCTTGCTGGTCATGGTGGAACTCAGCGATTCGCGCAGCATGCTGACGAACATGTCCACCAGGCCTTCGCTGACCTTAAGCGCCACGTTGCCGATGAATCCGTCGCACACAACTACGTCTGCCACGCCGCTGAAAATATCGCGGCCTTCGATGTTGCCGATGAAGTTCAGGTTAAGAGCCTTCAGCAGCGGCAGCGCGGCCTTCGTCAGTTCGTTGCCCTTGTGCTCCTCTTCGCCGATCGATAGCAGCCCCACCCGCGGCCGCGAATTGTGGAAGATAGTCCGCGAATAGATCTCGCCCATCACGGCGAACTGCGCCAGCATCTCAGGCTTGCAATCGACGTTCGCGCCGACGTCCAGAAACACCAGCGGGGATCCCGTCAGAGACGGCAGCGCCGAGGCCAGGGCCGGCCGGCTCACGCCCCGAATCATTCCCTGGACGATCTTGGCCGTCGCCATCACGGCGCCGGTATTGCCCGCGGAGACTACGCCCTGCGCGATGCCGTCGCGCACCAGGCGGCAGGCGACACGGATAGACGAATCCTTCTTGATGCGGACAGCTTTCGCTGCCGAGTCCTCCATGGTGATGAACTCGCTGGCGTGATGGATCTCGATCGGCAGACCTGCCGCCTGCGGATGCAGAGCCAGCTCGCTGCGCAGGGCCCGTTCCAGGCCCACCAGAATCACTCGGATCTGCAGGTCTCGCGCGGCCCGAATCGCTCCCTCAACTTCACGCTTGGGGGCGTGATCGCCACCCATGGCATCGACCGCAATGGTCAGCATGGCCGGGCGCGTACTACTCTTCGGCAACCTCAATCACTTCGCGGCCCTTGTACTTGCCGCAGTGCGGGCAAACGCGATGGGGCAGCTTGGGCTCATGGCAGTTGGGGCAATTGGACATTCCGGTGCGAGGCAAATGATCATGCGCCCGCCGCGTGGAGGTCCTCCGCTTGGAATGTCGTCGTTTGGGATTTGGCATTTTACTTTCTCAGCTCCTTGAGCGCTGCCCAGCGGTTATCCACCACTGTGGTCCGGCAGCTGCATTCATTCTGATTGCGGTTCTGTCCGCATTCCGGACAGATTCCCTTGCAATTCTCGCTACAAAGTCTTTGCATCGGGAGCGCCAACAGCACAAACTCCCGAAGAACATCGTTCAATTCCAGGCCGTCGCCCTCGTAAAACCCCATCTCCGCCTCTTCAGCATCGATGGCCTTCTCTTCCACGCGAACAGCGCGGGCTCCGTTGTTTGATCCTTCCGTCACCGGACGATAATACAGCTCGAAACTGGAATCCAACGGAAAAATGGACGGCTCCAAGCAGCGGTCACATTCCGTCTGCAGCTGCACTTTAACCTGCCCCGTCACCTGGATCTCGTCGGCCGAACCCATCACCAGTTCCGCCTGCCCGATCGCGTGCAGCGGGCCCGACTGCTTCAGCTTTGGATCCAGAAACTCGATCGTTCCAGGCGGGAGTTCCACGTCGAAACGGGCGGGTTTTAGCTCCAGATCTCGAACGTGGAAAAACACAGCTGTACTCCTACCCGGATCGGGCAAAACCCTAGTATAACAGGACTTTCTGGCTCAGGAAAACAGGTCGGGGAGCGGCATTGTGAAGCCCGGCAGCAGCGCGGAAGTCAGCGAATCCTGGCCCGAGAGCGCCGGGGCTGGGAGGTTGGGCCCCGTCCAGATCTCGGCCGTAAGGTCCGCAGGATTTATGAGCCATACTTCCTTCACGCCAGCGGTGAAGTACTGCGCCAGCTTGCGATGGATTCTAGCTGGTGTCTCACTGGGCGAAAGCACCTCGGCTGCGATGTCCGGAACAATATGGATTACCTTTGCCTTCTGCAATTCCGCCCGCCGATCTCCGAGGATAACGGCTACGTCATGCGCCAGCCGGGTGGTGGGTGACAAAGCATATAGGTTTGCGATTCTTGCGAAAGTAAAGCACAAGCTCCACCAGGAGATTCTGCAACGCTTGGTTATGCTGATACGCCGGCCTGGTCATTTCGATCAACTCCCCTTCGTCGAGTTCGTAGCGCTTATCTTCCTCGAACGGGTAGTTGTCGAATTCCTCCGCTGACAGGAGGGTTCTGGCGCGCATACGTTCAGTGTAGTTCACCCTCTCGCGGTTCGTTTTGTTCTGCGGCTACCGGCGGACCTTGATAGAGTTAGAAAGACTATGGTCGTTGAGATCGAGGGCGTTTCCCTTCATCTGGCTCATCCGGATGAGTTTCCCGTCAATTGGGTCGGCCAGGATGAGGTCATGCGCCAGTTACTGGCTGCCTGGCTGGTTGTTGATCCACAAGACCTGCCCATGAACCCCCGGCTTCTGGGGAAGCCTGGCGTCGGGAAGACCACCCTCGCCTACGCTGCCGCCAAACGTTTAGGCCGCGAGGTCTACATCATGCAGGCGACCGTCGATACCCGCCCCGAGGATCTGATCGTGACCCCCGTGATCGAAGGCGAAGCCCGCTTGCGTTACGTGGCTTCCCCTTTGGTAACTGCGATGCTTAGAGGGGGTATCGTCATTCTGGACGAAGGCAACCGCATGAGCGAGAAGAGCTGGGCCAGTTTAGCTCCTCTGCTCGACAATCGCCGTTACGTTGAGTCGATCGTCGCCGGCATCAAGATCAAGGCCCATCCGCTATTCCGCTTGGTGGCGACCATGAACGACGACGCCAGCACCTTCGATCTCCCTGAGTACATCCATTCCCGCCTGCAGCCGCAGATCCTGATCGATTTTCCAGAACG
>Ga0105248_10005898_pt1 | contig 13468 bp, 10 predicted proteins | sample KBSS34metaG_FD_81524 | JGI IMG/M metagenome (GOLD analysis project Ga0105248, IMG submission 81524) | Switchgrass rhizosphere microbial communities from Kellogg Biological Station, Michigan, USA - KBS S3-4 metaG | ecosystem: Host-associated > Plants > Roots > Rhizosphere > Soil | place... | reverse complement strand
TGAATTTCTTCATGTTGCCGCCGCATGGACTGCCGCTGCAACTAACGCCGACCGAAAACGGATGCCAGCTCTCGCTGCATCATGCCACTGGCGTCATCACGGAACGCTTCAGCACCGTTTCGTCGGCGCTTCGCAGGGCCAGACAGCTCAACGAGCTGCTAGGTGCGCCACCGCGTCGGGCGGCCCGATCGAGATCGACGAAGGCCCGCGTCCGACGGCGCCGGCGATAACCCGGTCAGCGGCGCCGGATCGCCTCCAGCGTGAAATCGTCTTCCTTGAACGGCAGGTTGTACTCGACCTTGTCGAGCGTCAGCCGCGTGCTGCTGCCGCGTTTCAGATCGGTCATCGTCAGCTCGCGAGCCGTCCAGATACCTTGAATCTCGCTGATGCGCGTGTAGTCCAACCGCCGGACGACCTGGTCCTTGACGAAGCCCTCGACGCGTGCGTACGCGTAGTTATCCTTGCGAATCCAGACGATCGACTGCGTGTACTGCGACGATTTCGCCAGCTTGGGGATCGATCGAATCTTCCAGCACTCCGCGCCGTCCACCGCCTCAGAGTCGAGCAGCGTGTAGTCGAACTGCTCGCGGTCGCGCTCTTCGAGATCCTCGAAGCTGAAATCAGTGCCGAAGAAACGCGTCGAGCGATCCTGGAGCGCGATGCGACGGTCGCGTTCGATTGCCGGCGTCCACATCCATTGGTCCGACGACCGGTCCGGATGGTTCACAATCAGCAGGGCCACTCCCTTGACTTCGGGCGGCGCCGTGAATCGAATCACCGTCTTGCTCTGCCCGTGCGCGCCGATTCGATCCTGAATCCAGCGCTTCTCCGTCGTCTTGCCGTTGCGTTCCGTGGTCTGCAGGACGCCTTCGTAGCGCTGCGACTTGGAGACGGTCCGCTTCTGCGCCTCGTCGATGATCTGCCGCGCGTTGTCCGCGGCGCCTACCACGAGGACCGCTCCGACGACGAGTCCCAACGGAACTAGCGCGCGGGCGCGCGCGGACGACGCGCTCCTCGTCGAACTACAGTTCCTCATGCTCCACCTGGATATCGTCGCGGTTGAATCAATTCCCCTCCCCCGACATCGTAGCAAATCGTGAATCGCACGTTGTCGATATCGTTCGAGATCTGAACATCGGAACGCCTGGCGATTGGCGCGTGGAGCGCCCGTCGCCCTTGCCCTCGCTCGACAGGCTACGTGAAATGACTAACGTCGAGTGCACACCGAACAGCGAATTCGCGACAATCCGAGGAGCTTCGCGGTGTAGCATGCGTGACAGTGGAGCCCCACACTCCAATCGATGCCACCTCCTCTGAGCAGTTGCCTCGGCAGATCGGAAAATACACGCTTGTCCGCCAAATCGGCACAGGCGGAATGGGTGCGATCTATGAGGCGCTCCAAGCACAGCCGCAACGCCGCGTAGCCCTGAAGCTCATTCGATCCGACCAGATGTCGGAGGAACTCCTCCGTCGGTTCTCGATTGAAGTGCAGGCCTTAGGGCGGCTGCACCACGCCGGCATCGCGAGTATCTACGAGGGCGGCACCGCGGACACCGCGGTCGGCTCACAGCCATATTTCGTCATGGAACTGGTCGAGGGCCTGCCATTGGACGAGTACGTGGCGCGGCGCCAGATTGGAATCCGCGAATGCGTCATGTTGATCGTACGCGTAGCGGAAGCGGTGCATCACGCTCACGAACAGGACGTGATCCACCGAGATTTGAAGCCTGCAAACATCCTGGTGGACGAAACCGGACAGCCAAAAATCCTCGACTTCGGTGTCGCTCGGATGATTGGCAGGGACCGCCCTGCAGCCATTGCCGCCACGCAGACGCAAATCGGCGTCGTGCTAGGAACGCTGCCGTACATGAGTCCCGAGCAAACGGAGGGTGATCCGGATCACTTCGACCAACGCTCGGATGTGTACGCATTGGGGGTCATTACATACAAGCTTCTTGCCGGACAATTGCCGCATCAATTCACGGGTGGTTTCATCGAGGCGATCACGGCGATTCAGGAATCGACGCCGAAAAGACTCGGCGATCTCGACGAGCGGCTTCGCGGCGACCTCGAGGCCGTCGTCGACAAAGCGCTCGCGAAGGAGAGACAACACCGATATCAAACGGCGCAGGCGTTCGCGGACGATCTGCGTCACGTCGTCAACGGATCGCCGATCTCGGTTGGCTCCGCCACTCTTGGCGCCACAATTCGTCGGTGGACAATGAGAGAGCGGAACATTTGGCAGGCCGGATGGGTGGGTGTGATCGGATACAGCGGTGCCAGTCTCTTCAATGTCGTTGGCATCGTGTTCGGAGTGATCGCGTGGTTTTGGTGGCCGCCAGTCCTGCCGCGGGAGATTCGTTACACGGAATTCATGCTGAACGCGACGGGCTGGACCGTGACTCTTGCTTTCCTCGCATGGGTCAACTGGCGGATTACCCGGAGGCACGTCCCTTCGATGTGGCTCGCGTTGCTTAGCAGTCTCCTTCTTTCAGGCTTTACCTCGATGGTCTTGTTCCGTTTTGTCCCTTATGACGGCGGAGGGACTATGAGCGATCCGTGGCTTCGCATCGCGGTGTACAGCATGTTCACGCAGTTCGCGTTCCTCGCTGTCCTGTTGAGTCTGCTGGCATTGATAACGGAGTATCGACTGCGCGAATCGGATCGTCCGGTCGGGCCGCGCCGACCGACATCGCCGCTTTCAGGGCCGCCAACTATTCATATTCGAGCGCCTCGATAAGCGACCCGCGGACGGCTGCTTCCGCCGGCCACAGCGCGGCGGTCAATGCGGCAAGCAGAATCGCCGGCGCGAGCGTCACAGCGACCCTGAATGGAAACTGGTACTCGAGCCACATGCCGGCGATATCGCGGTGCACGATCTGCAGCATGTAATACAGGTTGATGGCGCCAAGCGCATAGCCGAGCACCAGCCCAAGCGCCGCGACGGCGAGTGCCTCGAGCCAGATCGTTCGCCGGACCTGCCCCCTCAGCGCGCCGACGGCTTGGAGGACGCCGAGCTCGCGACGACGGTCCGTGATGGACACCGTTAGCGTGTTGACGATACCGAGGAAGGCGACAAATACCGCGATGACGATTTGAACGTTCATCAACCCAAACCACTGATCGGCAAGTCGCAGAATGTACTGTTTGCCTTCCTCGTGAAGGAAAACGAAGACGTTTCGCTGACCCGCGTAGCGCTCCACGATCCGCTGGCGTACGTCCCGAACTGCCGCACCGGGCGCCACATACACGCGAAACTCGTTGACCGAGTCGTCCTGCCAGTACTTGATGAAGAGGCTTCGATCGATCAGGATCGCGCCCTGCTGATCCGTGTAATCCACCACGACTCCCACGATCGGCAGGTGGAGCGTCCCGTGTGGCGCGGGAATCTCGAGCATCTGGCCTAGACTGAGCCGCTGGAGCTGGGCCAGACTGTCCGAGATGAGCAGACCCTCGCCGGCGGCCGCCTTGCGATACATCTCGACGGCGTTTCCGGCGACCGGCCCGCGCCGAGTCGTCTCGGCCACGCTGTCCATCTGAACCGCGATCAGCATCACCTGTCCGCCCCGGAAGGCGATGCGACCGTCACGAAACATCTGCACGCGCGCCACTCCCGGGACAGCCGCGATTTCCGGCGCCATCGTCGCGGGAAACCTGGTGGTGTGCAGATCGAGCCGCTGAGAGGGCATGACGTACAAGTCGGCGTTGAGACTGGTGTCGAGCCAATCGATGATCGACTGGTAGCTGGCCGCGGCCATCCCCGCGAACGCCAGGATCAGCGCCAGCGACAGCATCAATGCCGCGACCGTAGACGAGGTCCGGCGGTGCGACTGAATCAGGCTGTCGGCCGCGAGTGCGCCTTCGACTGGACGGAGCCAGCGCAGCAATGGCCTCAACGCCTTTGCCAACCCGAGTGACGCGATGGGAGCAAGCGACAACGCCGCCGCAATCGCGCTGATATACCCCACGTAGAGGATGGGCCGGGAATCGGCAAACACAATTCCGGCAATCGAGAGACCGCCGAGCGCCACACCCAGGACGGAGCGCCAACGGTTCTCGGCTGCCGAGAGGACCTCGTAAGCGCCTTTCTTCAACGCATGCACCGGATCGACCCGAGCGGCGTTTCGTGCCGGGATGACCCCGCCGACGACGCTTGTCATCATGCCGATGGCGAGAGCGGAGCCAATCACCAACGGTCGCGTGGCAACCTCCAGCGTTTGGCGCGCAACGCCGTAAACGTCTCCGACCAGGGCGCTGACGGCCGATGCTGCGACACCGGCGATCAGCACACCGAATACGGATCCGACCACCGACCCAGCCAACCCTTGCAGCGCGCTCTCGCAGAGAAACAGCCACCGAATCTGCCCGGCGGTCGCCCCAAGCGCACGAAGAATGCCGATCTCCGATCGACGCTGCGCGACGGCGATCGCAAACGAGTTGTAAACGATGAACATTCCGATGAACAGCGCGAACGCGCTGGAGAGATTCACCATCAGCGTATAGCCGGCGAGCATCGACGCGGCCTGACTGCCGCGGCGCGCCGGCGGCTGGATTTCGAACGCCGATCCCAGCACACCGCTCAGCGTCCCTTGACAGGCCTCGACCGACTGTCCAGGCTTCACCGCCAGATCGATGCGATCGAACGTGCGTCCGCGGCCGAACATGTGCTGAGCCGCGAAGATGTCCATGATCGCCAGGTTGCCGCCGAACGCGTCAGCCAAGCGCGAGGACCGCAAGATCCCGCGAACCGTGAACGACTTCTCGCCCTCGGCTGTGCCCAGCCGCAACCGGCCGCCCTTGCTAAGGTGATTCCGATCGGCGAACGGCTTGGACACGATCAGGGAATCGGGCTGGGCGAGGAACACCAGCGGATCGTCGACGACGCTGTCGTCGCTCTCCTCCATGTCGTATTCGCGCAAGCTGCGATCGCCGGTCATGTCCACCGCGAGCACGAGCAGGTTGCCTTGACCCTGGACGTCGACGACGGCCTCAATCGCGGGCACCGCGACCCCGACACAAGGAGCAGACTGCACCTTCTCGAGAATGTCTTCCCCGAATCCGTGTTCGCCCGCGGTGATCTGAAGATCCGACTTGCCGGCGATCCGGTCAATCGTCTGCGAAAACGCGTAGAGGACGCTTTGATTGGCTGTGTGCATCGCGACGAAGACGGCGACGCCGAGCACGATGCCGGTCGTGGTCAGGATGGTCCGCAGCAGGTGCTTGCGGAAGTACGGCCACGAGATTAGGCGTAAGAGAATCACAAGGTCTGGCGCGGCCGGTGGCCCTGGATCATCAGGTCAGTCTATCGGGCAATTGCCAGCGTCTCTGCATGATACGCTCCCTTCGAATATGCGCCGCGTGCAGCTGTTCGAGTGGGAGGACCAGCCCTGGCTCCCCCGCGTGTTTCGCGACTTCATCACCGATCACTTGCGCTATACGCACAACGAGGCGATGCGCCAACCGGTGAACATGGCGATCGCGAAACGTCTCGCGTCGGTGCTGGCGCGCGCGCAGACGACGCAAATCGTCGACTTGTGCGCAGGGGCTGGAGGCCCGGTCGACAAAATCGGGCGGATCCTGGTCGAAGATCTCTCGATTCCGGTGACCATCGTCCTCACCGACCTGTTCCCCAACGTGGTCGCCTTCAAGCGGCTGGAGGCCCAGTCCGGGGGACGCATCCGGGCCCGGTACGAATCGACCAATGCGACCGACGTTCCGGCTGAGCTGGGGGGACTCCGAACGCTGTTCACAGCGCTTCACCACTTTCGCCCGTCGGACGTCCAGCTCGTGCTCGCCGATGCGGTCAGGAAGAAGGCTCCGATTGCAGTCTTCGAGCCTCTGGAACGAACCATCCGGATGATGGTGCTCGTCGGCGTGATCTCGTTCCTGCGGGGTTTCACCCATACTCACATCGTCGGGCGTTTGACCCTCCCGCGCGCGCTCATGACCTACGTGCTGCCCGTGGCGCCCGCGATGTTCGCCTGGGACGGCACTATCTCCACGCTTCGGACCTACACGGCCGACGAGCTCCTCGCGCTGGCGCAGGGCGTTTCGACCGACAATTACGACTGGGAGGCGGGTCGCTTCGACGTTCCGGGCCCCTATGGCCCGATGCCGACAACCTATCTGACCGGCGTGCCACGCCAAGACTAGTCTCCCAATGGGCCCCGGGAGCGAACAATGTCGCCGCCAGAAAAGACTTTTGGGCCATGCCTGGCTACCATCAAGTCCATAAGTTGTTGAACAGCATATTCTTATCAAATCTGCTGGGGTCGGTCCCAGGTTTGCTTCGATGCACGCCGACAGGTTCGCGCAAGGGACCAGGAGGGTCCAGCGTAGCGGTGCGGTGGTCGAGTCGATGGTACGCCCTTGGGCGAGCCAAAACCCAAACGTCGTCGGTAGAGGAGCAAAGTATGATGAAAAGATTCGTGTTAGGCGCTGCGGCGCTTCTGGCTAGCGCTGGAACCGCAGTCGCTGCCCCGATCGTGCTGCCTTCCGGGCCGATCGCCGTTCAGTTCAATAACATCGAGCAGATTGATACCAGCGGGACCAACAGCATTAGCTGCGTGGCCCTTGGGCTCACCTGCTCGGGTGGCACGACTGGCAACTGGGGAATCCTGAAGGTCTCCTCGATGCAGACCGGCTTCGTGAACACTCCAAACGAGATCATCTCGGGTGGCGGCACGACATTCTTCGCCGACCAGTTTGCCGGGAACGGCCAAGTCACCGGCGTGTTCTACGACATCGATTTGCTGGGTGCGTGCCCGGCGGGAACTCCCCCTCCGCCAACTGGTCCGTCGACCTGCGCGACTGGCGGAGTCCTCGATCTGTATTGGAATGACAATGGCGTCAACGTTTTGGGTCCGCCGAGCACCTTTGCTCCGACCGCCGCCACCGTCACGACGTTCACGACCGGAACGTTCCTGGCCCGCTTGAACTTCGCGACCGGTATCCAGAACAACAACATCACCACGGTCACCAGCGACATCAACCTCATTGGCAACGTCAGCGGGCAGGGCACCGCGAACAGCTTCTCCAATGTGGACTTGACCAAAGTGGGCGCCTGGACCAACCAGCTGAACACGGATTACTTCTTCGTGGACACCAACAACAACGGCATCAAGGGCGAGGCCGGGGAAACACGGGACGTCCGATTCCGCAACACGTTCAACCTCGCGACGGGTAACGTTCCCTCTTGGGATTCCGGCGCGTTCATCAAGGGCTTTACGAGCACCGACCCGGCGACGACGGACATCGCTGCCGTCCCCGAACCCGCGACCCTCACGCTCCTGGGTCTGGGCCTCCTGGGCGCCTCGATTCGTCGGCGGAAGAAGGCGTAACACTCGTTCCGCACGTGACCGATAAAAGGGCGGGAGCCGATCTCCCGCCCTTTTGCTTTTAGGCCATAATCGCCGCGACGTGCGATTGATCCGCATGCAGAAGGCTCGAGTCCTGCTCGGCCTCCTCTTCACGCTCGCCGCAGTTCATTTCGTTCCCAATCGAGCGCTGGTGCTGGCAATCCTGGTCGCCGGCTGGTGGGCGCTGTTCTTTCCGATCACCGTCGCCGAAGCCGTCGCGGCTGTGCTCGCGGCTGTGTTTTTTCTCGGACAGAACTACGTCTGCCTGCGGGCCGGTATCTTCGCGTTCCGGTTCAAGGACGTCCTGCTGATGCCCTATTACGAACCGGCGTTGTGGGGGTTCTACTTTCTTGCGATGAAACGGTTCCTATCAGGTCCGACCGCCGACAGCGTGACTGTCGGGGTCAAGACTGTGGTTGGGCTTCTGGTGACCTCCGCCAGTTTTTCGTTGTTCTCGTTCGATTCGCACGCGCTCTTCTTCGCGACGGCGTGTTCGACCACGCTGCTGTTCGTACTTTTTCACGAGAAACGTGACGTCCACTACGCCTTGCTCGCCCTTGGAATGGGATTCGTCGTAGAGATGTTCGGCGTATCAACAGGCCTCTGGTCGTACCCCACGCCGGACTTCGCAGGTATTCCGTTTTGGTTCGCGACCATGTGGATGAGCGTAGGTCTGCTGGGTCGTCGATTCCTGTTCCCGACGGCGGAGTGGATCGCTCGGTGGTTGGGCGATCAGCGCGTATAGCGGCCTGGCGAGAGAATGCCCCGCGGGTCCAGAGCTGTCTTCAGCTTCGCGACGACATCCCAGAACACGTCGTCACGTTTCATCTCGTCGTCCATCGACTGAAGACCCAACCGATAGGACACATATCCCTCCTGCAGACAGCTATCGACGAGTTCCTTGTAGCACTCGCGGGCCTTGCGGACCTCATTCGGATCGTCCTTGTCGTAGACGAGCGGCAATGTGCAGTCGAAGCAGCGTTCGTTCACGGCAGTAAACGTCAGAGGCGCCTCGAACCCGTACTTGGCGAGCAGCGGTTCGACGATTCGTCGAAACGCGGCCACGTCCTCCTTCGTCATCGGAATCACCGGGGCAAACCACATCAAGCCGCACTGATCGCGGGCCGGATCCTTTTCGGCTGCCGCCGTTGGCGGCCGGCGATTGCGCCAATAGGCCAGCGACAGCGCGACCTCGCTGGGGATACCCTTCATGAGGCCATACGAACTCTGCAGTGTCTTCAGTAAGTCCGGAACATTCAGGTTTAAGAGGACGCTGAACATCCTGGGAAAGCGCTCGAGCAGCTTCAACCGTTTTTCAGAGAGGAACGTGATGCGGTCCACGTGCCCTTTCAGCCTGGCTCTGATGGTCTGCTTCGCAGCGCGCACCTGCGCCGCACTGCCGCAGATCGCGCCTACTGCGTTCCAGGCGCCGATCTTTTTCCGCTCGGCGATTCGAGCGGCCACTGATTCGCTCAACGGCGTCTGGCCGCCCATTTCCTCCCACGGATAACGCCCCAGCATCATCAGCACGCGATCCCGGTACAGCAGATTGATCGGGCCGCGAAACACCGCGCCCTGCAACAACTGTCGAACACCATCGATCAAGCCACCCAGTTGACCGTCGGAAAAACATGTGAGGTAGCACGCCTCGAAGTGCTCGGGTGCCGGCGTCAGCCAGACTCCCATCTTGGTGACAATACCGAAGCTTGACTGTGTGAAGAGGCCATCGAGATAAGGGCCGACGCCCCACTTGTACACGTGTGTGGCGCGTGCCCCTGGGTAATGCCCGAACCCCGTCTGCAACACCTCGCCGGTGGCCAGCACCACCTCCATCCCACACTGGGCAAGAAAGTGATCGCCGCCAGGACCGATGCTGAATCCGCGCTCGAGCGTATTCCCCAGGATGCTCCGGCCCGGCCCGGCCCCGGTCGGACTCAGCCAGAGCGGGATCTGGCCGCGTTGCAAATGCTCGTACAGCTGTTGCTGCGTCACACCCGGCTCGAGAACCACGTACCCGAGTTCCTGGTTAATCTCGAGAATGCGGTTCATCCGCCCCAGGTCGACGATGACGTTGTCGTCCCGGACCGGCTGTGCCGACCCATATCCCCAGTTCTGGCCCGTGCTGATCGGATACAACGGCAGCTGGTGGCGGCCAGCGATTTGGACCAGCCGCTGAACTTCCTCAACGGAGCTTGGCCGGACGACAGCGAGAATGTGCCGTCGCACCGGGATAGTGCACCAGCCATAGCGCTCCAACGCGACGGGATCTGTCAACGTGTGGTCGTCACCGACGACGCGTCGAAACTCAGTGAGTGCCGCTTCTAACATTCACACCTTGAAGAACTTACAGCAATCATCGGCCTCGCCTTTCCGTCCCTGGCCGCGGATGATAGCACTCCCATGGACGCCTCAGCCCCACACGAAGATATCGAACCCAACCACGGCTCCGACATGTCGGCCCGATCAGCGACATAAGTCGTTCATTCGAGTGACTTCTGGCGACCCCATGACGGAGGCAAGCCGAGTCCAAGGAATCTGGCGGAATTACTAAGAGTTTTGACTTGGATCTGCCCTTGCTTCGACAGCGATATTCCCTCGTTTACGGAGCGTACTGCATGTCCAGTCGATCGTATGCGCTTGTCGTCGGCTTACTTACGGCGTCGGTATCGCTGGTGTCGTGCAGTCGCGACCCGCAGCAGCTGAAGCTGAAGTACCTCGCGAGCGCAGACGCCTATGTCGCCAAGAAGGACTATCGCGCGGCGATCGTGGAATACCGGAAGGCCATCGCGCAGGATAGTCACTTCGGTGAAGCGCGTCTCAAGCTTGGGGCTGCATACCTCGGGGCGGGCGACCTCAAGAACGCGTACGCCGAATACGTTCGCGCCGCCGACTTGATGCCCGAGAGTATCGAAGCGCAACTGCGTGCCGGAAGCATGCTGCTCGGCACCGGCGAGTTCCCCGAAGCCAAGGCACGCGCGCTGACGGCGCTCGCCAAGGACCCCAAGAACGTGCAGGCCTTGATCCTGATGGGGAACGCGCTCGCAGGACTGAAGGATATCGACGGAGCGATTTCGCAGGCTGAACAAGCGGTCGAGGCCGACCCTCAATTCACGCTGGGGTACACAAACCTGGGATTCTATCAACTCTCCCAGGGTCAAAAGACGGCGGCCGAGTCCGCGTTCAAGCGCGCTGTCGAAGTCGATCCGAAAGCGGTCCCGGCCCATATGAATCTGGGCAGCTTTTACTGGGCCGGCGGCAAACTCGCGGACGCTGAACGCGAGCTCAAAGCCGCTTTCGCCCTCGACTCACATTCAACGCTCGCGATTCGCGCGCTGGCGACGTTCTACATCGTGAACAACCGCCGCAGCGAGGCCGAACCATTTCTGAAGGCCTACGCTTCGACAGATACAGCGGCCAAGCTGACGCTTGCGGACTACTATCTCTCCGATCACAAAATCAAAGAAGCGGTCGCTGTGCTCGAGCCATTGGCAGAGGCGACGGATGGCTTCGTGCCCGCCAAGGTTCGACTTGCCTCGATCGATTTCCAGCAGGGCCGCCGACCGCAGGCCTATCAGACGATCGAAACGATTCTGAAGCGCGAGCCGGCGAACGACCAGACGCTCGAACAGAAAGCCCGATTCCTGCTCGCCGATCAGCGGTTCGACGAGGCCATCAAAGTCACGGATAGCGTCATCAAGCGCAATCCGAAGGCGCTGCCAAGCCGCTACATCCGAGGGACGGCACTTGCAGCATCTGGCGCGACCGATCAGGCCTTGAGTGCTTTTCAAGAGCTCCTGAAAGACGTTCCGAACGCCCTTGCGGTCCAGCTGAACGTGGCTCAGCTTTATCTCAACAAAGGTGAACCGAAAACGGCACGTGACGTCCTTTCTGGCGCGATTCAGGCGAATCCACGATCGGGGCGCGCCCACTTCCTCCTTGGTCAGTCGCTGCTGCGGACTGGGGATCTGGCTGGTGCCGAACGGGAATTTGTCGGGATGGCCAATTCTCTCCCTTCTTCGTCCGAGGCGCAGACGTGGCTCGGCCTGGTTTATCAGGAGAAACGCGAGCTCGCGCGCAGCCGCGCTGCCTTCAACCGTGCTAACCAGCTTCAGCCAAAGTCTCCGGTGGTGCTCGCCGGATTGATCAGCGCGGATCTGGCCGAGAAGAGATTCGACTCGGCCCGCACGAGGATGGATTCGGCGCTGGCGGAGAGTCCGAAAGACCTGCGCCTGCTGTCGTTGGCTGGCAGCACGTACCTCGCCATCGCCGACTACAAGCGGGCCGAGGCCGCGTACGAGACGCTTCTTCAGGTCGATCCGAACAACCTCGGAGCCTTCAGTCAGCTCGGTCTCATGTATTACAGGGAGGGTCGCCTCGACGAAGCGAAGAAAAAATACGAAGAGCTCGCCCGTCTCCAGGACCGGCCGGTTGCGGCAATGACCTTTCTCGGAATGATCTTCGAGCTCCAAAAGCAGCCGCAGGAGGCTCGGGCTCGGTATCAACGCGCGTTGGATCTGGATTCGAAGGCGGCGGTCGCAGCGAACAACCTGGCATGGATGTACGCGGAGTCGGGCCAGAACCTCGACCTCGCATTACAGATGGCACAGACCGCAAAGTCGCAACTCCCTGACGAACCCCGGGTCAACGACACACTCGGATGGGTCTACTACAAGAAGGGGATGGCCACCCTGGCCGTCACATTCTTGAAGGAAGCGACGAAACAGGTACCGCCAAGTGCGGATATTCGCTACCGGCTTGGCCTGGCGTACCTCAAGGCTGGCGATCAGAAGAACGCGCGGACTTCACTCGAAGAAGCGTTGAAGCTGAACCCCGAATTCCAAGAGGCGGAACAAGCCAGGCAGGCGCTGAAGACGATCAAGGGGTAAGGGAGGATCGCGGACGCTCGGGCACGGCATTCAACGCCAAGTCAATGCGCTGTCCCAATCTCACGCAGAGGGTGACGTAGCTCGTTGCCGCGCCACCGTAGGTCGCTTGGGCCGCATCTCTCGCCAGCCTGACGAGCAGGTCGCATTCATCCGGATCGAGATGGACGTCGACACCGGCGTGCCGCTCCACGGTTCCGATCGTCATCGTCGCCCGCCTCAGGAAGCGAGCGCCCGCCGCTCGAACGCGGGCAACCTCGGTGTGAAGAGATGGTACGGCGACTCGGTCATCGTCGTCGCCGGCCGCGCGACAACGGTAATGCGCGCGAGCGTGTCCCGGACCTGATCGATCAGACTGACATATTTCGGATTCGGTTGCCGCGAGTCGAACTTGAGCATCTCCATCATGCACTGATAGCGCGAGTCGAAGTACGGCGGCAGCGTCACGCCGTTCACTTCGAAGCGGGCGCCGCCGAGCCGCTTGAGAATCGTCGCCGAGCAGTGCCGGAACGTCGCCGTGGTGATGCCGAGCGCGCCACCAGCCCGCCGGCTGAAGCCATACACCGCCAGCGCGAGCGCCAACGGTCCGGCCGTCCCGCGACTGTCTTCCGATACCGCCCACCCGCCCAGCTCGACGTAGTGGAGCTGCTCGCTTCGCGCGCGATCGAGTTCGCTCTCGATCGCGCTCTCGACCGTCGGGCGCCACTCGGGTTCGTTGGTCAGCGGGCAATGCCGCGCCCGCAGCTGATCGAACGTCACCTCGTGGTAGTCGTGTTCCAAATACAATGCGCACGCGGTCACGCGCTGTTGCTTGTCCAGCAGCAGCATGTGCCAGCTGGTCTCGTCTTCCGGGGTCTGATGACGGCCGTCGGTGGTGAGTTGGTGCGGTTGGAGCGCGCCGTCCTTCACGTAGATGCTGCCGCGCATCCGCTGCACGTCACGAACGAGTCGTTGATGACGACCGGCATCGACATCGACGTTGTGAAACGTCTCCTCGGAGACGGCCGCGGTCGACGGCGCGACAAACACAATGCGATCGCTCGCCGTTGCGATATTGCGATCCAGTGCTTTTAACATGAACTCTCCTCCACCCTACCGTTCGGAACTCTGCTGGGAAAGAGTTCGCCGCCGCATCTCAGGTCGCCGCTCGAAGCAGTTCGGTTGTCCGTCATCACGTTCATGAGCTGAGGCTCCAAGAGACGTGCCGCAAACCTACGGGGGACGATG
>Ga0105248_10005897_pt1 | contig 13468 bp, 12 predicted proteins | sample KBSS34metaG_FD_81524 | JGI IMG/M metagenome (GOLD analysis project Ga0105248, IMG submission 81524) | Switchgrass rhizosphere microbial communities from Kellogg Biological Station, Michigan, USA - KBS S3-4 metaG | ecosystem: Host-associated > Plants > Roots > Rhizosphere > Soil | place... | reverse complement strand
CCTCATTTCCCTTGAAAGCCTTAACGATCTGGAAGGCGTTGACCGTTGCAAAGTGAGCATCCTTGCTGACACGGTTCGTCAGGCTCATGACGAGGCGGCGCACTATATGGTGACATTGATTGCCAGCGGATCGCCATCGAGCGATGGAGTGATCAGACGATGAAAAGCGCAGACCAGCCTAAACCGCTGCCGGAGGCGACAGGAGCCGACGTGAATCCTGCAACCAAGGCGTGACTCAAGAACGTACTCGTGCCTGCGAAGGTTCGGCGGTGGATCGACGAGGATGGCGGCAAGATGGCAACGACGGACCCGCCATCTCCGAAATGACAGTCAAATCCTAACCGGGTCCCATCCGCTAGGGTGTTTTACAGTCCGACCCCGTGTTGCTCGGGCCGAAATTTGCGCCTTTATTGAAACTTGAAACGGGTCCCCCGGGTCTAGATTCCCACCTACCTCCTTTCAAGTTTTGCAACTTCTGCTAGAGTCGCACTTAATGGCAAACCGAGAACACATTGCCGTGCTGAATGAGGGAGTCGCCGCCTGGAATCGATGGCGAAAGGAAAACGGCGTCGACCGCCCTGACCTCCGGGCGTTGAATCTTAACAAGCGTGACCTTCAGGGTATCGACTTCCGCAATGTTGACCTATACCGGGGTAGCCTCTGGAAAGCCAATCTCGCTGGCGCAAATCTGGAAGCCGCTGATCTGAGCAGTGTCACGATGAACGGCACGAATTTTGTCGGAGCCAACTTGAAGTCCGCAAATCTGCGTTTCGCAAGGCTCGTTGGAGCCGATGTCACTGATGCAGTCTTTTCCGAGTGTCATCTATACGGTTGTTCTGTTTGGAATCTTCAAGGCCGTCCGAAGGAACAGGCGGGTGTCATCATCACGCCACCGAGCGAAACAGCGATCACCGTTGATGACATTGAGATCGGACAGTTCATCTTCCTGCTGCTCAACAACCAGAGAATTCGTTCGGTAGTTGATTCGATTTCATCCAAAGTCGTTCTGATTCTTGGCCGCTTCACGCCTGAGAGGAAGGCCATCCTCGACGCTATTCGAGATGAACTCCGAAAGCGGGACTATCTCCCCGTCCTCTTTGATTTTGAGAAGCCGTCTAATCGAGATATCACTGAAACTATCTCGACCCTGGCGCACATCGCACGGTTCGTGATCGCAGACATTACCGATGCGAAGAGTATCCCGCAAGAACTGATGCGGATCGTTCCAGCGTTGCCGTCTGTTCCGATTCAGCCGCTTCTGTTGGAGTCACAGAGGGAGTACGGGATGTTCGAGCACTTCAAGCGATTCCCTTGGGTTCTGGAGCCATTCTTATACGAGGGTCAGGATCAGCTTCTCCATTCGTTGGATTCGCACGTCGTCGGACCCGCCGAGAAGAAGGCGAAAGAGCAGATTGGATGATGAGGTCAGGAGATGGCAAAAAAGTTTCCCATTGAGAGATTCGTAAGCGACTTGATCATACGGGATGTTCGCTTGGCCGAGCGAACCGACCTCAGATTGACGTTGGACTGGGCCGGGGAGTTTGACGAGCTACCGTATCGACTTCCCTATCGGCGAACTGACGGTGAGGGGGCTTATGGAATCCGGCTCGAAAAGCAGGGCCTCGGCTATGTCGAGATCGCAGCCGACCGGAAATTGGATCAACACGAGTACGAACGGGTCGAATTGATGGCTTCGACGCTGGTCTATTGCTTGAGCAAAGACCGTTTACCGCTGGCCCATCACCTTGGCAGCATTCTGAAACAGGTCAGAACCTCCTTGGATATAACCCAAGTGGACCTTGCGGCTCAGGCAGGAACGACTCGGTTTGGCGTTTGGAAATGGGAGTCAGGCGCTCAAGCGCCTAGCGTTGCGGCAATTTATCGTTGGTGCCAAGCGCTGAGTCTTGTTTGCCCGGCGCAGACCGCTCTCGTAAGCACGGTGGAGTTTTCGCCTGATCTCCTTCGGTACCTGCGAGAGGACCCAGTTCGCCTGCGCTCCCTCACGCCGGAACAATTTGAACGATTTGTCGCTGAACGGCTCGACCGCATGGGCTACAACGTCACGTTGACGGGTGCGACCAATCAAAAAGACGGCGGCATTGATCTAATCGCCGTACCCAGGACGGCGAATCTTGGATCGGTAGTAATCGCTGGTCAAATGAAGCATCATCGAGACCGGAAAACGGAGCGAGAAGCTGTTGACCGATTGCTGTCTTGGAAAGACTCGTATTTCGGCGTCGGCCTACTGGTGACCAATACGACGTTCACGAGAGACGCTGTGTGGACCGCAGCACAGCAGCGCAACCTTCATTTCCTTCGACTGCGAGACTTCACCGACCTCAAACGGTGGCTTCAAGATCAGTACGGGACAGAACAGGATTGGCGGGAAATTCCAGATCAAATTGAGCTTGCTCCGGGCGTAGTTGTGAAGATTCCGAAGCCCAAAATTATTTCGGCCTTCGACCTGTTCGAGAGCAGGTGAAGCATCCAGCCACGACAAGATTCAGGACGGTTGGACGCCCCACTCGTTCACCCAGTAGGCTACACGTTCGTTCGCCTCTCCGAGCGATTTGCTAACCTGGAACTCGCACAATTCCGGCGTTTTCGGCTTGGTGCTGCAATCTGTCGCCTATGCCAGCACAACCTCTAGCTGAAGTCTTTGGTTTCCCCATCAGCAACCAGTCTGAAGACGCACGCAGGAGTCGTCAGTACCGTCTGTGTCCCTACAACAACAAAGTTCCGAATTGCACCAAGGATAGTGCCCTTGATCCGTTGGGCGTTTGCAGTATCTTCGATGGAGACGAAGCGACGATCACCTGTCCTACCCGATTCCGACAGGGATGGAAAATAATCACCGACACCGCTGAACGTTTGTTCCCCGGTCAGCGTGTTTTGGCACTTCCTGAGACACCGCTACCCGACAAGAACGGGAAAGCGGTCGGCAACATTGACGTGCTCCTCGTTGCTCACGACGAGACAGGCACCATTCTGGACTTCGGCGCACTTGAGGTCCAATCAGTCTACATTTCAGGTAACGTTGGCGATGCTTTCCGAGAGTTCATGGCCGACCACCAAAATGGCAGCGACATGGTTTGGGATCGTGAATTCCCAAGGGCAGACTATTTGTCTTCCTCTCGAAAGCGGCTCATTCCGCAGTTGATGTCGAAGGGACGCATTCTGTCTTCGTGGAACAAGAAGATGGTAGTAGCGATCCAGCAAGGTTTCTTTGCGACCCTGCCCGTTTTGCCCTCCGTCACGACGGGAGAGGCGGATGTGATGTGGCACATCTATTCGATGTCACATGATCCAATGCAGGATCAATACTCACTCTCGCTTGAAGAAACGGTCTTTACCAAGCTCGAGGCGGCGGTCGAGTGCATCACGGCCACGGAACCCGGAGAAGTAGCCGATTTCGTAAAGAAGATTCAAGCCCAAGTCAACAAGCGGCTAGGTATCAGAGGGCGAAAGCCAAGAGCCGATCATCTTCCATCTGACCTTCTTGAGGACATCGAAGTTCCAGAGTGAGTTGACGGACCTAGAAACCGAACAATCCGTGCGACTAGGTCGTCAGTGCGACTTCGCAGTTCACATTCCCAAAGAGTGAGGATTTTCCATCCAGCTTCAGTCAGCGCAAGTTGATGGGCCTGATCTCTCGCTTTAGTCTTGTTCAGTTTTGGTCCCCAATACTCAAGTTGAGACTTGGGAGCATGGGCGACAGTACACTTCTGGTGGCTGTGCCAAAAGCAGCCGTGAACGAAGATAATCTTTCTTCGGGACTTGAAAACGAGGTCGGGACGCCCCGGAAGTGAGTGATCATGGAGTCGGTAGCGGAAGCCTAGTCGATGAACAAGCCGACGAACAAACATCTCGGGCGCAGTATCCTTCGACTTGATCCGGCTCATGACCCGGCTGCGGTCATCTGGAGTCAAGCGGTCCACAATTGCTATTCACCAATGCCAATTGTTCGGAGCTTCGCTCGAATCGCCTTTGCATATGAGTTTTCAGGTGGCATGTTGCCCGGCGACAAGAACGCATATGCAACCTGCTCTACAGTCGTTGTGAATTGGTCCCCGAAGCACAACTCCCGCTGCTGCCCACTTGGAACCTGCGGACCCACATCGTACCAGCGAAAAGTGAGCGTGCCGGGAGCCGGATGATATTTGGCAAGACTGCCTCCGATCCGTTGAGCAATGCGTTGGTATACCGGAGTGGGGCAGATGAAGAACAGCCCCTTCTTACACAATTGCTCTCGGCGTAGGACGTGCCCTTTGTAGATCAATTGCGGCAAGATGCGCTTATTGACGTTCTCCCAATTGATTCCCGCCTCGCTGTATCCGGCGAAGGCTTGCCCTTTCAAGTAATCCTCTCGCTCCTGTCGATAGTTGCCTGTCGTGTCGATAGACTGAACCTCGACGGCTACGAAGTCCTCCAGTTCACCTTTCTCATTCACCAGAGCCAGAATCCAATCCACAAAGAACCCGCCACGGCCCTCGATTGGTGGGAGCTTTATTTCGCCACCGACCGCCGAGCCGAAAGCGAAAACACGCCTCCCTCCTGTTGCGACCGATGTGTCGCTGCCCAAGATGAACGCAACATCCTCACCAAAGACCGAAGCTGCGGTTTCCCGAAGGATTTGATAGCTCCCGGCATAAAGGCGTTTTGGGCAACAGATGATCGGTTCGGAAGTCGCCTGACGAACAGTACATGCACCGCTTACGAGGCCGTCACTGAGAGTTTTGGTGCATCGAACACCTATAAATGGACATCGAAGGTCTTGTCTGGCGGATTGGGCTTCCGCACTCGGGTCTCCCGGTTCGTACCCGAAGAATTCCACAATCTTGAGAGCCATAGAATGACTCCCATTATCGTTCACGGCCTAAGATTCGTGGAGAATGGTTTCCTGAATGTGTTGCGCCAGCACTTTTGCGAGAAGCGGCGGCACCGCATTGCCTACCTGCTCGTACTGTGAAACACGGCTTCCGTAGAAGCGGTATGAATCGGGAAACGACTGGATTCGAGCGGCTTCTCGAACTGTGAGCGCCCGGTCTTGCGCCCAATGGAAGAAGCTGCCCCAATGGGGATCGCACTTGGTTAAAACGGTTCCGCTGAGGCCATCAGGATCGATCCGTCCGTACCGTCTCGTGTGATCGCTTCGCCTTGCTCTCTTCATGCCCTTTGGTAGAAGATCATGCGGGATGTCACGCCAACTCCCGCCTGGACCGATATGCTTCAATCGCTCCAAGTTCTGTTTTGAGAGAGCACCTGCTACGTGGTTGTACAAACGTTTTGAGCCGAGCCGCATGAGTCTTTGATACGGCGTCAACGCACGGCCACCGTAATCCATCTCATCAGCGCCTTCCTTCACGCCAAGGACCGGAAGATCGCCAATGGCATCTCGCACCGTCGTGAAGGGTTTCAGAACCCGCCCAAATAAGTTCGGACGGGAAACACCGTTTTGAATTAACGGCAGCCACGTCAGATCACGCCCTCCTGTAAAATTTGCCCTGACCGGAGCATAGTGGGTTGGCTGCGGGAATGTGATCTCCACGTTCTTCAAAATCGTTCCGATGAAGAACAGCCTCCAGCGCTCCTGCGGAATTCCATAGTGGGCGGCACAAAGAATCTTATGGCTCATCCGGTACCCGGCGCTCTCGAAGAGACTGTAGATGTCTTTGATAAAGTTCCCGCCGTCCAATGAGACCATTCCTGGGACGTTCTCCATCACAATCACCTTTGGACGCAAACCTTCGAGAACTAGCCGTCCGTATTCACGGAAGAGATGATTCCTGTCGTCTTCCAACGACCGATTGGGTGCATTGATCGAAAACCCCTGACAAGGGGGGCCACCGATTAGGAGGTCGAGATCGGTCTTCTTCAGCCCGGTCGTCCGAAAGACCTCAGCGGTTGTCAGGTCTTCTATCGACTCTCTAAAAAAGTTGGTCCCATCGTGGTTTTGACGATACGTGTTGGCATACTCTTCGTTGATGTCGTTAGCGAAAGCAATGTGAAAACCCGCCTCCTGGAAGCCGAACGATAGCCCACCAGCGCCACAGAACAGATCGGCGGCAACGTGAGTGGAGGTCTTCATCTTTTTCGCAGCGGTAGTTTCTTGCATCCTTGGCATCGTCATAAGATCATCGAAATCGAGGGCCAACTGTGATCTCACATTGACCGTATCGGCCTAGTTTACGGTTTCCTCGCACCAAGCGCTGATCTTCCTTTCAACAAGCCCTCACCGTCTTGATTTTCAATCCATTCACGGAGCATGTCTTCAACAAGACCGCTCATCTCCATGCCCCGCTCATACAGCCTAGACCGAACCCGATTCCGCAGTTCGATGGGCAGATAGATTGAAGTTTGCGTGTAGTTCTCATTACTGTGCTTACCCGGTTTCCGTCCCGGCTTCTTCGGCGATGCCTCATCTGCATCGTTCGAGCCACTGACTTGGCGCTTTGCCGTTCGGCCATTCGTAACCACCAATTGGGCGTGCTTCCTCATCTGTGTCAGACCTTTTAAGAACTCCACATCCCAGAAGATTGCGGATTTGGCATTATGGGGTTTTGGGTACTCACAAACGTTTCTAATGATACTTGTCTTGCGGTTCGGGTGTCAAGGGCTGGTCGTCAAGCGCCGGATGCCCAGCGGGAAATCGAAAGAGTGAAGCGGGGTGACGGTTGTATCACGACCCAGACGGCGGTGTCGTTCGCTCCAAACCGTTTACGTGCTTAGAAATCGAGTCCGTTCGGGTGGACAGCGGCTCGGCTGCAAAGTTGTTCTCGATGACGGGTCGCTTCTGTGCGTTCACGAAGCAGAGATCACGTCTGAGATCGAATCGTTGATCGCCAGCTTTGGATCGCCAGCGGTCGGATTGATGCACGGCCTCCCTATCCAACACCTGAACATCAGGCAGCGCTGAACCTCGCTGACACAGTGTTGTAGATGGGTCCCATGCCGCCCCAAAAGCGTATTACGCCGACCCTAGCGTTGCTCGGGCGAAGTACGAAACTTCCGCCCGAGAAAATCCCAAACAAGGTACCCGGTCTAGGGGTCCCTTCCAGAAATATCCCAAACCTTTTTTGAAATTAGGGTCCCAGGCCTCGGAATCCGGCCTATCTCCTTACCAGCCCCAAACTTTCCTTGAAAACGGGTCCTCCCGCACGAAATCCTTCTGTACCCCTCGCCCAAGATTCAGATCGCCGCAGGTTCCTTCTTCCGTTCAGACGTGCGGTCGCCGGGATGCAGCGGCTCCATCGAGCTTGGCGAAGGCGATGAGAGCGGCCTGGGTGGGCTGTCAGGGCACTCCTGGAGCGGGAGCGTGCGCCTGAACATTAACGGAACACGTTGTAAGCGTGGAATTCCAAATTGTCTTGCGAAGGCTTCGCCCAGACTTCGTTCGGTTCTCGTATCATCTGCCCCTCGAGCTTGTAGTAGTCCTTCCCGTTCTCAAATTCCGCTTTGATTCGCTTGCTGACGACGATGCAGCGATCCTTCGGGTCCACTGTTAGGTAGCCTTCATCGAAGAGTCTGTGAAGGTCGCTTCGCATCAACAGGCCGTTCGAGAGTTCATGGCGTTTCACTACCGAATAGGGCTTGATGTGGGCCGCCTCCAGAACAGGCAGCGTCCGTTCTCCGGTGATCGCACATTTCCGGGCGTAGGCTTCCGTCACAATTACCCGGAACAGCCCTTGACCGAGCCGGGGAAGAACTATCTGCGGTTTACCGAATCCGTTTGACTCGATAGCGGCGACCGTTGCCGTATCCTCCTCCAGCCGTGCGGCAGGGCTTGCCTTCAATCGTTCACAGACTGCATCCCAGATACGTCGTCCTGCGCCCTCCTCTGAATCGAAGGTCTTGCCTACCTGATTGCTGACCGCAAATTCCGGTGGCCGTGGAATCCATTCGGACTTCGGCCAAAAGAACGGCTCCGCAAGCATGATGCAGCCCACGGTTGGGTTGTCAGCGATTTGCATTTTGACCTTCCGAATACGTGCGATCCGAGATCGAAATTCAGGCAGGGACGTTACCCCGTTGGCCTCTCCAAATGTTTCCCAGGCCATATTGATCGGCATCTGGAGGAAACGAGTGAAGAACCCACCACCCGCAATAGCGTCGTTCGGAGACTTCAGTTTGAACAGCAGCAGTTCGCCGGGTTGAAGCACCTTGAAATTGGCTTCTGGCGAAGGACGCCAAAAGTTCACTTCGTCAATGGATTCCTTCGAGGCGTGAAGGTAGAACCAGTCATTGTCGGTGACGGCGACGAAGAGGCGCATCAGCTTAGATCAACAGTTTACAAGCTCCGAGGCCAGTGTCCTAAGTTTCTTCGTTCTGTTGCGCCAAAAGGATCGCCTTCAGCATCATCCGCTTCATCTCGTCAGCGCCGACCAGGGCCTTGAGAAACATGCAGAATTGGATCGGGCGAAACTTAAGCAGATCGACCACCTTGGCGAAATCGTGGGGATTCAGTGTGTCCCGATCAGCAACGACAGGTTCACTATCGAAGTCCGCAAAGCCCCATTTCATCGCTGACGCCACCCGCCATACGTAGCGCTTTTCCAAGGGCAACTTCGAAAGAGCTTCCAGATGCGGCTGAACGTCAGCGCCCTGCATTGAGGCCATGATGTATTCCAGGTACGGCCCCATGTCGGGTGAACTGGCGAGTTCGCTGGCCCCCTCCTCTTGCCGCAGGTCTTTGATCGGGATTCGTTTGATCTCGTCGCTCATGATCATCGCCTCCATCGTGTCACGCTCAGTGTAGCGAAGCATCCCGGCGATAGAATAACGGACGATGGCAGAATTCCTGGAGCGGCAGCGGACACCTGAAAACTACTGGAGAGCCATCATCCTCTTCGGTCAGAACGTTGCCTCGTACAAATTTGCTCTGGCGAAAACCCTGATCGAACTTTCCGCCCACGACAACGAGTCCGTGAAGCTGGAGGAATTGGCCGAGCCGTTTTCAAGGCACATCATCGAGCATCTTGCCAAAGCTCCAAAGCAGGCCACTTCGTCATCCAGCCGTTTTCTAGAGTCCTGCCGGAAATTCGCTGAGGGAAAACTGGGCCAGGGCGAACTCATCGGGCAGACGGCCAAGTTGGGATTTAGCAACGTTATTGATGCGTTCCACATCGTCAATCGAGATGAAATCCCAATCCGGTTCTTCGTTGATGAACGGAAGACCACTGGCGGCATTCGATTGACGGATGAACTGTTCCGGCTTCGTGAGCGCCTTCAGTTTGGCAGTCTGCCCCAGGAAATCGAGGCCCGGTGGCGTCTGGTCGAGACCGCTTGGCAGCTTCGAGTCACCAGAAACGTTCTGGCCGTGGATGTGGACGGGGAATCGCTCGTGGTCTCGCAGAACGACAGACGTGTAAGCCTGACTAGCTGTCGAGACGCCTTGAACGGATACCAGAAAGGAAAATGCTTCTACTGTTTCAACGACATTTCCGTGGAGAACACATCCAAACGATTGGCCGACGTTGACCATTTCCATCCGAGAATGCTGGTTCAACTAGACGTGCCCTTGAAACTTGATGGCGTCTGGAACTTGGTGCTTTCATGCCGGGAGTGCAACCGTGGAATCGACGGCAAATCGAGGACTGCCGCATCGCAGGTTCCTCGAACGCCTGGACACGAGAAACGAATTCTTCATCACCAGTCACCACCCGTTGCGAGAAACGATCATGGCGCAGACTGGAAGCACCCGGCAAGAGCGCATAGGATTTCTGAATTCAACATACGGGACTGCCGGGGACTGGCTGATCCACACATGGGAGCCGAGCGTTGAGAACGAAGCCGCCTTCTGATTACACGGCGGCGACGACCGCCTACTACGACGCCAACGCAGCCGAGTTCTGCGAGAACACCGCCGCCGTGGACATGAGCGAGTTGTACGCTCCATTCCTTCAAGAGATAACTGCTGGTGGCCGAATACTTGATGCCGGATGTGGTTCAGGTCGGGATTCGTTGGCGTTTTTGAAGAAAGGCTATCAAGTAGTCTCCATTGATGGGTCTGCCGAGATGGTGAGCGCTACCACCAAACTCATCGGGCAGAGTGCAGTCCTGATGCGATTCGATGCACTCGATTTCGTCGGTGAATTCGACGGCATTTGGGCATGTGCTTCGCTGCTGCACATCGCAAGCCAAGATTTGAACTCCGTCTTGGCTCGGCTCACAAAGGCGCTCAAGCCGGGTGGTGTTCTGTACTTATCCTTCAAGCATGGAGATGCCGAAAGGATCGAAAATGGACGCTTCTTCAATGACCTAAATGAGGCGCTGCTCGGGACCGTTCTTGCCAACGTTCCGCAACTGGACTTGGTGCGGGTCTGGACCACGGAAGATGTTCGCAATGATCGTAAAGGTCGTCAGCCCTGGCTCAATGCGATTGTTCGACGGCGTAGCCCACAACGAACGGAGTAGACTGACCTCAAAACGTGGACGGAATTTGCAGCCTGTGTCTTCAAAACAAATCGCTCCAAAAGAGTCATCTTTTGCCGAAGGCAATCTACCGCTTGGTTCGAGGGGAAAAGGGTCCCGACCTCAATCCGACCCTAATTAGCAGCGATTCCGTTTGGCAGTCGTCGAGCCAAGCGACAAGTAGCCTCTTATGTAGTGACTGTGAACAGCGTTTCCACGCAAACGGGGAGGACTGGATGCTCCGACATTGTTACCGAAGCGACCAGGGATTCAGGCTTCGGGAAATTCTGTTCCAAGCCGATCCTGTCTATGCGGACGATGGCGTCCGGGTCCTCTTCGCTAGGTACCAACCGCTCGTTGAACTCTCGAAGTTGGTCTATTTTGCGATAAGCGTATTCTGGAGAGCGTGCGCCCGATCCTGGGCGGTGGACTCAACTCCGGTGAGGCCGCTAGAGTTTGGAGCGGTCTACAAAGAGCGCCTGCGGTTGTTTCTCCTTGGAAATGAGTTTCCCGCTGACGTGGCTCTGCGAACAGAAATCATTGCAGAGCATGAACCGAGCCTGAACACGATCTGTTTTCCATATGGAGGCCGAGTCAACAACTACCATCAATACAGCTTCATCATCCCAGGAATCATGTTCGATCTCTTGGTCGGTCAACGCATACCTGACGAGGCCCGTCGCCACTGCACCGCACGTTCGCCGGAAGGGAGCGTCTTGTACTCGGGCCAAACACTACATCGGCTGATGGTGGGTCCGCTCTCGAATCGAGCCATCTCAAAAAAACTCAGCGACTCTGCCGCCAGACGACAGGATCGGGGACCCTCGGAGCCGGAATCCTAATCGCATTTCTTGCGAGGGCCGCAAAAACATTTCATTGCGCTGCGGTCTGCGGTTCGGGGAAATTCAGAAATGCTCGGACTCGGCTGTAGATGAACTGCCTCCGAGCCGTACTGAAGGCGGCAAAGGACTCGGGGGTAAGATTTTCACGAGCCGCCGTGAACAATGCGCTCAGGTGCGGATCATCGGAGCCAAAGAAATCGAGCTTCGCATCCGGCAAGGAAGCGCTCTTCAGAATGTTCCTCGTCTTCGCCAGATACCGGAGGTTGCCGACATCGTCCTTCAACTCGTCGGGAACTCCTAAGTTGGTAAGTACGCTGTTCGGGAAGATGTGGTCTTGCTCGAGGCTCCAGCCACGTTTCTTTGGAATCTCGTAAACACCACCGTGCACGACGTTCAGCACCACCGCCACATCTTTCAATAGGTCGTCCGTGAAATCGTAACGGGCCTTCGTCCGCTCACTCATGAACTGGCCGATTTCGTCAACCGGGAACTTGGAGCCAACGATTTTCTTGTGGATCACGTCGAGCTTCGTGTCAGCCCCATACGAGTAGAACGAGAGAAAGAACGACATGTACAGGTATTGACGGAGCTTTCCAGCTTCGCCTTCGGGTATCTGCTGATGCGGCTGATGAAAGATGTAATCAACGATGGGTGTGAGGGCCAAGTCAGAGCGTAGGAATCGCTTAGACAGAATTCTCGCATCGTTCTTCAGGAATTCAACGGTCGAGATCAGTGCCTTCTTGAACGCATCGATGTTCAGATCGAGCTTCTTTATGAAGTCTCCGCTCTTGAGCTTCGCCACATCGTACTTGGCCCCAATGTCAAACAACACGAATGATGTCTTGATCAAGAAATCGATATCGAAATCGTAGTCGCCATTGCCATTGAGGTCATCAACGAGTTCGTTGAACGTGCTTTCCATGTTTGGCGAGTTCAGGATCACCGTCGAGAAAACTAGATCGGACTTGGTAAGGATGGTGCCGCCAGAGTTCACCCGAACGAAGACCTCCAAAACATCCTCATAGGGCAGCGTCTCTTCCACTTCCTGAAGATTGAGCTTTGGGTCGATTCGGAATCGCTGAATGAACTTGGCGAGGTTTCTTTTGATCAGCTTTCTCGTCTCGTCCTCCAGTGAAACAAAGTTCGTGTCAACAAAATCTGAGATGTCTTCAATTTTCAGCTTGAGCAATTCGTCGATGCGCCGCCATGTTGAACCGTTCACTTCCTCTTTTGAGAGGAACTGAAAATGGAATTGCGTATCGCTATCTGGCACTGGCGAACTGTCCACTTTGAAGTAAAGACGTTTCCCATCGTAAGAACCGAAGAAAGCCAAGTAGAGCGATTGCAAGCGCTGTTGTCCATCCAGCACAAGGTAAGTACCTCGTTCGATTGCTTCGTCGCCAGAAATGTGACGGTGGCCGGGGATGTGGTCTCGAACGAAGCGTCGTGTACGAACCACCATTTCTGGTCCCGGCTTCCAGAGGAGAAATGCTCCGATAGGATAATCTCGCATCAACGAATCGAGGAGCTTGTAAACCTGTTCGGCCTCCCACACGAACGATCTTTGAATAGACGGTAGACGATAACGGCCTTCGTCAATGTCCTTCACGGCTTCGATGATAGTCTGCGTCGGTTTGAGGCTTGGCATTAAGAGATTCCAGTTCGGGCAACTTTCAGGACGGGCAGAAGTCGTCGCTCCCGCCACGAAAACCAATCTTCTCGGTGAACCATGATTCTCTCAAACACTGAGGCCCAAAAGCATCGTCCTGGTGAACGGCGTCTTCAGAGTCGATGCCGTCGCCTGTGCGCTGTAGGGGTCCAAAGGGCTTGGCGAGGGTGCTGAGAGCGTCCTGTGTGGGCTGGCTAATGGGGATAGTCGCAGGATGGTCTCGGAGAGCGCTGCGTTCACTCTTCCCGTTTCGAAACCGCAACCGCCTAAGCCATCCCTTTACAAAGATGCAAAGCTGCATCGGACGAAGGCGCAGAAGTTCGGTCAGCTTTTTCAGATCCCCCTCGACAGGGTTTCTCGATCCAGGTTTACGCTTACGGTTTTGAGATCAGCGAATGCCCATTTCAGTGCCGACGTCACCCTCCACACATACCGTTTCTCCAGCGGCATAGCGGCGATCTCTTCAATGTGCGGGGTCGGGTCCCGATCTTGCATTCCCGCCGTTATTAGTCGCAGGTAGGGCTGCGTGTCCAGGGACGTTGCCAGT
>Ga0105248_10005892_pt1 | contig 13470 bp, 12 predicted proteins | sample KBSS34metaG_FD_81524 | JGI IMG/M metagenome (GOLD analysis project Ga0105248, IMG submission 81524) | Switchgrass rhizosphere microbial communities from Kellogg Biological Station, Michigan, USA - KBS S3-4 metaG | ecosystem: Host-associated > Plants > Roots > Rhizosphere > Soil | place... | reverse complement strand
TTCCCATTCCAGCGTACCGGTCGACTCGTCGGATCGCGTCGGCGCGCTGGTACGGCTCGATTACGGCCCGCAGACATATCTTTACGCTGCGCGAGTTTTCGATCCGCAATTTCGTGAGCAAATCACGCGCGCAAGTGACGTGCTTCGCGATTACCGATCCCTCCTCAAGCGCTCCCGGACAAACCAGCTTCGCTTCAACGCGGCCCTTCTGCTCGGTGCATTGATTATCGTCGGCCTTTCGATCCTCACTGCGCTCAAGCTGGCCGACAGGCTGGTGAGGCCCGTGGGAGAGCTCGTGACTGCGGCCGGACGAATTGAAGCCGGCGATTTCTCGGCCCGGGTTCCGGTGGCTGGTACGGAGGACGAGGTCCAGACGCTCGCCACCGCCTTCAACCAGATGACCGAGCGGCTGGAGGAACAGACGACCGAGCTCCGGACCGCGAACACGCAGCTCGACACCCGGCGCGCATTCATCGAGGCGGTCTTGTCGAGCGTCACCGCGGGCGTGATCGCGGTGGACGCCCAGCACCGCATCCTTCTCCTGAATCGCTCGGCCGAGACCCTGCTCGAGCAGGGCGAACCGATCGAAGGGACGGCGCTTGGCTCGGCCTCGCCGGAGCTCGAAGAGTTCATGCGCGGGCAGCAGTCTGAGGCCAACGTCCTGATCACGGCCGAGGGCGTGCAGCGGACCCTCGCGGTGAAGCGGGTGCGTTACCAGGATGGCTCGGTGCTCACCTTCGACGACATCACCGACCAGCTGACCGACCAGCGCCGCGCCGCCTGGTCGGACATTGCGCGGCGCATCGCGCACGAGATCAAGAACCCGCTGACGCCGATCCAGCTCGCAGCCGAGCGGCTCCAGCGCCGCTTCGGCGGGGAAATCTCGTCCGACAAAGACACGTTCGAGCGGCTGACCGGCACGATCGTGCGGCAGGTCGGCGACCTCCGCCGGATGGTCGACGAATTCTCCAACTTCGCGCGCATGCCGAAGCCGGTGTTCCGCGAGGAGAATGTCCACGAGATCGCGCGCCAGGCGCTGTTCCTGCACGAGGTTGCGCACCCAGCGGTGACTTTTACGCTCGAGCCGCCGACCGGCGACTTCCGCATGGTCTGCGACCGCCGCCAGCTCGCGCAAGCGCTGACGAATGTAGTGAAAAATGCGGTGGAAGCCATTGAGACGAGACGCAATCGCGGCGAGCACAGCCTCGCCGGTGACCGCATCGACCTGAAGCTGCGGGAAGATGACGGGCTGCTCGTCATCAATCTATTCGACACCGGCATCGGCCTTCCCGAGGACCGCGAGCGGCTGACCGAGCCCTACATGACCACGCGCGTGCGCGGCACCGGGCTCGGGCTCGCGATCGTGAAGAAAATTGTCGAAGAACATCTGGGCGAGATCTCGTTCCACGACCGCCGTGGCGGCGGGACGCACGTCCGGATCTCGTTCGATACGAAACGGCTTGCAGCGCTCGCACGCGATGCGACGGAGCAGCCACATGGCGAAAACAATGATGACGTTGAGGAAGCCTGATGGCGCTTGAAGTGCTGGTAGTCGACGATGAAGCAGACATCCGCGAGCTCGTTAGCGGCGTGCTCGAGGACGAGGGTTATGCCGTGCGGACAGCGGGGGACAGCGATTCCACGCTGGACGCCATCGAAGAGCGCCGGCCCTCGATGGTGCTCCTGGACGTGTGGCTGCAGGGGTCGAAGCTGGACGGCTTGCAGCTGCTGCAGGAGATCAAGCGGCGCGATTCCACCGTGCCCGTGCTGATGATCTCGGGCCACGGCAATCTCGACACGGCGGTTGCGGCGGTGAGGGAAGGGGCCATCGACTTTATCGAGAAGCCGTTCGAAGCCGAGCGCCTGCTCTATCTCGTCGACCGCGCGACCGAGACGGAGCGGCTTAGGCGCGAGAACGAGACCCTTCGGCAGCAGGTGGGTCACGAGGATCAGCTCCACGGCAGCTCGGTCGCCATCAACACCGTCCGGGCAACCCTGAAGCGTGTCGCTCCGACCGGGAGCCGCGTGATGATCTCGGGGCCGCCGGGCGTGGGCAAGGAAATCGCCGCGCGCATGATCCATCAGTGGAGCCCGCGCGCGAAGGCGCCTTTCATCGTGCTCTCGGCGGCGATGATGAGCCCCGAGCGCATGGAGGAGGAACTGTTCGGCAGCGAGGCCGAGGGCGCAATGCGCTCCGGCCTTCTGGAACATGCCCATGGCGGCACCCTGTTCCTCGACGAAATCGCCGACATGCCCTTGAACACGCAGGCCAAAATCCTGCGGGTGTTGACCGACCAGAGCTATCACCGGGTCGGCGGACAGCGGCCGGTCAAGGTCGATGTTCGGGTGCTCTCGGCAACCTCGCGCAACCTCCAGGACGAGATCAATGCAGGCCGTTTCCGCGAGGACCTCTTCTATCGGCTCAACGTCGTTCCGGTGAAGCTTCCGCCGCTGCGCGAGCGGCGCGAAGACATCCCGGAACTGGTGAGCCACTTCCTCGCCCGCTTCGCTTCCGAGCGACGCATGCCCGCGCCGCGGATTTCGGAAGAAGCCATGGCCGCGCTGCAGGCGCACGACTGGCCGGGCAACGTCCGGCAGCTGCGGAACATCATCGAGAGGACCTTGATCCTGGCTCCGGGCGACCGGGCGTCGTGCATCGAGGTGGATCTCCTGCCGCCGGAAATCCTCGACAGCCACAACGCGATGGGCGGCGGCACGACTGCAATGGCGATCATGGGTAGCCCGCTCCGCGAGGCCAGGGAGTCCTTCGAGCGGGAGTATCTGAAGATCCAGATCCGGCGCTTCTCCGGCAACATCTCGCGAACAGCGTCGTTCATCGGCATGGAGCGTTCGGCGCTCCACCGGAAACTGAAGGCCCTCGGCATCGGCGACAAGCGGGAGGGCGAGGAGTAGAGATAGGACCGCGTCAATGGCCCCTCGATCGCTGAGCCTGCAGGATCATTTCCTGAACAGCGTGAGGCGCGCCAAGCTTCCCGTCACCATCTTCCTGGTCAAGGGCGTGAAGCTTCAGGGCGTGATCACCTGGTTCGATGCTTTCTCGCTTCTGCTGCGCCGGGAGGGAGCGTCGCAGCTGGTCTACAAGCATGCGATCTCGACGATCATGCCGGCGGAACCGCCGCCGGACCTCGTCCCAACGACGGTGCAGCCGGCCAAGCCTCAGCTCCAGGACCTGTTCCTTGCCGCCGCTGCCCGCGAGAATGAACGGATGACGCTTTTTCTGGTCAATGGCGTGATGCTGCAGGGCGCGGTGACGGCATTCGACCAGTTCAGCCTGCTCCTCGAACGTGGGGGACAGGTGCAGCTTGTCTACAAGCACGCCATTTCGACGCTTCAGCCCGCGCACCCGCTGACGCTGGGCGGCGAACAAGAGAGCAGCGACGAGGAGGGACAGTCCTGAGCGCCTTTGACGGCAACGGAGCAATCGAGGTCGCGCGCGGCGAACGCGCGATCGTCGCGGTGCCCGAACTTCCGCGCGAAGCTTCGCGGCGGTCGGCCGATGCGCGCGTCGAAGAGGCGGAGGGACTGGCCGGGGCGATCGGCATTGACGTCATCGCCGGCAAGGCATTCCGCGTCCGCACGGTCAGGCCGGCGACTTTGCTCGGCAAGGGGCAGGTCGAGGAAATCGGCGAGCTCGCAAAGGAACAGGGCGCCGGGCTGCTGATCGTCGATTCGGCGCTGACTCCGATCCAGCAGAAGAATCTCGAGGAGGAGGTCGGCACCAAGGTGATCGACCGTACTGGACTGATTCTGGAAATATTCGGGGAGCGCGCCGCCACGGCCGAAGGACGGCTGCAGGTAGAGCTTGCGCACCTCGACTATCAGGCCGGACGTCTGGTCCGCAGCTGGACCCACCTCGAGCGCCAGCGCGGCGGCTTCGGCTTCCTCGGCGGTCCGGGTGAAACGCAGATCGAGGCCGACCGCCGGATGATCCGGGATCGCATGGCGAAGATCCGCCGAGAGCTGCAGCAAGTCACTCGGACGCGCGGACTTCATCGCGACCGCCGCCAGCGCGCCCCTTGGCCGGTAATCGCGCTCGTAGGCTATACGAACGCCGGAAAGTCGACGCTTTTCAATCGGCTCACGGGCGAAGCTGTGTTCGCTGAGAACCTGCTCTTCGCGACGCTCGACCCGACCATGCGCGACATCAAGCTGCCGGGGTTCGACAAGGTCATCCTGTCAGACACGGTGGGTTTCGTCTCCGACTTGCCTACCGAACTGATCGCGGCGTTCCGGGCGACGCTCGAGGAAGTGCGTGAAGCCGACCTGCTGGTCCATGTGCGCAACATGGCGCATCCCGACCACGAGGCGCAGCGCGACGACGTGGACGACGTGCTGTCGTCGCTCGGACTCGCAGAAGAGGGCGCTCCGCCACGGATTGAAGCCTGGAACAAGGTCGATCTGCTCTCAGAAGAAGAGCGCAACCGCCTGATCGAAGAAGCAAAAAGGCGTGACGATGTCGTTCCGATCTCCGCGATCAGTGGCGACGGGCTCGACGCGCTGCGCGAGCGCGTGGCGCAGTGCCTTCGCAAAGGCGAGGAAGTCCATCAGATCCGCCTTCCGGTGAGCGCGGGCGACAAGATAGCTTGGCTGCACTCGCGCGGCGAAGTGCTCGAGCAGGCCTTTGATCATGATCAGGTCGAGCTGTCGGTGCGCCTGTCGCCTGACAATTGGGCGCGATTTCAGGCGATGGAGCCAGCCTGAGCCTTCTTAGCGGCAGCCCAGAGCTCTTCTTTCTCATCCAGCGACATTTCGGTGAAGCCCGGCGCAGTCTCGATCGTCCTGAACCGCCGCTCGAACTTCGCATTGGCTTCGCGAAGCGCCGCTTCCGGCTCGACGTTAAGATGACGTGCGAGGTTCACGACCGCAAAGAGCAGGTCGCCCAGCTCTTCCAGCTTCCGATCATGCTCGGTCTCAGCTTCGAGCTCGGCCAGTTCCTCGTCAATTTTTGCTCGCGGGCCGGACACGTCAGGCCAATCGAAGCCGACGCTGGCGGCGCGGCGCTGTAGCTTCGCCGCGCGTTCGAGCGCCGGGAGCGCGAGGGCAACGCCCGCGAGAGCGCTCTTGTCGGGGCTTGAAGCGCGTTCCTCGGCCTTGATCTTCTCCCAGAGGTGATGACCGCCATGCTCGGCATCGCCGAAAATGTGCGGGTGACGGCGCTCCATCTTGGCGCAGATGCGGTCGATGACGTCCTCGAGCGTGAACTTGCCGGCTTCCTGGGCCATCTGCGCGTGGAAGACGACCTGGAGCTGGAGATCGCCAAGCTCGTCGGCGAGTGCGTCCATGTCGTCGCGCGCGATCGCGTCGGCGACCTCATAGGCTTCCTCGATCGTGTAGGGCGCGATCGTCGCGAATGTCTGCACCGTGTCCCATTCGCAGCCGGTCTTCGGATCGCGGAGCCGGCGCATGATATCGCGCAGGCGCTCAAGCGGCATCGGGGGCCTCGCCGCTGTTACCTTCTGTAAGTATGATAATATGCATTATGTAAAGAATGCCATGAGTCAGGAAACTAGGATCAGCCATCGCCCCTCAACGCCCCAGCGGCTCAGCGACGACAGATAATTCATGCCGAGGACGTTGAGATCGTCGTTGTCGGCGACCTGGAGCCCAACGTTCCGGCGCACGAGCTTGCCGATCGCTATCTCGTCGGCCCTTCCGCTCGAAACGCGGATGATCCCGTTGCCGGTGCGGACGAACTCGTCTGCTTTCGGCGAAATCGGCACGCCGGCCTTCATCGCCGTCGCCCGGTCGATCGTGGTCATGGTGGCGCCGCTATCGACCAGAAAACGCACGTCCTGGCCGTTCAGCGTCGCATGGACCCAGAAATGTCCGTCGATCGCCATCGGGATACGCGTTTCGCGGCCCTCGTTCACCGGCGTCCCGATCGCCTCGGCCTTAAGCCGCTCCGCGAGGTAGCCAAAGTCGTCCCGGAACGTAAACAGGACGAACCCGGCAGCGAAAATCACGAGCCACGCCGCGGCCATGGTCGCAAGCTTCGCGACCGGCTCGCGCCTCGCCATTAGAGACCCGACTACGAGCATGATCGCCATCAGAATGTAGACGCCGCCGAGCATCAGGTCGTTGGTCATACGGCGATCTCGAGCCCGTCATATGCCGGCGCTGCCCAGTCCGGCAGCTCCGCGATGAGCGAACGATAATCCAGGCCGTTGCCCATGTGAACGAGATACAGCTGACCCACGCGCAACTCTTTCGCCCAACCGAGCACGCCATCGAGATGCGCATGCGTCGGATGCGGGCGCCGCGTCAGGCAGTCCGCAATCCACACGTCGGCGCCTTCGTAAAGCGCGGACATTTCGTCAGTTAAGTCGCTGAAGTCTATGGCGTAAGCGACCGAATAATCGTCCTCGTCGAAACGCAGGCCGAGCGACGTCGGGCCGCCGTGCGGCTGATCGACGAAGCGAACGCGCGCCCTGCCGAATTGCAGCTCTTCGCCCAGCTCGCGCGCCTCAACGATAGGCCGGTAGAATTCGGATTGGGCGAACGCGTAGCCGAACCGCTCCTGCAACTCGGCAAGCACGTCGGGGCGCGCGTGGAGCGGCACGGGCCGTTCAATCGCCTGCGATACCGGCCTCAGCTCATCGAGCCCGTGGCAGTGATCGCCATGCGCGTGCGTGACGATGACACCGTCGAGCCGGTTCACCTCGGCCGCGAGCAGCTGCTGTCGAAGGTCCGGCCCGCAATCGACGAGCATTCGCTCACCGTCGCTCTCGACCAGGATCGAAGTTCTCAGGCGATAGTTCCGCGGCTCGTCCGGATCGCACTGGCCCCACTCGTTGCCGATCTTCGGAACGCCGGTCGACGTCCCGCAGCCGAGCACCCTGACCTTCAAGCCTGCGCTTTCTTGAAGAGTTTGAAGAAGTTCGCCGTTGTTGCTTCGGCAAGTTGCTCGGGCTCTTCGCCTCTCAGCTCGGCGACGAAGCGCGCGGTGTCCGCCACATAGGCTGGCTCGCACTTCTTCCCGCGGTGCGGGACGGGGGCGAGGAATGGCGAATCCGTCTCGACGAGCATCTGGTCGGCGGGCAGCCACCTGGCCGTATCCTGCAGATCCGCGGCGTTTTTGAACGTCACGATTCCCGACAGCGAGACGTAAAATCCGAGGTCGAGTCCCTTCCGCGCCAACTCGGCCGAGCCGGTGAAGCAGTGAAGGACGCCAGTCACGCCGCCCTTCTTTACCGCAGCCTCTAGGATCTCCGCGGTGTCGTCCTCCGCGTCGCGCGTGTGGATGACCAGCGGAAGCCCGGTCTGTCGAGCGGCATCGATATGCGCCTGGAAGCGCTCACGCTGCGCGGCGCGGTCGGATTTGTCGTAAAAGTAATCAAGCCCGCACTCGCCGATCGCGATCACGCGGGGATGGTCGGCTGCCTCGACCAGGGCCGCGGCGCCGAGGTCCGGATGTGCGTCGGCCTCATGCGGGTGAACGCCAACGCTGGCCCAGACATCCGGCTCGCGCTCCGCGACGCCGATGATGTCTTTCCATTCGCGCTGGCGCGTTGAGATATTGAGGAAGCCCGCGACCCCGCGTTCCCGCGCATTCTCAAGCACTTCGGCCTGGCGTTCTACGAGGCCTTCGTAATTGAGGTGGCAGTGGCTGTCGATCAGCCTCACGCGGCGGCCTCCTCTTCCTCCGGCAGTTCGAGCCGCGGGAACAGCGGCGTCGGCTGCGGGATGGCTGCCCCGCCCTCGCCGGCATCGATAAGCGTCAAAAGCTTGTCGGCCGAAGCGGGAATGATCGGAGCAATCGCCCTCGCCAGCTCGCGAACCGCGGCAACCAACGTGCCGAGGACGGCCGCCATGCGCTCCGGGTCGGTTTTTCGAAGCGCCCAGGGCGCCTGCGTGTCGACATAGGCGTTGCAGGCGAACACCGCCTTCAGCCAGGCTTCGATTCCCACCGAAAACGCAAAACGGTCGAACGCCTCGGGCAATTCATTCTGCGTCGCCTGCGCAACCTGGTCCAGCAGCTCGCGGTCTTCCGCCGCCTCGCCCGGCGCCGGAAGAACGCCCGCCAAATTCTTGAAGACCATCGACAATGTGCGCTGGGCGAGATTACCGAAACTGTTGGCAAGCTCGGCATTGGCGCGGTTCACGATCGCCTCGGCGCTGTAGCTCCCGTCCTGGCCGAAACTCACCTCGCGGAGGAGGAAATAGCGCAGCGCGTCGACCCCGAAGCGGTCGGCGAGCACCATCGGGTCGACGACATTGCCGACGCTCTTCGACATCTTCTCACCGCGGCTGAGCAGGAAGCCGTGACCGTAGACCTGCTTCGGAAGCGAAATGCCGGCGCTCATCAGGAATGCCGGCCAATAGACCGCGTGGAAGCGCACCACGTCCTTGCCGATGAGGTGGACATCGGCCGGCCAAAAGCGCCGCCAAAGCTCTGTATCATCGGGATACCCGAGCCCGGTGATGTAGTTCGTCAGCGCGTCGAGCCAGACGTACATCACATGATTGTCGCTGGCCGGCACCGGCACTCCCCAGTCGAAGCTGGTGCGCGAGATGCTAAGATCCTTGAGACCGCCCTCGACGAAGCGGACGACCTCGTTGCGACGGCTCTCCGGACGGATGAAGTCGGGATTGGCTGCGTAGAGATCGAGCAGCGGCTGCTGATACTTAGACAGGCGGAAGAACCAGCTTTCTTCGACCGTCCATTCGACCGGCGTGCCCTGCGGCGACAGCTTCGAGCCGTCCTCGGCCGCGGTTAGCTCGTCTTCCTCATAATAGGCTTCGTCGCGAACCGAGTACCAACCCTCATAGCGGTCGAGGTAGAGGTCTCCCCTCTCCTCCATCGCCGTCCAGATCGCTTGGCTCGCGCGGTAATGCTCAGCCTCCGACGTTCGCATGAAGCGGTCGTACGACACATTAAGCGCGTCGCACATCTCCTGAAAAAGACGCGACATTTTGTCGGCAAACGCTCGGGGCTCCACTCCTTCGCCACGCGCTGCCTGCGCCATCTTCAGGCCATGTTCGTCGGTCCCGGTCTGGAAGCGGACCTCGCGGCCCCGCGCACGCTGGAACCGTGCGATCGCATCGGCCGCGATCGCCTCATAGGCGTGGCCGATGTGCGGCGGGCCATTGGGGTAGCTGATCGCAGTCGTGATGTAGAAGGGCTCGGCCATGGCCAGCCCCTAGCCGCCCGCCCCTAGCGCTTCAAGGAAGGCTGGTTAGCGACTTGAGCGAGCAAGCCGCCCATCTGAAACACGGTTGCGCCGGGATCGAGCGACACGCGTGGCGCGATCGCGGCGAGTTCCCGAGCCTTGGCGTAAGCGTCCAAGGCCCGTTCGAGCGGCGCGCCACGCAGCGAACGTGCCTCGCGAGCGATCAGCGAAGGCGCGAGCTCGAGGAACGCGGCATAGCGTTCGGCCGAGGCCTTCTTGCCGAGCTCGTTCGCGAGCTCCGACCGACGAGCATTCGTTGGATCGCCCTGGCGCAGGATAGCAATCGCCGCCTTCTCCAGCTTGGCGAGACCTAGCTCCGCAAAGGCGAGCGCCCGCCCCGCAGACCCGAAGGACATGTCAACGACGCGCTTCCGCTCGGCCGCGCTCAGGTTCGGCGACTGTTCCTCCAGGATTGACGTCATGGCGTCATCGCCAAGTGTCTCGAAATGCAAAATTCTGCACCGCGACCGGATCGTTGGGAGGAGCTTCCCTGGCGCGTGGCTGACGAGGAAGAACAGGGTGTTGGCCGGCGGCTCCTCAAGCATCTTCAGGAGCGCGTTCGAGCCCTCCTTGTTCATTTCGTCCATGCTGTCGATGACGGCGACGCGCCACGGCGACAGGGCCGCGGTCATGCCCATGAACTCGCCGAGCGCGCGTACCTGCTTGATGGTGATGTCGCGGGCGAGACCCTCGCCCTTTTCCTTCTCGAGCCGTTCGAGCCAGCGCATGTCCGGATGGCTGCCCGCGTCGACGAGCTTGACGATGGGATGGTCGTCCGGCGTTTCCACCCCGGGCAGATCGGCGCGCGGCCCGGCGGCATCGGCGAGCACCCGCCGCGCCGCAGCACGCGCAAAGCTAGCCTTGCCCACGCCCTTCGGCCCGGCGAGCAGCCAGGCGTGATGAAGCCTGCGGTCCGCCCAGGCGGAGGCGAACTGCTCGACGGCCCTGTCCTGCCCGACGATCACGGAAGAAGGTCCACGATTGCATCGAGGAGGCGCTTGGTCACTTCTTCCGGAGTGCCGGAAGCATCGACGAGTTGCACCCGCTCCGGCTCTTCGGCTGCGATGATCCGGAAGGCTGCCTCGACCTTGCGGTGATAGTCGTCTGGTCGTCCGCCGATGCGGTCGCTTCCCGCGATGTCGCGCGCCCGGGCACGTTCGCTGCCTTCCTCAAGCACGAGGACGAGGGTGCGGTCGGGATAGCGGCCGTCCAATCCGAAGGCGTTGATCGCACGCACCGTCTCGATGCCGAGACCGCCCGCGCCGCCTTGATAGGCCAGGGAACTGTCGACGAAGCGATCGGACAGCACCCACCGCCCGCTTTCGATCGCGGGCCGAACGGTCTTGTCGACATGATCCGCGCGCGCGGCGGCAAACAGCAGCGCCTCCGCGCGAGCGCCCCACCGCTCCTCCTCACCGCCAAGCAGCAGTTCGCGGATCGCTTCCGCGCCGGGACTCCCGCCCGGCTCGCGCGTGACGAGCACGTCAATCCCAAGCGCCCGAAGCGCTTCGGCGAGCGCCTTCACCTGCGTTGATTTGCCGGCCCCCTCGCCGCCTTCGAGGGTGATGAAGTTCCCCCTGGCGCTCACGCCATCCCGAAGAGCTGCTTGAACCCGGCCCAGATGCGCCCGAAGAAGCCGGCCTTGCCGACGTCTTCGCCGGCGACCAGCGGCACGACCTGCGGCGGGGTGTCACCGGTGGTGATCACCAGCTGTGCGATCTCCTGCCCCTTCGCGATCGGCGCCGCGATCGGGCCCTGGTAGCGGATCTTCATCTGCGTCGCGCCAGTCGCGAGGCCCGACGGCACCGTCACGGCGAGATCACGCGGGGCGACAAGCGGAACTTCGCTGTCGCTTCCCATCTGCACCTGCGCAGTCCCGACCTTCGCGCCCGCCTTGAACAAAGGCTTGGCCTGCCAGGCGCCGAATCCCCACTGCATCAGCCGGGTCGATTCCTGGACGCGCTCATTCCAGCTCGCCATGCCCGCGAGCACTTCGATCAGGCGGCGGCCATTCTGATCGGCCGATCCGGTGAAGCCGTAGCCCGCTTCGTCGGTGTGCCCCGTCTTCAGGCCGTCAGCGCCCGGGATCTTGCCAAGTATCGGGTTGCGGTTGGCCTGGGTGATGTCGGCCCCCGCGCCCAATGTCTTGCCCCACGTGAAGCTCGGCAGCGAATAGAACTGCTTGTAGAGCTTGTAATGGTGCTCGATCTCCCACCGAGCCAGCGTCGCGAGATCGCGCGCACTGACATAAGTGACGCCATTGTCCGGCCAACCGTTCGCGGTGCCGAAATGGCTGTTCGTGAGACCGATGCGCTTGCCGAGCGCGTTCATCTGGTCGGTGAAGGCCTGCTCGGTGCCGGCGATGCACTCGGCGAGGACCACCGAAGCGTCGTTCCCCGAGAGGGTCACGATGCCCTTGATCAAGTTCTCGACGCTCACCTGCTCGTTCACGGACAGGAACATAGTCGAGCCAGCCTGCGGGCCGTGCCACTTCTGCCAGGTTTCGGGCCGGACCGTGCACAGCTTGTTCAAGGGCAGCTGGCCCTTGTCGATGAGCTCGAACGCGACGTCCGTGGTCATCATCTTGGCCATCGAAGCCGGAGGCATGCGGACGTCCGCATTCTTTTCGTAGAGCACCGCCCCTGACGACAGATCGATGAGGTAGGCGACCTTGGCCGGCGTATCGAACTGCGGCGCTGCGGCCGGCGATGCGCTTGCGAAAAGGACGGAAGCGGCGGTGGCGAGAAGAATGGTGCGCGGCATCGAACTTACGAATTCCCCGAGTCAGGCTGGCGAGAGCCCCTGTCTATCGCCGCGCAATCGCGTCCGCCAGAACTCCGACCGAAATCGCGTAGAAATTCGAGCAATTGTAATCGAGGATCGAGCGATAGTTGGTCGTCAGCAGGAATGCCCTCGCGTTCGGGCCATCCGGCTCGATCAAGCTCGCCATCTCATTGTCCGGCAGCGAACGGCCCAGAGGCGTCACGCCGAGCGCGCGCCATTCGCGCATGCTCAGCCAGCGGCTCATCCGGCGATAGACCTGCGGGCAGCGAGGCGCGGTGATCCGATTGACGATCGCATAGCGGTTCAGGTTTGGAGGCGTGCGAACCGCAATACCCCACGGGGTGCCCGGCTTCCACCCTGCGTCGCGCATATAGGACGCGATCGACGCCAGGCCGTCGAGCTCGTTGGCCCAGATGTCGGCATAGCCGTCACCGTCCCCGTCGGCACGAAGCCGAAGCGCGACTGACGGCATGAACTGCGGATAGCCGGTCGCGCCTGCCCAGCTGCCCTTCAGCCGGTACCGCGGGACGCCCATGTCGATGAGCTTCAATGCGGCGACGAACTCATTCTCGAACATCTGCCGGCGCCGCCCGTAATAGCCAAGGCTCGAGAGCGCGTTGAGGAGGTCGGTGCTTCCAGTGACGGTGCCGTAGCTCGTCTCCATGCCCCAGATCGACATCAACACCGCGGGATCGACGCCGTACCTCGCTTCGAGGCGGCGAAGTCCGCTGTAATGATCGGCGTAATTGGCCTGGCCCCGAGCGACGAGCGAACGCGTGACGTGGACGCGAAGGTAGGGCGCGAGGGCTCCGACGACCCCGCCAGAGCTATGGGCGACGGGCTCCGTCCGCTCGAGGTCGATGACCTGACGGTTCATGGAGAGGTTGGGCACGTAGGTCTGGATCGTCTGCTCGCGTACGCCCTGAACTCTCGCGAGCGCCGCGAGCCGGGCCTTGTAGGTTTCCCAGCTGTATCCCGTCGATTGTGCGAATGACTGTGTCAGTGCCGTCGAAGCCGCGGTCGTGCTGGCATTGGCCGGGCCGGACGCGCCCGGAGCCGTGGCCGACCCCATCGAGGTCGCCAATGCCGTTACCGAAATCCATGAAATGATCGACGACAATCAACCCTCCTCCCGGACTCAAAGGCTACGTGCAAAACGACTGTTCCGGCCAGTCAGGTTCACCGCGCGCCTTGCACGTCCCGTCCCGACACGCGATAGCGTCGTTCGATCGCGGAGAGGTGGCCGAGTGGTTTAAGGCAGCGGTCTTGAAAACCGCCGTGGGTTCACGCTCACCGTGGGTTCGAATCCCACCCTCTCCGCCACGCTCGCAGGATTGCCGGGCCCTTTTGTCGAAGCGTCTGCGCCAGCGTCCGCAAGCTCGATAAATGCTGGGGGCTTGCGTTCGCGCTACAAATGTAGCAACCTCTACAAATGTAGCGCGGCGATTCCGCCGCCATGCAACAGGAATTGGCCATGCTCAGCAAGCTTCCGCCC